>Ga0182194_1000013_pt1 | contig 31218 bp, 34 predicted proteins | sample G5R1MG_34_FD_128377 | JGI IMG/M metagenome (GOLD analysis project Ga0182194, IMG submission 128377) | Switchgrass phyllosphere microbial communities from Michigan, USA - G5R1_MAIN_12SEP2016_LD1 MG | ecosystem: Host-associated > Plants > Phyllosphere > Phylloplane/Leaf | place: USA: Michigan...
CGGACAGCGCCAGCCAGGTGAGGATGCGGCCTATGCCGATCGTCTCGGCCGGCTCCTCCGCTTGCGTCCGAGCGACGGGCGGAGTCTGCCAGCGCGACCAGGCGGACAAGGCGACGAACAGGAACAGCGCGCCATAGCCCAGGCTCCACGCCACGCTCTGCGCGCGAATCGACAGCAGCGGCTCGGCCAGCAGCGGGTAGGCGATCAGGCCGGCGAAGCTGCCGAGGTTCGACGCGGCATAGAGCGCCCAGGGCTCGCCCGCGTTCGGGTCCGCCGCGTACCAGCGCTGCATCAGCGGCGCTTGCGCGGACATGACGAAGAACACCGGGCCGATGGTGGCGAGCAGCAGCAGCGGCACCCACAGCACTTCCCATCCCGGCGACGGCGGCGCGAGGTCGGCCAGCGCGATCGGCAGGGTCAGCGCGCCCAGCGCCAGCAACGCCAGGTGCACCACAGCCTGCCGCCGCAGCGACAGCCGCGAGAGCGCGTGGGCATAACCGTATCCCGCCAGCAGCAGCACTTGGTACACCACCATGGCGCTGTTCCAGACGTTGGGCGCGCCGCCGAGCCGAGGCAGCGCCATGCGCGCGACCATCGGCTGCACCAGGAACAGCAGGAAGCTGCCCGCCAGGATCGTGGCGACGAACAGCGGACGCCGGACCGACGTGCTCACGCCGTGCGGGTCCGCCAGACCTCGGGCGTGATCGACCAGGCGAGCGTGCGGCGCAGCGGCAGTTCGTAGCGGGTGTCCTCGTAGTCGAGGTCAGCCCGGCGCCGCATGCCGAGCCGCTCCATGAGGCCCCAACTGGCGGTGTTCTCGATCACGGTGATGGCCATGACTTCGGACGCGTCGAAGCGGTCGAACGCGGCGTCCATCGCCGCCGTCGCCGCTTCCTTGGCATAGCCGCGCCCCCAGGCATCCTCCCGCAGGCGCCAGCCGATCTCGAACTGACCGGCAAAGGTGCTGTCTGGCGCATCGCCGCGCTTCAGCCCGCAAAAGCCCAGCACTTCGCCGGAGAGATGACCGCCATCGTCCTTGCGCTCGACCAGCCAGAAGCAATGACCGTGGCGTGCCTGGCAGGCGAGCACGCGGTCGCGCGTGGCGGCCAGCCCGGCCTGATCCAGCGGACCACCGAGCCAGCGCATCACTTGCGGCGTGTTGGTGACGGCGGCAAACCGTTCGAGATCGCCAACTCGCCAATCGCGCAAGATCAGCCGCTCGGTCTCGAGCCGGAAATCAGCCATTTAACAGCCGCGCCGCATGGGCGGCGTGATAGGTCAGCACGCCGGAGCAGCCCGCGCGCTTGAAGGCCAGCAGGGTTTCCAGCACCAGCCCGTCGCGGTCTCCGGCACCGGCCGCGACTGCCGCCTCTATCATCGCGTACTCGCCCGAGACCTGGTAGGCGAACACCGGCACCTCGAAGCGCTCCTTCACGCGGCGCACGATGTCGAGATAGGGCAGACCCGGCTTGACCATGACGCTGTCGGCGCCCTCGGCGAGGTCGAGCGCGACTTCGCGCAAGGCTTCCTCGCTGTTGCCGGGGTCCATCTGGTAGGTCTTCTTGTCGCCCTTGAGCAATCCGGACGAGCCCACCGCATCGCGAAATGGACCATAGAACGCCGAGGCATACTTGGCGGCGTAGGCCATGATCTGCACGTTGGCGTGACTCTCGCGCTCCAGCGCGGCGCGGATCGCGCCGATGCGGCCGTCCATCATGTCGGACGGGGCGATGATGTCCGCGCCGGCGGCCGCCTGGTTCAGCGACTGGGCGACCAGCGCCTCTACCGTGGCATCGTTGAGGACGTAGCCCGCGTCGTCGATCAGGCCGTCCTGGCCGTGGCTGGTATAGGGATCGAGCGCGACGTCGGTCAGCACGCCGATCTGATCGCCCACCGCGTCGCGGATAGCGCGGATCGCCTGGCACATCAGGTTGTCGGGATTGAGCGCCTCCGCCCCATCCTCGCTGCGGCGGCCGGGCTGCGTGTTGGGGAACAGCGCCAGGCATGGGATGCCCAGCGAAACCGCCTCGCGGGCGCGCGCGGCGATGCCGTCCAGCGACCAGCGTGAGACGCCGGGAAGCGAGGCGATCGGCTCCTTGACGCCCTGCCCCTCGGTGACGAACAGCGGCCAGATGAGATCGGCGGCGGTCAGCACCGTCTCGCGATGCATCGCCCGGCTCCAGGCAGTGGCGCGGGCGCGGCGGGGGCGGGCGTGTGGATAGGCAGCGGTCATGCGGCGACGCTTGCCGCAAATCGGCCCGCGCTTCAATTCCGGTTGCGCAAGTCCGCGGCAGACGCGAGCGCATGGCGGGCCAAGCGTTGAGGCTGGACGCCGCCGTGATCGGCGACGCGGTCGATCTCACGGCCAGACGCGTGGCTTAAGGTGGCGGGAGCGATTGCGCCCAGCGCGGCACCGGGCCGGATCGCCAGGATCGACGCCAGCCGCTGCTTGAACGCGCCCAGTTCGCGCTGGTCCACTTGCGGCCGCGCCGCCGCGAAGCGCAGGCCCAGCGGATTGATCGTGTGGCCGCTCTGGTAGGCCTCGAAATGCAAGTGCGGCCCGGTGGAAAGACCGCTGGAACCGACATAGCCGATTACCTGGCCGGCGCTGACGTGGGCGCCGGGGCTGACGGCGATGCGGCTCATGTGGCCATAGCCGGTGCCGTTGCCGCCGCCGTGTTCCAGCCGCACGTAGTTGCCGTGCCCGCCATGTCGACCCGCGAACGAGACCACGCCATCCGCGACCGCGAAGATTGGCGATCCATAGGCCGCGCCGAAGTCGATCCCGGCATGCATCCGCACGAAGCCCAGGATCGGGTGCCGCCGCATGCCGTAGCCCGATGTCATGTGCCCCGCGACCGGCGCGCCGATCGCGCGCGGGGCGCTGCTGCCCGGATCGATCAGCGCGGCAGCGGCGACCATGCCACCGTCCTTGCCCCATCGCAGCAGTTGCAGCCGTGGCTTGCCGCCGCGTTCCAGCCCGGCATAAAGCAAATCGCCCAACTGGCGCTCGCCGGTGGCCGATCGCTTGTAGGCGATGACGATGTCGAACGCGTCGGTGGCGGCGAGGTCGCTTTCCAGGCTGACGTGGCGGTCGATCGCCCGCAAGTAGTCCTGGATCGCCGCGATCGGCGCACCGGCATTGCGCGCGGAGCGGTAGAGGCTGCTGCCGACCGGCCCGCGTATGCGCAGCGGCGTGGTGTCCACCGCGATCGGATGGCGCACCAGCGCCAGCCCGCCGCCCTGCCGCGCGATGCTCAGGTTCAGGTCGAAGCGGGCACGGAAATCGAGGCCCTGCAGCGCGCGTGGTGCGCCGGGAGCGGGGCGGCGTCCCAGGGTAATGTCGAAGCGGGTGCCCGGCGGGATCTGGCTGGCCGGCAGCGCCGCACCCACCAGCGCGTTGACGGCGGCGACATCGGCCGAGCCGACGCCCGCGCGGCCTAGCAAGCCGGCGAGGCTATCGCCCTGCCCCAGTGTGGCGACGAACTGCAGCGAGGGCCGCTCCGGCGTGCCGGCCAGCGGCCGCACCAGCGCCGTCGCCCCCATATGTCGGCCGCTTTCTCCACCCAGGATCAGCGGCGTGATGGTCTGGCTGCGAAATTCGTCGCGCACGGCCACGTCGGTCGGCAAGGCCACCGCCGCCTCGACTTGCGAGAAATCCGGCCACAGCGAGATTGCAAACACGCCAAGCCCCAGCATCGTGCCCAGCCCGCGCAACCAGCGCCGGCTGCCAATGTCCTCGGCCAGATCCGGCACCAGGTCGAGACCGATGCACCAGGTTTCGAAGCGATGCCGCAGAGATGGGGCCGTGGGTGCCGGCGCGGGGCGCGGCTCGTCCACAATCTGCGCGCGTACCAGCGCCGCGGGCTGCACGGAGGGTCGCTGGGCGCCCGTATCGCGCTGCTCGAATTGGCCAGGTCCCTTGAACAACCGCTTGTCCCGCTCGGCACCCGTGTCGGGCGTTCACGGCGTGCGGTTTGCCACGGGCAAGGTTAACATCCTGTCAAACATGCGCTTTCGCCTTGCACCCGCTCGCACCCTCCCGTGTGACAGCCTCGTCACGATCCTTAATTTCCCCAGTTCGGCCACGCCGTCCTGCCATTCGGCTTGCGGCGGGATCGGGGCAGTGCCACATCGTCAAGGCAATGGTTGACCAACGAACCGCTGACGCTCGCTTTTCGGATACGAGCCATGTCCGCGCCGTTCTCGGGCCGACGAACACGGGCAAGACGCACCTGGCGATCGAGCGGCTGTGCGCGCACTCCAGCGGCGCTATCGGCTTCCCCCTGCGGCTGCTGGCGCGCGAGGTCTACGATCGGGTCTGCGCCATCAAGGGCGCCAACCAGGTCGCGCTGATCACCGGCGAAGAGCGGATCGAGCCCAAGGACGCACGCTGGCTGCTCTGCACCGCAGAGGCCATGCCGGTGGTGCAGGACAAACTGGCCTTCGTCGGCATCGACGAGGCGCAGCTTTCCGCCGACCGCGAGCGCGGCCACGTCTTCACCGACCGCCTGCTCCACGCCCGTGGGCGTGAAGAAACGATGATCCTGGGATCGTCCACGCTGGAACCGATGATCAAGGCGCTGATCCCGCGCGCCGAGATCGTCACCCGCCCGCGCTTTTCGACGCTGCGCCACGCTGGCGCGCGCAAGCTGAGCCGCATCCCGCTCCGCAGCGCGATCGTCGCCTTCTCGGCCGAGCAGGTCTATGCCACGGCGGAGATGCTGCGACGGTTCCGGGGCGGCGCGGCGGTGGTGATGGGCGCGCTCAGCCCGCAGACGCGCAACGCCCAGGTGGAGCTCTACCAGTCGGGCGAGGTCGACTACCTCGTCGCCACCGACGCCATCGGCATGGGCCTCAACCTCGATATCGAGCACGTCGCCTTTGCCGGGCTTTCCAAGTTCGACGGCGTGCGCCAGCGCCGGCTGACGACCGCCGAGATGGCGCAGATCGCCGGGCGCGCGGGCCGTCACCAGAAGGACGGCACCTTCGGCACCCTGGCCGGCGGCCACCACGCGGCGGAATTCACCGACGAGGAAGTCTACGCGATCGAAGAGCATCGCTTCCCGCCACTGACCCGCCTGTTCTGGCGCGAGCCGGAGCCGCGCTTCGACAAGTTGGCGACGCTGATCGCGGATCTCGAAGCCGGACCCAACCGCCCCGAACTGGCCCCCGCCCCCGAGGCGATCGACCTCGCCGTGCTCAAGCTCCTGGCCGACGATCCGCACGTCGCCGACAGCGTGCGCACGCCGGGCATGGTCCGCCGCTTCTGGGAAGTGTGCCGCTTGCCGGACTTCCGCAGCCAGGGCCCGGAGACGCACTCGCGTTTCGTCGCGCGGCTGTGGCAGGATTTGCGCCATGGCGAGCTGGGCGCGGACTACATGGCGCAGGCGATCGCGCAGCTCGACGTCACATCGGGCGATATCGACACGCTGCAGGGGCGCATCGCCGCGATCCGGTCATGGGCCTATATCGCCCAGCGGCCCGACTGGGTGCTCGCCCGCGACGAGATGGCGGCGCGCGCCCGCGCGGTCGAGGCGCGGCTGTCCGACGCGCTGCACGGCAAGTTGACCGAGCGATTCATAAACCGTCGCACTGCGGTGCTCATGCGCAAGGTAGGCGCCGATGCCGGCATGTTGTCGGTACGCTTGGAAGATCAGGAGGTCCTTGTCGAAGGTGAGCATATCGGGTCGCTGCGCGGGTTCGCGTTCCATGTCGATCCCGGCGCCAGGCTGTCCGACCGCAAGCTGCTGCTCGCGGCGGCCGAGCGCCACTTGCCCGCCTTGCTGGAGCGCCGCGCCGCCGAATTGACCGACGAAATCCACGCGGGCACCGCCAACCTCGTGCTCGCCGACGGCAGCGTCATGCTGGATGGCGAACGCGTCGCCCAGATTGCCCGCAACCGCCCGCCGCTGTCGCCCCAGCTGCAGGTCGAGCGCGTGCTGGACATCGTGCCGGCCGAGCCGCGCAAGGCGCTGATCGCGGCGATGGAGGCGTGGCTGGAAGGCCTGTTGCAGCCGCTCGGCCCCTTGCGCCGGATCGAGGAGGCGAGCCGCAACCCCGACGCCGGGCCTGAGCTGCGCGCGCTGTTGATCGGCCTGGTCGAAGGCGGCGGCATGATCGAGCGCGTCGGCTCAGGCCTCGATCGGCTCGACAAGGACCGTCGCATGCGCCTGACGCGGCTGGGCGTGAAAGTCGGCGCGCTCGACATCTACGTGCCGGCGATGCTGCGGCCCGAAGCGATCCGGCTATGGCGCAACCTGCGGGAGAACGCCGGCACGGAAGAAGCCTCCGCCGCCGCGATGCCGCCCGCGCTCAATGCGTCGCGCGACCAGCGCCCGCGCGGCTATCGCAACCTGGGCAAACAGTTGATCCGCCTCGACATGGCCGAAAAGCTGCTGCGCGATGCCCATGCCGTGCGCATGCCGATGGGACGGCGCGCGTTCGTGCTCGACTCGGCGAAAGCGATCTCGATGGGCCTGACCGGCTCCAGCTACGATCGCCTGCTGAAGCTCGCCGGTTTCCAGCCCAGCTATCCGCGTCCCTTGCGCGAAGGCGCCTTCGGCCCACCGGCGCCGACCCGCTGGCGGTGGAAGCCCATTCGCCAGCAGCCAGCGCCGCTGGTGCCCTCCCCGCCTCCCGCGAACAGCGCCTTCGCCGCGCTGTCCGACCTCGTGCGGTAGGGGCGAAAGGAGCGCGATGCGGATCGACAAGCTCCTGTGGTACCTTCGCCTCGCGCGCACCCGCACCGTCGCGCAAGGCATGGCCGAGGATGGCCACCTGCGCGTCAACGGCCGGCGCATCGATCGCGCCCACCTCAAGATCGTGGCCGGCGATATCCTGACAGTGCCTGTCGGCCAGAGCGTCCAGGTGCTCCAGTTGCTTACGCTCCCCGACCGGCGCGGACCGGCGCCCGAAGCGCGCGCGCATTACAGAGTGCTTGACGGAACCGCCGCTGATCCCATAGCAGCCGGCACCATCGATACGTTCCAGGAAGGGTTTTCGCAGCCATGACTTATGTCGTCACCGACGCCTGCATCCGCTGCAAGTACATGGACTGCGTGGAAGTCTGCCCCGTGGACTGCTTCTACGAGGGCGAGAACATGCTCGTCATCAACCCCAGCGAGTGCATCGACTGCGGCGTGTGCGAGCCCGAGTGCCCGGCCGAAGCGATCCTGCCCGACACCGAGAGCGGTCTGGAGCAGTGGATGGAGCTGAATGCCAAGTACTCCGCCGAGTGGCCGAACCTGACCTCCAAGAAGGACTCGCCCGATGATGCGGACGAGTTCAAGGCTGTCGAAGGCAAGTTCGAAAAGTTCTTCTCGCCCGAACCCGGCGAAGGCGATTAAGCCCTACGCCTTGTCCGGTGGCATGCCGCCGCGACACTACCGATGGAACGCCTGAGGCCGATTGCACGCTTGTGCTCTCGGCACTGGCGAATTTGTCACAACAGTGCTATATCATCTGCAACTGCCGGGGCGCTCTGCCTTTTTCGGCGGTCATTTTGCAATGAGGCACGGTTCGACAAGCATACGGTTGGAATGGCGGTCTGACCGGCGGCGGAGGCATTGTCTCTCTCGGATCGCAGCATCCCCTCGTGCAGCCCGAACCTGCAGGTGAAAGGACGATACATGGCAACCAACGCCAATGCATTCGATGTTGGAGATTATGTCGTTTATCCCAAGCATGGTGTCGGCCGGGTCATCGAGCTTCAAAGTCAGGAAATCGCCGGCATGCAGCTCGAGCTGTATGTCCTCCGATTCGAAAAGGAGCGGATGACGCTCCGGGTTCCGGTGAACAAGATCGAGTCGATCGGCATGCGCAAGCTGTCCTCGGACAAGACCCTGCGCGAGGCTCTCGAAACCCTGACCGGCAAGCCCAAGGTGAAGCGCACCATGTGGTCGCGCCGCGCCCAGGAGTACGAGGCCAAGATCAACTCGGGCGATCTCGTTTCGATCGCCGAAGTGACCCGCGATCTGTTCCGCGCCGACGACCAGCCGGAGCAGAGCTACTCGGAACGTCAGATCTTCGAAGCGGCCTCTTCGCGCCTGGCGCGTGAGCTTGCGGCGATGGAGAAGACCGACGAGCCGGCAGCGCTCAAGAAGATCCTCGCGATCCTCAACGAGCATGCGCCCAAGTACTACGACACGGCGGACACGGCCGAAACGGCCTGATCGTCCACTCGCATCGATAATGCCAGAAGGGCTGCTTCCCGCCGGGAAGCGGCCCTTTTCGTTGGCGGCATGACGTTGTTCATTGCCACGCCATCCACGCCATGGCAGCGAGTGGCCATGCGTATCACCCCTGCCCTGCTAGCCCCCGTCGCCCTGTTGGCCCTCTCCGGTTGCCTGGCCAAGACCGCGCTGGATGTCGTGACCGCACCGGTGCGGGTCGCGTCCAAGGGCGTCGACTGGGCCACCACCAGCCAATCCGAATCGGACCGCAATCGCGGTCGGGAGATCCGCCGACGCGAGGAGCAGCTCGGCAAGCTGCAGCGCAGCTACGACAAGCACCGCCGCCAATGCACCGCCGGCGACCAGAACGCCTGCCGCATCGCCCGTACCGAGTACGAGCAGATCCAGACGATCATGCCGACTGTCCCCTACGAGCCTCGCTAGGCCGCCGCGCGGCGCAGGCGATCGTTGATCGCCTTGCCGATGCCCTCGTCCGGGATCGGCGCTACCGCAATGCGCGCATGCGGCGATGCGGCCGCGACGTGCAGCGCGGCATAGAGACGGGCCGCTGCTTCCGCGAGATCGCCCGTCGCGGAGAGCTGAATGTGGCCTGCGACGGGGCCAAAGCCGATCAGGAACTCCTGCGCCTCTGCCTCGCGCGCATTGAGCCGCACGGGCTTGCCGGGGGCGTAATGGCTGGCAAGCTGGCCCGGAGCCTCGATTTTGTTAGAGTCGGCCGTGCTGGGCGGCCCCAGCAGCGCCATCAATGCCTCCTGCGCAATCGGGCCGGGTCGCAACACCTGCCATCCGCCGCTCTCGCGCAATGCCAGGATCGTCGATTCCACGCCTTGCGCACAGGGTCCCGCATCAAGGATCAGGTCGACCCCGGTCCCGAGCGACTGCGCCACATGCGCGGCGCTGGTTGGGCTCACTCCACCACTGCGGTTGGCCGAAGGCGCGGCGAGTGGCAGCCCGGCCTCCGCCAGCACCCGGCGCATGACCGAGTGGGCCGGACATCGCACGGCCACGCTGGCCAGACCGGCGGTGACCGCAGGTGCCAGCGCAGCATCGTCGCGCAAGGGCAGCACCATGGTCAGCGGGCCGGGCCACAACGCCTCGGCCAGCGCGCGTGCCCGACCGTCGAACACGGCGTAGCGCTCGGCCTGGTCCACGTCGGCGACATGGACGATTAGCGGATTGAAGCTCGGCCGTCCCTTGGCACGGTAGATCGCCCCGACGCTCTCGTCGCGATCGGCCCTTGCCGCCAGGCCATAGACGGTCTCGGTCGGCAGCGCGACCAGCCCACCGTCGCGCAAGTGAGCCGCAGCCCGGCGCACGCCATCGTCATCGGCCGCAAGGATCAGGAGGCGACTGGCCTGGGTCATCCGCTGCGGCTATAGCGGCGCACCCGACTTGCCAAGGAAAAGCGCTGTCCATGCCCGACGCACCGGCCCAGGATGTTCCCGCGCTGCTTCTGCGCATAGCGACCGCGCTGGAACGCCTGGCTCCTCCCGCCGAGCGGACGGTCGACTGGCTGGCGCACCCTGCCTATGTCTGGTCGGAGGCCGGTGCTCGCGCTGTCTCGCGCCTGGAAGCCCCCACACTGGCCCTGCTGCGAGGAATCGACAGCCAGAAGTCGCGTGTGGTCACCAACGTCGCCCGCCTCGCCGCCGGCCACGCCGCGCACGACATGCTGCTTTGGGGATCGCGCGGCATGGGCAAGTCCGCCCTGCTGCGCGCGGCGGTGCGCGAGGCGCAAGCCGAGGACCCTTCGCGCGTCGCCCTGGTTCAGGTCGGGCAGGACGCGCTGCCCAAGGTCACGCACTTGTTCGCGGAACTCGGCCGGCAGCGCCGCGAATTCCTGGTCTTCATCGATGATCTCGGCTTCGACGACGCCGACTTGTCGGGCCCGCGCCTGCTGCGGTCATGGCTGGAGGGCGGCGTGGAAGCACGCCCCGCGAACGTCCGCCTAGCCGTCACGTCAAACCGCCGGGCGATCGTGGCCCGCTCGCTTTCGGAGCAAGACGACCCGATCAATCCGCGCGATGCCGTCGATGACCGACTCGCCCTCGCCGATCGCTTCGGCCTCTCGATCGGCTTCCACAACTGCAGCCAGGACGACTACCTCAGCATCATCGCCGGCTATGCCAGCGAGATGGGCCTGTCGTGGGAGCCCGCAGACGCGCTGGAATGGGCACAACGCCGTGGCGCTCGCTCGGGCCGAGTCGCCTGGCAATATGTCGCCGAGTTGGCCGGCCGCGCTGGACAGCCGGCCTAACTTCCGCATCTACGGCAATACGCGGTCAGGGCCTTTCTCGAAGTTACCACGAAGGGCAGCGGGCTGCGTGGGATCAACGAGCTCCTTCTGCGGCTTCATATGATCGGTCACCACCGCGCGCGGCCCTGTTGAGGGCGCGGCACCGGGTGCCACCACCCGCCAGATGATGCCGGCGGTATCATCGCTCACCAGCAGCGCGCCTGCCTTGTCCCACGCCAGCCACACCGGGCGGCCATGTGCCTTGTCGCCGCCTTGCTCGAGGAAGCCGGTCAGCACCGGCAGCGGCTTGCCACGCGGATTGCCATTGGCATCGAAAGGCACGAACACCACGTCGTAACCGGCAGGAGGCTTGCGGTTCCACGAGCCATGCCGGGCCACGAACGCCCCGTTGGCATAGCGCTCACCCATGCGGTTGCCCGCCTTGGCGAAGGTCAGCCCCAGCACGGCCGTGTGCGCGCCCATCGCGTACTCGGGCTTGCGCGTGTATTCGAGCATGTAGGTATCCATCGGCCAGGTCACACGCTCGTCGAACGTGTCCTTCCAATAGACCCAAGGCCAACCATACTGCGCCCCGACCGGCACGTTGGTCAGATAATCTGGCACCAGATCCGGGCCGAGCATGTCGCGCTCCTGCACGACCGCCCACATCTCACCGGTCGACGGATTCCAGTCCATGCCGTTGGGATTGCGCATCCCGGCCGCGTACTGCCGCCGACGACCCGCCGCCGTGTCGATCTCCCAGATCGCCGCGCGGCCTGTCTCCGCTTCCATGCCGTTGTCGGCAATGTTCGTGGCGGAGCCGACAGCCGCATAAAGCTCCTTGCCGTCGGGCGTCAGCAGCAGGTTACGCATCCAGTGATTGCCGCCGCCGGGCAGCTCCATCAACTGGCGTGGCTTGCCGACCAGCGAGGTGGCGCCGGGCGTGAACGGAAACTCCAGCACGCCATCATGGTTGGCGATGTACAGCTTGCCGTTGGCATAGGCCATGCCCGAAGGCGAGTGCATGTCGGCCTTGCGGAACACGAAGCGCTGCTCGGCCTTGCCGTCGCCATTGCCATCGCGCAGCAGCATGATTGTATCCGGAGAAGGCCCGCCAGCGCCGACTTCGCCCATGAACAGCTTCATGAAGAAGCCGACGATACCGCCTTGGCTGCCACCCGCCGGCGCGTTCGTCAGGGCCACCAGCACGTCGCCATTGGGCAGTGTCAGCATCGTGCGGGGATGATCGAGACCCTCCGCGAACCGCGCAACCGCCAGTCCTGCGCCTGGTTGCGGCGCGAGTGTAGGTCCCCAGCCTGAAGGCTTGGCCAGGCTGACGCTCGGGATCGTCTGGGCTTTCGGTTCGACCAGTAGCGGATCGACGCCGGTTGTCGCCAGGCTCGCGAGATTCGAACGATGGGCCAGTTGCAGGTAGGCCACCAGCCCTCCCACCACCAGGACGACTGCGACGAGGATGATGAGCGCCTTGCGCTGCCAGCTTTTCATGCCATCGAAGATAGTCCGAGCCGTACTAGGCGGCAACCGTCCCGCGTCCTATGTGAACGCCCATGTTCGATCTTGCCCCCGATCCCGACCTGCCCAAGCCTCAGCAGTACGCCGAGCTTGCCCGCTCTGCCGCCTCCCTAGTCACCGGCGAGAAGGACGCGGTCGCCAACATGGCCAACATCGCCGCGCTGATCTGGCTATCGGTCCCGACCTTGAACTGGGCCGGGTTCTACCGAGTGATCGACAAGGAGCTGGTGCTGGGCCCGTTCATCGGCAAGCCGGCCTGCATCCGCATCCCGTTCGGCCAGGGTGTATGCGGTACGGCCGCCGCCACGGGCGTGACCCAGCTCGTTCCGGACGTGCACGCCTTTGCTGGCCACATCGCTTGCGACGCGGCGAGCCGCTCGGAACTTGTGGTGCCGGTCATGGTCGGCGGGATGGTACGCGCGGTGATCGATCTCGACAGTCCCCGGCCCGATCGCTTCAGCCAGGAGGATGCCGAGGGCCTGGAAGCGCTGGCGCGGATCGTGGCCGAGTTCCTCTAGTTACCTGATCGGCTCACCCTGCCCCGAAACGGGACGGCCTTGCGATCGGACCGCGAGACCCTTGGTCTTGCGCGGATCACAGTGCTAAATTTCACGTTAAGCCGGCAGTCCGGTACATGCACGTGAAAGGATTGCCGATGTTGCGCCACTCAGGACTCTCGCGGATGCTCTTCGCCACGGCTACGGCAGGGGCATTGCTCGCGTCAGGTGCAGCCAGCGCCCAGGATGGCGGTGGCTGGCGCAATGGTAGCTGGTATGGCGACGGCGCGCCGCGAACTGCGCCGCCAGCACCCATCGTCGATGATCGCGGCGTCCCTCCCTATCGTCAGGATCAGAGCGATTGGGAGGCTCAACGCGTCGCCCAGCCCGGGCGGGAGGCTTGGCTCGCGGATTGCCGTAGCCGGGTGGCGTCGCGTGACAAGGGCGTCGGGGGTGCTGTAATTGGCGGAGTGGTTGGGGGCGTCGCAGGCAATCGCATCGCCGGGCGCGGCAATCGCGTGGTCGGCACCGTTGCCGGTGCAGCAGTGGGCGCGGTGGCAGGGTCGGCGATCGATCGCGCGGAAGACCGTGGCCGCAATCGCGACGAATGCGAGGCATACTTGGACGACTACTATACACGCTACGCTGCCGGCGAATTCAACCGAGGCTATCCGCAGTACGATCAGGGCTACTATCAACAGCCCGGCTACGGGGTGAGCTATGCCCCTGCCTACGGTTATCCCGCTGCGGGATGCTGCGGTCAGGCGCCGGTCATGATGGTGCCGGTTCAGCAGGCCCAGCCGCAATGCACCGAGACAGTCGAGTACGTCTACGAGGACGTACCGGTTCATCGTCGCGCTTACCGGCCTGCCGTCAAGCGTACCAAGGTCGTTGCGGACAAGCGCATCCGCGTAAAGTGAGCCAAATCTTCTCGGCGCGGGACAAGCCTTCCGCGCCGAGAAGCGTCAGATCGATCCGCCGGTGAGGCGCTGGCAGACCAAGTCAAGCTGGTCGAGCGTGGTATAGCGGATCGTGACCGTACCTGATTTGGGATCGGCATCTCCCTGGATGCGCACTGGCAAACCCAGGAACTCCTCGAGATGATTCTGAACCGCGACGATGTCGGCATCATCCGCAGCGTTCCGAGGTGACCGGGCTTTACGCACGGTCGCCTCGCCGCGTGACTTGCGGCGCACCAGTTTCTCGACTTCGCGGACGGACATCTGCTTGGAGACGGCCGCTTCGGCAATCTCCTCGGCCTCTTCCGACCCGATCAACGCCCGCGCGTGCCCCATCGACAAGGAACCCTGTTCCACCAAAGTGATGACGGGTTCCGGCAATGAGAGAAGACGCTGAAGGTTGGCGACATGGCTGCGGCTCTTGTCGACCATTCGGGCGATCTCAACCTGGGTCAGGCTCTCACCTTCGGCCAACCGATTGTAAGCCCGAGCCTCCTCGATCGGATTGAGATCCTCACGCTGAAGGTTCTCGATAAGTGCCAGCGCCATGACGTCGCGCTCACTCAAGTCGCGGACAAGGGCAGGAATTTCATGAAGCTGCGCCTTCTGCGCCGCTCGCCAGCGCCGCTCGCCAGCGACAAGTTGATAGCTTCCGTCGCGCAACAGCCGAACGACTACAGGCTGGATCACGCCACGCTGCGCGATCGACGCCGCGAGTTCATCCAGTGCCGCTTCGTCAAAATGACGACGAGGCTGATCAGGGTGAGGACTGATCTTCGCCACCGGAAGCATGGCCAAGCCATCACGTTGCGGCGTGTCGTCAATGCTCGATCCTGGCGATGGTTCGACCGCCGCTTCCCGGCGGGTCTCGCCTAGCAAGGCACCAAGGCCCCTGCCCAGCCCTTTTGGCTTTGACTTGGCGGCGACGTTTACTGCGGCGTCCTCGCTCATGCAGCCTTCCTCTCTTCGGGCAAGCGGGTGATCAATTCGCGGGCCAAGGCGATATAGGCCCGGCTGCCCGCACAAGCATGGTCGTAGATCAGGGCCGGCACACCATGGCTCGGAGCTTCCGAGAGACGAACGTTGCGCGGAATGGTCGTCTCGAACACAAGCTTGCCGAGGCACGATCGAACATCGTCAGCCACTTGGTCGGTCAGGCGATTCCGGCGGTCGAACATCGTCAGCGCGATGCCTATGATCCCAAGATCGGGATTGAACCGCTGCTGCACCCGATCGACCGTGGTGAGCAACTGGCTCAAACCTTCCAGGGCGAAGAACTCGCACTGCAAAGGGACCAGGAGCGTATCGGCCGCTGTCAACGCATTCAGCGTCAGGAGCCCGAGCGACGGTGGGCAATCGATCAAGCAGACGTCATAGCCCAGATCGGGCCTGAGCGCTTTTTGCAGCCGCTGCGCTCGATCATCGAATGCGACCATCTCGACTTCAGCGCCCGACAAGTCGACCGTGGCGGGACACAAGTCCAGCTTCGGAATGGCCGTGGGCATGATGCATTGCTCGATCGGTGTGCGATCCACGAGCACGTCATATGTCGATCGCTCCCGCTGCGCCGGTCCGATGCCTATGCCAGTAGAGGCATTGCCTTGCGGATCGATGTCGATGAGAAGCGTCTTCCATCCTGTCGCCGCCAAAGCCGTCGCGACGTTGATGGCGGTGGTGGTTTTGCCCACCCCACCCTTCTGATTGGCAATGGCGATGCGGATCATGGTTCAGCCTTTCCCGGCAGCTAACCTGCCCACGATAATGCCGGCATGGGGATCTGTGATGGAAGGTTCCACGTGGAACGTATGGTTCCATCCGTGTAGCTCTTCCACTTCTTGCACTGCTGAGCGCCCTTTCGGCAATAACCACAAGGTGCGCTTTGTGGAAAACCTACCTGCCAATGCCAGAAGAGTGTCCAAAGGCGCAAACGCACGTGCCGAGATCACGTCGACAGATGAAGTCGGAACAGCTTCGAGCTTTTGACCAACAACGGTCATATTTGTCAGTTCGAGCTCTGCAGCCACACGTTCGAGCCATGTGATCCGACGGCGGCGTGACTCGACGAGCGTCATTGCAATGTCATCACGAATAATAGCCATCACCAAACCTGGGAAGCCGGCACCAGTCCCGAGGTCTAGCCAACGACAGTCTGTTCCACGTGGAACATGTGAATGAAGCTGGGCACTGTCTGCAATGTGGCGTTGCCATACATGATCGAGCGATGACGCTGACACGAGGTTCTGCTGTGTGTTTTCAACACGCAGCAAATCGATGAAGTGCGCCAGCCGAGTCATGGCAGCGTCGCTAACGCCGCTTGTTTTCAACCAGTTCTGCGCGTGTTGCTCGCTTTCCATCATGCCGCGCGTCGCTGCGCATGCACCAAGAGTGCTGACAACGCCGCCGGCGTCACACCCGGCACTCTCCCCGCCGCCGCGAGATTTTGAGGCCGTGCAGCGGCGAGACGTTCGACCATCTCGGTCGACAACCCAGGTACCGAGGCAAATGGATATTCGTCGTTCAGCTGCAATCCTTCACTCGCGCGCAACTCGCGGATCTCACGTGCTTGTCTCTCGACATAGGGAGCATAGAGTCGATCTTCTTCAATCTCGTACCGCAAAGACTGATCGATCATCTCGGCATCGATCGAGGAGTCATCCTCCAGCGCCCGCTTACGCTCACATCGACGCTCAAACCAATCGGCTCTCGCCTGGCCGATCGCGCCTACCTTCAATCCTATGGGCGTAAGACGCGTAGAGGCATTGTTGGCCCGTAGTTGCAGGCGATACTCTGCGCGGGCGGTCAGCATGCGGTAAGGCTCGGTCACGCCTTGCAAGGTGAGGTCATCGATCATGACAGCCAGATAGCTGTTGGCGCGATCAAGCGCCGGCTTCTCTCGACCTAGGACATGACAAGCTGCATGCATGCCCGCAATGAGGCCCTGCGCGGCAGCCTCTTCATAACCCGTCGTACCGTTGATTTGTCCGGCACAGTACAGACCGTCCAGATCCTTCAGCTCCAGCGATGGTCGAAGCGCACGAGGATCGATGTGGTCGTATTCTACCGCGTAGCCGGGCACCGCCATGGTGACCTCTTCCAACCCAGCCATGGTGCGCAACATCGCGAGTTGAACGTCCACCGGCAGAGAAGTGCTGATCCCATTGGGATAAACAAGGTGGGTGTCCAACCCCTCCGGCTCGAGAAACACCTGATGCCCGTCGCGATCTGCGAAGCGATGGATCTTGTCTTCGATGGAGGGACAGTATCGCGGCCCCCTCCCCTCGATCGCACCTGAGAAGAGGGGTGATCGATCCAAGTTTGCGCGGATCACGTCGTGTGACCGTTCATTGGTACGGGTGATCGCGCAGAAGACTTGCGGAGCGAGCCGCCGCTCGGTCATCGGCGACATCGTCCAAGGATCGCTGTCCGACGGCTGTTCGTCCAACCGAGACCAATCAATGGTCCTACCATCGAGCCGGGGAGGAGTTCCGGTCTTTAAACGAGCAATGGGCAAGCCGGCCCCGCGAAGCTGGGCGCTCAACGTCTGCGCACTCGCCTCCCCAACGCGGCCTCCGGGGAAGCGCTCCTCGCCGCGGAACATTTCGCCACCCAGGAAGGTGCCAGTGCACAGGATCGTTGCCTGTGCTGTCAGCCGCTGTCCGTCAGCAAGGCCAACACCGGTTACTCGCGACCCGGATATCGACAGCATGGCTGCTTCGCCCGCGATGATCTCGATCTTGCCTTGCATGCCCAGACGGCGCTGAATTGCCGCCTTGAACATCTTGCGATCCGCCTGCACACGTGGGCCTTGCACCGCGCTGCCTTTGGAGCGGTTCAGCATGCGATAATGGATCGCGGCAGCATCTGCGGCTTGGCCGATGAGACCATCGAACGCGTCAACCTCGCGGACGAGATGCCCCTTCCCCAATCCCCCGATTGCGGGATTGCAACTCATGGCCCCGATGGTTGACAGATCAAAGGTCACCAATGCGACGGACGCGCCCATGCGCGCGGCGACGGCGGCGGCTTCACAGCCAGCATGGCCACCGCCGATTACGAGAACATCGTAAGATTGCATTTTGCCCACATAGCGCAATTGGCTTGGATGGTCGACATCCGTAAGCGCGCTCGTAAACCGCTAGCTCAACGTTCCACGTGGAACATCACTTGCCGATGCAAAACCGGCTAAACAAAGTGTCGAGCATATCTTCTGTTGCTGCTCGCCCCAGGATCCGGTCGAAGGCGAGGCGTGCTGTCCGCATCGCTTCGCCCACGATCAAGGCATCGGTTGCACGTGCCGCCTCTTCGATGGCCAGCTTGGCAGCTTCCATGAGCTCCCGCTGGCGTGTGTTCAACGCATGTAGACTCGGTCCGGCCATGGTTTGTCTGGCAAGCGCGACAAGATCCTCGCGTAACCCGATGATCCCCTGCCCGGTCTGAGCCGAGACACGATGCCTAGGCGATACCTTTGCTGGTCGGTTCGGTACATCGGCAAAGCTTTCGATTTCCCACACCAGCTTGCCCGCTGCCGCACCCTCGTCGCCCAGCCACAAGACCAGATCAGCCTGTTCCAGGGTGAGGCGCGCCCGCTGAATGCCGATGACTTCAATGACGTCATCGGTGTGCTCGCGGAGGCCCGCCGTGTCCGCAAACAGGAACGGCACTCCGTCAAGGGCAACAGGGCGTGTGAGTACATCGCGCGTCGTACCGGCGATCGGAGCCGTGATCGCCGCTTCATGCTCGACCAGCGCATTGAACAGACTGCTCTTGCCGGAGTTCGGCGGACCGGCCAGCACCACGCGAAAGCCTTCCCGCAGCTGCTCCGCCCTTGGCGCTTCGATGGCCGCCGTGAGTTCGTCGGCAAGACCTTGAAGATCGTCAGCAAACCCCGGTGGCAGTTGCTCGACGTCCTCTTCGTCACCGAAGTCCAGTGTCGCTTCCAGCGCTGCGGACGCAATCAGCACCCGATCCCGCCATCCGCAAACTTGTGTCGAAAACGCGCCGCTTGCCAGCGACAAAGCATGCCGGCGTTGCAGTTCGGTTTCGGCGGTAAGCAGATCGGCGAGCCCCTCGGCTTCTGCCAAGTCGATCCGACCATTAGCGAATGCTCTGCGCGTGAACTCTCCCGGCGTGGCCTTGCGCAAACCGGGCAGATTTCCCAATGCGCGCTCCACGGCCATGACCACCGCACGTCCGCCATGCAGATGAAGCTCGGCCATGTCCTCCCCGGTCGCCGTGGCGGGACCTGGAAACCACAGGACCAATGCCCTGTCGAGAAGCTCACCGTCAGAAGCACGAAGCGCGCGAACACTGGCCATGCGCGGTTCGGGTAGTCGACGGCCCAGGGCGACTAACGTCTTTCTGGCAGCGGGACCGCTGATGCGGATCACCGCGATCCCCGCAGGCGGCGAACCGCTGGACAGGGCGTAGACGGTATCGTTCACAACAACCTAGACCGCGATGACGCCAGAGATGTCAGTCGCTGTCCTTCTTCGGGGGTGTGCTGGCCGACTTCGCCATCGATGCACCGCTATCCATGAACTGCTGGAACAGCTTCATGCCGAACTGCCCCATGGGTGCCATCTGCTTTACCAGATCCTGCATCTGATCGACATTGCCGACGCCCTGCATGGCCTTCGTCACCGCATCGACATAGACGTCGTTCGCCCGTGTGACATCGGGAAGCCCCAGGAAACGTCGCGCCTCTTCCGGAGAGCAATCTACCTCGACATTGACCTTCATCGGGCTCTCCTGCGCTTTATCTATGACCCTGCTGACACAAACGCATGGCAAAGTCCATTGTACCGGCATACCTCATGCCAAACCCGAGGAGAGCCCGATGACCACGAACACGCAGATACCCACTCTCGATGCTGACGCAATGATCCCCGCCTACGTCGTCGAGCCGGAGGGCACCCCACGCGGTGCGATCATCGTGCAGCAGGAGATTTTCGGCGTAGATGCAGGCATCCGCAAGAAGTGTCAGGATTGGGCGGATCGTGGCTATCTCGCCGTGGCGCCCGACACCTTCTGGCGTCAGCAGCCTGGGATCGAACTGGATGCCGATGTGCCGGAGCAGTTCAACGAAGCGATCGGCTACATGACGAAGCATGACTTCGACCTGGGTATCCGCGATATCGAGGCGGTCATTCATTGGATCCGTCGTGAACGCGCCATCCCCAAGGTCGGCTTGGTGGGCTTCTGTATGGGTGGTCGCGTAGCCTACATGGTCGCCGCTCGTACCGATATCGACGCGTCCGTCGGCTACTATGGCGTCATGATCGATCAGATGCTGGGGGAGAAGCATGCAATAGCCAAGCCGCTGATGCTTCACATTCCCACGGCGGATCATTTCGTCGGACCCGACGCGCAGAAGGCGATCCACGAGAGCCTCGACGATCATCCTCGGGTGACACTCCATGATTACGAAGGCCTCGATCATGGCTTTGCCGCCGAGATCGGATCACGCCGGGACGAAGCAGGCGCCACCCTCGCCGATCAACGCACCGTTGCCTTCTTCGCCGAGCACGTGGGGTAACCATGCGCGCTGTGAGCCAAATATATGCAGGAATGGCCGGCATGATCGATCGGTGCTGCCGGGTTAATCCAAAGCCCGGCGGCGTCGATGCGCTCGGCCGCGACGCCTGCGGCAATGCTCTTAGCGGATCACCGTGGTAGACCACGTCGGCTCGCCGCTGAAGGTCGTACGAGTCCATGCCAGGCGTGCGCCGCGTCGCATTCTAAACGAGTTTGCCCAAGCCTTGCTGAGGGCCTCAAGCGACAAGAGGCGGCAGATCTAGAGGACATCGAAAGGCGCCATAGACCCTTCGTTGGCCAGTTATGACAGCGAGTCGCTGCTGGCAAACCGGCTAGCTTATTGAAGGGTGGTCGATCAGAGCAAAGCTCTGACCGACACGTCCGGGCACAAGACGCTGGAGGATGGGCATACAACCGACACGCCGGTAATGCTGCCCAAGCCCCCCTGACGCGTTAGATCAGCGTCCCGACGCCGAGCTGCGGATCGACCCAACCCTCGTAGATCATCTTGCCGGCGACGTAGAGGATCACGGCCAGGCCGATCCAGGCAATCCAGCGGAAGCGCTCGATGTAGCGCGCGATCACGTTGGCCGCGAGGCCCATCAGCGCGACGGCGAAGATCAGGCCGACGATGAGGATACCGGGATGATCTCGCGCCGCACCGGCCACGCCGAGAACGTTGTCGATGCTCATCGACACGTCGGCGATTGCGACCGAAATGGCGGCACCGGCGAAGGACTTGGCCGGTTTGACGCCGGAGTGCTCATCGCCCTCGATCTCGGGCGACTCACCAGAACCGGTGTTCGAAGCCAATTCGCGATACATCTTCCACGCTACCCAGAGCAGCAGCAGACCGCCGGCAAAAACCAGCCCGACGATGCCGAGCAGCCAGGTGACGATCAGCGCGAAGCCGATCCGCAGGACCAGCGCGGCGATCACGCCGATCAGGATGACCTTCTTGCGCTGCTCCGTCGGCAGGCCAGCGGCAAGCGAACCCACGACGATGGCGTTGTCCCCCGCCAGCACCAGATCGATCATCAAGACCTGCAGGAACGCCGCCATCGCCGCCGGCGTGCCGATGTTCGAGAAGTCGTTGACGATATGGCCCCAGATCTCCGCCGGCCCTCCCAAGGAGGGTGCGGCGGAGGCGGTCTCGGCAAGCGTCAGCAGCAGGTTCACAAATTCGCCCTCTTACTGGTTCATCGTCGCGAAGAAGTCTTCGTTGGTCTTGGAATCCTTCATCTTGTCGAGCAAGAACTCCATGGCGTCGATGGTTCCCATCTGCATGAGAATACGCCGCAGAACCCACATCTTGCTGAGCTGATCCTTGGGAACCAAGAGCTCTTCCTTGCGGGTACCCGACTTGCCGACATCCAGCGCGGGGAAGATGCGCTTGTCGGAAACCTTGCGGTCGAGGATGATCTCGGAGTTGCCGGTACCCTTGAACTCTTCGAAGATGACCTCGTCCATGCGGCTGCCGGTGTCGATCAGCGCGGTGGCGATGATCGAGAGCGAACCGCCCTCCTCGATGTTGCGCGCTGCGCCGAAGAAGCGCTTGGGACGCTGCAGCGCATTGGCGTCGACACCGCCGGTCAGCACCTTGCCGGAGCTCGGCACCACGGTGTTGTAAGCGCGGCCCAGGCGCGTGATCGAGTCGAGCAGGATGACAACGTCACGCTTGTGCTCGACCAGGCGCTTGGCCTTTTCGATCACCATTTCGGCGACCTGGACGTGGCGCTGAGCGGGCTCGTCGAAAGTCGAGGAAATGACCTCGCCCTTGACCGAACGCTGCATGTCGGTGACTTCCTCGGGCCGTTCGTCGACCAGCAGAACGAGCAGGAACACCTCGGGGTGATTGTCGGTGATGGCCTTGGCCATGTTCTGCAGCAGCACGGTCTTGCCGGTGCGCGGCGGCGCCACGATCAGCGCGCGCTGGCCCTTGCCCTGCGGGCTGATGAGATCAATCACCCGCGCCGACTTGTCCTTGACGGTCGGATCGACGCAATCGAGGTTCAGACGCTCGTTGGGATAGAGCGGGGTCAGGTTGTCGAAGTTGGTGCGATGGCGGACCATGTCGGGATCGTCGAAGTTGACCTTGGTCAGCTTGGTGATCGCGAAGTACCGCTCGCCGTCGCGCGGTGCCCGGATCTCGCCCTCGACCGTGTCGCCGGTGCGCAGGCCCCATTTGCGGACCTGATTGGGCGAGACGTAGATGTCATCAGGCCCGGCCAGATAGTTCGCCTGCGGGCTGCGCAGGAAGCCGAAGCCATCGGTCAGCACTTCGATGGTGCCCAGACCCATGATCTCCTCGCCGTCCTCGGCGACTTCCTTGAGGATGCCGAACATGAGGTCCTGGCGGCGCATGGTGGAGGCGCCTTCGACACCGAGTTCTTCGGCCATTTCGACCAGCTCGGCCGGGGTCTTCTGCTTGAGTTCTTTAAGATGCATGGGTGAAGTCTTTGTCTGATCCGGATGGATATGGAAGATGGCCGGCGGACCGATGGGCTTGGGGAAAGCGGATCCGGGCAAGACATGGCAAAGCCGTGCCGCCCTGTGCCGGAGCATGGCTTAGATAAGCGAGGTCCCGGCGCCGGTCAACGTCTCTCGAAAAACCGCGAAGCGCGGCGCGAAGCCGATCAGAACGGCTTCACGACCACCAGGATGACAATGACGGCAGCGGCGATGCCGGGCACTTCGTTGAGCAGGCGCAGCTGCTTGCCGGTCAGTCGGCGCTCACCCTTGGCCAGCTTCTTGGAATAGCCGACCATCCAGCCATGATAGCCGCTCAGCAGCAGCACGAACAACAGCTTGAGGTGAAGCCAGCCGGCCACCCACCAGTTGCCGCTGGACGCCAGCGCGATGCCAAGGATCCAGACCAGGATCAGTGCCGGCGTCAGGATGATCTTGCGCAGCTTGGCCTCGCGATCGACCCAGCGGCGTTCCTCAGCCGAGCCCGGCTCGCTTTCCTGGTGATAGACGAAGTAGCGCGGCAGCATGAACAGACCCGCCATCCAGAAGATGACGAAGATGACGTGGCCGGCCTTGAGCCAGAGATAGATCATCGCGAGCAGCTCCATGTGGGTCTTTTAGCGCATCGCGCGCCCGTGTCAGCCCGCCCAGCCGCGAACGGTGGCGAGCACGCGCTCGACATGGGGAATGGGCGTATGCTGGCCGATGCCGTGGCCCAGGTTGAACACGTGCGGACGATCGGCGAACGCCTCAAGGATGCGACGAGCCTGGTGGTCGAGTTCGTCGCCGCCCGCAAACAGCAGTAGCGGATCGAGATTGCCCTGCACCGGCATGCCCGCCGGGATCGTCTGGGCGGCCCATACCGAGTCGATCGTCTCGTCCAGACCGAGAGCGTCCACTCCGGTTTCGCGGGCGTAAGCAGGAAGTTTCTCGCCCGCACCTTTGGGAAATCCGATCACTGGCACACCCGGATGGCGCTGGTGGATGGCGGCGGTGATCGCCGCGTTGGGAGCGATCACCCAGCGCTCGAACTCTTTGGGAGCGAGACTGCCAGCCCAAGAGTCGAACAGCTGTACCGCTTCGGCGCCGGCTTTGATCTGGCCGGATAGATACTCGACGGTGACGGACACGATCGCGTCGATGATCGCTTGGAAGCCGATGGGATCGCCATAAGCCGTCGCGCGGGCGTCATGCTGGTCGCGACTGCCTTCGCCGGCGACCATGTAGGTGGCGACGGTCCAGGGGCTACCGGCAAAGCCCAGCAACGTCGTCTCTGGGCCCAAGCCCGCCCGTACCTTGGCCACGGTCTCGTAGATGGGCGATAGGCGCTCTGGCACGGCTTGCAGGCTCGCCAGCGTGGCATCGACCAGGCGTGGCGAGAGCCGAGGCCCCTCGCCCGCCAGGAACGCCAGGTCCTGCCCCATCGCATAAGGCACGATCAGGATGTCCGAGAACAGGATCGCACCATCGAAGCCGAACCGGCGGATGGGCTGCAGCGTCACCTCGGCGGCGGCATCGGTGTCATAGACCAGCGCGAGGAACCCGCCCTTATCCGCTCGCAAGGCGCGATACTCGGGCAGATAGCGGCCCGCCTGGCGCATCAGCCATACGGGACGGGGCTTCGCGTTTTCGCCGCGCAGGACGTTCAGGAGCAGGCCGGGCATCGCTTCGTTCGGGTCCCACTTAAATAAAAGAGATTCTTAAAGAGAGGATGATGGAGTCTGTTGGCCCTGTGGATACTGGGGACGACGCGGCCTTGCCCGATTTGTCCGGGGTTGAACAGCCTCCCCTTGTGACTGCGACTCCCCTGCCCGTCATCGTCAAGCGAAGGTTGTTCGCCTTATCCCCAGGCTGTGCAGGAACGCTTTGGCCTGTCCGTAACTCGACGGTCGGCAGGCCGCTAGCGGGAGCGGAATCGCCATGTCCGGTTGTCACCCGATTACTCCCGTGGTTTATGGCCCCGCTATCCACAGGGCTGCCGACAGGGCGGCCAGATGAGCCCGAGCAGAGACCTTCATGGCGCGTTTCCACCTTCATCTGCTGTCGGACTCCACCGGCGAAACGCTGGAAATGATCGCGAAGGCCGCCCTCGCCCAGTTCGATGATACCGACGTGGTGCGCCATTTCTGGCCGATGGTCCGCTCGCAGCAGCATCTCGACCGGATCATGGGCGAGATCGCCGCCAATCCCGGCCTCGTCTTCTTCACTCTGGTCAACGACGAGACGCGCGGCAAGCTGGAGGCGCGCTGCCAGAGCCTGGGTCTGCCTGCGATCGCCGTGCTCGATGGCGTGACCGACGCCCTCGAAGGCCTGCTCGGGCAGGAGGCCAAGGGTCGGCCAGGCCGTCAGCACAAGCTGGACGATGCCTACTTTGCCCGGGTCGACGCGATCCAGTTCACCATCGCCCATGACGACGGCATCGGCTGGGAGAACTGGGAGGAGGCCGACATCGTGCTCGCCGGCGTGTCGCGGTCGTCCAAGACACCGACCAGCATCTATCTCGCCAATCGCGGCTACAAGGTCGCCAATATCCCGATCGTGGTGGAAAGCCCTCCCCCGTCCTTGCTGTTCGCCTTGAAGCATCCGCTGGTGGTCGGGCTGACGACCGCGCCCGAGCGCCTGATCGCGATCCGCCGCAATCGCCTGCTCTCGCTCAGCCAGTCGCCCGATACCGACTACGTCGACCAGGCCAAGGTCGAGAGCGAGTTGAAATACGCTCGGCGCATGTTCGCGGACAACTCGTGGCCGGTGATCGATGTCACCCGTCGCTCGATCGAGGAGACGGCGGCGGCCGTCATCAACTTGTTCAACGAACGCGTCGCATCCGGCGAGCAGACGCCCAGTGGACCACGCCCGATATGATCCTTGCCTCCAAAAGCGCCTCTCGTCAGGCGATGCTGACCGCTGCTGGCGTGCCGTTCACGGCGATCGCCGCCGATGTCGACGAGCGTGCGATCGAAGCGGAGCTTGGGGTCGCCACTCCACCGCGCGAGGTGGCGCTCGCGCTGGCGAGAGCCAAAGCGTTGGCGGTATGCGGCCAGGCGCCGGACGAACTGGTGCTGGGCAGCGATTCGCTGGTTGAATGTGGCGGGCGACGGTTCGACAAGCCGGAGAGTCGCGCCGCCGCCGCCAAACACTTGCGGTTCTTTTCCGGCCGCGTCCTGCACTTGCATAGCGCCGCCGTGCTGGCGCGCAACGGCGAAGTCCTGTGCGCCGACGCTAACGTTGCCTCCTTACATGTCGTCGACCTCTCCAACCGTTTCATCGACAGCTATCTGGATCACGAATGGCCGGCGGTTTCCGGTTGCGTCGGCGTGTTCCGCATCGAGGGGCGCGGTGTGCAGCTGTTCCACGCGATCGAGGGCGATCACTTCACGGTGCTGGGCATGCCGCTGCTGGCCGTCCTGGCATCGTTGCGCGAACTGGGCGAGTTGCAGCAATGAGCGCGGCCTATGCCGAAGTGATCGGGGATCCGATCGCGCAATCGAAGTCGCCGGTGATCCATGGTTTCTGGCTGGAGCGGCTGGCGATCGAGGGCGAATACCGCCGCTGCCACGTCACGGCTGCCGACCTTACCGACTATCTCGCCAGACGCCGCGATGATCCCGCCTGGCGCGGGTGCAACGTGACGATGCCGCACAAGCAGGCGGTGCTACCATTGCTGGACGTCATCGATCCCCTGGCTCGCCGGATCGGGGCAGTGAACACGATCGTGCGCGATGACGCTGGGCGGCTTTGTGGCTTCAACACCGACGCGCCGGGCTTCCTGGAGCCTCTGCGCGATGTCCTGGCGCAGACGCACTTGTTCCGCATGGCGCGCGTCCTCGGCACTGGCGGTGCGGCAAGGGCGATCGTGGCAGCGCTCGCTGATGCCGGCTTCGTCATTGTCCTGGCCGGGCGCGACCCGGCCAAGGCACGCGCCTTGCTGGATGAGCTGGCGCCGACGGGTGAGCACCATGCCATAAGTCTCGACCACTTCGCCGATCCGACCGATTTCGCCTTTGATGATCGCGAGCAGCTGTTCGACCTCGTCGTCAACGCCAGCCCGCTGGGCATGGCCGGACAGCCGCCGCTGGCCTTCGACTTCAGCCATGCGCCACCCGCCAGCCTGGTCTACGACATCGTCACCAACCCCGTCGACACACCCTTCCTGCAGCAGGCCCGTGCCGCCGGCTTCCCGACCATCGATGGCCTGTCGATGCTGATCGGGCAAGCCGATGCCGCTTTCACCCGCTTCTTCGGTGCCTCTCCACCTCGCGAAGAGGACGCCGCGCTACGCGTCCGCATCCAGTCGTGACCGGATCCAAGGTACTCGGCCTCACCGGCTCGATCGGCATGGGCAAGTCGACCGTCGCCGGCATGTTGCGCGACCTGGGCGTGCCGGTGTTCGACGCCGATGCCGCCGTGCATGCGCTGCAGGGGCCGGATGGGGCATTGCTCCCGCGGATCGAGGCGGCCTTTCCTGGCAGCACCGGACCCCGTGGCGTCGACCGCCCGAAGCTAGGCGCCATGGTCTTCGGCGATCCCGCACGGCTCGCCCAATTGGAAGCGATCGTCCATCCTGCCGTGGCTGAAATCCGCCGCACGTTCCTCCGCGACCATGCCGACCGGCCGCTCGTCGTGCTCGACATCCCACTGCTGTTCGAAAAAGGCGGAGCGCCGGGGATCGATGCCGTCGCCGTGGTTTCCGCCCCGGCCGAGGTGCAGCGCGCCCGCGTGCTGGCCCGACCAGGCATGACCGAGGACAAGTTCGCGCAGATCCTGGCGCTGCAGGTGCCCGATGCCGAGAAGCGAGCCCGGGCGGACTTCGTCCTCGACACCGGCACCGATCTTGCCACTACGCGGGCCGAGGTGGAACGCCTCGTACGCGAGTTTGCGACCGCCCTTTAATCCTCGCGGGACTTGCGCCACCCGAGCGGTGCGTCGATATGGAATGGCATGCGTGAGATCATCTTCGACACCGAGACCACCGGGCTAGATCCCCGTACTGGCGACCGGATGGTGGAGATCGGCTGTATCGAGATGTTCAACCGGATCCTGACCGGCCGCACCTTCCACGCCTACTTCAATCCCGGTCGCTCGATGCCGGCCGAGGCGGAGGCGGTGCATGGCCTTTCGGACGTGTTCCTGTCCGACAAGCCTCGCTTCGCGGAGCGGGTGCACGAATTGCTGGAATTCATCGCCGACAGCCCGCTGATCGCGCACAATGCCGGGTTCGACTTCGGCTTCCTGGACGCGGAACTGGGCCTATGTGGGCACCCGCCCGTCTGTCGCACCCGCATGATCGACACCGTGGCCTTGGCGAAGGTCCGCCATCCCGGCGCCAAGCTGTCGCTCGATGCCTTGTGCAGTCGTTACGGCATCGATCGCAGCCACCGCACCAAGCATGGCGCGCTGCTCGATGCGGAGCTGCTGGCGCAAGTCTATGTCGAGCTGTGCGGCGGCCGGCAGATCGGCCTCGAACTCAGCGCCGAGAGCGCCACCGCCAATGTCGTCAGCCACGTCATGCAACGTCGGGAGCGGCCATTCCGCGCGCCGCGCGTTCATACCGCGAGCCCTGAGGAACTGGCGGCGCATCTCGGGTTTCTGGCCACGATCGATACGCCGATCTGGTCCACTTGAAGTTTCAACAAAGGAGAGAACGCCCATGGATATCCGCGTTTCCGGCCATCAGGTCGACACGGGAGAAGCGCTGCAAAGCCATGCCAACGAGCGTCTCGCGGCGATGGTCGAGAAGTACTTCAGCCGTGCGCTGTCCAGCCACGTGACGTTCGGCAAGGCGCCGGCCGGCGCGTTCCGCTGCGACATCATCATGCATGTCATGCAGAACCTGGTGCTCAAGGGCACCGGCATCGCCCAGGAGGCGCACCCCGCGTTCGATCAGGCCGCCGAGAAGATCGACAAGCAGCTGCGTCGCTACAAGCGCCGGCTGGTCGATCGGCACGAGCAGAGCGTCCACGCGATGGCGGCCGAAGATGCGTCGTACACCATCTTCGAAGAGCAGCCCGAACAGGACGATACCGAGGCGGATGCGCCGCTGGTCATTGCCGAGACGCGGGTCGACGTGCCCGAAGCCACGGTTTCGGATGCGGTCATGATGCTCGACTTGCGTAACACCACCGCTTTGCTGTTCAAAAATGCTGGTACCGGTCGCCACAATATGGTCTATCGCCGGGGCGATGGGTCGATCGGCTGGGTCGAGCCTTCCTGACCCGCGAAAGCGGGCTGCAAGCCTTTCAGATCGCAAGAACTGGACTGAACCCTCGGCCTTGCCGGGGGTTTGGTGCTTGAAGGAACAATTGCCAAGGCCCTGGCCGTGTTAGTGAGACTGGTCGACCTCGAAACTGAACTGAAAATCCCATGAGCGCTCTTTTCATTCTGATGCCTGAGGCGGTGACCACCGCGACCGGCGGCGACAAGGTGGCGATACTGGCGCGTCTCGCCGATTTGTTCGCCCATGTTTACGACCTGGATCGCGACACCGTGCTGGATCGGGTGACCGAGCGCGAACGATTGGGCAGCACTGGGTTCGGCCGCAATGTCGCCATACCCCATGCGCGCATTGCCGGACTTACACGCCCCGTAGCGGCCGTGATCCGGCTTGAGACACCGGTGGAGTTCGAGGCTGCGGATGGGATGCCCGTGGACATCGTCTTCGGGCTGCTGTCCCCCGAGGGAGCGGGCGCCACCCACCTGCATGCTCTGGCGGCGATATCTCGGATGATGCGCGACGAACGCATGCATGCCGCATTGATCGCCGCACCGGGTGTCGATGCGATCTACAGCCTGTTGTCCCATGTCATCGACCGCGACGCCGCCTGAGGCTGCCTCCGGCGCCGAGTTGCATTGGCGTGCGCTCGAGGGGCTCTATGCCTCGGCGCCGATCAACCGGATGTTCCGCTCGGCACTGACGGTCACCGGTGAGGGCAGGGCGAGGATCGTGTTCGAGGTTGAACCCCAGACATTCCACGCGGCCGGCGCCGCCCATGGTACGCTGTACTTCAAGATGCTGGACGACGCGGCGTTCTACGCCGCCAACTCGCTTGTCACCGATCGCTTCCTGCTCACCACAGCGTTCAACTTGCACCTGACCAAGCCGGTGCGTGGCGGCATTATCGTAGCCGAGGGTCACTGGGTCAGCGGACGCCGACGCGTGCTGGTGGCCGAATCGCGACTCGTGGATGAGGACGGCGAGGAGATCGGACGCGGCACCGGCACTTTCATGCGCTCTCGGATCGCATTGTCCGGCCTGCCCGGATATTCCACGGCACCCATCGCTTGAGCGCACCTGTGCGCCTGCCGACCCATCTTCAGGTCAGCGCCTTGCTACGCCGCGTCCAGGCCGCCGGCGGCTTTGCAACGGTGCTGGCGAAGGGTGAACGCGATGCTGGAACTCTGCTGATCGTCCTCACCGACAGAGGCGCCTTATCAACCGCTTACGAGCGGATGCCGCAAGCTGATGGTAGCAGGGCCTGGTCGCTTTCCCGCACCCAGGATGGCGACGATCCGCACGCGTTCGATGCCTATGTCCGGCGGCGAGCGGAGCAGGACTCTGACTTATGGGTCGTGGAACTAGACGTCCGGGACGGCGCACGCTTCATCGAAGACATGCCTGATTGTTGATTGACTTCGCACTTGCGGTAGGTCATCCGCCTCGACGCTCTTAAGCGGAAGCGGCTTGGTGGCGCAGTTCAGCGCACCAGCTAGCACGCAGACGGGGGGCCATCGGCAGGCGTGCACGTGGATCAAACGTGCTTCAGGGACAAACCGTTCCCGGCTGCGACGGATGCTCACCGCTTTTTGAACGTCCTAAATGCGAAGCAAAGTACGTTTGGCGAGCGCGTTCGCGCTTGTCGGAACGCTGGTGACGGCCTTGTTCAGCGTCCATGGTTCGGGCGCAGCGGCCGAAGCGATGATCCCGGTGCTGATGCCGGATACGTCGACACAGTTCGTTTCCAATCCGGTGGTGCAGGCCTTGCCCAAGACCGCCGAAGGTGCCGATCCGCTGGGTTCGCAGGACGACCAGCTGGCCGCGTCACACCAGGCCGGATCGCTCGACGCGCTTGTCGATGCACAGCCCACCGATACCGATCTCACATCCGAAATGCGCTGCCTGGCCGGCGCGATCTATTTCGAGGCCCGTGGCGAATCGCTAGAAGGCCAGCTCGCGGTCGGCCGAGTGATCGTGAACCGTTCGAAGTCGGGCCAATTTCCCACTAGCTACTGCGGCGTGGTGTTCCAGCCCTCGCAGTTCTCGTTCGTTCGCGGGCGCAGCATGCCGGCCGTACGCACCACCTCGCAGGATTGGCGCGAAGCCATGGCCGTGGCCCGGATCGCCGACCAGGGTAGCTGGAAGAGCGAAGCCAGCGGCGCGCTGTACTTCCACGCCGCGCGGGTGTCGCCCAGCTGGCGACTGACGCGCCTGGCGCGCGTCGACAACCACATCTTCTATCGTTGAGAGGACGATGCGCGCTGCCGGTCAGGCGGCGTGTGTCGTCAAGCTGCGCGTAGGGTGACCCACACCGGCGCATGGTCGCTGGCCTTCTCGCGGCCACGATGGCCCTTGTCGACGCCGCAGGCGACCAGCCGATCGGCCAATTCGGGCGAGAGCAGGGCATGATCGATGCGAAAGCCATGATCGCGCTGCCACGCGCCAGCCTGATAGTCCCAGAACGTCCAGACGCCACCGCGAGGATTGTGCACCTCCAGCGCGTCGGTCCAGCCATCGTACTGCAGCCGGCGATAGGCGTCGCGGGACTCCGGCTGCATCAGCGCATCCGCCGCCATCGCCGGAG
>Ga0182194_1000014_pt1 | contig 30813 bp, 22 predicted proteins | sample G5R1MG_34_FD_128377 | JGI IMG/M metagenome (GOLD analysis project Ga0182194, IMG submission 128377) | Switchgrass phyllosphere microbial communities from Michigan, USA - G5R1_MAIN_12SEP2016_LD1 MG | ecosystem: Host-associated > Plants > Phyllosphere > Phylloplane/Leaf | place: USA: Michigan...
ACTGGGCGACACGCGCCTTGCGCGCGCTCGATGCAGGATCCCGCGCCATCATCGTTTCCGATCCGGGAATGACCGATCCTGAGACGATTGTAGCGCTCGCCGATCGCGTGGATCAGGCGGGCGCAGTGGTGGATCTTGCGGAGCGCTATGCGGGCGATCCGACGTTGCTGCGCCATCGCGCCGACCTGATCCAGCATCTGGCGGCCACCTCCACGATCCTGATCAGCCAGGTGGGCGGCTTTGCCCAGGTAGACCGTGCCACGCTGGACATGGTGCGTACCGTCAGGGTTCTGGGCCTTTCCCTTGGCGTCACACATCGTTGGCAGACTGCACATGCCGTGGTGGTACGCGGTATGGTCGGCGACAAGCTGTTCGAGGGCATGGCAACGATGGGCAACGCCGGCGTCGGCCAACGGCTTGAGGCCTTGGGCTTCGGCCGAACGCTTCGCCTGTCGCTCCGCGGCGACGGGTCGGCTCGGCCATCGGACGTACGCATCGCCAACGCGAAGGGTGAGCGCAAGCTGCCCGACGTGTTCGAAAGCGTCGATCGCGCCGCATGGCAGCGCGCCCTGACAGCGCTGGAAAGTGGCCGGACGAATAGCGCCGCGCTACGGCAGTTCGCGGACGATATCGCCATGATCGGGGCGCTCTGAGTGACAGATCCGGCGCATTCCCGCGCAAGCGGAGCGTTCATCGCGGCTTACTGGACCGCGCAATGTGGGAACTGGCTGGGACTGCTTACCCCGGTGGCTCTGACTATTGCCATGCGGGTGGCGCAGATCGCGGATCCTGCGCAGAAGATGAACCAGCTTGGTCTTATCCTGGGCTTGGGCGCATTTGCCTCGATCGTCATGGCACCAATCTGGGGCTACATATCCGATCATACCCGCTCGCGCATCGGTCGGCGCAAGCTGTGGATGATCGTCGGCGTAGCCGGCGGCGGCGCAGGCCTGCTGCTGATGAGCGCCACGCGCGATATCACGGTGTTCGGCCTGGGCTGGGTCATTGCGCAGATCGGCTTCAATGCGAACCAGGCCGCGCTCAATGCCCTCCTGCCCGACCATGTGCCGGAAATGCAACGAGGACGGGTGTCGGGGCTGCTGGGTCTTACTGTCATCGTCGGCGTGGTGCTGGGCACGTTCCTCACCCAGTTCACGGCGGCCAACCCCTACCTGTTGTTCATGGTGCCTTGGCTCGGCACCGTCCTGAGCCTCGCGATCGTCCTGCCGATGTTTCGAGACGGGCCGGCGCCGGACGCGGCGAAGGCCTCCGGTGGTATGAGAGAGATTCTAGCCTCGTTCAGCATCAGTCCGCGCGAGCATCCCGACTTCTACTGGGCCTGGATTAGCCGTTTTCTGTTTTTCATGGGAATGGCCTATCTCCAGGTTTACGCCGTCTACTTCCTGTCCGATCACTTGAAGCAACCCATGGCGGACGTTCCGCGGCTGATTTTCATCAACGGTACCATCGGCGCCGTCATTACCGTTGCCCTCTCGCCGCTAGCAGGATGGCTGTCCGACAGGACCAAACAGCGTAAGCCCTTCGTGATCGGCGCCGCGCTGGTCGCAGGTGTTGGACTTGTGACAATCGGCATGGCGCAAACCGTCATGCACTTCCTTATCGGATCTGCCGTCGCGAGCGTCGGCATGAGCGTCTACTACGCGGTCGATCTTGCGCTAGTTGCGGCCGTCCTGCCGGATCCGGAGAACGGCGCAAAGGACATGGGAATCTTCCAGATCGCCAATACTCTGCCGCAGTCCCTCGCGCCGATCATCGCACCGGCATTCCTGGCGATCGGCGCCGTGCAAGGCGGCAACTACACGGCCGTCTTCCTGGCCGCCTCTGCCTTCGTCTTGGTAGGCGCGGCAGCGATCATGCCGATCAAGGAAAGGCATAGTCCGGCGGCCTGATCACAAGGTCGCCCGCTAAAGCGCGTACTCGCTTTCGGCTTGAATTTCCGTATGAGTCATGTGGATAGCACTACTTTGGCACTTTAGGTTTGATCTGTTCCGCGATGTGCCTCGCAATGAGGACGTCGCAGCGGTGGCGGCCGCGCGAAGAGGTCAAGAATTGCCCGTCTGATAGCTGGCATGCTCGGTTGTGGCGTAAGCATTCGGTGAATCGGTGAAGACCGTGGTGTCAGGGCTGCGGGATTGTTCTAGCGGGTAGCTTTCGCGCTGCGCTTTGAGAGAGTTTGAAGCCGTTCGTCTATGCGGATGGTATTGACGTAATCCGGATCGAACTGGCCGCCGGCCCATAAGAGCGTGTCATCATGTTCGGGATGATCACGGTTTGCGAGGCCTCAAGGAACTCAGCATATCTAGCGCGCGATGGATCCAGAAGCCATCCAGTCCCGCCTCGTGCACGACGATCAGCGGATACAGCTTGCCTTCGCGGGCGTGGGCCTTGTTCTGCAAACCTGCAAAGCATTGTAGTATCGCAGGTAGATCGCCACCGGGCACCGACTGACGCGTCATCTTCGAACTGCCTGGCGATAATGCCGTCACCAGCCAGCTCGATTTGCTCAGCTCCAGCGAGATGAAAATTGCGCTGAGATCAACGCGGATTGCGGCAACAGCGGCGGGTTGATTGGATGTGCGATCCACCTTGTGTCTCCTGAGGGGGTGTTTTAGCGACCCACTGTGTCACAGCGCAGCCGCTAATCATCCTTCATGGCATCTCACTCTTATCTAAGAGCGAGACCCTGTCAGACCATTTGGGGGGTTAACTCAGATGACATCTCAAAAGGATGAAGAAGTGACATCGCGCCGACCTTTCCAAATACGTCACGCACTTACCAGCCGAGAATCTCGTCATCGTTGCGCCTGCTGGGGATGGCTGTGTTGCGGATCTGACGCTTGTCAGCATCGACGGCTTACTTGTTCGGTTCCCGCAACCAATCAACCCGCACAGGCACTGCGCTGTTGTTGACGAGGCATAGATCTTCAGTAGTACGGCTGCTCGCCAGCGTGAGCCGGCCTTGCCCTCGCCCCAGTACCCGGCCCCTTTTATTCCCTCGTCGAACCTCGACCGGCCTGTCCGAAGCGATCTCGAGTGCGCCGTTCAAGCCACGCACGTTTGGGTAGCAGGCGAAGCTTCCTGGGGAAAGTTCGAGGGCGAAAGTGTCACCACTTCGATGCACAACCGTACCGCCGCCCGTATCGAAGAAATCCGCCGCCGCTATACCCCGGCGTAGATCATATTGACCAACGCCGATTGTATCTAGGCGCACTGGAGCGATCGTGCCATCAGCGCGATAGTGGACATACGAAATGACGCTGTTGCGGTAAAATTCGGTCGCTCCAGGCGTCGCCTGATCGTTGCACGCGAAATAACACTGACCGTTTAACTCGAAGAAACTGCCATGCCGGTCGTAATTCAGAGGGTCGTAACGTACACCGGGCCGTATGAGACGAAGTTCCGGATCGGTCATTGCCTCACTGAGTACCGAGCCTTGCGTCTCGAACGGACCGTAGGGGCTGCGACCGATCGCGTAATAGCTTCCCCAGGACAGATAGTAGAGATCGCCGCGACGATGGATGAACGGCTTGTCATCAGTCAGACCCTTCGCATAGGGCCCCATCGCCTTCTCAATCTTCAGCGGGCGTGGTGCCTCAGCTAGCGAGACCATGTCATCGCCCAAACGCGCGATGAAGTACCGGAAGGTGCCAAAGACGATGTAATTGGCGCCGTTTGCATCCTGAAGGATGCCGGGATCGCGCGCCTCTGTCTTCACCAGCCCGTCAGCGATCAGCGGCTTGCCGATCGGATCGCGCCATGGACCCGCAGGATGGTCGGCCACCACCACTCCGATCTCCTTCGAGCCTCGCGAAAAGTACAGGTAATAGCGATCATTCTTTTGCGCCGCGTCGGTTGCCCAACACTGGTCGCTTGGCTTGGCCCAATAAGTCTGCTCGGGCTTCAGCGTGCCAGCATGGCTCCAATCGACGAGGTCGCGCGACCGCCAGATCTGCCAGTCGCGCATGACGAAGCCTCTGGCGGCCGGATCAGCATCATGGGTTGCATAGAGCCATGCCTCGCCGTTCCATACGCGAACCTGCGGATCGCATACCCCACGCCCTGGGATGATCGGGTTACCGACTGCGCGAACCCGCTCGCTGCGCGCCAGTGCGGGCGCGGGAGAGGCAAGAGCAAGGCCGGCGAGCCCGATACCCGCTAGCGTGTCGCGGCGCGTAAGGTGTCGGCAGCTTGTCATCTCATACTCCTTGCGCGCTCAGGGGCCACCGCTGGCTCGGCATTCATGCGGAATAGGTCATCCGAAGAGGGCTACAGCCGTCCACGTCGTGCAACGGCACCAAGTACATGAGCGCTTTCCCTGGGCGAACGCCGGAAGGTTGCAGGGTCAACGGCCACGAGACCAAAGCGGCTTTTATCGCCGGCGTCCCAAACCGCCGCCGTCCGTGGCCCATCAATCCTAACGCGCACCGCGTCGGCGATGGAGTTAGGGCAGACCCAGCTATAGTCGATGGAGGCAAGGCATTCGCCCGTTGGTAGATGCTCACGAACGGACTCGATGGCAACGAAAGCCAGCTTGTGAGCAGAAATCCTCGGGGCGACGCCAGTCTCCGGATCAATTGTCTTCAAGCTGATGAAGCGGTCGCTACCCGCCGCCTTGGCTGCTGCAACCGCCATCGCCGCTAGGTTCTTGCGCGATCCACCGCGTGAGAGCGTGTCAACGATCGCAGGCGCTTGCGACTTATCGAGGTTGAAGGCGCAATCCATAGCGTCTGCTAGATGTTTGGCGGCCTTGCGACAATAGCGAGCAAATATGTTGGGCTCGTCCTCCCCGCATCATTTCGCCCAAATGCCAGACCGGAGTTTGTAATGGTTGAAGCTGAGGGCCGTTCGGATGCCTACCTTGCGACATGACGTCCTCCCTGTTTTTTCATCCATTCTGAGTGAGAGTTTTCGGTCTTGTAAAGCCTTCGGGCAAGGAGCGGGAAATGGAGAAGTCGAGGTACACGGACGGGCAGATTGCCTTCGCGCTGAAGCAGGCGGGAACTGGCGCCCCGGTTAAGGCTCTGACCTGAACTTGATGTGGAGCACCGCAGCGCACAGCAACATGTACTCCACCACTGACCTGCGCGGTTATGGCGAAGCGATCCGCGGCTACGGGATCGCCTCGAGCTCGTCCCCCTACGTGGCACGTCAAGAGAGTGGACTTGGTACGGTGGCCGAGAAATCGACCGCAAGTACACGGTCCGGTCGGACTCAGCGAGGCATAGCGCCTAGCCGAATTTGATCGCTACACGCCCGATCTAGGTCCCTGGAAGGCGCCAAGCCTAAGTGTGTCGGACAAGATACGGATGGCAAGTTGCTCTGATGAACCATATCCGATGCGACGCAGCAGTCACGAGATGCCTTTGCCGACAGTCTCAAGCAGAATTGCACAATTTCCACCTCAATATCCATTGTGATCTGAAAATCAGGTGGTGGTGCAATATATCCTGCTTCTGCGCAGCCAGATCACTTGGCCGTCTATAGCCTTGCTAGCGTTCGACGCTATGCTTCTTGGCAACCCCTTCCATGAGTAATTGAACCGAGCGAGACATGACCGCGTCTCTTTCGTCCGCCGGCAAACTGACTGCCACCGCCTGAAGCATCTGTGCGATCCTACTAAGGTCATCCACCGAGAAATCGTCACGAACGATCCCGGCGTTTCTCGCGCGTTCAAGGGGCTGAGCCAGTATCTGTCGGGCTCGCATCTCGAACTCGTGCCATTCTTTCTTCAGGGATGGATCTTCCTCAACCGTGCGCAAGCCGGGAGCATGCAAGGCCGACAGCAAACCTATCCGAATCAAAAAATAGCGAAACGCGGCGTGATCGTCGGAGATGCGAACGACCTCGTCGGTCAGTTCGTCCATCCTCCGGCGAGAAACCTCAAGCGCCAGCATCGAGCGATCACGAAAATTTCGATACAGCGTTCCGCGCCCGATTTCGGCCTTTTCCGCAATCACTTCAAGAGGAACGTCATAGCCCTGCTGCTCGAAAATATCGGCCGCAACGGCAATCAACCTGGCTCGCCTTTCCTGCGCATCCTTCCTCATGCTTGACGGACTTTCCCTCTCACCCTAACAACCGGACACAGATGTCCGGTTAGCACCGAATGCGTCGCCACAGAAGAATGGCGCGATGCAGGTCATCTGGAGAGAAATGCTCGCTTGGTCCACATGAACCATGGCCTAACGGCCGAGGAGTTTCTGCGTGCCGACTCTTTCCAACCGCCTGCTTCCCCGCACGAGCAGCAGCGCGGCCATGTTGCTCCTCCTCGCCTCCTGCGGGCATCAGGAAGAACAGCCCGCACCCGCGCCTCCTGTCGACGCGGTGACAGTCACGACGAGCGAAGTCCCCAACATCATCGAACTGCCGGGCAGGATCGAGGCGGTGCGAACAGCGGAAGTCCGCGCGCGAGTGGATGGGATCGTAGAACGCCGGCTCTACCAGGAAGGCTCGGATGTGGCGGCCGGAGCGGCGCTGTTTCAGATCGATCCCCGGGATAAGCAGGCGCAATTGGCGCAAGCCCAAGCCGCGCTCAACCGCGCGGCAGCCGCACGGGCCAACGCCCGTTCCGTGGTCGCGCGCTACGAGCCTCTGGTAAGCCGCAAGGCGGTCAGCGCGCAGGAGTACGACGCGGCCCTTTCGGATGCGCGACAAGCCGACGCGAGCGTGATAGACGCCCGTGCCGCCCTGGATCGAGTCCGCCTTGAGTTAGGCTACACCACCGTTCGCGCGCCGATCGCCGGCCGCGTCGGCAAGGCGCAAGTGACCGAAGGTGCCCTGGTGAGCGCGTCGGCCGCGACTTTGTTGACGCAGGTGAACCAGTTGTCGCCGATCTACGCCACCTTCACCCAATCGAGCTCCAAGTTGCTTGATCTGCGGCAACTCGTCAGGTCCGGCGAGCTTCGGATCCCCAATCTGAATGCCGTCGAAGTGCATCTCGTGCTCGAAAACGGACAGCAGTACGGCGTTCCCGGACACCTCAACTTTGCCGACCAGACCGTTGATCCGTCTACCGGAAGCCAGACGCTGCGTGCCCAGTTTCCAAACCCCGAGCGTATCCTCCTGCCCGGACAGTTCGTGCGGGCGCGGATCATCGCCGGCACGCGCCGAGACGGCATCGCGATCCCTGAACGAGCCGTCCAGATCAGCAACGAGGAAGCGTCGGTTCTGGTCATCGGGCGCGGCAACGTCGTGGCCAAGCGCACCATCGAACTGGGTGGGCAGAGCGGCGGCAAATGGCTGGTCCAGTCGGGCCTCAGAAGCGGCGACATGGTCATCGTCGATGGCTGGATGAAGGTGCAGCCCGGCCAGACCGTCACACCGCGCAAGCTGGGTAATTCCGCCGCCCGCACACCTGCCCGCCCCGCCGCCGCCGCAGACAACCGCTGATCGGCGGGAGAACTTCATGAACCGCTTCTTCGTCTATCACCCGGTCTTTGCCTGGGTCGTCGCGATCTTCGTCGCTCTGTTCGGCATCATCGGCCTACGGCTCCTGCCCATTGAACAGTACCCGCAAGTGGCTCCGCCGGCACTCAATCTGCAGATCACCTACAACGGCGCCGACGCGGAAACACTCGACCGAAGTGTGACCTCGATCATCGAGAAGGAGATGAACGGGGTCGAGAACTTCTTGTACATGGCATCGACCAGCCGGTCGAACGGCACAGCGCAGATCACGGTCACGTTCAAGCCAGGGACCGACCTCGATGTCGCCCGGACCCAGGTGCAGGACCGGCTGAGCCGTGTCGAGCCGCGGTTGCCGGCTGAGGTCAGGCAGCTCGGGATAAGCGTCACGAAATCCAGCTCGGGCTTCCTGATGCTGGTGGCGCTCAAGTCCAAAGATGGAGGAATGAGCGCCCTCGACATGGGTAACTTCGCGTCCAACAAGATCATGGACGAGTTGCGCCGCGTTCCAGGCGTAGGCGACGTGCAACTGTTTGGCTCCCCCTACGCGATGCGGGTGTGGCTCGACGAGGAGAAGCTTGCTGGATACGGCATCTCGGCGGCCGAAGCGCTCGCCGCGGTCCAGGAGCAGAACAGCCAGACCGCCGGCGGCGGACTTGGCGAACAACCGCTTGCTGTGGGCTCCGAACTCAACGCCAAGATCATCACCCAAAACCGCTTCTCGACAGCCGAGCAGTTTCGCCAGATCATCGTCAGATCCAATCCAGACGGCTCCACTGTCCGCCTAGGTGACGTCGCGCGTATCGAATTGGGCAAGGACAACTACGGCTTTCGCCTGACGCTGAACGGCAAGGAGACCGTCGGCATGGCCATCCAGCTCGCCAGCGGTGCCAATGCCTTGGGCACGGCCGAGGCGATCAAGGCGCGCCTGGGCGCCCTTGAAAAGTCATTCCCGCCCGGACTGACCTGGACCGTTCCGTTCGACACCACCCCGTTCATCACCGCCTCGGTCGACAGCGTCATTCACACGCTGGTGGAAGCGATGGTGCTCGTCTTCCTGGTCATGTTCCTGTTCCTGCAGAACTGGCGTGCCACGCTGATCCCGGCATTGGTGGTACCGGTCGCGCTGGCCGGATCATGCCTGGGCCTGTTCTTGTTCGGCTACTCGATCAACGTTCTTTCGCTCTTCGCGATGGTGGTGGCGATCGGCATCCTGGTCGACGACGCCATCGTGGTGGTCGAGAATGTCGAGCGCATCATGCGCGAGGAAGGCCTCAATCCCCGACGCGCTACGGTGAAGGCGATGGGGCAGATCACCAGCGCCATCATCGGCATCACGCTGGTGCTCGTCGCCGTGTTCATCCCCATGGCGTTTTTTCCTGGATCCACCGGCGGCATCTATCGCCAGTTCTCCGTAACGCTCGCAATTTCCATCCTGTTCTCCGCTTTGTTGGCTTTGACTTTGACACCGGCGCTCTGCGCCACACTCCTCAAGCACACGCCCGACCATGACGAGCCGCAATCGCGAGCGCCGAGAACCGGTATCCGGGGCTGGGCAGACCGGTTCTTCGATGGGTTCAATCAAAAGTTCGGCCGAGTGACCGACCGCTATGTCAAGGGCGTGGGATCCATGGTCAGTGCACCCAAGCGCTGGCTGGCCGTATTCGCGGTGGTGTGCGTGGTCACGGTTCTGGCGTTCACGCGCCTGCCCGGCGGCTTCCTGCCGACCGAGGATCAGGGCTATCTCTTCGCCAGCTACACCGCGGCGCCCGGAGCGACGATCGAGCGCACGCAGCAGTCGGTCGATCACGCCGAAGCCTTCCTCAGAAAACAGCCGGAAGTGCGAAACATCGTCTCGATCGTCGGCTTCAGCTTTTTCGGCCAAGGCCAGTCTGCCGCGCTCTCTTTCGTCGATCTGAAGCCCTGGGACGAACGCAAGGGCTCAAACGAAGGCTCCAGCGCACTGGTGCAGCGGGCCAATGCCGCATTCTCAAGCATCACGGGCGCCATGGTCTTTGCGCTCGATCCGCCGCCGATCCAGGCGCTGGGCAATGCGACCGGCTTCACCATGAAGCTGGAGGATCGCAGCGGTGAAGGCGGCATGGCGCTTCAGCAGGCCACTCAGCAAATCCTTGCGCAAGCTGGCAAAAGCAAGATCTTCGCCATGGTTCGACAGGAAGGCTTGCCGCCTGCGCCACAACTCCACGTCGACATCGACCGCATCAAGGCCCGCAGCCTTGGGCTCCGGATAGCCGACGTCAACCAGACTCTCGCCGTCGCCTTCGGCTCAGCCTACGCGAATGACTTCGTTCGCGACGGCAATGTCCTGCGGGTCTACCTCCAGGCCGACGCGGCCCAGCGGATGCGCGCCGAAGATGTCGCCGCGCTGCAGGTTCGCAACGAGCAAGGGCTGATGGTCCCCTTCTCGGCCTTCACCCAGGTCGAGTGGACGTCGGGCCCGCAACAGCTCGAACGTTACAACGGCTACCCGTCGGTCACGCTGTCGGGCCAGGCAGCTCCGGGACAGTCCAGCGGCGCGGCTCTCAAGGAGATGGAGCGCATCGCGGGTAAGGTGCTGAGCGGCAATCTGTCCTTCGAATGGACGGGGACCGCTTATGAAGAAAAGCAGGCGGGAGGCCAGATCGGTTTGCTGCTTGGCCTGTCCGTGGTGGTCGTGTTCCTGCTGCTCGCCGCCCTTTACGAAAGCTGGCCGATCCCGCTGGCGGTGCTGCTGGTGGTGCCGTTCGGCGTTCTGGGCGCGGTCATTTTCACGATGCTGCGCGGGCTGTCTGCAGACGTTTACTTCAACGTTGGCCTCATCACCATCATCGGCCTCGCTGCCAAGAACGCGATTCTGATCGTGGAGTTTGCTCTGGAGCAGGAGGCTGAAGGGGTTGCACCGCTGGATGCAACGATCAACGCCGCGCGACTGCGCCTTCGTCCGATCCTGATGACCAGCCTGGCCTTTATCCTCGGCATGGTGCCGCTCGTCATCGCCAGCGGCGCCGGAGCAGCCAGCCGCCACGCGGTGGGGACGGGCGTCGCGGGCGGCATGATCACCGCGACGGTGTTCGGCATCTTCTTCACGCCAGTGTTCTACGTCGCGATGCGGCTATGGCTCGTCCGCAAGCACGACCACGCGACCGCCGACGCGCAGGAAGAGGCGCAGGAACAATCCGGTCACGTCGGGGAGACAGCCCATGCGTAATCGCACGCTCTCTCTCATCGCACTTGCCTTGCTGGGGGGCTGCAATATGGCCCCGAAGTACCTGCAGCCGCCGCCGCCGGTGCCTTCCAGCTATTCCATGCTTCCGGCTAGCGGTGGGCAAGCCGCAGCAACGGTGGAATGGGAGCGCTTCTTCGGCGATCCGCAACTCAAAGCCTATATCGCCGCCGCCCTTGCCAACAACCGGGATCTGGCCGCGGCCACTGCACGCATCGATCAAGCGAGAGCGCAGTTCAGGATCCAGGAGGCAGGTCGCCTACCCCAGGTCGACGGCACCGCCAGCGGCACCCGCACCCGCACGCCCTTGAGCGGCCTCGGTTTCGGCGACGCTCTGGGTAACGGGGCCCTGACCTTCAATCAATACACCGTGCGTGTCGCGACCAGTGCCTTCGAACTGGATTTCTGGGGCCGCGTCCGGAACCTGAGCGAGTCCGCCCGCAGAAGCTATCTCGCGACGATAGAAGCGCGACGCGCGTTCCGCCTTTCGCTGATCAGCGACGTTGCGGCGACGTACTACAGCATTCGTGCGGGCGAGGAAGGCATTGCTCTGGCCGAACGCACGCTCACCAGCCGCCGGCAAGGCCTGTCCATAGCCAAACTGCGAATGGATGCCGGCGTTACCTCCTCAGTAGACTTCGAGCAGGCGACAGCCCTGCTGACCCAGGCCCAAACCGAACTTGCCGATCTTCGCCGCACGACCGAACAGCAGCGTAACCAGTTGCTTGTCCTGATCGGCGGCCCCACGGCCGTGCAACCACCCGCCGGACGGCCAATCGCGGATGCGCGGCAGTTTGCAACGCTCGATCCCGGCCTTCCTTCGGCTCTGCTGGAGAACCGCCCCGATATCTTGCAGGCCGAGCAACAACTGCGCGCTGCGGACGCCGACATCGGCGTGGCTCGGGCAGCCTTCTTCCCGACCATCTCACTGACTGGCGCCTTCGGCTTCGTTTCACCCAAGCTCAAAGGCCTCTTCGACGGCGGTAACCAGAACTGGTCATTCGGGGGATCGGCCGCGCTGCCGATCTTCGATTGGGGCAGGCGCAAGAGCCAACTCGCCGTAGCCAAGGCGCGGCGGGACGAGTTGGTGGCGACGTACCAGCGGACCGTGCAGAACGCCTTCCGCGAAGTGTCCGACGCGCTTGTGGGGCGGCAGCGCTATCGAGAGCAGATCGAAGCCCAGGAACAGGCGGTCGCCGCGCAGCGCCGCCTCGCTGACACGGCGGTGCTGCGTTACGACAATGGAATCGCCATCTATCTCGAGGTGCTCGACGCCGAGCGGAACCTGTTCTCGGCCGAGCAGCAGCTTATCCGACTGCGCGCGACCGAGCTTCAGAACGGTGTATCGCTCTACACCGCGCTGGGCGGAGGCCTTGATGAATAGCGCCACGCCTCAAATCGCGACCGCGCGAAATGGAACGGCAGAGACGCGACCCGCTTTCATTGTCCTTCAAGCGTGTCTTAGTTTCTGCGGAGGCAAGCTGTCAGGCTCCACCAAGCGTTGTTTGGTCCTTGTCCGGAGTATCAAGGCGGCGGCGTCACATAGAAGACTGTGCATCGGCACTGCAAAGGTGGCCTGATGACCATGTTCGACAACGACGACAGGTCGAACACTTCGTCCGACAATGCACCCTCGTTTACCTTCAAGGATAAGGTTCTTGCGCTTGCCGGCGAATGGACCGCCACACGGCTTGGCAACGTGCCCGATGCGCTGGCAGCAGCCGTAAGGGATCACGATGGCGCGATCTCCCTAGATCTCGAGCAATTGGGTTCGATCGACACGGCAGGGGTGTTTGCGGTGGCGCGGGTGCTGCCCGAAGACGAGCTCGTCAAAGTGGTCACCGTTGGTCGTGATTTCGATCGCATGGCAGACCTCGTCCGCCCCGCCTTGCAATACTCCCGGCCCGAAGCACCCAAGCCACGCTTCGTGAACGCGTTGTTCCAATCGATTGGCAAAGGCGTGGTCGAGACAGCCAACGAGGCCTACCGCGGCCAGACGTTCGCCGGTCGACTGGTTCTGTCGATCGGCCGCACGATACGGCACCCTCGGCGGCTCCGCGCCACGCCCCTGGTCGCCATCATGGGACAGGCCGGCCTGTCAGCGATCCCGATCGTCGCGCTGATGACCTTCTTCATCGGCGCGGTATTGGCACTCGTAGGCAGCAACATGCTGCAGACGCTGGGTGTGAAGATCTACGCCGTCGAGCTGGTCGGCATCGGCATCCTGCGGGAGTTCGGCGCAGTTGTCGCAGCAATCCTCTTCGCGGGCCGCTCCGCCTCGGCATTCGCCGCACAGCTCGGCTCGATGAAGATGAACCAGGAAATCGACGCCATGAGCGTCATGAACATCGACAGGTTCGAGGCGCTGGTGATCCCAAGGGTCCTTGCCGCACTCGTCATGCTACCGCTGCTCACGGTGGTGGCGGATGTCGGCGGGCTGGTCGGCGGACTGCTGGTATCTTGGACGCTGCTCGACATCGAACCCACGCTGTTCCTGCAGCGGCTTGTGGAGGCGGTCGGCCCGCAACCCTTCTGGGTCGGCATGGCCAAAGTTCCGCTGTTCGCTCTTGCTATCGCGACCACCGGCTGCCGACACGGCATGTCGGTGGGTGGCGACGTTCAGAGCCTGGGCGATCGGGTGACCCGCGCCGTCGTGCAGTCGATCTTCCTGATTATCATGTTCGATGCTCTCTTCGCCGTACTTTTCGAAAGGCTCGACCTGTGACGCCCACTACGAGCATTTCGCAGGACGTGCCGGAAAGCGAACTGCCCATCCAGGTTCGCGGACTGCGCACGTCTTTCGGCGAGCATGTCATCCACGACGGCTTGGACCTGGATGTCGTCAGTGGCGAGATCATGGGGATTGTCGGCGGTTCCGGCACCGGCAAATCCGTCCTGCTGAACACGATCTTAGGCCTCAATACTCCTGATGCAGGCATCGTGAAGCTCTTCGGGTGCGACATTCACGACGCGGCGCAACGCCGCACGGCCGAGAACCGGATCGGGGTCCTGTTCCAGAACGGAGCCTTGTTCTCGGCCCTGACGGTCCAAGAGAACGTCGAAGCTCCGATGATCGAGCATACGTCGCTTCCAAAGGACTTCGTCGCGGCGCTCGCAGCATTCAAGCTGCGACTGGTCGGCCTGCCGGACGAAGCGGGGGCGAAGCAGCCGTCGGAACTGTCGGGCGGCATGCGCAAGAGAGCGGGGATCGCACGAGCGATCGCGCTCGACCCGCCGCTGTTGTTTCTGGATGAACCTACAGCCGGGCTCGATCCGATGGCGGCGGAGGAATTCGATCAACTTATTTGCGCTCTTCGAGACTCGCTGGGCCTGACCATCTTCATGGTCACTCACGATCTCGACTCCCTTCACGCCGTCTGCGACCGGGTTGCTGTCCTGGCGGACAAGAAGGTCATCGCCTGCGCTTCCGTCCCTGAACTCGAGCGCTCCGATCACCCCTGGATCCAGAAATACTTCAACGGTCCTCGCGGGCGCGCCGCAAAGGCCACGGCAAACGAAAGTGCGAAATAATGGAACGGCATGCCAACTACGCGCTGGTCGGCGTTCTCACCACGCTGCTCGTCATCGGCGGGCTCGTCCTTGCCCTCTGGCTGGGAAATGTGAAGGTGGAAGGCGAGGATCATTACCGCGTCATTTTCCCCGGCCCGGTCCACGGCGTCTCCAAAGGCGCTGAAGTCCAGTTCAATGGGATCAAGGTCGGCGAAGTATCGTCGGTCCGCCTGCTGCCACAGGACACGAGCAAGATCCTTGTCGACCTCGACGTGGACAAGGAAACGCCGGTACGGATCGACTCCACTGCCAGCACCGCCATGCAGGGCATCTCGGGCGCAAGCGCCATCGCGATCAGCGCTGGGGACGCAAAGAAGCCCTTGCTACGCGACGTCAGCCGGGATCAACCGCCTTACATCCGGGCCAAGCCTAGCGCGCTTGCTTCGCTGTTGCAGGATGGCGGCGAGGTGGTGAGCAACGCGAACGAGGTGCTCGACCGGCTCAATCGCGTGGTATCGGACGGAAACATCGCAAACCTGTCGGCGATCATGAACGACCTGAGGCAAGTCTCCGATGAACTTGCCGCAAATCGGACGATGTTCGCCGATGCCGCATCTGCGGTCGCGAAGCTCGACACGACCATGACCAATGCTAACGCGACGATCGGCCATGTCGACGAACTGGTGCAGGGCGACGGTCGCCGCGCCGTTCGGAATACGGCCGATGCCGCGGCCGAGCTAAAACTGACCGTCGCCGAAGCGCGCCGTGTCGTCGCCGGTCTGAAGACCACCAATACGGCAGTAGGCGGGACAATCCTACCGCAGCTGGCCGAGACATTGCAGTCACTTCAGGATGTCTCACAAAGCGCGGACACGCTGCTGCGTTCGGTGCGCCAGGATCCGCGGGGCACGCTTCTCAAAGGACGTGCGCGCGAACGGGAGTTGAAACCATGACAATCATCAGCCGATGCCGCACCGCCGGTGCTGTGGCGCCTCTTCTCCTCCTGGGAGGATGCCTTGGCGGTCTGATCGGCGGCGGGAAGCCCGCCGCACTCTACCGCTTTGGCGATCTGACCGACGTGCCCCAGCCGGCAGAACAAGTCGCGCCGCGCCGAACCGTTCGTATCATGCCGATTGACTTTGCCGCCGCCGCCGCCGGCGACCGTGTACTGACCATAGAAGGCAGCGAAGCCGCTTATCTGAAGAATGTGCGCTGGGTCAGTCCGGCTGCCGCTCTGTTCCGTGATGGCCTTGCCAATGGCGTGGCACGCCGCGCCCCGGATCTGGTGATGGCAACTGAAGGTCCCGCCGCAAGGCACGCGGATGTCATCCTGAGCGTAAGCGTGACCAGGTTCGAGGCGTCCTATGATCATGGCGGCAAGGCGGCCCCCTTCGCGCATGTCGCAGCAACGGCGTCCATCATCGATCCGTCAACCCGGACGATTGTGGAACGACGACGGTTCGAGCACACCGCTGCTGCCGAGGCGAACACCGTCACAAGCATCGTCCAATCAATCAATGTCGCAAGTCGTGATGTCATCGTCGACTTGGTGGATTGGGTGAGTTCGACATCGCCGGTGCGAGGGCCACGACAACCGGGCGCAGCCAGCAATCCGGCAGGCACCAGCGCGGCTACGATGCGATGACTACCAGTCCGGCGGCTAAATGGCAGCCGCAAGCCGGTGACGTTGGGCAAACTACCTTCCCACCCAGAACGGCGAAACCAAACACCGGTCGATCGATCCTGGCACTCAAAGTGCTTCCTCCCACGCTATCGTCGCAGGCGCTTGAGCACTCATGACCATGGACCGCGCCACGTTTGAGAACTCCTTTCGCGTTCTCTCGCCCAATCTGACCGCGTTTGCGCGATCTCTCGCGCGGGACCCTGATCTAGCGCAAGATCTGGTGCAGGAGACCGCGATGAGGGCGTGGCGTGCACGCGCAAGCTTCCGGCAAGGTACGAACTTCAAGGCGTGGTTATTCCGAATCCTGCGCAATTGCTTCCTGACGCAAGTGCGAAGCCATAGGCGCGCACGAACCGACAGTTGGGGCGACGACCTTCCAGAAGTCGCCGTGCCACCGCAGCAGGAAATGCACATCCACCTGCAGGACGTGCTCCGCAATACCCAACAACTGGCGGCAGGGCAGCAGCGCACCTTTGCTCAAACCATGATTGATGGGTGCTCCTTAGACGAAGTCGCTGCGATCGACGGGGTTGCCGTGGGCACGATCAGGAGCCGGATCATGCGTGGGCGTCGGTCACTGCGCTTGCTGATGACGGATGACAGCAGTGCAAAGGAAATGCCTGATCAACCTGCGATGCCGGATCGGGTGGTCGCCGAGCCGTCCGTCGCCTCAACGACGATGGATGCCGTTAACCAAAAGCAGGCGGAACTTCTGCGGCGATGGCGGGAACGCCACCGCCGCAGAAGGCCCGGGTAGGCTGCGTGACAGCCTGCGCCGACTGGTTTGAAGTCGCCCGCCAGCCCAAACACAAATCAAGGTTTCGAGGGGGCAAGATCTAGAGCGTGAGGCAGCCAAGCCTCAGGCCTCCCCGGGCAGTACCCCAAGACATCCCTTGATGCGATTGCCATCCGCATCTCAGCCGATCTGCTGAGACGCAAATACGCTCATCGAGTAGGACCTCCGTCGCGGTAACCAGCCACAGAAAATCGCCCCGGAAGGTTGTTAAGGGTAAGCGTCCGGTGGGTTCCGGTGGGTACCGCCGCGGTTTGAGGCGCCATCCGAGCCGGGCTGACCGAGTGCACGATTATGCGGCGACCGGCAGCTGTGTGCGAAGAGCCTGCCATTTCCACGGGAGCAGCTCATGCAAGCGCTGCTGCAGGATGTCGGCCATGCGGGTGAGGACGGCCTCGACCTCAAGGCACGCGATCACTGGCGAGCCTTTGCGGCGCTTTCTAAAGCTGGGATGCAGCATTGGCCAGCTCGAAGAAGTGGCGTCGCGCATGCGCCCAGCACAAGGCGCGCTTCCACGGCGCGGGCTGACGATCCTGCCGGAACAATCCATTGTAGCCATCATAGGCATCTGCCTGAAGGATACCGCGCTAGCCCTGCAGGTGGGCAAGCGGATGCTCCCCACGCCGGTCGCGAGAGTAGCAGTAGATCGGTGCCGGCGGCTCGCTGCCGCCGAACGGCCGATCGTCGCGCACGTAAGTCCACAACCCAGCGGTGTCGGTCTTGCCATTTGCCAGCACCGGGATGGTCGCGTCATCGCCGTGCACCCGGTCACCGACAAGGGCGTGCGCCTTGATCAGGCGATAGAGCGGCATGAGCGCCGCGGTGCAAGCACCGACCTGATCGGCCTGGGTCTTAAGGCTGAGCTCGACACCCTCGCAAGCATAGCGATCCCGCTGACAGTCAAGGGGCGGGTGCGCACCGAATTTTCAAAGCAGGACCATCGCCAAGAAGCTGGGCCCAGACAGGCCACGCCGCGTCACATGGAAGGGTGCGGGTGGCTGCGTGATCCTCTCACACTCCCGGCAGAGAATTTCTCGCGCAGGGTCTGAACGCCTTTCCACTGCCGGAGAATCACTTCCAGCGTCTTGGTTAAGAGCCGACATGATCCAGTAGGCAGCGCTGAGCCGCCATATCATGGCGGTGCCCTGATGCTGCGTATGGGCGCGCAGTTCATCAATCGCATCGCGCCAGCCGGTCTCGTCGGAATCGCATCAGACCCATCGCTGACGCCACCTCAGCGCAGACGAGGCAAAGCCGCACCTGCTCCAATCGACCTAGCCTGTTCACTTCTTGACTAGCATGCCGTCTTCGATGCTGACGATGGGCTGGCGGCAGAACAGCGCGGGGACGTTCACCGTGCTGGTGCCGGTGGACACGCGGCTCAGCTTCACATCGTTGAGGTTGCTCCCGATGGCGAAATCGAAGTTGTCCGCCGCATCGGTCGCTACGCGGTATTGCGCAATCAGGTTGATGCCTTTGGGAATCGCACAGAGATCTTGGTAATCAGGAATTCGTTATCCTGACAAACTCTGCATTCGTGCATGGAAGCGGCCTCGCAACCCGCAGGCCATCATATCGACTAGGCCATTTGCTAAGACGGTCAAGCGATGAACGCTGTTGCCGATTTACAACTAGTCGGACAATTTCGCTCACGAGCGCTCGCCGACGCCCAATTTCGTTCGGCTGCGCATCAATTTGCTCTTGCGTTCACACCGAGCAACATTAATCGGGCTCATCTACGCAATATCACAAGACTCAAGGGGGAAGGTCATGAGACTTCGTACGTCTCTCTCGCTGCTGCTCGGCGTTTCGACTATGGCCGTGTCGTCAGCGGCTATCGCGCAAGATACATCATCACCGGCTGCTGGCACGCAGGTGAACGACATTGTCGTCACGGCCACGCGTCAGGACACGTCTCTTCAAGATACGCCTGCGGCAGTGGACGTGATTTCCTCGGCGCAAATCAAGAACCTGAACATCTTCGACGTGAAGGAGGTGCAGAACCTTTCACCCGGACTCGAGCTGACCAACAATACCGGTCGCTCGAACGTGGCAACCTTGCGCGGCATCACCTTCGATCCAGACTCGGGTTCGGCTGCAGCGGTCGACTTGTTCTTCAACGAAATTCCGACCGACGCGCAGACGGCATTTACCGCGATCTACGACGTTGGCCAGATCGAAGTCCTGCGTGGTCCGCAAGGCCTGTTTCGCGGCCGCACCTCGCCGGCCGGCGCGATCCTGATCAGCTCGCAGCGCCCTGATCTCAACGACATAACCGGTTACGTGCAGGCGACCGGAAGCAATCGTCGCGCAATCAACGTCCAGAACGCCTTCAACCTTCCGTTCATTTCGGACAAGCTGGCTCTGCGCGCCGCACTGCTCTATGACGAGAACGATCTCAGCTACGTCCGCAAGCTGGACGGCACGCGCCCGTCGAGCAAGACGCTCAGCGGTCGCATCGGACTTGCTTACGACTCAGGCACCGGCTTCACGGCCAACTTGACTTACCAGCACCTCAACGCCGATAACCGTTACTACGTCGCCGCGTTCGGTCCTGGCAATCAACCCAGCGTGCTCAGTCCTCAACGCAGCGGTCCGGCGCTTACGCCTGGCGATCGACGCGCAGTGAGCGAGGGTGCCAACCGGTTCCAGAACCAAACCGACTTCGTCACCCTGAATGCCAAGTACGACATGGGCGGGGCAGAAGCCGTGTTCAACGGCGGCTACCAACGCACGGTCTTGGATCAAAGCGCCGACCTGGATATAGGTAATTCGATCCCGAACTTTGTCCAACGTCAGTCGTTGCGCACCGCGTATAGTGTCTACAACGGTGAAGTCCGTTTGCAGTCGAGTGGCGGCAGCCGGTTCACCTGGGCGCTGAGCGGGAACGTAACCCATCAATTGAACACGGTTGGCGTCACACAGGGGCAGGATCAGTTCTACTCCCTGCCATTCGTAGGCCCACTCCCACCCTCAGTCGCCTATTTGCCTATCAACGCTGGCGTTGATGTCGGCATCAAATCGGACACATATGGTCTCGCTGGCACCCTGGGCTACGAGCTGTTCGATGGATTCAAGGTGACTGGTGGTATTCGCCACTCCTGGTTCAACGTCGATCGCGAGCAGAACGTCGACATTACGCTTCCGTCCATTGGACTCACTCTGCCCACCAGCACGTCGAACTCAAAACTTCGCAACCGTGCCTGGACCGGCGGTGCAAATATCAATTGGCAGGTCACGCCGGACCTGACGCTCTACGCAAATTACGGGCGTTCGTATCGTCCGGGTGTTTTCGCGGTCGGCACCGCCGTGCCGCTTGATCCGTCACTTCTTGTCACTCCAAGCGAGAAGTCCGATGGCTTCGAGGTCGGTGCCAAGACTTACTTGTTTGACCGCAAGGTCTCCTTCAACGTCGATGCGTTCTACCAGAAGTTCAACAATTACATTTCCTATTACCCTGGCGTCACGACCGATGCGAATCTTGACGGTACTCCCGACCCGGGACAACCGCTGCCGTTCGCAGGTGACGCGATCAGCAAGGGCGTGGAGATGCAGTTGGACGTTCGCCCGACATCCAACTTCAACTTCGGCGTGAACGCGTCGTACACCATTGCGCACTGGGACAACGCGACGACGATCTGCAACGACTACAACGGCGATGGCCGCCAGGATGCCAATGGCGATGTCCGTGTTCAACCCGGCCGCCAGGTCTCCCTTTGTGAGCGTAACGATCGCCTCAGCCGTACCCCGAAGTTTTCGCTGACAGCCAACGGCGAGCTGCGTATTCCGCTTGAGACGCTCACCCCGTTCATTCGTGGGCTCGTGAACTATCGCCCTGGCTTCTACTACGAGTCCGATGATTACAACTACCGCGCTTACACGAAGGTCGACCTGTTCGTCGGTGTACGGGACGGCTCCGGTCATTGGGAGCTCTCGGCCTTTGCCAAGAACTTGCTCAATCAGGCGCGTGTTCTCTCCGCCAGCCAAGGCAACGCCCAGGTCGGTACAGGCACGATCGATCCTGCGACGTTCCTGCCCACTGGTAATCCTGGTGCATCCTTCGACAGCGGCTATCGCATCGGGACAATCACGCCTCCGCGCGAATTTGGTGCCACGCTCCGCTACTCCTGGTAAGCGCGGCGCCTAGTATCGCCTGTGCAGGGGCGGGTGGGTAAGGGACGATCTCGACAGAGCATCGAACCTGAAGCCACCCGCCTTTTTTTTCGGGCGCTGGCACAGCGTTGGGGGAAAATGCTTGCCCCTGAACAAGTGGGCTGCAGCTTTCCTTCCCCGATCGCGTGAATAGGGGATCATACATGAAGCAAGTAAGCCGCCGCATTCGCTTCATCGCCGCACACCTTGCCTTGGCTGGTTCGGTTGTGACCGGTTCAGCAGCCGCGCAGATCGCGGCGCCGGCCGAGAACAGACAAGCCATCACGCTCAAGACGGGTGTCGTCCCAGGTGCCAATGGACCCGAGATCTGGTACGGAAAGCCAGGCAACATGTCCGTTCGGAACGTCGTTGAAGCAAGCCTTCTGCCCGTCCTTCCGGAGCGTGCCAAGGCGAACGGCGCGGCCGCGATCGTCGCGCCTGGTGGCGCCTTCATGGCGCTGTCCTGGGATCATGAGGGAATGGAGGTTGCACGCGTCCTTGCGGCGCATGGAATCGCCGCGTTCGTGCTCAAATACCGGCTGAACTCGACTCCAAGTGAATGGGGGGCATTCAGCAAGGTCATGAATGCAAGGATGAAGGACTGGATCGGCAAGCCGGGAATGGGCTTGAAGATCGTGACACCAAGTTATGCCGTCGACGATGCGATCGCCGCCTTGCGCCTCGTGCGTAGCAGAGCGTCACAGTGGAACGTCGATCCCAAGAGGGTCGGCATGATCGGCTTTTCCGCTGGCGCACGAACGACTATCGCGGTGACGTTGCAGGCGCAGCCCCGGGATCGCCCGGTGTTCATCGCGCCTATCTACCCGCCGATGGAAGCGGTAGCCGCACCGGCTGATGCGCCGCCGATGTTCGTCGCCATGGCGTCGAACGACCAACTGTCAGGACGGGCGGGCTACGGCCTGATCCAGAGCTGGATCGATGCACGGCGGCCCGTGGAATTCCACAGCTACCAGAAGGGCGGCCACGGTTTCGGACTTGGCATACCCAACACCACGACCGAAGGTTGGTTCGACGGCCTGCTTCGCTGGATCGACGCGAACGGCTTTACCCGCAAAGCGCCCTGATCGCCGGCAAGCATCTCCACTGCGCCGGGTATCAAATTAGAGAAAGCCAGCCTCCAGAGCGCTGGAGACCGGCTTTCTTGTAGCTCTACTCTGGAAGCAGGATCAGACGATCCCAGCACCGAGACCAACCGCCTTGCGCTCCTGCGCCTTGCGGTCACGCCAGCGGCTTTCGCGGTAGACCGTCAGCACGTCCACCGCGCCGCCTGCTTCCAGGCGTGCCTTGGCAAGGATAGGCGCCACGTCGACGTTGTAGGCGCGGCGCAAGGCCTGGAACGCCATCATCGTGTCGTTGGCTTCCTGCGCCAGATGCAGCGCCTCGCGATCGACAAGCAGCGCCTTGGCATAGCACGAGCCGATGGCCTCCGCCGACGACAGCATCGACTCGATCGGATCGGTCACGTTGTGCGACTGATCGATCATGTAGCTGGGCTTGAAGCCGTCGCGCGGAGCCAACTCGGCCTCGACCAGCTCGTTGAACACTAGGAACAGCTGGTGCGGATTGATCGATCCGGAATCAAGATCGTCGTCGCCGTACTTGCTGTCGTTGAAGTGAAAGCCACCGAGCTTGCCGAAGCGATGGAGGCGCGCGACGATCTGCTCGATGTTCACGTTGGGCGCATGATGGCCAAGGTCGACCAGGCACTTGGCCTTGGGGCCCAGCTCCTGCGCGGCGAGGATCGATGAACCCCAGTCGTTGATGACGGTCGAGTAGAACGCCGGCTCGAACATCTTGTGTTCCAGCAGCATGCGCCAGTCGTCAGGCAGAGCCGCATAGACTTGCGCCGCCGCTTCCAGGTAGCGATCGAGGCTGCGGCCCAGATCCTGCTGGCCCGGGAAGTTCGTGCCATCGCCGACCCACACGGTCAGGTCGGTCGAGCCGAGCTGCCGACCGATCTCAATGCACTCGATGTTGTGCTCAACCGCTTGCTGGCGGGTCGCCTCGACCGTCGAGGAGAGCGATCCGGTCGCGTAAGTCTGCGCCTGGCCTGCCTGGTCCTGGAACGTGTTCGAGTTTACCGCGTCGAAACCGAGGCCTAGTTCCGCAGCTTCCTGGCGCAACGCCTTGTAGTCGCTCACCTTATCCCAGGGGAAGTGCGGCGAGACACGCGGCGTCAGGCGCGAGAGCTGGTTGATGACTGCGCAGTCCTGCAGCTTCTCATGGATGTTGGTCGGCTCGCCGGCAATCGGGAACTTGGCGAAGCGCGTGCCGCCCCGCCCGGCGCCCCACGACGGCACCGCGACGGAGAAGCCGGCGACCTTGTCTTTGATCGCGTCGATGGCGATGCCGGCGCGCTCCAGCTTGCGCCCCAGTGCGGCGTACTCGTCATCGAGAGCCTCCAGCGCGCGGTCGTTGGCTTCGGCAATAAGTTCTTGTGAAATGGGCATGTCGGTCATGTCTGTTCTATCCTCTCGCCTGCGTTCAACGCGTGAAGGCCTGCGCGTTGCCTGCATCGACGTTGATCATGTTGCCGGTCGATTTGGCGGACTGGTCACCCGCCAGGAAGTAGACCGCCTCGGCGATGTCGCTGGGCAGCACGTCGCGCTTGAGCATCGAACGCTGGCGGTAATGCTCTTCCAGTTCCTTGCCCGAGTCGATGCCGTGGGCGCCGGCACGCTCCTGACGCCAGTCCCCATCCCAGATGCGGCTGCCCTTGATCACGGCGTCGGGATTGACGACGTTCACGCGAATGCCGTGCGGCGCGCCTTCCAGCGCCAGGCAGCGCGCCAGGTGGTTCGCGGCGGCCTTGGCCGAGGCATAGGCGCTGGCATTGGTGGCGGCCGCGACACCGTTCTTCGAACCGATGAATACGACCGAGGTACCGCCCTGCTCCTTCATGCCCTTCAACAGCGGCCAGGCGGCGCGGCTGGTCAGGAAATAACCCTGCGCCAGCACGTCATAATTGCGGTTCCACAGCGCGATGGTGGTCTCTTCCAGCGGCGCGGACGAGGCGATGCCGGCGTTGGCGACGAGGATGTCGAGTCCGCCGAATTCACGTGCGCTGACGGCGAATGCCTCGGCGACTTGCGCCTCGTCCGTCACGTCGCACACGACGGCGCGGACTACGTCCTTGCCGAACTGCTTGGCGAAACCGGCGCGGACCTCTTCGAGCGCGCCACCATCGCGATCAGCCAGCACGACGCAGGCGCCGTCGGCCATCAGCCGCGCTGCCGTCGCCGCGCCAATACCGCCGGCGCCACCAGTGACGAGTGCGATCCGGCCAACCAGGGGCTTTGGCGCGGGCATGCGCTGCAGCTTGGCCTCCTCGAGCAGCCAGTACTCGATGTCGAAGGCTTCCTGCTCGTCGAGCGCTATGTAGTCGCCGATCGCCTCGGCGCCGCGCATCACGTTGATGGCGTTGCCGTAGAACTCACCGGCGAGCCGCGCGGTGGTCTTGTCACCGGCAAAGGTCATGCGGCCGATGCCGGGCACCAGCACGACCACCGGGTTGGCATCGCGCATGGCTGGCGAGTTGGACCGCTTGCAGCGCTCGTAATACGCGGCGTACATGTCGCGGTAATCGGCAATCTTCTGCGCCAGGTACGCATCGTCCTGCAGCTTGGCCGGATCAAGCGTCAGCGGCGCGATCTTGGTGCGCAGGAAGTGGTCGGGGCACGAGGTGCCCAGCCCGGCCAGCCGCTCGAACTCGGCCGAATTGACGAACTCTAGGGCTTCGGCATCGTCGGAAAAATGGCCGACCTTACGCCGCGCCCCGGTCATCAAACCGCGCAGGCGTGGCATAAGGTCGGCAGTAGCAGCGGCGCGTTCCTCGGGGGAGAGAGATCCCGAGGCCGGGCCGCCGAATGGGGGCTTCTCCGAGAGTTTGGCGTTGAGGTAGGCGGCCGCGTCGGCGATCAGCTCGACTGTGTGCTCGTAGCAGGCCTTGGCGCTGTCCGCCCAGCAGATGATCCCGTGGCCGGCGAGCATGACGCCTTCGACCTGCGGGTTGGCGGCGACGTAATCGCGCAGCTGCACACCCAGGGTGTAGCCCGGACGCTTCCATCCCAGCCAGCCGATGCGGCCGCCCCAGATCGCCTGAGTCGCCGCTTCGCCGCCGGAGCTGGCCGCCAGCGCGATGATCGCGTCGGGGTGGACGTGGTCGACATGCGCAAACGGCAGAAGCGAGTGCAGCGGCGTGTCGATCGAGGCAGCGCGCCCGTTCAGGTTGAACGTGCAGTGCGGCAGGTAGCCGACCATCTTGTCGTCGTCTTCAGGGCCGGTGTAATGCGCTTCGAGGCCGAGCAGCTTTTCCTGGTAGAGCGTGGCAAAACCGTCCAGCTTCATCGAGCCGATGTCACCACCCGAACCTTTCACCCACAAAACTTCGACAGGCGCGCCGGTCAGCGGGTCGATTTCCTCCAGCTTCGCGGAGGTGTTGCCGCCGCCGAAATTCGTGACTGTCAGGTCCGAGCCCAGCAGGTTCGATCGGTACAGCAGCAGTTCGGCTGGGGAGAGCGTCGCGGCGAGCGCGTCATCCCAGCGGCTGGTTGGTACGGCGAACGGAATGGCGGCGACGGCGCCGGGGCGCGCGGGAGCGGTGATCGTGTCCATGCCCCTTTTCTAGCGATTCCTCTTTTCAAGATCAATCTCGATTGATACCAATCGGTCATATTCAATCATACAAGCACCGTGCGGGTGGCATGGCGGAGAGCATGACGGGAACTGGTAACACCATCGTCGTCGATATCGGCAAGACGTTGAGCAAAGTGACGCTCTGGACGCGCGACGGCGAAATGCTCGACCGCCAGGTGCGGCCCAATTCGGCGGTCGAGATCGACGGTGTGCGCCGCCTGGACGCGGAAGGCATCGGCGCGTGGCTACGCCAGACTCTGCGCACATGGTCGGGACATCCGATCGAGACGATCGTTCCGGTGGCGCATGGCGCCGGCGTCGTCGCGTTGGGCGATTCGGGACTTCTATTCGCACCGTTCGATTACGAGCAGGACATTCCTGCCGGGACGATGGCGGCATATCGTGTGCAGCGTGACCCGTTCGTCATGACCGGCTCTCCTGCACTGCCCAGCGGACTGAATCTGGGCGCGCAGGTCTGGTGGATGGCCGAACGCCATCCCGACGCGATGCGCCACGCGACGCTGCTGCCCTGGGCCCAATATTGGGCCTGGTTCCTCTGCGGCGTGGCGGCGAGCGAAGTGACAAGCCTTGGCTGCCACTCCGATCTGTGGTCCCCGACGCGCGCGGACTTCTCGCCCATGGCCCGCCGGCTTGGCTGGGCGGATCGATTTGCCCCGCTGGCAAAGGCGAGCGATACCCTCGGGACGGTGCGACCCGAACTTGCCGCCGAAACCGGGCTTCCCGCCACCGCTCGCGTGCTCGCCGGCCTTCACGACTCCAATGCCGCCTTGCTGGCCGCACGAGGGTTCGCCGAGATCGCGGGTAATGAGGCTACGATCCTGTCCACCGGCACCTGGTTCGTGGCCATGCGCCTCGCCACCGATCCGCTCGCAATGGACATGCTGCCCGAAGCACGCGACACGCTCGTCAACGTCGACGCCTACGGTCAGCCGGTGCCGTCCGCGCGCTTCATGGGCGGGCGCGAGATCGAGACGGTGATCGAACTCGACACCCGCCGTGTAGACATCAAACCCGACCAGCCGCGCCTGCTGGAAGCGGTGCCCGCGCTGCTCGAACGCGGCACGATGATGATGCCGACGCTCGCGCCCGGCTTCGGCCCGTTCCCCCAGGGACACTCCGGCTGGCTCGATGCGCCGGCTGAGTGGGCTGGCACCTGGTATTCGCGACGCGCGGCGATCTGCCTCTACGCGGCGCTTGTCGCCGATACGGCACTCGACCTCATCGGCTCGAAGGAGCGGCTGCTGATCGAAGGACGCTTCGCCGAGGCCGAAGTGTTCGTGCGCGCACTCGCGGCGCTGCGGCCTGATACCCAGGTGTTCGTCGCCAACGCGCACAACGACGTCTCGTTCGGCGCCTTGCGACTGGTCAATCCGCAGCTCACCCCACAAGGCGATCTGCGCCGGGTGGAGCCGCTGCCCGGTGATCTCGCCGCCTATCGCGACAAATGGCATCGAGCCCAGATGAAAGCGGCGGCATGATCACCGCCTCTATTCCCGACTTCCGCGAGGCGGCCCGGCGCAAGCTGCCGCGCTTTCTGTTCGAATACATCGACGGCGGCTCCTATGCGGAATCGACTCTGGGGCGCAACGTATCGGACCTGGCCGAATTGGCCCTACGCCAGCGGGTGCTGCGGGACGTCTCGCAGATCGACGTCTCCACCGAACTGCTGGGTCAGAAGCTCGCCCTGCCCGTCGCCCTGGCGCCGATCGGGCTCGCTGGCCTCAATGCGCGGCGTGGCGAACGCCAGGCCGTGCGCGCGGCTGGCAAGGCCGGCATCCCCTTCACATTGTCGACGGTGGGCGCCTGCACGATCCGCGAGGTCGCAGACGCGGCAAGCAGCCCGTTCTGGTTCCAGCTCTACATGATCCGCGATCGCGCCTTTATGAAGGACTTGCTGGTCCAGGCCAAGGAGGCGGGCTGCTCGACCCTGGTGTTCACGGTCGACATGCCGGTGCCGGGCAGCCGCTACCGCGACTATCACACCGGCCTGGCCGGCTCGAGCGGTATGAAGGGGGCGCTGTGGCGCTTCGCACAGGCTGCTGCGCGGCCCGGCTGGGCGTGGGACGTCGGCATACACGGACGCCCGCATACGCTGGGCAACGTCGCCCCAGTGCTGCAGGGCAAGACCGGCATTGAAGACTTCTTTGCGTGGATGCGCAACAACTTCGACCCGTCGATCAGCTGGCGTGATCTGGATTTCATTCGGTCGGAATGGACCGGACCGCTGGTCATCAAGGGCATCCTCGACCCGGAGGATGCACGCGAAGCCGCGGAACTCGGCGCCGACGGTATCGTCGTGTCCAACCACGGTGGGCGGCAGCTCGACGGTGTGCTGTCGAGCACCCGTGCGCTGCCCCCCATCGTCGAGGCCGTGGGCGAGCGCTTGACCGTGCTGGCCGACGGTGGCGTGCGTTCGGGCCTTGATGTGGTGCGCATGCTGGCGCTCGGCGCCAAGGGCGTGCTGCTGGGCCGGGCCTGGGCCTGGGCGCTGGCGGCAAACGGCGAAGCGGGCGTGACCAAGATGCTCCAGCTGATCGAAGCGGAAATGCGCGTCGCCATGGCGTTGACAGGAACCTCGAAGATCAGTGACATCAATGCAAGCTGCCTCGCGGCAGGATAACAGAACAACATCGGGACGGGATTTACGATCATGGGTGGCAATCCGGCGCTGGGCGTCTTGTTTCACTGGCTTGGCGGCTTCGCTTCCGCCAGTTTCTACGTGCCCTACAAGCGCATCAAGCTGTGGTCTTGGGAGATCTTCTGGCTAGCGGGCGGCGTATTCTCATGGGCGATCGCTCCTTGGCTGTTCGCCTCGCTTCGCACCAACGACCTGCTCGCCGTGCTGTCGGCCACGCCGTCGAACACGCTGTTCTGGTGCTGGTTCTGGGGTGCGATGTGGGGCTTTGGCGGCCTGACCTTCGGGCTGACCATGCGCTATCTGGGTTTGTCGCTGGGCATGGCGGTCGCTCTGGGCCTGACGACCATCATCGGCACCATGGGGCCGCCGATTTTCCATGGCACGTTGGGAGAAATCGCCTCTCGCCTGAGCGGCCTGCTCACTCTGCTGGGCATCGTGGTGACGCTGATCGGCATCATCGTGGTCGCCCGCGCCGGTGCCGCGAAGGACAAGGATCTGGCGGGCCGCGCCTCGGAAGGCGTGAGCGAGTTCAACTTGCGCAAGGGCATGCTGATCGCGGTGTTCTCCGGAGTGATGTCGGGCTGCTTCGCCTGGGGCCTCGATGCCGGACAACCGATCCGCGACCTGACGCTGGCGGCGGGTACCGATCCGCTCAGCCAAGGTCTGCCGGTGCTGTGCGTGGTCCTGGCCGGCGGCTTGACCACCAACGTGCTGTGGTGCGGCTACCTGATTTGGCGCAATCGCAGCTTCGGCCAGTTCCTCGGGGCGGCCCCGGCGGGCTCCACCGGTGGCCGGCCGCCACTTTTGATCAACTACCTCCTGGCGGCGCTGGGCGGGACCTTGTGGTACTTCCAGTTCTTCTTCTACACTATGGGCGAGAGCCAGATGGGGCGTTACGGCTTTTCATCCTGGACGCTGCACATGGCCTCGATCATCCTGTTCTCGTCGCTCTGGGGCTTCGCGCTGGGCGAGTGGAAGGGCGCGAGCAGCCGTACGCGCACGCTGGTGTGGCTCGGCATCGGTCTGCTGGTGGGCTCCACGATCATCATCGGCGCCGGCAACATGCTCGATGCTGGGGCACCACATTAACTCGCGCGCGACAATGGCGTGACGCCGCGCTATCGGCCATGATCGTGGACGGAACATGCCGGTCATGGGGGGATAGAGGGAACACGATGCACTCGACCGAGCGTGAGCGCCTGATCCTGGAAGCGGTGACCGCCACCGGCTTCGTGAGCTATCGCGCACTGGAGGCCCGCCTCGAGGCGTCTCCAGCCACGATCCGCCGCGACTTGTCGCGCCTGGAAGGATCGGGCCAACTGCTGCGGGTCCACGGCGGCGCCAAGGTGCCCGATCGGCAGAGGACCAGCGTGTCGCCCGGCCTGTCGGGTACGCCCTTCGACCAATCGATCAAGCAGAACCTGGCCGCCAAGCGCGCGATCGGCAAGGCGGCAGCGGCGCTGTGCCAGCCAGGCGAAGGCATCATGATCGATGGCGGCACCACGACCCTGCAGATGTGCCCGCACCTCGCCGGCCTCGACTGCCAGATCCTCACCAATTCGCTGCACATCGCCAATGCACTGCTGCCGCAGAACGGGACGCGGGTGCTGCTACCCTCCGGTACCGTATTTCGCGAGCAGAACATCGTCCTGGCGCCTGCGGGAGAGGATTCAATGCCGCGTTTCCACGCGCCCAAGCTCTTCATGGGTGCGGCCACCGTCGGTCCGCAGGGCATCATGCAACAGGACGTGATCCTCGTTGCGGCGGAACGACGCTTCATGGACCGCGCCGAGAAGGTGATCCTGATGGTCGACAGCAGCAAGTTTGCATCGTCGTCCGGCGCGATCGTTTGCGGGCTGGACGAGATCGACATTGTCATCACCGATCCCGGTATCCCCAAGGCGATGATCGGGGAACTCGAGCGGGCGGGTGTGGAGCTGGTGATCGCCGAAAACTGAAGACCAGGTTCCGAATGCGGAGTCCATGAAGACACGGCGCGCCCGCGCTACAACAAGCTGCCAGGCAAGGGCTGATCGCTCGACCGGCTTGCAACAACAGGAAGGTCGATAGCAAACATGGCCATGACACCCAGTACGGCCTCCGATCTGACGAGGGACGGCCGAAGCGCAGACACGCACATCGACGCGCCGGAGCTTCGCTACTTCGTGATGGCGCTGTTCTTCTTCTTCGGCGGCATCACCAGCCTGAACGATGTCATCATCCCCAAGCTGAAGGAGCTGTTCACGCTCAGCTACACGCAGGCAATGCTGGTGCAGTTCTGCTTCTTCACCGCCTATGCGCTGATCGGCATTCCCGGCGCCATGCTGGTGCGCAAGGTCGGCTACATGCGGGGTGCGGCGGCTGGCCTTGTCATCATGATCGCGGGGTGTCTCGCCTTTATCCCCGCCGCACAGACCGCGACTTACTGGCTGTTCCTGGCCGCCTACTTCGTGCTGGCGGCGGGCGTGGTGATCGTCCAGGTCGTGGCAAACCCGCTGATCAGCCTGCTGGGACGACCGGAAACCACCAGTTCGCGCCTGACCTTCGCACAAGCTTTCAACTCGTTGGGAACGACCGTGTTTCCGATCGCGGGTTCCGTGCTGATCCTGGGCAGCTTGGCGAAGGTCTCGGCGGTCGAGCTGACCGGACCGGCGCTCGACGCTTACCGTGTCGCGGAAAGCCAGGCGATCATGCACGGCTACATCGGCATC
>Ga0182194_1000015_pt1 | contig 30332 bp, 34 predicted proteins | sample G5R1MG_34_FD_128377 | JGI IMG/M metagenome (GOLD analysis project Ga0182194, IMG submission 128377) | Switchgrass phyllosphere microbial communities from Michigan, USA - G5R1_MAIN_12SEP2016_LD1 MG | ecosystem: Host-associated > Plants > Phyllosphere > Phylloplane/Leaf | place: USA: Michigan...
CATCGTGGCCGTCCCAACGTGTTCTACCGGCGCGTGCCGATGACAGCCGCCCAGGTGGTGGAGCGCTTCGCTGTTGAGCCGGGCTCGCGCGATGTGAATTGGTCGAAGGTGTCGCCCAGCATCAAATCGGCGTGGGATCGCGGCGATTATGAGATGGCCGTCAATGTCATGCACGCCATCGAGCCCAATCCCAACTGGATGCCGGGACGGCTCGACTACCAAGGCAAAGCATGGTCGAGCGTGTGGTGGGACGAAGGCGATCAAGGCATCAACCGCACGCTGAAAATCGGCGGCTACGAGGAGCAACCCTTCTGGGCTCCGCGTTGGGAGACGGTTGGCGGCGATATCTATTCCTCGATCTCGCCGGGCATCAACTCGCTGCCGTCGCTACGCACGCTCCAACTGCAATCGAAGCGCAAGGGCGAGGCCACCGATCTCGCCATCCATCCGGAGCTTATCGTCCCGGCGTCGCTGCGCGGGCAGGTGAAGCGGATGCCTCGCAATGTGGTCTATGCCGCGGTGTCGGACATGGCGGAGATCAAAACCTCCTATCAGGTCGATTACCGCACGATCGGCGTGGTGGGCGAGGACATTAAGGACGTGCGCTCTTCGATCAATCGCCTCGCGTTTGTCGATCTCTTCATGGCGATCACGAACATGCAGGGCGTTCAGCCCCGCAACATCGAGGAGCTTGCCAGCCGCAACGAGGAGGCGCTCACCCAACTTGGGCCGACGATCGAGCGCGTGGAAACGGAAAAGCTCCAAATCGCCATCGATCGTGCCGTGGGTATCCTCGATCGTTCCGGGAGGCTCCGCGAAGCGCCGGAGGCATTGCAGGGGCAGGCGCTCAAGTTCGAGTTCATCTCGATCCTCGCCCAGATGCAGCGCCTCGTGGGCATCGGGCAGATGGAGCGCTCGGTCGGGTTCGTCGGCAACCTCGCAGGTGTGAAGCCTGCCGCGCTCGATCTCCTCGATGAGGATGCGACGGTGCGCGAGTATTTCCACCGTGCCGGTGCGCCTGCCGTCATGCTGCGCGGGGAGCGTGAGGTCGCAGGCATTCGCCAACAGCGTGCCCAGGCGGAGCAACAGAAGCAGGCGATGGAGGCCATGCCCGCCATGCAACAGGGCGCAGACGCCGCCCGGCTGCTGTCCGAGACGGACTCGGGTGACGGCACCAATCTCATGCAATCGCTGCTCGGCGGCGGGCTGGGCGGCTGATGCCTGCCTATCCCACCGCAGAGGAGGCGCAGCGCGCCGATCTCCAATCCCTGCTCCGGCTTCCGGCGTTCCGGCGTTTCCTCTTTCGCATTGTCGAATCGTCCGGTATATGCGCGTCAACCTACGGCACCGAAGGGCATCTCCTCTATCGTGAGGGTGCGAGGTCGCTGGGGCTCGATATACTTCGGTGGGTGAGCGATGCGCACCCCGTCCAAGAGCATACCGGCGTGCCGGTGAATGCCTTGTTGACAATCCTGGCCGAAGCGAACCTCACTGATCCCGCCACGAAGGAGATGAAGAATGGCCGACGTAATCGACACGACCGCAACGCAGAACTCGACGGAGACGCAGACTCCGGCGACGGGCGCGCCGACTGATGCCGCCGCTGCCGGGGGTGCTGCTGCTAACGCTGGCGATGCTGGCGGTGATGCTGGTGGTGAGGGTGGATCATCGGATGGCGGTACTGCTGGCGGCGATCCGCTCGATGCTCCCGGCGTCCTCGATGCCGTCGAGGGCGGCAAGGAAAGCGACGCGGGCACCGATGGTGAAGGTGACAAGTCCAAGGAGGGCGAAGGCACCGATGGCGCGGACGGTGAGGGCGATGGCGACAAGGCGGGTGAGGATGCGCCGCTAACCGGCGAAGTGCCGGAAGCATACGAGGTGACGGCACCGGAGGGCGTGACGCTCGACAAGGCCGCGCTCGATATGTTCGATCCCGTGTTCCGCAAGCTCGGCCTCACCAATGCCGGAGCGCAGGAAATCGTGAATGCTGCGCCCGGTTTCGTGGACCATATCCGCGATCAGGTGGCGGGCGGCGTCGTCTCCGATGTGGTCGCCCAGCGCAAGGCGTGGGCGGAAGCGGCGGCGGCTGACCCGGAAATCGGTGGCGCGCGCTTCGAGGAATCGAAGGCGCTGGCCGCGAAGGCTTTTGACCGTCTGGGCCTCGCGCCCGATGGTGGGTTCCGCACTCTCCTCAAGGAGTCGGGCCTGGGAAATCATCCGGATATGATCCGGGCGATGGTGAAGATGGGTCGGGCCATCGGGGAAGACGGCTTTGAACGCGGCGAGGCGGGCAAGGCGGACACGCCAATCTGGGATCGGGTCTACGGTGGCCCGACGCCCTCCAACTAAAAGGACTTAACCGATGGCTGCTATCGGCAACTCCGTCCCCACGCTGCTCGATATCTCGAAGGCGATGGGTCCGGATCAGAATTTCGACACGGGCCGCGTCAACCTGCTCACCCAGAGCAACGAGGTGCTGCTTGACATGGTGTGGAAGGAGGGCAATCTGCTCACCGGCCACCGCACCACGATCGTCACCGGCCTGCCCACCGTCTATTTCCGCCGGATCAACGAGGGCGTGCCGATCAGCAAATCCACCGGCGCGCAGGTGGACGAGGCCGCGGCGGAGCTTGCGGGCTTCTTCCAAGTCGATCGCAAGCTCGCGCTGCTGTCCGGCAACGTGAACCGTTATCGGTACGAGGAATCGCGCCAGTTCATGGAGTCCATGAATCAGGCGATGGCCGCGTATCTGTTCTACGGCAACGCTGCGCTCGACGCTCGCCAGTTCACCGGCTTCGCTCCCCGCTTCAACGCCATCGCGGGCAACCCGGCGGCGTCGCAGATCGTGGATGCGGGCGGCACCGGGTCCAACAACACCTCGATCTGGCTCATCGGCTGGGGCGATTATGTCCACGGCATCTACCCGAAGAACACCGTGGGTGGGTTGCAGCACGAGGACGTGACCGTCAACAAGGCGTCGCTCGCCGGTTCGGGTGTCGATGGCGCTTACATCGGTGACGTGCTGCTCGACGCGAACGGCAATCAGTTCATGGGCTACCGCGACCACTTCGAGTGGAATTGCGGTATCGCCGTGCGCGATTACCGCGCGATCGTCCGCATCGCCAACATCAACGTCACCAACCTCATCACCAACGCCAGCGCCGCGGACCTGATCGTCCAGATGGTGAAGGCGTACTATCGCGTTCCGACCGCATTGCGGAAGAACAACGGCGCGAACGGCGGGCTTTCGCGCGCCGCGTGGTACGTCAACCCCACGGTTAAGAGCATCCTGCACACCCAGGCTTTGCAGAAGGCCAGCGCCCAGATCACGCTCCGCGAGATCGACGGCATGGAGGTGGTGAGCTTCCTGGGCCTGCCCGTCCGCGAGGTCGAGCAAATCCTCAACACGGAAGCGCGCGTCGTCTAATCCACGACGCACACCTCCCACCGAAACGAAAGGGTAAGCCCTACTATGTTGCTCGATGCACAGCTTATGGTGTCCACCTCGCAGGTGGTCACCACCTCCACCGTCTCCACCAATGCCATTGACGTTGGTGCGGGCGTCGTCCGCAATGTCGGCTGGGGCGAGGAAATGCGCATGATGGCGCAGATTGCCGCGACCTTCACCGGCGGCACGTCGTTGCAGGTGGAAATCATCTGCGCCGATGACGCGGCGCTCACCACCAACGTTACGAGCATGGCGCTTGGTCCGGTGGTCCCGGTGGCGTCTCTCACCGCTGGCGGCGCTCTGCCGCTCGATCTCGTCCTCCCGACCAATACGCGGCGCTTCATCGGTTGCCGCTACAACGTGGTCGGCACGATGACGGCAGGCCAGATCACGGCGGGCCTCGTCCATGACACGGATCGCCAGAAGTATTACGCTTCGGGCTATCCCAACCTCGCCTAACAGCGGCGGGCCTTCGCAATAGCGCCAGCACTGGCCTATAGGTGACAAGGGGGTGCGAGGCCCCCAGGAGAAAGAACATGAAGCGTTGGATGCTCACGGAAGCGGCCTTCATCGGTGCCGCCCTTCTCGCCGCCGGTTCGGTCATCACGGAGAACGATCTCCCCGTTGGCCCGGACCCCGAGGACGAGGACGGCGAAGCCGAAATCCGCTCGGCACCGCCCACCTCCGCCATCGAGATCAACGAAGATGGGCAGGCGGTGAAGAAGAAGGATCGTGCCGCCGCTGCTGCGCTCGGCATCGGCGTCGTGGAGGTCGCCCCGATCGCGCCGCACGCGCCCAATCCCACCATGCCGCAATCGCTCCCGTCGCATGGCGTGGGTGAGACGTTGCCGCCGGGCACCTACGTTCCGGCGGACGGCGCGCAGGGCTCCGCGGAGACGCTGGAAGCGGAAATGCTCGCGGCCACGCCGGGGCCGATGGCGGCGGCGGCTGCGCCTGCGAAGGTGGAAACCGCGCCCAAGCGTCGCGGTTCGTAACCCTCATGGGGCCGGGCTTGCGCTCGGCCCCACCTCGTTTCCTTGGAGGCCGCGATGGCTGGCAATATCTTCTCCGGCTCGCCGTTCTGGCTCGCCAACCCGCTCACCGGCGCGGCTCTGCCAGCCGGGCAGTATGGGCTTAATGTCACGTTCGGCCCCGCTGCCGCCGTGGGCGATGGCGGCAACGCATGGCAGCTTTCCAAGAGCGAGGCTGACGGCCAAGGTCGCCCCTTGGCGGTGTTGAACGGCTATTTCGACGGCATGACCAATCGCTATGCGCGTGGCGATGTCAATGGCGCGTTCTCCGTGGAGAAGGGTCGCGCGATCTTCTACACGGAAGCGCCGTCGCAGACGCTCGCGAGCGGCGCGGTGTTCACCGGCGCAACCCGCGACGTGGGTGTCGCGGCGGGGGCACTGTGCCCGTTTCCTCGTCTCGGCGTGTTCGTGAACGCCAGCCAAGCCGGGACGCTGACGATTCAGGGTTCCGATGACAATTTCGCGTCGAGCTATGTCGTGGCTACTCAAGCCGTGGCCGCGGCCACTCCGCTCGATATCGTGGTGCCGGTCCGCGCTCGCTATCATCGCGCGGTGTTCACCAACGGGGCGACTGCCCAAACGGCGATCACCCTCAAGATGGGGTATCAGACCTGATGCGGACGTTCTGGCAAACGCTCATCAACGGCGCGGAATCGGCGGCGGTCGATCCCGCCTCGATCCTTTCTGACGGTGCACCTAAGAGCGAGGCGGGGGCTCCCGCATCCGGATCGGGAAAGCTCGCCTCTCGCGATGACCACACGCACGCGCGCATCACCGCCGCCGGTTATGGCTCGCTCAACGCGAGCGGAAATTCGGGCAACCTGCTCTTCATGCGCGACGGTCAGCCGATGGTGTTCGACGTGCGCCCCTGTCCGGTCCTGACTGCGGTGGCGACGGGAAAGACGCAGCCAACCACCCTGGAGGTGGCTACGTGGATCACTGACGTGAACGGCAAATATGTCGGGTGTACGGTCAAAGGATATCTCGCGCAGACGGTGCCCCCTAATCTCGTCGCCTTGCTGGCTTCCGGGGTTTACAATATCTTCGGCGCGAGCCCCGCGGGTATCGAGTTCTCCTATGTGATGATCCCCGCCAGCTAAAGGACACCTCCCGTGCCGCTCTCCCTCCTCGATATCTACAATGCCGCCTTGGGGGAGTGCCCCGCGGGCACGATCGCATCGGTGAACGAGAAAAGCCAATCGGCCTATGAGTGCAATCGGGTCGGGCCGCAGGTGATCGGGGAAATGGTGGAAGAGTTCCACTATGATTTCGCTGTCACGCGCAGTGGCCTTGCGGTTGTCGGCAATGATCGGGGTGGTGAGTGGAGCTTCGCTTATGCGGTGCCCGCCAACATGGCCTCCCCGTTACGTATCCTGCCCAACATCGGAACGTCGAACGGCATGGTCCCGCTCCTGGCCGGTCAGACCCTTGCACCTGTGATCGGCGCATCGTTCGGTGATCCGTTCCGCATTGAGTACGAGATCGCGGACGATATCCTCTATTGCAACGTGTCCGGCGCGCTCCTCGAATATGTCCGGACGGACGTGGACGTGTCGAAATTCCCACGCATGTTCGTCCGCGCGTGCGCGCTGGAGATCGCGCAACGCATTGTCATGCCGCTGCTCAAAAGCCGCGAGCGGCAGCGGGAGCTTGCCCAGGCCGCGGAGGTGATGAAGCAGCGCGCTATTGCGGACAATCTGAACCGGAAGCCTTCCTCCACCTATGGGTATCTCTCCGAGATGGAATTGGCGCGCGATGGGTATATCGGCTGATGGCTTTTCGTAAGGGAATCCACAATTTCTCGAAGGGCGAGCTTGCGCCGGAGCTATGGGGCCGCACGGATATCGCGCCGTATGCCGCCGGTGTCCGGCAAGCTCGCAACGTCCTGATCCTCAAATATGGCGGGCTTACCTTCCGGCCCGGCTTCGAGTTTGTATCTCCCTGGTTCGATGAGACGCAGGACGGGCGGCTCTTTCCGTTCCAGTTCGATGAGGGCAAGAGCGGGCAGAATTACGCCTTGGAAATGGGGCAAGGCTACATGCGCCCGGCGGCTGGAGGCGGCATGGTTGTCGAAGACGTTCTCACGGTCACGAACGTCACCAACGGCAACCCCGTAATCGTGTCGATCCCATATCATGGCTATGCGGTAGGCGATGATTGGGCGGTTAGCGGCGTGCTTGGTGCGATCGAGATCAACGATCAGGTTTGGCGCGTCACCGGGATCATCGATGTGAACCGCTTCACCATCAATGCCGATGGCACGGCCTGGGGTGTGTTCGCGGGCGACTCCCCTGGCGGGATCACTCGCACATCTGCACCCGCGCCACCCGCCCCGCCGCCGGTTATTCCCCCTGTCGTGCAGCCCGATCCGCCGCCGGTGGTTGTGCCGCCATACCAACCTCCGCGTTATTGCGTTGCGGTCGAGTCGCTGATCCTCATGGCGAATGCCGCGGGCACCGGCCCCGGCGAGTGGAAGGTGGCGCGCGACATTGGCGTGGGTGAGCGCGTGTGGACGCAGCACGAGGAAACGCTCGCTTGGGGCTGCTACCGTGTTGAGCGCAGCGATTTCGAGGTGGAGGATATCTTCGCCGCCGACGCCTTCCCCGACGCGAGCGCGGCGCATCGCTTTGGCGCGGAGGGCTTTGTCGGCGGGTGGGTCCGGATGGATGAGATCGGCACCTATGCTCGCCGCGGAGTTGTTTGGAGCGCCACAATCGAGGGTGCGCACACCTATTTCGCGCGGCACCCTGCGGCGCTCGATGGGGTGCTTTCGCACAACATCAAGCAAGAGCAACGCATCGAGGATTACGCATAATGCCCGGCGCTCGTCTGTATCGTGTCGGCTCCCCGTTCAATGCGGTCGAGCTTCCGGAGGTGGATACCGAACAATCCGCTGACGTGATGTATCTCGCCCATATCGATCATGCGGCGGGGAAGCTGCTCCGTCGCGGGCACACCAATTGGGCGTTCGCGGACGTGGCATTCGGCCCAACGATCTCGACGCCAACCGGCACCGTCGCGACCGCCACCACCCCGAACACGGACTCGGCCAATAGCGGCAACAGCTACTTCCCGCAGCCTGCGAGCTACGTGGTGACGGCGGTGGACGATGACAGCGGGCAGGAAAGCCGCGCCAGCACCGCGGGGACGTGCAGCAACGATCTCACGCTCAAGCGTAATTACAACACCGTCACGTGGACGGGCGTAACGGATGCGGAGCGGTATCGCGTCTACAAGCAGGAGAACACCGCAGGTTATGGGTGGATCGGGGATACCACCTCGCTCTCGTTCCGGGATGACAATATTGCACCCGACCTGACGGACTCGCCGCCGCTCGGCAATAATCCGTTCGTCGGCGCGGGCAACTATCCCTCCACCGTCACTCTTTTTGAGCAACGGCTCCTCTGGGCGCGCACGCGCAACAAGCCCAATGGCGTGTGGGGCTCGAAGAGCGGCGACTATGAGAACCACGACAAAAGCCGCCCGCTTCGCGACGATGATGCCATTGCGTTCGCGCTCGTTGCGCAGCGCGTCAATGCGGTCAATCAACTCGTGCCGCTCACCGATCTCCTCGGCCTGGGCTCGGACGGCGTTTTCCGCATCGGTGGCGGCGACAATGGCGGCTATCTGACCGGAACGCCTGTTGTGCGCCGTCAGTCGGGCCGCGGCTCCTCGCGCCTCAATCCGATCGTGGAGGACAATATCGTCTTCTTCAAGACGAGCGTGGGCAATGAGGTGCGCACGATCGGCTACAGCTTCGACGTGGACGGGTTCAAGACGAACGATGTGACGATCTTTTCGCCGCACCTGTTCGACGGCCACGATATCCTGTGGTGGGCCTATGCGCAGCAACCGCGCTCCATCCTGTACGTGGGCCGGGACGATGGCAAAATCCTCGCCTTCACTTGGGAAGCGGAGCAACAGGTCTGGGGTTGGACCGTTCTCGAAACGGACGGCTTCCCCTTCACCGGGTGCGTTATTCCGGAGGGCGGCGAGGATCGGCTTTATGTCGGCGTGCGCCGGACGATCAACGGGCAGACTCGCCGGTATATCGAGCGGCTTGCATCCCATCGCTGGGATGATGTTTCGCAGTCCTGTTATCTCGATTGCGCCGCGCGTCGCCGGTTCGATACGCCGCGCAGTCGCATCACCGGGCTCAACCATCTCGAAGGCCGGACCGTCAATGCGCTGGTGGATGGCAACGTGGTTTCTGGCCTCGTGGTGACAGGCGGCGCGGTCGATCTCCCCTCTCCTCTCAAGGGGCGCAATATCGTTGTGGGCATCCCTTACGAGGGGACAATCGAAACGCTCCCGCTCGTGGTCGAGGGCGGAAACGGGACGAATCAAGGCCGCAAGCAACAGGCGGCGGAGGCGGTGGTGCGCGTGGTGAAAATGCGCGGCATCGAGGCGGGGCCGGACGAGGAACACCTTTTCGCGATCAAGCCGCGCAGCTTCGAGCCCTATGGGGTGCCGAACGAATTGAAGACGGGGGACTATACCGTCCAGATGGCCGCGAAAACGGATGACGAGATCACGCTCCTCATCCGCCAGCGCGAGCCGTTGCCGTTCACGCTCACCGCGGCTTTTCTTGATCCGATCGTGACGGGGTGATGGTCGGGGGCGCTTCGTGTGCCACCGCCTACCGTGACACGCCCCCGTTCGGCTTCCCGTCTTTTCCGGGCCGTCACCCTTGTGTTTGTAACGCGGGGGGGCATACCGCGGCCTTAACGGCGAAGGGGAACGGATAGATGATCGAGATGGTGGCCGCAAGCCCTGCGCACACCCGCCGCATCGCAAACGCAATGGGCTATTGGGATCGTATCGAGTGTGAGGCGGGTGGCCGATCACCAATCTCGGCCCTTCGCCTGTCGCTCGCCGGTTCCGTCATGGCGTGGACGGCGCTTGTTGACCGCGTGCCGGTCGCGATGTGGGGCGTTCAACCTCTCTCGGAAGTTGATGGCCTGGGCTCGCCTTGGATGCTGGGCACTGATGAGGCGAGGCGGCACCCGCGGGCTTTCTTCGAGGGTGGTGCGCTCACCGTGCCGGAGATGCGATCTCGTTTCCGGCGTCTTGAAAACGTGGTAGCGGTCGGCAACAAGCCCGCGATCCGGCTCCTCGCCCGGTGGGGCTTCATGGTGGGAGGTCCGATGATGCAGCGCAAAGGGGTGGATTTCGTGCCGTTCGTCATGGAGCGGGCCGATGTGTGAGCCCGTAACCCTTGCCATTGCCGCTACTGCGGTCGCCGCGGCGGGAACCGCTGTCAAGACGATCAACACCATGAAGTCGCAAACCTATCAGGCGCGCGTGGCGGACGCGAACGCCAAGATGGCAAGCTCGCAGGCGGCGGATGCGGCGGAGCGTGGCAAGATCGAAGCCCAGCGCGTTATGGGCCGCAACTCGCAATTGCTCGGGCGGCAACGTGCCGCGGCGGCTGCGAACGGCATTGAGGTCGATTTCGGTTCTTCGGCTGACGTGCAGAACGACACCGCGGAGATCGGGCGGCAGGAGGTCGCAACCACCTATCAGAACGCGGAACGCGAGGGGCTCGGCTACGATATCAGCGCGTCAAACTACCAAGCGAAAGCCGCAAGCGCGCGGGCGGCGCGGAGTGCAGCACTTGTGGAGGGAGCATTCGATTTCGGCTCCACGATCCTCGGCGGCGCGCAGCAGGTGGGCAAGATAAAGGCGAGCCAAAAGGCCGCGAGTTTCGGAGGCTGATCGATGGCAATGGTTCCGCGCAAGGTCGAAAGCGATGTGCAACTCCGGCCCGTCACCGACGCCAAGTTCGCCACCGTCGAGACGGGGCAAATGGGGGACGCGATCGGGCGTGGCCTTGCGAAGCTGGGCGCGCAGGGCGGGCAGTTGGCGGAGCAACAGAACCAAATCGAGATGGCCTATGACCAAGCCGCCGCGAAGGGCTTGGACAACAAGGCAGCAACGCGCATCCGCGATATGCTCTGGACCGGCGATGGTGCGTTCTACAGCCAACAGGGTTTCGACGCGCTCAACGCCCGCCCGGTGGTGGAAAAGGGGCTCAACGATCTCCGTGAGGAGATGCTCGGGGAGGCCAAGACGGAGCGGCAACGCGCGCTTTTCTCAACCGTGTTCGATAAGCGCGCCGGGCAGGAGCGCGAGGGGATCGCGCGTTATGCCGTCGCCCAGACTCAGCAGGAAGAGCAAAAGCAGTCCTTTGCGCGGCAGTCGCTCGCCTCGCAGAATGCCGTGTTGAACGCTGATGATCCCGTGCAATTCGAGACGAACGTGCACACGGGGCTTGGGGAAATCCGGAGCCTTGCGGACACCCAAGGGTGGAGCCCGGAGCGGCTCGCGGTGGAGGAGAAGAAGTTCTCATCCGGCGTCTATGCGTCAATCGCGCAGCGCAAAGCGCTCACCGATCCGCTCGCGGGTAAGTCGTTCCTCGATGCGAACCGGGACAAGGTTGATCCGGAAACCGCATTCGCACTCGACAAGCAACTCAAGCCGTACCTCGATCAGCAAGAGGCATACGGCGACGTGGCTCGCGTTATGGGTCTGCCCGCTCCATCGATGGACAATGGCGAGGCCCAGCCGGTGGTGGGCGGGACCAATATGTTCCGCAATAGCATCATCCCGATCGAGTCCAACGGGCAGCATTTCGCATCGCCGGGCGTGCCGAAAACATCGAGCGCCGGGGCGGTGGGCATCGCCCAGGTGATGCCGTCCACCGGGCCGGAGGCGGCGCGCCTCGCGGGTGTGCCGTGGGATGCGGCCAAGTTCCGCAACGATCCCGCCTATAACGCGCGCTTGGGCGAGGCGTATTGGAACGCCCAGCTTCGCAAGTATGGTGATCCGCAACTCGCCGCCGCCGCATACAACGCCGGGCCTGGGCGGGTGGATAAGGCGCTCGATGCCGCGCGCAAAGGCGATGGCAATTGGCTCAAGCATTGTCCGCCGGAAACGCGGGATTACGTCGCTAAATTCACCGCGCGCAATGGGGCTGTAGGGTCGCAACAGGCTCCAGAGCGCCACGATCTAAATCAACTCTATACGCGCGTGGATGCCTTGGCGGAGCGCGAGGGTTGGACGTTTGAGCGTCGCGAGCGCGCTAAGGAACAGGTCGATAAGTACGTGGCGCGGGATGAGCGCCTCCTCGCTCGGCAGGAATCCGATGCGCAGCGGCAGGCGCTCGATGCGATCCAGAAGAAGGGGGTGGACGGGTTTACCTCCACCGCACAGATTCCGCCGAACGTATGGGCGAAGCTCGCGCCCGACGATCGGCTCCGGTTCCAAGAGATGGCCGCGAGCAATGCCAAGCCCAAGGCGGTTGCCGCCGATGGCCCGCAGGCGCTCACCCTCAACCTCATGGCGATCAACGATCCGGACAAGTTCAAGTCCACCGATCTGCGCATGTATCAGGGGCAGATGACGGCGGGCGAGTTTGCCAGCATTGCCACGTTGCAGGCGAAGGCGCGTGCCAATCCCAACTCGCCGGAGATGGTCGATCACTCGCGCATCTGGGGAACGATCAAGGATTATGCACCGGACTTGGGGCTTGATCTTGGTCAGAAGGGAGGCAAGTGGAAGGACGAAAAGGCGAGGCAATCGGCCACGCAAATTTTCTCGATGATGCAACGCGATCTCAATTCTGTCACCGGCGGGAAGCGCCAGCCAACAGATGATGAAATCAAGCGTTCGTTCGATGCGGCAACGCTTACGGTCCACCGTACTACGCCGGGGTGGCTGACAGATAGCACGGAGACGATCCGCCGCTATGAAGCGAAGCCCGGCGAGGCTGTGCAGGTCGCTATCCCTACGGCGGTTCGTGATAGGATTGCCGCGTCGCTGCGCCGCGCGAACCGTCGCCTTCCTTCGGATACGGAGATCGCGCGCATCTACTACAACCACAAGGGACAGGCGGGTTTCTGGTAATGACCGATCAGCGCGGCGATCTCCTCGATTCCTATCTCGCTCCGCCCGCTTCGGCGCGCGGCGGCGATCCGCTCGATAATGCGCTCGCCAGCGATCGGCGGGACGTGGCGGTGCGCACCTTCTTCGCGCAGCGCGCGGCGGACGCGGAACGCGCTGCGCGTGCCAACCGGCTCGCTCGGCAAACTGGCCTTCCTGGCGATACCGTGGAGCGCAACTTCGATGCGGTGAGCGCCGACATTCGTGGGCGGCAGGGCGCGGATATCATCCGTGGCAACGACAATCTCACGTCGTGGTTCGGCAACCCGCGCAATGCCGCGGCGTCGGCGGATGACGTGCCAGCCCTGGGCGCAATGTCCACTCTCGTCGGCCCCAACAGCCTTGGCAATGCGGCACTTGGGATCACGCCAGAATCGCACAATCTCCGCAGGTCGATCGAGGATCGGGCCTACCGCAAGCCTTCGGAGGTTCCTCTGCAAGAGCGCTTCGCAGCGGTGCGCGCGCGCGAGCAAGGGCGGCAGGAGGCTATCGAGGCGGCGCGGCCCACCAACACGGCGGGTTCATGGTGGCGCGGTGTGGGCATCGGCATCTTGGGCGGTTTCCAGCAGGCGCGGGCGGGTGCCAAAGCGTTCGTTGCCGATGCGCTGGGCCTCGATACGCAGGTGGAGGCGGCAAATCAGGAATATCGGGACGTGAACGATGTGCTTGCGGCCACCACGCCGCGGGATATGTCGCGCCTCTCCCAGGCCGTCTATGGCGGCGCGATCTCCACCGGGCTCGCGGTGCCTGCGCTTGCTGGCACGCTGCTCACCGGCGGCGCGGGCGGTGTCGCGGTCGGCTTGGGCTTGGCTGGCGGTCAGACAGGTCTCTCCTCCTACGGCAAATATCGTGCACGCGGCGCTACGGCCAACGAGGCGCTGCTCGGCGGCACGCTGGAAGGCGGTATCGAGGCGGGCACGGAGCTTCTCCCATTGGGCACCTTGGCCGCGGGTTTCGGCAAAAAGGGCCTGGCTAAATTTGCCGGTGAGTTCCTGCTCAAGGAGATGGGTGGCGAGCAACTCGCGACGCTCGGGCAGGATGCCGTGGATACGGCTGTCGCCAATCCTAACGCGACGTGGAGCCAATATTGGGCCGATCGGCCCGGCGCGGCATTCGATACCGCCGTGGCCGTGGTGATGCAGACGGGCGCGGTGGGCGGCGGCTCCGCGGTCGCTCGTGCGCTTCGCCCGGTCGAGCGCGATATCGAACACGCCACCGATGGCATCGCCGGTGCGAACCTGATGGATTCGGTGATGGACACCGCCACCGGATCGCGGCTGCGCGAACGCGATCCGGAAGCCTTCCGTGAGTTCGTCGCGCAGCACACCGAAGGTTCTCCGATCGAGAACGTCTATGTGCCGGTGGAGACGATGCGCTCCCTGATGCAGTCGGACGCCTTCGATCCGGCGGAATGGGATTGGGCGGATGATCTCGCCGGGCAGGTTGCCCAGGCCAGCGCCACGGGCGGCGATATCGTCCTCCCGATGGCGGGCATTGCTGCGCACCTGCCCGGCACCACCGCGTGGGACACGATCCGGCAGGACGTGCGTTTGTCGCCGGGCGGTATGTCGGAGCGCGAGGCGCACGAGTTCAACGAGCGCTATGGCGAGATCATGGAGGAACAAGGCCGGGCGGCGGCGGCGGAGCTTCGTGCGGACAACGAGGCGCGCGCGCCGGAGCGCAAGGTCTATGACGCGGTGCTTTCCCAGGCTCGGCAAGCGGGGTTCAATCTGCGCACCTCGCAAGCCTATGCCGATCTCTACGCATCTCGCTATGCTTCGCGCGCGGCGCGGTCGGGCACCGATGCGTGGGCCGCGTTCCAATCGAGCAACGTCTCGATTCAACAGGAGCTTCCCGCCTCGGTTGCCGGATATCGGAAAGCCAACGAGATCGATGTGCTGCTCAACGCGCTCCGTCGCGATGCGCAAGCCCCATCTGATCGGGCAAAGCTGGGGCCGTCGCTGCTCGATTTCATCTCCGCCAATGGTGGGCTCGATGACATTGGCGGCGATCTCGAAAGCATGGGGGCGGGTGATTGGCACCGCAAGAAGCCCGGCAAGCGCAAGCTGATCCGCCGCTCCGCCGCTGATCTGCGCGGACAAGCGGCTCAAGGCTCCATGATCGGGCGCACTGGCGGCAACACCCGCGGCCTCGATACCGTGTTCCGCGATGCCGTTGAAGCGGGCTATTTCCCGGAAGCGCAGGGCCGTGACGACAATGCCGGGGATGCGATCGATGAACGCAATGCCTTGCTTGATGCTATCGCAGACGAGCTTGGCGGCGCGCCTCGCTTCGCCCAGGCCACGGGCTCGCGCGCGCAGGAAACACAGGCAGATGTTGCCGCGGCGGCGGACGATCTGCGCCGCATCCTCGATGAGGTTGGCCTCGATGTTTCGACGGCCACCCGCGATGAGGTGGAGGAGGCGCTCAACCGCTATGGCATCGCGCCGGAGGTCGATGAGGAGGGTCGTGGGCTCAACTCGGGCGAGCGCGGACGCATCGATATCATGGCCGATGGCCGCAACATCATCCGCCTCTTCGAGCATCGCGATTTGTCCACGCTGCTCCATGAATCCGGCCACCTGTGGCTCGAAGAGCTACGGCAGGATGCGGAGGCTGATGGCGCGGGCGATGCGATCAAGGCTGATTGGGAAACCGCCAAGGCATGGTTCGCCGCAAACGGTTCGCCGGTGGCGGATGGCGAAATGATCCCCACCGCGGCGCATGAGCTTTGGGCGCGGGGTGTCGAGCGTTATCTCATGGAGGGCAAGGCACCCACGTCCGGCCTGTCCGGAGCGTTCCAATCGTTCCGCGCATGGCTGCTCCGCATCTATCAGGTGGTGCAACGTCTCAACGCGCCGCTCACGGACGAGGTGCGCGATGTGATGGCGCGGCTTGTCGCTACCGATGATGCGATCTCGGCGGCGGTGCAGGACACGGAGGCGCAACCACTCTCGCAAGAGGGGCTCGGCATGACGGATGCCGAATATGCTGCGCATGTCCAACTCGCGGGCAAGGCGCGTTCCGATGCGTTCGACGCACTGCTCTATCGCACGATGGAGACGATTCGCCGCTCGCGCACCGCTGAATGGAGGGCGGAGCGAGATCGTGTGCGGGAGGGTGTCGCCGCGGACGTTGCGCAGCGTCCCGAGTTTCGTGCGCTCGCGATCCTGCGTGCGAAGGACGATACCCGCGTTGCGCTCGATCGCACCGCCATCGTGGAGGAATATGGCGAGGATGCGCTCGCTCTTGTGCCCAAGGGTGTCCCGCCCACGGTCGCGGCGGTCGGCGGCGTGCATCCTGATATTCTGGCGGAGATGGTTGGCCTGCGCACCGGGCGTGAGCTTCTCGATCGGCTCATGGGGATCGGGCAACGTGATAGCGTCCTTCGTGCCCAGGCGGCGACGCGGACGGAGGCGCGCAAGGCTGGTGTAGAGGTGGGTGCGCCCGGCCCGCGCAACACGTTGGAGGAGGAGATCGACACCGCTACCGATAGCATTATGCGCGAGCGTCACGGCGATGTGCTGTCTGATGGTTCGATCGAGGAGGAGGCGCTCGGCGTCATTCACAATGACACCCGCGCCACCGTGATTGCGTCGGAGCTTCGTGCCCTGGCGCGGCGCGTCCAGCGCGAGAATGGTGGGGAGCGCGTCGTCACTCCGTGGACGGCTGCGCGCGATTGGGCGCGCCGCACCGTGCGCGAGGGCCTGATTTCGGAACAGGCGACAGCGGCGGCTATTGCGCGCCACCAGCGCAACGAGGCGAAGGCCGGGCGCGATGCGGAGCGCGCGATCCTCGATGGCAAAGCCGATGCTGCATTCACGGCCAAGCATCAACAGATGCTCAATGCCGCGCTCTTTCGAGCGGCGAAGGATGCCAAGGATGAGGTCACGGCCATCGTCAAGCGGCTCGGCAAGCTGGCGAACGCGAAGAAGCTGGACTCGATGGAACAGGAGTATTTGGAGCGCATCCACGATCTCCTCGAAGCATACGACATGAAGCCGCGCTCCGCGCGTGAGATCGCGGAGCGCACCTCTTTCGCCGCTTGGGTGAAGGCCAAGGAAGATGCGGGTGAGGAGGTGCATGTGCCGCCGCGGCTCCGCGATTCCGGCACCACCAATTTCTCCAAGCTCACCGTCGATGATCTGCTCGCGCTCGATGATGCGGTGGCGTCGATCGCGCACCTGGGCCGGGTCAAGAAAAAGCTGCGCCTTGCGAAAGAGGAGCGCGATTTCGAGGAGGTGGTGGACGAGTTCGTACAGGGCGCGGAGACGCTCAAGGAGCGCGCCTTCTCCGCCGATCGCAACCGCAAAGCATCGTGGGCGCGTCGATTCGATGCGATCATGGTCAAGATGGAGTTCGTGGCGGACGAGCTTGACGGGGGCCGTTCGGACGGCATCGTCAACAAGCTGCTCGTGCAAGGTGCGACCACCGCGGCCAACACCAAATCCCGGCTCACGGAGAACGTCCTCGCGCCGCTCGCCCGGCTCTATCTCGATATGCCCAAGGCGCAGCAACGCCGCCTTTCGGAGCGGGTGACGGTGCCGGAGTTCGCGGAGATCAACCCGGAAACGCTCGAAGTGCTGCCCGGCAACTATAGCCGCATGGACCTGATCGCGGTGGCGCTCAACACGGGCAACGAGTCCAACTATGACAAGATGGTGCGGGGCGAGTCCTTGGCCTTCCGTCAGATGCCGGACCTGCAATGGTCGCGCGCCAAGGTCGAGGCCGTCCTCGCGCGCGAATTGGAGCGCGAGGATTGGGGTTTCGTGGAGGCCGTGTGGCGGCAAATCGATACGCTGTGGCCGGAGATCGAGCGCTCGGAGCGGGAGATCACCGGCGTTGTGCCGGAGCGCGTCGAGGCGCGTACCGTCACCACCCGCTTCGGTGAAATCCGCGGCGGCTATTATCCAGTGGTTTATGATCCGGCCCGCTCTTCCCGCGCGTCCGACAATTACGAGGACGACGCCGCCCGATTGATGGGGCAGATGGGCCGTGCCGTGTCCACCCCCAAGGGGCACACGATCGAGCGCACCGAATATGCCGCCCCGCTCAAGCTCGCCGTGGAGCCCGTCCTCCTCAACCATGTCCGGCGCGTCACTACCCGCGTCGCCTATGGCGCATGGGTGCGCGACACGTTGAAGTTCGTGGAGCATCCGCGCGTGCGCAAGATGATCGAGCGCAAGGTGGGGCCGGAATATTATGCGCAGATTCGCCCGTGGATTAAGTCGCAGGTGAACGATGCCGCGATGGATACCAACACGCTCCACGCGCTCGATCAGGTAATGCGCCAATTCCGCACCAATGCGACCATCGTCGGCTTGGGGCTGCGCCTTACCACTATGCTCGCGCAGCTTGGCGGCTTGCCCAACTCGGCGGCGGAGGTCGGCGGCAAGTATCTCGCCCAGGGCATGGTGGAGGCCACGGCCAATATGGGCTCCATCCGCGGGTTCGTCTTCGAGCGTTCGGAGGAGATGGCGCGGCGCGCGCAGGATTTCGATCGGGACGTGTCCACCGCGTTCAATGATATCGGCAAGCTCCCCACCACCAAGCTTGGCAAGGCGCTCGATCCGGCGAAGCGGCTGCGCGATACGGTGGTGCCTTGGGCGTTCTGGGGCATCGGCGCGGTAGACGTGAACCTCATTTCGATCCCCACGTGGCTTGGCGCATACCGCCGGGCGCTTGATGAGGGCGCAACGGAGGAGCAGGCGGCGGCGCGTGGTGACAAGGCGGTGCGCAAGTCGCAGGGCGCGGGCCGGTCGAAAGATTTGGCCGCGATTCAGAACGCGAACGAGGGCTATCGCGTCCTCACCATGTTTTATTCGGCGTTCAACGTTCTCTATAACCGCCAGCGCGTTGCCATTAAGGATGCCCGGCGTGGCGACTATCGCAAGGCTGCGGTGGAAACCGGGTGGGTGATGATGGCCGCGCCGCTGATCTCCGCTTTGCTCGTGGGCGATTGGCCCCAAGATGACGAGGGTTGGCCGGAGTGGGCCGCGCGTAAGGTGCTGTTCGGTCTTTGGGCTGGCGTGCCGGGCGCGCGTGATATTGCTGGCGTGATTGAACGCAAGGTGTCGGGTCAATTCTCGATGCCTACCACCGCTCCGATCTATCGCGCGTTTGATGGGCTCGTGAAAGTCGGAGAGGATATGGTCAACGCGGCCAAAGGAGATCGCGTCTCCGATCGGTGGCTCAAGCACGCGGTGGAAACGCCGGGCTATTTCTTGGGCCTGCCTACGGGGCAACTGTCCTCCACTCTCGATTACGGCTATGCCGTCGCGAAAGGCGAGCAAAAGCCGGAGGGTCCGGTCGATGTGGCCGCGGGCATTGCCAAGGGTCGCCGCGAAAGTCAGGAATAGGAGCCGCTACCGATGACGGTGCCAAACACGAACACGCGCAACGGTCCCTTCTATCCGAATGGGTCCACCACCATCTTCCCGTTCACCTTCCGGGCGCTGTCCGATGATGATGTGGAAGTGGTGCGCGTGAGTGCTGACGGCACCGTCACCGCCCTTTCCTCGGCGCTCTACAATGTGTCTCTCACCAGCAACGGGGGCTCCGCGGTGTTTAGCGCTCCGCCTGCCGCTGGCGATCCTCTTTATGTCCAGCTTTCGCCCTCATTTATGCAGGGCATTAGCTTGGAGAATGAGGGGGCCTTTCTGCCGGAGGTTCTGACGGAGGCGCTTGATCGCGGCACGCAACAATCCCTCTGGCTTCGCGACCTCCTCAAGCGGGCAATCACCGTGCCTTTCGGTAATGTCGCGCCGCGGCTTCCGCTTCTGGCCGATCTTGCGGGCAAAGCGCTGGGTGGCGCGGCTGACGGCAGCGCCTTCGTCCCGGTGGCTTTAGGTGGCGCGGATGCAGCGCTCCGCGGTGACTTGGCAAATCCCTCTGCGGGCGGTCTTATCGTTCGTGCGAATAACGGGCCTCAAGCCGTTGCTGCAACGGTAACGGACACCCTTCGGTGGGTGTCACGAGGTGATGCACGCACGTTCGGCTTGGGTTCTGCCACGCTCGATGTTGTCGTCTCGCGCGCTTACACCGCGGGTGTGCGCAGCCTTTTTATTCCGGAGGGCACGTGGAACACTGACAACTTTATCGCTGTGGGCGACATGGAAATTTTCGGCGCTGGCCGCGGGAAAACCATTGTTAACGGCCCGACGAGCGCAGCGGTTTTCGCCTATGTTGGCGGCGTCGGCAGCACGATTTCCGATCTCACCGTGATCGCCAATAACAGTGGTGGCGGTGGCGCTGCAATCACGAGCTACCTCTCCACCGTAAAGCTATCGAGTGCCGCCCTGTTGCGCACCGATATCTACATGCGTGGCAATGTCGTCACCAACGCTGTGCGCATTGCGCCTTCTGCGGGCGGGTCGGTCAGTCAAGGCGTTGATGGGTTCCTTATGGAGGACGTCTATGTTGACAAGCCGCGCCGTATGGGTGCCGAGTTTCTGGCGCAGGATGGCACCGGCAGGGTGGCGTTCACCGGCCTCGTCATCAATCGGTTCACCTGCAACAATCCGTCGTGGTTGCCTGGGTATGCGCCTGCCATCTCCATCGATGGTCTGATCGTCCGCGCGCGCGTGAGCAATGTGCGCCTCATCGATACAACTGGCGGTCCTCTTGAAATCATCGAAGCGCCGTTCTGTGTTGTTGATGGTGTAGACTTTGTTCGTCCTCTTGGCGATCTCGTGCAAATCACCAACACGCGCACCGTTCAATCCCCGGAGCTTCGCCGTTTCCGTAAGGTGGAACAGGCGGGCGGGGGTGTTCCTGTCAATACGCTCACCATCGGCTCCTCCGCGGATGCAATCATCGCGGATTGCGATCTTCCGCTCACGATCCTTCTTAACTCGATCGCACCGCGCACGCGGCTTTTGCGCAATTCCATGTCCTCGGATGGAAACTTTGTCATCTATAATGGTGGCGGCTCCGGCGGCGGCGCGGGCATGGTAATCGAGGGCGGCTCCTACGATCTCGCGACAAGCAGCACTGCCCAGGCAACCCTTTTCTTCGATCCTAACACGGGGCAATCTGTCGTGAATGGCGCTCGTCTTCGCGCGGGCAACAAGCCGGACGGTACGCAAGCGCCCTATATTGGCGGCTCTGGCGCTTCCGGCATTGTGGCAGGACAAAACTTTCTGACCAACCGCGGCGGAACCGCGACGATTGTGGGGACCGGACTGTGAAAAAGCCATCGATCGATGACAACCCCAGCTACAGTGCCGCGGCTCTGAAAAAGGCGGGTATCGGCCCTTCTCCCAAGGATGGCTTTCCTGTCCCATCCTTCGCGCCTCCCCCCGCGCCCAAGCGGGTTCCCGGCGATGAATGACGAGGCAATGCGCGCACTGTTTCAGGGCGGAGCGGAGGGCGATCTCCGCTTCCAATTCGAGGTGATCCGGAACCTCTCCGAATCGGTGCGGCAATCGACGGATGCCACGCGCGATCTCGCGAAAAACATGGCGGAGATGCAGAAGACACAGGTGTCCATGTTGGAACGCCTCGCCAAGCTCGAAGCCAACCGCGTCAACGAGTCGGTCGCCAAGGTGGAGGAGCGGCTCGATAATGCGTGCCGCTCGATCGATAAGCTGGAACAGGACAAGGATCGCCGCGATGGTGCCGCCGGGTTGCTGTCTCGCATTCCTGGGTGGCTGCAATTCTTGATGGCGCTCGCCAGCGTTTTCACTGCGATCTATCTGGCGGGCCGCTCGGCGGGGATCGTGCCTTCACCGCCAACCACCGTCACCAAGGTCGAAGGTGCTGCCGCCGCATCACGCGAAGGTGAGCATGTAGGAGGAAAGCCATGACGATCGCGAGCATGATTGAAGCCACCATCGGCAAGGAGGGCGGCTATTCCAATCACCCGGCGGACACCGGCGGCGCTACCATGTGGGGCATTACGGAGCGCGTCGCGCGCGCCAATGGGTACACGGGCGATATGAAGCTCCTGCCGCGCGCCACGGCGGTCGCGATCTATACGCAGGTTTACGCCATCGCACCGGGTTTCGCCGCAGTCGCCGCGCTCAATGCTGCGATCGGTGAGGAGCTTTTCGACACCGGCGTCAACATGGGGCCATCGATCCCGGCGCGGTGGCTGCAAGAGTGCCTCAACGGGCTCAACGATGGCGGCAAGCTCTATGCCGATATCGGTGAGGATGGCGATATCGGGCCGGGCACGATCAAGGCGCTCACCTCGTACCTCGCGAAGCGCGGCGCGGAGGCGGAGGCCGTCATGCTCAAGGCGCTCAACTGCAAACAGGGCGCGCGCTATATCGATCTCGCGCGCGGGCGCACCGCCAACGAGGCGTTCCTCTTCGGCTGGCTTCGGACGCGGGTGTCCCTGTGATCGCTGCGCCTGATCCGGCGGAGCGGTTCCGCAACTGGCTGGCGCTCTGTCTCATCGTGGCCTTCGTCGCGATCCTCCCCTTGCTGGTGTGGAAGGTGATCCCCGACGCCAACAAGGAGATCATCGTCTATATGATCGGCCAGCTTTCCGGCATGGCAACCACGGCCATCGGGTTCTATTTCGTCAACAAGGCGGGCCAAGACGCGCTCGATGCGAAGCGCACGGAGAACACGGGCAAGCTCGCGGATGCGGTGGTGGCTGCTGCCCAGGCAACGCCCGCGATCGGGAGCGACGCCGCCGCCAATGCCGCGGATGCGGTGGCGAATGCCGCCAGCGATAAGGCGGACGAGATCACGGGAGATGCACGATGATGGGCATTTGGGATTGGATCGTTGGCGCGCGCGCTGCGATCATCGCGGCCATCGCTTGCATCGCGATCTGTCTGCCGCTCGGCTATTGCAAGGGCGAGCGCGCCGCCACCGCCCGCTATGATGCTGCTCGCGCTCTGGCGAACGTCGAGACGGTCAAGGTGGACGGCGCGGCCAAGGAGATCGCGGCGAATGAGCGCCGTGTCGATGACGCCCTCGTCAACGAGGGCAAGGAGAAGCTGCTCGATGCCGTACAATCCGCGCCGGAGTCTGCTCCGGATGCTGCCCGTGTTGCTCTTGGCTGTGCCCGCCTGCGCGCCCAAGGAACGGATACAGCCGCTATTCCCGCCTGCCGCTGATCTGCGGGACGTGACGGAAGCCAAGCCCGTCGCGCCTGTCGAGATCGTCACGGATGCTCAGGCGGCGGCGCGGTACGATGTGGAGGTGGAAACATGGGGTGAGCGCGTCTCGCGCGCTGGTGGTCGCATCTGTCGGTGGGCGGTGGCGAACGGCGCGGCCCTGCCGTTCGCCTGCCCCGTGTCACCCGCTGTTCGCGATGCGCAGGAGGCCCGCTAACTCGCGTTCCTCGCGCGGACTGATGACGTTGCGGTTATAGCGTGCGGTGAGTTCTTGCACGCGATCGGCATCCACTTCTACCACCGTCCGGTGAGGGAAGGGAAAGGTGCCGATCGCGGCGCGTGCACGTTCAATTTCAGGCATCGGACTCACCCTTCCACGGGAAGATGATATCTGCGGGGAACGTGGGCTGATCCGCCACTTTGCGCGGCGGCTGGCCGTGCTTTTCGAGATACGCGCGCGAGTGCTTCGCCCACACCTTCTTGCCCCATGATGTGCCCATGTGGAACGTGTGGGCCTGGGCGCGAAGGTGAGCGCGCCGGGTTTCGAGCGTGGTGCCCTCGGGGAAAGTGGCATCGATGGCCTCGATCGTTTTGCGCGCCTGCGCCTGCCAATCACTCCACATGCCAAGGCTCCGGCGATAGCGTCTTCACCGCTTCCACCCGTTCGCCTGGGCGGCGTTGTCGAGGCGGTGCCCGATGCCCTGCGCCTTCTTGTCGAGGTCCGCGAGCGTCGCCTCGAAGCTGCTGCGCACGCTCGCCATATCGCGGCGCACGGCGGCTATGGCCTCGATGACGGCGGCGTGATCCTCGCGGAGGGCAATGATCTCGGGCGGCTCGGGCACCGCGGCGGGGCCGAAAAACTCCTCGCGGATGCCCGCCACGAGGCTTTCCGAACAACCCACCACGGCGGCGATGCCCGCATCCGATGCGCCCTTGGTGTAGCTGCGGAGCTTCTCGTCATACACCTCCTCGATCGCGGTATAGGCGAGGCGGCGTTGCACCTTCGCACCCTCGCTCGGCGGGGTGGTTGGCGCGTCCACGGCGCGCAGCACGGGGGCAGGCTGTACGGTCATCGGCTTCTTCTCCTTGGTGACACAATCGGGACAGGTCGCCTTGCGGCGCTCGATGCGCCAGCCGCGTTGCGCAAGCTGGCGGGGCATCGCATCCGGCGGGAGCATCTTGTCGAGCGTATGCTCCACGGTGTGACCGCCGGTGCACGGGATTTCGAGGAGGACGCCGCGGCCAACGGGGCGGGCGGTGATCCCGCGCGCAACCTGCCGCTGCATATCTGACTCATAGCCGGGCTTCATGGCATCTGCTCCAATTCCTTCCGCTTGGGCGAGCGCCGGACAAACTCCGCCGCGAGCGCCCACAGGTCGATCCCATAGCGCTCCTCGAAGGTGCGCTCGCCGCGGTGGCTCTCGGCATGGTGGTCGCGGCACAAGCTCACCGTGTAGCGGTCGCTGGGCTTCTGCCCCATCGCGCCGGAACCGTTGCGCCGGACGTGCGCCACCTCGATCGGACGGGCGGTGCAACCGGGCACGCAACAATCGTGATCGCGCACGAAATTGCAGTGCGCCGGGCTGCGGCGCTTCACCTTGGGCTCCCGCTTCGGGGTGTCCTCGATCTCCATGCCCGCGGCGCGGCGTGCGGCTTTCGAGCGCGGGCCGCGGATGCGCTGCGGGAGCGTCATGGGCGGTTCAACCGGGCGGGCTGCACCGCGGCCCACACGATCGCCTTGCGCTGGCTGGCGTTCCTCCTCCGCTCGCCGGTGTCGCGCACCTTGCCCAGGCGGGCGAGTTCGCTGAAACGCGGGCGCACGGACAGGATCGACAAGCCCAGGCGTCCGGCACACTCGTCCGCGGTGACGCCGTTGGTGCGCTCCACCATAGCGAGAACGCGCGCGCGGAGGTCGGCGGCTGGGATTGTTGCCGCCGCCGCCGCCGCCGTCTCACGAGCCTTAAATCCGGCCTGCTGGGGGTATCCGAAGAGGTCCACTATTTGCTCCTCACCTGCTGCTGGGTTGCCGGGTGGGGCTCGCTCCACGCCACCCCGTGCCGCGCGCCATATTCATAGATGCTCTCGATAAGGTCGCTCATCTCCGCCTTGGTGAGGCGCGAGGAGTGAAACCCGATCGGGAACGGCTGGCCGTTGAGCCCGATCTCGAAGGCAACCGCGTGGCCGCACGCCGCCATAAAGAGGCATTTCCACACCTCCGCGGTGTGCGTGCGTCCCTCGGGTTTCGCCCGGCTCACGTCCGAGATCATGGCCCACATTTTCGCATTTTGGTCGGTCGAGCGGGTGGCCTCGCGCACCTCCACCACTGCGGCGTGCGGCGCGCGCTCGATGAGTTGGTGCGCGATCCGGCGGTTGTGATCGCTCACGAGCCGGACGGTTTGGCCCTTAGCCATAGGACCGCACCCGCTCCACGAGGCGGTGCAGTTCCGCGTTGAACATATCCACGTGTTCCGCGAGGCGGGCGATATAGTCCTCGTCCCGGTGCACGCGCTTCACGAAAAGTGGCATCCGCGGGCTGTAGGAAACGTAATCGATCCACTCGCGCTCCGCGACCCATAGTACGCCTTGGCATTGCGCGAGGTTCTCACTCGGCACCTTGTCCGCGAAGAGCGTCTCGATCTGGATATGCGGGAGGCGGCATTTGATTTCGAGCCCGCCGTCCGCGTCGATCAGGCTATCCGGGCTCGCGCCTTTCTTGCCGTTGCGGATGAAGCCGACAAGCTGCGGCTCCACGTCGCGCGTGAACGCATAGAGGTTGCGGGCCTCGGCCTCCTGCGCGTTGCCGCGTTCGGTGTGGCTGTTGGAGAAGCTTTCCGCCGGTTCGCCGGTGATGATCTCGCCCGCGAGTTTCGCCATGTACGTCGCGCGCGTCTTGCTCTCGCCGCCGCCGCGGCCCGATGCCATGACGGTCGCGAACATGCTGGCCGTGGGAATGCCCAGGCGCGCCGCGAACCACTCGGGCGTGCCCTGTACGCAATCAACGATTTCCATTGTCAGTCCTCCGGGGCTGGGCATCCTTCAATGCCTGATGTGCCTTGGCGAAAGCCTTGGCGGGAATGTCCGCGAGCGAGTCCACGTCCATGAAGTTCAGAAACGAGCGCGCGTTGAGGTTCTTGCCGTCGATCAGCGCTTGCAATTCTGCACGCTGCTCGGCGCTGATCCGGGCCTCCGTCACCGCCGTCTTCGCGTCATCGTCCTCGCCCGCGATCCGGATATTGAGGATCGAGGTGAGGCCGTAGCGCTTCGAGTAGGAGGTGGAGGACGCGATGGCCTGCGGCCCGTTCTTCCCGTCCGAGTCGTCTGCGGAAAGCTCGAAGCACGTTTCCTCGCGGTGGCCCTCGCTGTGGTCGAGGACGGTGGTGACGCGCACGGTGCCGTCCGGCGACGGATCGTTGCGGAACCATAGATCGAAGCCATGCTCCGTCACGATCGGCATCACCGCCTCGTGGATATCCTCGAAGCGCGCATAGGCGGTGGGCTCGCGGCCCGGCGTCACGAGCGTCCCCTTGCGGGTGATGCTGGGCAGGTGCGGATACATCGCCCGCTTGGCCTCCGTGAACGCGATCTTGGCCTCGCGCGCCTGGGCCTCCTTGTGCATCCCCATGAGCCGATCGAGCATATCGATCGAACCGCCGCCCATCGTGGCGTTCTCGATGAGGTCCATGAGGCGGGCGGCTTCGCCCAGGGCTTTGCCGCGCGCCTTGCGCTTGGTGGTGTCGGTCATCTCGATCCTCAAAAGGTTAGGGTGACGTTGGGCACTTCGCCCGCGATGATCGCCATGACGATCTTGGCCGCGGTGTCCGCGTCCACGCCATGCTTCACGATCGCCTTCTCCGCCGCGGCCTTCACGGCATTGCGGTGGCGTTGGTTGCGCTCGCGCCGGGCAGTCTCCGCGGCGATGCGCTCGGCCTCCGCGACGCGGGCGCGCTCCTGGGCCTCAAGCTCTTCGCGCTGGCGGCGCTCCTGCGCCAGTTCGGCGGCGTGCGCTGCATCGCGGGCATCCTGCTCGCGCTTGGCTGCGGCTGCGGCCTCGCGCTCTGCCTGGGCGGCGGCATCCTTGCGCGCCTGCTCAATCCGCTCGGCCTCGGCGCGCTGGGCGGCTGCGGCGCGTTCCGCGGCTGCGGCTTCCTCCGCCTGTTGCGCGGCGATGCGGTCGCGCTCGGCCTGCTGCGCGCGAAGCTCTGCCAACTCCGCCGCATCCCGCTCGCGCTGTTCCGCCACGGTGATCGCGTTCTCGATATAGGCGATGGCGGCATCACGGGCCTCGTGCGCCTCCTCGTCCATCTCCTGATATTCGCGCGGGTCGATGGTGATAGAGCGGACATATTCGAGCGCGCTGCGCAACTGCGCCGCCGTCTCGTTCACGTCGCGCCGGGTAGCGCCCTTAAACCACTCGATTTGCTGGCGGCACTCGCGCACGCGCGTCTTTTCGGCCTCCTCCCAATCGGTGAGCGGCTTGCGCACCTCATCCGCGAGCGCGGCCATCCGTTCGTTGATCGTCTTGCCCGCGGCGTTTGCCTGCGTCACCTTCTCGCGCCAATCGGCGGTCAGTTCCAAGCGGGCCTTGTCGATCGCGGCCTTGGCGCGGGTGACGCGCGCAGCCATAGAGCGAATTTCGTCGCGACCCTTCTGGGTGCTGGTGTCGGGGGCAAGCTTGTCAGTCTCCTCCTTCACGCGGCCATAGAACGCCTCGAAGCGCGCCGTGTCGAGCAACACAATTCCGGGGTTCTCGTTGACGAGGGTGACGATATCGCCGCCAATCGCGCTTTGGGTGGTGGTGTCTTCGGTCATCATCTTCTCCTGGCGGAAGCTATCCTCGCGGCGGGCGTTGCGAGCGCCCGCCGTCCGGTAGATTACGCGACCGCTTTGACGGTCGGGGCGTGTTCAAAGTAACGAGCGCAGGCGAAATACTCGCCCACCTCGCCCGTGGGCGTCACGATCGCGAGGATGCAATCCTCGTCCACGATCGGCACCGGCGCGCCGGGGTGCGGCGTGTCGAACGTGTGCGGCTCGGGGGTAGCGTAGCGGACGAAGATCGCCACGCCGCCGCGGAGATCGCTGTTGCCGCTGTAGAGGCCGGGCTTGCGCTCGATGAAGTCACCGGGCTTGAACGTGTTTTCGGTGGTGAGCCGCTCGAAGGCACCGCGCAGGATGCCGCGCGCTTCGGCGGGGTCGAGCGGCGGCACCACGGGCTCGCCGCCCATGCCACCCAGGAGCGCGGCGAGATCGAACCCGCCGCCGATCATCTCCAAGCCTCCATCCTGGCCGCTCTCGTCCATCGCGTGCGCCTCGGCGGTGGCGGTGGTCGCGTCGTTGTTGTGTTCCGTCATGCTGTTCGTCCTATGGAGCGCGCCGGGTTCGCGCCCCTATCGTGTTGCCCGGCCCGATTGGATTACCGGGAAACCTGTGCGGCGGCGTCGCGCTCGCGGCGCGCCTGCGCCCACGTCTTGCCCTCGGCATTGACGAGCGGCCACGGGGAGGGCGTGCGGGCCGCGCCGAACGGCGGACGGCTGCGCGCCAACTCCTTCACGCTCTCGGGGAGCGGACCCAGGGGGCGCGGCGCGGTCGGCGGGCTGGGAAAGAGGATGCCGATGGCATCGCGGAAACGGCGGAGCATCGAGCCTCTCCTCAATAGCGCTTGATGGCGGAAGCGAGCTTCCGGGGATCGACGCCGGTGGCGCGGATGAGCGCATCCGCCGTGTCCTGCTGCGCGACATAGAGGGCGTGCCAATCGTTGCCGTGCGCCTTCCGTGCGGCCTGGGCTGCGGCGATGGCCTCCGGGTCGCCGCTGCGCTCGGCAATGGCGAGATCGATGCTCTGCTCGCGAGTGATGGCCTCGTGCGCGGCATAGGCGGTGACGGCGGCGTTGAACGCTTCCGCGGCAAAGGCAATGTTCTCGGCGTCGATCATGCTTCAATCTCCTGCGGGGTGTGAGCGCGCGCCGCGGCGAGGCGCTCGGGTGTCTGGAAAGCGGGGGTGATGCCCGTCTCCGCCCAGATTTCTCCGGCGGTGATCGCCGCGGCCTCGGTGGCGTAGCGGCTGCGGCTCCGGTCGAGCGTGCCATATCCGCCCACGCTCGGGCCGCTGATGAGCAACGACCAATCGAGCGGCGCGCGGAACCACGTCTTATCGAAGGCAACGGTGAAGGTGCGCGGCTGGCTCACCGGAACGAGCGCCCGCCGGTGCGGCGCTCGCCGCGGGCGGCGCGCTCCTGCAAGATGGCGCGCCCGCGCAGGTGGTTGACCGCCTGCATCTTGCCCATGCCGGTTTCCTGCATGACGCGCTCGATGGCCGTATCCGTGGGAATGAACATTGTGGGCTCCTCGCAAAAGCCGGTTGGTCGGTCCCTGAAACCGATGGCCCCGTATGATCCGAGTCGCGGCATCCGTCAACCGTCATCATTCAAATAAAATACGTTTGACGTTCGGAGCGGCGCGGGTCTATGGGGTGGCTATGAACATGGACACCGCCTTTGCCGCCGTCGAGCGGCGCGCCCACAAGCTCCGGCTCACCATGATCGAGGTGGCCGGGCGCGAAGGCATCTCGCAGCCCACGCTATGGCGTGCGCGCAACGGGAAGACGGCGCGCGAGGCCACGCGGCTCAAGGTGCTGCGGCGGCTCGAAGCGCGACTCGATGCGATCGAGGCGGTGCGGTCTAAGTGATCCGGCGCGGCGGTTCCGCGATTATCAGGAGGCAATGATGGAAGCACGGGATACGATCATCGACGGCGGTGAGCGCGTCGATAGCGGGACGGGGGAGGTGCTTGATCGCGTCGCCGCCGATGGTCGCCGCAAGATGCCTGCCGCTACGAGTTTCGCGGATTTCCTGCGTATGCTCGAAGAAGGGCAGTTCGACGCCGATCTCCACGCCGCCATGCAGGACTTGGCCGCATCGATGATCGATCATTACTCGGCAACGCGGAGCAAGGCCAAGGGAAAGCTCAAGATCGAGATCGATTTTGGCTATGACGGCATCTTCCGCATGGCCTCGAAGTTCGACGTGAAGAAGCCCGTGATGGAGCGCGAGCCGTCCATCCTCTTCGCGAACGAGGACAACCGTTTCACGCCGCACCGCCCTAGGCAGGGCGATTTCTTCGGCGTGCGCGACGTGTCCGGCCCGGCAACCTTCCGCGACGCCTAAACCGGGCAGGCGTCAACCGATCAACTAAGCGAGGATTATGACAATGGGTGATCTCAATTCTGTCGATGGCGTGGCCGATCTGATCGTGGCCGCGCGCAACGAGGCGGATCAATATGCGAAGCCGGAGGTTCGCGAGATCGTGGAGCCGGGCACCGGCATCAAGGCGCTCGTGATCGTCGGCGTGGGCGGCACCGTCACGCCGGTCGATCGCAAGCTCTTCGATCCGTACCGCGACAACCTGCTCCGCATCTCGGGCACGGCGGCGCTTCTGTCGCTCGGCTCGTTTATCGATCTCGTCAACCGCTTCAAGGATGACGAGTCGGCGGTGTTCGGCAACGACGATCGCAAGGCTCCGTCCCTTACCGCGATCTTCAACTATCACGAGCGCGCCACCGGCGATGACGGTGAGTCGCTCGCGGACGCCAGCGATATCGCGCGCCATGCCGATCATCGCGCCACCTTCGCCTTCCCGCTCTCCGATGAGTGGCTCGCCTGGATGGGCGCGAACAAGGAGCCGATGAGCATGGCGGATTTCGCCCTGTTCTTGGAGGATCGGTGGCCGGACGTGCTGACCATCGAGGCGCTCGAAGACTTGCCGGAGAAGATGCGGACGATCGTGTCCGTGTCGGGCGGCAAGGCGGCGCTCGCCACGCCCAGCAAGCTCATCGAGCTTTCGC
>Ga0182194_1000017_pt1 | contig 28669 bp, 24 predicted proteins | sample G5R1MG_34_FD_128377 | JGI IMG/M metagenome (GOLD analysis project Ga0182194, IMG submission 128377) | Switchgrass phyllosphere microbial communities from Michigan, USA - G5R1_MAIN_12SEP2016_LD1 MG | ecosystem: Host-associated > Plants > Phyllosphere > Phylloplane/Leaf | place: USA: Michigan...
CAGGGTGCGCTCGTACTCCTGCATCTCGGGCAGGACCTCGTGGCTCAAAGACACGGGCACACCCGGCAGGATCTGCGCCGCCATCTGACCCACGCGCTTCTCGTGCGCGCCGTTGAGGTAGCCGTTCATCAGGCTGACGGTCAGCGCCTCGATCCCTTGCGCCTTGAGCTGCTCCAGCGCGGCCCGGATGTCGTCATCATCCGTAGGGCGCAGTTCGTCGCCTTGCGCATCCATCCGGCCCTGGATCTCGATCGTGTCTTCCAACGCGGCGAGCGGCTCGGGCTTGGGCCACACGATCCAGCCGGCGAGGCCGCCGGGCACGAACGAGCGCGCGATCTGCATGACTTGGCGGTAGCCTTCGCTTACGATCAAGCCGACGCGCGCACCCTTGCCTTCCAGCACGGCGTTGGTGGCGACGGTAGTTCCATGCAGGAAGAATTCAACTTCGGACGGCGTGATCCCCGCGCTCTCGCAGATCGCGGTGACGCCGTCCTGGATGCCCTCCGAGCTGTCGTGCGGCGTCGAGGGCGTCTTGTGACGCCAGAACGCACCGTTCTGAGGATCAAGAAGAAGAAGGTCGGTGAACGTCCCACCGACGTCAACACCTAGCCGATAAGTCATGGGCGGTCCTTGCGAATGACTGAAAATAGAAGCGAGATAGCCGCGCGAGAATGCTGCGCGACGGCCACCGGTGTCACGGCCGCAGGTCCACGATGACCTTACCGATGGACTGGCCGGAAAGCAGACGCTCGACGCCGTCGAAGATACCTTCCAGACCGGTGAACTTGCGATCGTCAAAACGGACCTTGAGGTCGCCGGAACTGTAGGCCGAGAACACCCGCTCACGCGCTGCTGGCCATTGCTCGGTGAGCAGGCCGTTCATGAAGCCGCGCACCGAAGCGCCCTTGTAATAGAGGCTGTGAGCGATGCGCGGCTGCGTCACGATCTCGGGCCGACCTTCGAGGTCCGCCGCCGCGCCGCCGACGACCACGCGGCCATGCGGCGCGACGTTCTTGAGAAACGCATCGAAGATCGTGCCGCTAACGGTGTCGATGGCGACGTCCAGCTTGTCCGGGTACTCGTCCGCAAGGATGTCGGTTACGGACTCGGAGCGATAGTCGATCACCCGCGCCGCACCGAGATCGCGCACGAACGCAACCTTGTCAGGACCACCGCAGACGGCGACGACGTCGCAGCCACGTTGCACCGCAAGCTGCACCATGAAGTGGCCCAGACCGCCAGCAGCAGCCGAAATCGCGACGGTCTCGCCGTCCTTCACCGCACCGATATGTTCCAGCGCCATCGCCGCGGACACGCCAGTCGAGGCTAGCGCCAGCCACTCGGGAGCCAGTTCCGGCACTTTCACGAAGTGGCTCTGATCCGCCAGGTTCCACTCACGGTAGCCACCTGGAAAGCGCGTGGTAGCGACGGGGTCGCCAACTGCGAAGTCGGTCACGCCATCACCCACGGCCTCGACCACGCCCATGGCCTCGACGCCGGTCAGCGTCGGCAGGCCGATCTTTACGTAGTCGACCGCGTTGCGTGCGATCTGAGTGTCGAAGATGCCGTTGATGCCGCAATAGTGATTGCGCACCAGCACCTGCCCCGGTGCCGGATCGGTCAGCGCGAGTTCGACGATCTCAGTCGCGGTGCGGAAGCTGTCGGCGAACCGCTGCAGCTGGATCGCGCGGTACGTACCGCTCATGCGTTGCCCTTTGCCGGAAAGCCAAGCACACCGGGGTTGATCACGCCATCGGGATCCATGATCGCCTTGATGCCGTCGAGCAATGCCTTCGACATTTCGTCGCGGCTCTCGCGATAGGGATACGTGCGCCCGATCTGGAAATGCCCGGTGCCGTAGCGCTCGAAGATCGCCACCACGGCCTTGCGTAGCGACGTGACCAAAGCGGTCGCATCCTCGTTCTGCGGGCGCTGTTGCAAGCGACTGAGATGCGCTGGTTCGACGGCGGATTCATGAACCGGACGCCAACCCTGCGGCCAGAAGAACACCGGCTCCAGCACGATCGCATTGCTGGACATGGTGGTGAACAGGAACCCGGTGTGGATTTCGTGCGCATCCATCTCAGCCTTGCGCTCGGCATAAAGCGCCTGGATCTCGGCAAAGATCTTCGGTGACGTCGACAGCGAGCAGACGCCGTGGATCGGCACCCATGCCTCTCCGGTCGGGCCGACCATCGAGTTGAGCGCAGGGAACGGCATCGCCCGGATGACCTTGGCGATGCTGTTCTCGATCTCTGCTCCGCCGAACTGCGTCGCGATTTTGCGGGTCGCCGCCATGTCGTGATCGACCGCCGCTTTCGAGCGGCCTTCGCAAATGACATGAAGCGGATAGTCGGTAGGCGCGATGAAGTTGCGGCCACCCATGGCAATCTTGGCAGCGGCCAGCAGGCCCTTGCCGAAGTTCTTCTCCTTGGCGACGACCGCGCCTAGCGTCTTCACGTCCGAGGTGAGCGAAGCTCGTTTCATGCGCACCATCGTTAGACCCGGATCGAAAGCGCAGGTCTCGGCGGCGAGACCCTGCCGCGCGATCTCGGCCATCGCCTTCAGCAGCGCCTCTCCACTCGGAAACGAGAAAGAAGCATGATCCTCGAACGCCGGCATGGTCATGAGGCGCAGCGTGATCTCCGCCTTGATACCTAAAGTGCCGCAATCGCCGCAGAACACCCCGGTGAGATCGGGTCCGAAGTGACGGTAGAACGGCGTCTCGCCACCTGGCCCTCGCGCGCCGGTGCGGACCACCGAACCGTCGGAAGCAACCACGGTTAGCGCGACGACACTCTCGCTCGAGGTGCCGTAATGACCCGCCCCGAACATGGCGTTGAGCTGCGAGATGCCCCCGCCGATGGTGGAGCTGAGGCCAGACATCGGCCCCCAGAAAGGCGTGCGCAGCCCTTGTGACGCGAGCGCTTCGTTGAGGGCCTTCCACGTCACGCCAGCCTGGACGGTGATCGTCATGTCTTCGCGGCTAATGCGCAGGATCTGGTTCATCCGCGACATGTCCAGCGAAACGGTGCGGTCTGCGGCAGGCACGTAGCCGCCGGTATAGCTCATGCCAGCGCCGCGCGGCGCGATGGCGTAACCAGCCGCGCGGATGGCGGCGACGGTGGCGGCAAGCTCGTCGACAGAACCGGGCGCGACGATAAGGGCCACCACAGGACCGACTGGAGTCCAGATATCCTCGCTGTGAAGCCGCCGCGATTCTTCGTCCGCGCGGATGTTTCCAGCGCCAACGACTGCGGCCAAGCTGCTTTGCAGATCATCGGTTTGGGGCGTTGCTACCAGCAGTTCATCCTGTTGCATGATCTATCCCGAGTTTTTGGCGATCGCCAAATATGTACTATAGTTATGACATATAAATTTAGCGTTGCAAGCGCTTCAAACGAGATTGACCACGCTTAGGTCACGCGGCGGTGAGACCCGCCGCACCTTGGCCGGCAAGGCGGCCCAGCACCACTGCGGTGGTCAGGCCCATGGCGGGCAGATAGCCCCAGGACGACGGACCAGAAACCGACCGCGCCGACCCGCCACCGGCGAAAAGGTTGGCGAACGCCGTGCCGTCGCCGCGCAGCACACGCGCTTGCCCGTCGATCTGCAAACCACCTTGGGTATGGTAAAGCGCTCCTGTCACCTTGAGCGCGCGGTACGGGCATGAAGGCGGCCGGTCGCTCGCCCACGAGCGGCCAAAGGCGTCCGCCGCCTCCAAATCGGCCACACGCTGAACTTCCACGACGGAGGCGGACAGCTTTGCGGGGTCGGTGTTGGTTAGCATGGCGAGAGTCTCGAGATCGTCCGCCATCTTCGGAGCGTTCAGGGCCATGAGCTGCGCCAATTCGGGTATTTCCGCGCAACGCTCCTCGATACGTGCGTCGTAGATCACCCAGCCCAGGCCATCAGGCTGCCCTGCCAGCGGGTGGACCATTCCCGCGATGTCAGCCGATTCGTCGGTGAAGCGATCGCCCAGCTTGTTGACGATGACCCCACCCTCGATCAGCACTGGCGGCGGTACCGAGATACCCTGCGGGTCAGTGAGCATGGCATAGCCCTGATAGCTGCCCATGTCGCCCAAGACCGCACCGAGCCGTTCGGCCACGACGATCGCCTCGCCTTGGCTACCCTCATGCCCGTTATACCTGAGCGTCGCGGTTTCCGGCATGTATCGGTTGGTCATGTCGCGGTTAGCGCCGAAGCCGCCGCATGCCAGGATGAGCGCGTCACAGCCGATCTTTTCGATTGCCCCATCTGCGCGCTCGATCGCTACGCCAATTATCCGATCGCCACACGCGTAGATGTCGACCAGCTTGGCCTCCATCAGCACGTCGACCCCGGCATCGCTCATGCGCCGATGCAACAGCTGCACCATCTCCGCGCCGCTGTTGCCCGGCCAGCCGTGAAGGCGCTGACGGCTGTTGCCGTAAGAGGCACGGAACCGCAGGTCGAGTTCCCACGGCAACCCGTGTGCCTCGCGAAGCCACTCCAGCGTCGGCGCGCTGTGATCAGCCAAAGCGCGCGCGATCACCGGGTCGGTCTGCCCCCTCGCCTTCTCGATGATGTCGGCGAAGAACAGGTCGGCGTTGTCCTCCACCCCATGCTCGCGCTGCGACTGCGTGCCCGCCGCGCAGAACAGGCCCTGCGACATGCCAGTCGAGCCCCCGGGACGGTCGTCGCGTTCGATCACCAGCGGCGTCACGCCCGCATCGAGCGCAGCCAGCGCCGCGACCGCACCGCAAGCCCCGGCACCGGCGATCAGCACCGGTACCGTGAAGTCGAACTCTTCGGCTTCGTTCACGTCCACTTCGCTCAAGAGCGCGCGCCGAGTTCGCTGCCCACCGCTTCCGAGGCGATGTCGCCGCTCGCCAGATTGGCCTCGTTGCGCTGTTGCACGATGCGCAGCACGCGGGCGATATACTCCTGGTTCGACAAGGCTCGCTCGATCGCGGCGGAGGGATCGGGCGCATAAGTCTCGACCTCGGACCGGCTGAGTATGCCCTTGCCCTCCAGCAAGCGCTCCAGCGTGTCGATGCGCTGCCGGGCGACGGCGAGTTCCTGCACCGCGGCCATGGTGATCGCGAGTACCGCTTCGACTTCCTCATCCAGGAAGTACGGGCGCTTGCCGGCGGCCTTCGCGCCAGCTTCGGCCAATGCGTCGTTCATGCTCATCAGACGCTCGCCCCGATCACGTGCCAGGCGGCCTTGCGCCCGTAATCCTCGGTCTCATCGTCGGCCGCGTCGGGGAACAGGTCCTTGTCGACGACCGCCGTCACGCCGCCATGGATCAGCTTGTCGCGCTCGAAGCCGGCCGCAACCATATGCTGGTCGAGGTCGAGTTCGTGCATCCGGCTCCAGAACGGCTCGTTGTTGTAGAACGCATCCCAGTCGCGCATCGCCTGCTCGAACAGCGGCATCTCGGGCGTGTACTGCGGCTGCTCGACATGCAGGACGATGCCGCCCGGCTTCAGCAAGCGACGGCTTTCGCGCAGAATATTGTCGAGCGCGGTGCTGGACAGTTCATGCAGGAACATCGTGGTCTGGATCCAGTCGAAGCTGGCGTCGGGGAAGTTCGCCAGATCCTCGCCGCTCGCCTGCACGAAGCTGACGTTGTCGACGCCCAGCGACTTGGCGCGCGCCAGGCCATAGCGCAGCACCGGCGCGCCAAGGTCGACGATGGTCATCTCAGCCTCAGGATAAGCCTGAGCGATCGGCAGACTCGAGTGGCCCACAGTGCCGCCGATTTCGAGGATCCTGGCGGGCTTGAAGTCGGGATAGTTGCGCTTCACCCACTTGACCACCGCATGTCCGCCGCCATCGGCATACTTGCCGAGCAGGCCGGCGGTCGTCACGAAGTTGCCGTGATCGTAGTTGGCGCCGTTGGCGACGTCGCCGGGAAACGCTTCGGTATAGTAGCTACCGGGCATGCAGTGGTGGTCCACCGCCGAGACGTAGCGCGGGATCGTCACGCTAGGGTCGAGCTTCAGGCGCTCGTCGCCGTCCGTCAGTTCCGCAGCTTTCTCGGCCAGCGACTCGCGCTGACGGATCGTGGTCCAGCGGCCGGCCTGCTGGCGCTGTTCCATGGTCATCCGGCGGATCGCCGACCACAGGCAGAAGCTGCCGTCCTCCAACAACGCGCGCCGTGCCTCATGGCGGTCGGCGATGGGGCGGCCCTGCGCCTTGGCGAAGGCGGGAGCGACCTTGTTGTCGTACGCCGCTTTCACGCCGGGAACGACGCGTGCCGACAAATGTCGGTTCATCTGCGCCAGAAAGTTGATCCGCTCGATCTCGTCATGGCTGGTCTGCGGGAAGACGGCATGACGGCCGACCACGCGATAATCCGGGGGGCCATCGTAGGGCTGGATCGGAGGGACATTTGCAAGTGTCATGTCGAGATGCCGCTTCCCTTAGGTTTGGTATATCTTTATAACAATATGACACCACTGATCTTGGATGCCAAGAGGATGAAGCAGGTATGACTCGGATTATCGTATTGGTGAACCTCAAGCCCGGTAAGAGCGCGGCGGACTACGAGCGCTGGGCGCTGACCACCGACTTGCCCACGGTCAACGCGCTCAAGTCGATCGACGGCTTCTCGCTGTTCCAGTCGACCGGGCTGCTCGGCAGCGACGCCAAGCCGCCGTATGACTACATCGAAATCCTCGACATCAACGACATGGACCTGTTCGGCCAGGAAGCTTCGACCGAAACGATGGGCCGCATCGCCGCCGAGTTCAACGACTGGTCGACGCCTACCTTCATCCTCACGCGTGCCGTGACTGGAGAGCCTGCATGAGCGGGCCGCTTGCCGGCAAGACCGCCGTCATCACCGGTTCGGGCCGCAAAGGTGGTCTGGGTGAGGCGATCGCGTTGCGTCTGGCCGAGGATGGCGCGAACATCGTGCTGTCCGACATCGGCGCCTCGCGCGATGCGGCGACGCCTGATAGCATGATTGGCCTCTCATCGGAGATGGAAGAGATCGCCGCGGCGATCCGCGTCAAGGGCGTCGCAGTCTCGGCCAAATCGTGCGACGTGCGCCGCCGCGAGGAAGTCCAGGCGCTCGCCGACCACGCCATCGCTACCCATGGTAGCCTCGACATCTGGGTGAACAATGCCGGCATCGGCTATATCGTCAAGCCGCTGCTGGAGGTCTCGGAAGACGAGTGGCGCGCAGTGGTCGACGTCAACCTGAGCGGCGCGTTCTACGGCGTGCAGGCCTCAGCCCAGCGCATGGTGGCGCAAGGGCGCGGCGGACGGATCGTCAACGTCGCGAGCCAAGCGGCCAAGAGCGGCTTCCCCAACATGCAGGCCTACACCGCGTCCAAGCACGGTCTGGTCGGACTGGTCCGCTCAGCCGCAACGGAACTCGGCGCTTACGGGATCACCGTGAACAACGTCTGCCCCAATCACGTGACGACGGGTCTTGGCGCCTGGCAGAACGAGTACTTCGCCGAGAAACAGGGCAAGACGATCGAGCAGTACATGGCCGACATGGCCGGGCGCATTCCGATGGGCCGTCCGGGTCTACCCGAAGACACGGCTAACGCCGTGGCGTTCCTGTGTCAGGACGGTGCCGGCTACATCACGGCAGAATCGATGAACGTCTCCGGCGGCGAAGAACCGCATTGATGCGATGAGCCTTTCCCTTTGCGGGAGGGGCTCACTCGATCACGGAGGCCAGCGCGAGCGCCACGTCATCCAGCTGGTCGAACCGCTCGATCAGGTCAATCAGTCCGGTGTGAGCCTCAGGCAGACCGCCGAAGGTCAGGCAGCGCTCGGTCTTCGCCAGATGCTCATCGCGGCTCAGCGGCCACTCCGGTGAGCCGAATTGACGCGATACCGCCTCGCTGACGGTGCGGCAATCGGCCAATACTGCAGTGCCGACCGCCGGGACGAATGCAGCTGGATCAGCGTTGCCGTCGACTTCGACGACGATGCGCTCTGCCAAGGCCAGCAAGGCCGGATCTGATAGCCGCTCGGGCGTGAAGTCAGCCAGATCAACCGTGCCGCGCGTCAGCACCACCGCTGCAAGCCAGGCAAAACACAGGCGCGCATAGGCGACGCTCATGCCTGCGAACGGTCTACGTCCGACGAGCCGATGGATTAGCGGCGGCGCGCGATAATTGAAGGACTGAAGCGTATCGGCGGTCAGTCCCTCCCGCTCCATGAGGCTACGCAACGCGATAATCGCGCCATGCGCGGCCCGCCCTGTCGGGAACGGCTTCCAGCTCAGTTCCTCGATACGGTGACGCGTGCCGAGTTCCGCCAGAACCGGCTCCAGATCCGCTTCGTCCTCGAACAAGGTGAAATAACCGAAAGGACCGTCGATCGAACCTTGTGGCCCCTCGAACCCAGCGCGGGAGAGATCGGCGGCTTCGATGGCGGATCGGGCGGCGGCCGCCACCTGAACGGCAAGGGCGGGTTTGCCCTCGACATGTGCCTGCATCGTGCCGCTGGCGAAGGCGAGACCATAGCCAAAGGCGTTGCGTGAAACTTCGGGGGAAAGGCGGCGCATGCGGCTCAAGCCACCGATTGAACCAAATACGCCAGCGGTGGCCGGACGGAAGAACTTGAGCGGCGATTTGACCGCTACTCCCAGCGTCGCGACAATGTCGACACCGGCAACGATCCCAGCCAGGAAGTCGGCACCGCTCACTGGCTTACGACCCGCTTCGGCAAGCAGGACCGCCAGCACGCTCGCCATTGGATGCGCAACGGCGGGTTCATGCACGCAGTCGTATTCCTGCGCGTGGATCTGATAAGCGTTGGCAAAAGCCGCGTTTGGCGTGGTCAGCCGCTCGCCGGGACGGCCCAGCACGAAGCCGGTGCCACCCCGCCCGCTCCACAGCTTGGCAGCGCCGAACGCCTCGTCGGCCAGCGCCGCATTGCGACCGGCGATGCCAACAGCGATGCTGTCGTGCAGGAAATTGCGCGTTGCCCGCTGGGCGCTCGGGGGAAGATCATCCCAGGAGACGCCCAGCGCATGGTCGACGAGCCGGTGCGACGCCTGACTCATTAGAGCGAGATCATGACCTTGCCGACATGCTCAGCCGCCGCGAAATAGGCGTAGGCGGCAGGCGCATCGTCGAACGCGAAAGTCTTGTTAACGACGGTTTCGATCCGGTTCGCCTCGACCGCGCGCACCAGCTTGAGCAGCATTTCACGGCTGCCGTTGGCAATGCCCTTGAGCGTCAGGTTCTTGCCGATGATGGTGCCGTAGCCGGGCACCGACAAGCCTTGCCCGGCGGTGACGCCGATGATGACGATCCGGCCGTTCACCGCCGCGGCTGCGATCGACTGGCCCAGCGTGCCCTGCCCGCCGGTCTCGACCACGATGTCCGCGCCGGCATTGCCGGTCTGCGCCATCAATTCGGCGGCCCACTCAGGGTGGGTCTTGTAGTTGATGGTGATATCCGCGCCGAGTTGGCGCGCCAGTTCCAGCTTCTCGTCGCTGGACGAAGTGATCGCCACACGCGCGCCGTTGGCTTTGGCGATCTTGAGCGCATAGATGGCGACGCCGCCGGTGCCCAGGCACAGCACGAGATCGCCGGCCTTGATCTTGCCGACCTCCACCAGGGCGTTCCACGCGGTGAGACCGGCCGAGGCGAGAGCCGCTGCGCTTTCATCCGAGATCGCCTCGGGCACGTGGATCAGGGATGCGCCTGGGAGCACCACTTTCTCTGCCAACCAGCCGTCGTTCGTCACGCCGACGTCAAACCCGAACGCATGGTAACCGAAGTCACCACCCGCCCAGTTCACGAAATGCGGGCTGATTACCCGGTCGCCAGGCTTTACAGCGGTGACGCCTTCGCCAACGGCCACGACCTCGCCCACGCCCTCCGACACGGGCACGCGCTCGCCGGGCTTCTTGGCACCGTAAGAGCCGCGAATGATCTGAAGATCGCGATTGTTAAGGCTGACGAGGCGGGGTGCGATCACCGCCTGCCCGGGGCCTGCCACTGGATCGGGGCGGGTGGTTGCGGTCAGCGCTTCGAGCCCGTTCTGCTCGCCAATCTCGAATGCTTTCACGAAGATACTCCGCTTGCGCCGTCCGACACACAGCCGAACCGCTAGTTCATTTGTATCTTCTATATATCAATTAAAAGCCTTGTCACGCCCTTCAAGTCACATCCGGCACAAGAGTTGGCGTGACGGTACTGCCCAGATGCTGCAGGTCGAGGCGAATGGTGAACTTGTCGGCTCGATAATGCGCGAACGTCAGCAGAAAGGGTTTCTTGTCGCCATCGTAGCTCGTGCGCGTAATTCGCAGGAGCGCAGAGCGCGCTTCGATTTCGAGCGCTTGGGATATCACTCCGTCCGCCTGCATGGCGCTGATGGTTTGCTCGGCATGCTCGGCCTTGTGACCGGCTAACTCAAGGATTTTGAGGATCGGCGCGCGCGCCAAGGCCTTGGCGGTAACGACGTTCTGCATGGCGACCGGCACGTAGCTGACGATGTAGCCGAGCGGCGAGCCTTCCAGGCTGCGCACGCGAACCGCACGCACGACCTGCTCATTCGCACTGATCTTCAGCGCGGCTGCGACCGGCGGTGGCGGTGCTTCCGTCGCCACTTTGATGACGTTGACCGTAGTGCGGCTACCAAACGCGAGGAGCGAATCCACCGCTTGATCGATGTTTGCTTCCATCGGCTTGGTGGGGGACTGGAAGATCACCCGCGTGCCCAAGCGGCGCTTGCGCTCGACAAAGTGCTGCTGCGCCAGCTCGTTCAACACGCGGCGGGCGGTGATCCGCGATACCGAGTAGATCTCGGACAGCTCCTGCTCGGTCGGTAGTGCGCTATGAAACGGGCGCTGACCGCTCAGGATCTCATCGCGAAGCTGAAGGTAGATCTGGTGGTAGAGCGGAACCGCCCCTTCCCGATTGATCAATGATTTATCCTCTGACGCCTTTTGCCCCAGCGCCTTAACACTGCGGATTTGCTATCGCCTAGTTCAAGTTTTGACGTCCTGCGTCAAGAACCGAGAAACGTGGGCCTCTCCGATCTGTGAGTACACAGGCACAGCGCTCCGCCACTGTGATCGCGCACAGCAAAAAGGGGCCGCGACCAGCAGCCCCTTTCCTTAGCCTCGATAGTCGGCGCGCTTAGAAGTTGTACCAGACGCGGCCCGTGAAGCGGCGCGGATCGCCAGGGAACAGCGAGATGAAGTTCGCCGTGATCGTCTCCTGCTTGGTAAGGTTGCTCACTCCGAAAGAGCCACCGAACCTGCCGTCCGCTTCTTCGTAGGTCAGGTTGAGATCGACGAAGTCCTCAGTCGGAGCGAAAGCCGTGTTGAGGGCGGCCACGGCATAAGGCGAGTTGTGCCTATAGGCCGCGCTGAAGCCGATATCGCCGCCGAGCGCATCCACCGGCACCTTGTAGGTAGCTCCACCGGCCACCTGGAACTTGGGCACGCGCAGCGGCTTGGTGGATGTTTGGATCTGCGATGCATCCGGAACGCCCGGCGTCAGCACCGTCGACAGGTACTTGCCGCGGTTGATTGAGCCATTGACGAAGACCGAGAAGCGCTTGGTCGGTGCGTACAGCGTCTCCCACTCGAAGCCATACGTCCGCAGCGTGCCGGCATTTCGAGCCAGCTGCGAAATGACAGTCGATGGTGGAACGATGATGCCAGAGGTAACCTGAAGGTCCTTCGTCTTGGCGAGATACACGGTGCCGTTCAGACGCAGCTTGCGATTGAACAAATCCGACTTGAAGCCGCCTTCATACGACCAGGTGCGCTCCGGCTCGAACGGCAGCACTTGGAAAGGAACGCTGTTAGTGCCGTTCCAGCCGCCCGACTTGAAGCCATTGGTCGCCGAAGCGAAAATGATCGTTGTGGGATTGGCCCGGTAGGACAAGGCCACGCGCGGAGTGACCCGCTTCTGGGTTTGGCTAAGCGGGATGCCGGCAGCCCGAACGTCATCGCTGGTGTAGCCGGCTGCGCCGCGGTTCCAGGCCGGGTTCAGGAAGCGGTCCGACGAAAAGAAGTCCAGTTCCTTCTTCTCGTAGGTATAGCGTGCGCCGAGGGTAGCGGTCAGATTCTCGATCAACTCGTAGTCCGCTTGAAGATAGGCAGCCGCGGTTTCGACTTTCTGCTTGAAGTGGACGTCGACGCCATACGTGACGCCGTTGGCACGCGTAGTGGCGAGAACATAGGATGTCGTACCACCCGAGAACTGCGCTGTCTGAAGCTCATTGTTCTCCTGCAGGTAGTAGATACCGGCGACATACTTCAGCCGGCCGTCCATCAGCTCGCTCGACCACTTCAGTTCACCCGAATACTGGTCATTCCTGATCTTGTCGGCCAGGATGAAGCCGGCGTACTTGTTGACCGTGCCGGAGCTGTAGTTGTTGATGTAACCTTGTTTCTGGTCGCGATAGCCGAAGATACCCTGCAGCGTCCCCGCATCCGTCGCCCACGAGATGTTCGCCGACGTGGCGTAATTCTCTGAGTTGAGGCACAGTCCATTGCCCGTGGAGAGCAGGATGTTGACCGGATCGCCCTTGCAGCTGGTCTTGCGCATGTTCGTCGCCGCTTCGTAGAACACCGGTGTGGTGGTCGTGCGGTACTTGCTCGATGCGATCGGCAGGGTACGTACGCCGAAATACGTGCCGGTGTTCTTGGTGTATTCGCCCGACAAATCAATCGTTAGCGTATCCGTCGGCAATATTCGCACGTCGCTGCGGAAGCCGTAGCTCTTCTCGCCATTGAGATGTTCGCCGGTGGTGATGTTCTTGAGGTATCCATCGTCCTTGATGTAGAACGCCGACCACTTGGTCAGCAGCTTTTCGGCAACTGGGATGTCGACGCTGACCTTCGAAGTCAGACGACCATAAGAGCCGTACGTTCCTTCGAACTTGGCGCCGTAGCGATCGGACGGCTTGCGCATGATGATCGAGACCGCACCACCGGTGGTGTTGCGACCGAACAAGGTTCCTTGCGGTCCGCGCAGGACTTCGACCCGCTCGGTATCGAAGAAAGCATAGTTGTTAGCATTCTGACGGGCGACATAGATATCGTCGACATAGGTACCCACCGGCGGATCGAAGGTCGCCGACGACTGGGTGTTGCCCAAGCCACGCAGGAAGTACGAGTTCGCGGTCGCCAGCCCCGCGTTGTGCTGCGAAATCATCGACGGAACGTACTTGGAAACGGAGATTGCATCATTGAGGTTGAGATTGCGGATCGTCGATTCCGAAAACGCCGTGACCGCAACCGGGATGTCCTGAACGCGCTCAGGGCGACGCTGCGCGGTAACGACGATGTCGCCCAGATTGCTGTTCTCGGCCGTCGTCTGTGCGGCAGTGTCGGATGCCGGTGCCGTCGTTTGCGCGGAAGCGTTCCCACTTGCAAGGGTGACGATGATGGCCGCCATAGCGACGCTGGAGACATGCGTATTAAGCTTGATGTTCATCAAAATGCCCTTCCCTGAGGATGTCGTTCCCACCGCTGCGCTCGATACTACCGTCACTTATATGACTTATTGGTATGACAATAGGTCATATGAATTCGAGCGCGTGTCAAGCGCGATCAGCCGCCTGGAAAAGCGCCACTCAGGATTGTTGCGGATTTGTCGCATCGCTGGCGCTGAACACCGGATAGGCGCCCAGCAGAAGCAGCAAGGCCGCACCGGTGAGGACACATCCAACGCCGATCAACAGCGCGGTTCCATAGGTGCCCGTGCTATCAAATGCGTAACCGTAAACCACGGGACCAAGACCTCCGCCGAACGCGATCACGGTGTAGAAGCAGCCATAGATCGTCCCGTAGTTACGCTGTCCGAAGTAGCGGCTAATTAGATAGGCAAGCAGGTCGAACTCGAAGCCCGCGCCAAAGCCGATGCATAAGACCGCTATTAGAGCGGCCTGACTGCTGAGCACGTCTCCCGTCAGCAACCAGCTACCGAAAGCCGGGATGAGCAGGATCACGAAGGCACAGGCAGGTGCCCATAAGCGGTCGAGCATCCACCCGCCCACGATCCTTCCGGCAATCACGGCGAGCCCGAAGCTGGCAGTAATGCGGCCGATTTGCGCTAGTTTGAAATCGAAGGACTTGAGAATATTCTCGAGGTTCGGGGTCGGTGCGGTGAGAGCAAACGCGATCAGAAAGAAAGCGGCTGCCAGGATCCAGAACCTGTGGCTGCGCAAAGCCTGCATCAGCGTGAGGCCATATTCCTCGACCTCAGGCGCCTCGTGAGCGTCGACTGTTGCGAGAACATCGCGCTTTTCGTGGAACAGCAGCAAGATCACCGGAATGCCGACCACGATGGGCAACAGTCCAACGGCGACGAATGCCGTACGCCAGCCGTAATCCGTGATGATCCAGGCGGTATACGGCTTGATGAGAAAGCCGGTCAGTCCTGTTCCGGTACTGGCCAATCCAAGCGCAAGGCCGCGATTCTTGTCGAACCAGCCATTCACCACCCGCGTCCACGTGGCCGAAAGCGTTCCCGCACCCAGCACCGACATGACACCCCATTGCGCATAGTACAGGAGCAGAGAACCGCTGCTGAGCGCCAGACTCATGAAGGACAGGCCAAACAGCAGTAGCGACACCACCGCCACCGGCCGTGCACCCCAGCGGTCGACGGCAAACCCCGCCATCGGGCTTGACGCCATGACGACTGCGGACTGCACGCCGATGCTCCCCATCATCGAGGCGAAGGACCAGCCGAACGCCTTCGACAACTCCGGTGCGAACATGCCGATGGTGTAGAACGGCACCGGGCTCATCCCGACCGCCACGCCGACCATCGCCGCCAGCACCACCAGCCAGCCGCGCGGTGTCTCGCGCGACTGGAAGTGCGGTTGTTCGCCCAAAACCTGGCTCATCATCAAAGGTCACTCCGGGACTGGACAAGCGGTCCGTGTTGCCGCACTTTAAGTTATAAGAGTATATCAAATGGATCGGCGCAAGCTCTGATTGGGGCATGCCAGCCAATCGCAAGGAGCGTGTTCATGGACCACCGCAGTTCCACCGCCCCTGTAGAGCCGCATGACGTCACCCGACGCTACATCGAGGTAGCCGGGCGCGCCATCCACTATCGGGTGCTCGGCGATGGCCCCGCGATCGTCACGCTGCATGATTCGCCACGTTCCTCGCGGCTGCACCTGGCAACCATGCGCGCCCTATCGCGCCGTTTCCGCGTCTATGCGCTCGACACACCGGGCTATGGTAATTCGGAGCCACTGGACAAGGCCGAGCCGACGATCGCGGACTTCGCTGCTGCGCTGGGCTCCACTATCACCGCTTTGGGCATCGAAGGCGCCCCCATTTACGCGACGCATACCAGCGCCAAGATCGCCCTGGAATATGCCGCTGATCGTGCAAGTGACGGCGGCCCGTTCGAGCCTAAGCGCACCCAAGCGGCGCACTGCGGACGCATCATCCTCGATGGCCTGTCGATTCCAGCCAACCCAACCGATCCGGCATTCATCGCCGCCTACATGCGGCCGTTCGTTCTGGACGACGCCGGCGGCTACCTTGCTGCGGAGTGGACCCGTATGCGCGACATGCTGCGCTGGTTCCCATGGTTTGAGCAATCACCGACGACACGCATGCCGGTTGCGCAGCCCGCGGATGCCTGGATCAGCGCGTACATGATCGATTTTCTGTCCGCCGGTCCGAGCTATGCGTCGGCCTATGCAGCCGCGATGCGTTACGATCCGACGCCGGCGCTGATGCGAGTGTCGTCGCCAGTTTTGGTCGCGGCCCGGGCGGACGATGTTCTCTACGCCAGCCTCGACCGCGTACCTGGCGAAGACAACCCTGCGCTGACCGTCGAGCGTTTGCCCGCCGACCCTGTTGCGTGGCTAGCGTGGCTGGAAAACGCGCTCGCCGCTGCCGTGGTGGATGCGCCTGTGGCGCCTCCACTTGCCGGACAACCCGCCAGCGGTGCGATCTACGTCGATTTGCCTCATGGCCAGATGCGCGTGCATCGCAGCAGAGCTCCCGGCGATCGTCCGCTTTTGATCCTTTCGGCTCCCACCACGTTACAAGCCCTAGCCTGGCAAACGGCACTGCCGGAACGCGCCACGCTGGTGCCGGAGCTGCCTGGCTTTGGAGAGTCCGACCCTCTATCCTCGCCTACGCTGGAGGGCATGGCGGATGCCCTCGCTGCCATGCTGCAGCAACTGGGCTCTGACAGCGTAGATCTTCTCGCGACCGACCTAGCGTCGCCACTGGGCTGCATGTTGGCACAGCGCCATCCAGCCATGATCAACGTGGTCGTGCTCGATGGCTGGGATCTGGGTACGGCATCCGTTTCGCAGGATCGGATCGCGCCTGCTTTCCCCTTCGATCCAGGCGGCGGCCACATTCATCGCTACTGGCATATGCTGCGCGATGGCGAGGCGAATTGGCCTTGGTTCGACGGAAGCGCGAGTGCCGCTCGCGGGTTGTCGCCGGCACTCGCCGCCCTGCACTTGCACGATGCCTTGGTCGGCATTCTGAAGCACCCCGAACACTACGGCGATGCCGCCCGCGCTGCATGCCGGGAGTTTGGTGCCGGTGATATCGCACAGATGCTCCAGCCCGTGCTGCTCCTCAAACATGCTACCGATCCAGCTTACCAGGGCACCGATGCACTCGCTTCCCAGCTCGCGCGATCGACAGTCGCGGATCGTCCGTCGGATCTGACGGCGGCGGCGCATACCGTTTCCCGGTTCCTGAACGAGGCCGCACTTGTGAGCGAGACCATGGCATGATCACCGTACCGAACATGCCACAAGGCCATGCCTGGCCAGCGCGCAAGTATGGGTGGTACATCGTCTCGCTGCTTACGCTGGCTTATGCCCTGGCGATCCTCGACCGCGTTTCCATCGGCCTGCTGATCGTGCCGCTGCAAGCCGCGCTCCACATCAACGATACGCAATTCGGCCTGTTGCAAGGCATGGCGTTCAGCCTGTTCTACAGCGTCCTGGGACTGCCACTCGGCATCTGGTGCGATCGCTCGCGGCGCGTACCACTGCTGGCCACGGGCCTGTTCCTGTGGAGCGCGGCGACAATCGGCTGCGCCTTCGCGAACACCTTCGGCCACTTGTTCTTCGCACGGATGCTGGTCGGCGTTGGCGAGGCGGCGCTGGTTCCGTGCGCGGCTTCGCTCATCGCGGATTACTTCGATCCCTACGTACGGCCAAAGGCTTATGGCGTGTTCGTGACCGGCAGTTCGCTCGGCACCGCGGCGGCGTTGACCCTTTCCGGCCTGTTCCTCGTCATCGCAGACGTCTTGATCGCCAAGCATGCCGCCTTCGCCGGGATGGCGCCTTGGCAGATCGTCTTCATCCTGTGCGGCCTCCCCGGCCTGCTCCTGGCGCTGATCATCATCCTCACCGTGCGCGAGCCCAAGCGCCATGGCGCTGGCGCAGTAACGCCGAAGATCAGCCTTAAACCGATCTTCAAACTGCTGCGCGACCATCCGCGTGCCTTCGGCAGCCTGATGGTCGGCACGGTCCTCAACCTCGTGTGCGTCTACGCGATCATCGGCTGGTTTCCGGCGCTGTTCATTCGCGTGCACGGCTGGGGAGCGGCCGAAACCGGGTGGCTGCTCGGCGCGGTGGGCATGCCGATCAGCATCTTCGCGGCAATCAACAGTGGCTGGGTCATCTCCTGGCTGACAAAGCGCGGACACAAGGACGCGCCGATGATCGCGGCTATTTGCTGTGCGCTTTCGATGGTCGTTTTCGGCACCTTTGCCTGCGTCGTACCCTCCGCGATCTTGGCACTGATCGGCTATGGCCTGAACGCCTTGTTCGTGAACTGGAACATTTCGGGCGTGTACTCGGGCATTTCCGCGATCGTGCCCAACGAGTTGCGCGGTCAGGTCATGGCGCTGCACAACATCCTGTCGGGACTGCTGGCGCTAACCGCCGGCAACTTCGCGGTCGGGTTCCTTTCCGATACCGTGTTCACGCAATCCAACGGGATCGCGTGGTCGCTCGGATCCGTGTTCTTCGTCTGCGGACTGGCATCTATAATTATTCTCATGTCGGGCCGTACCGCCTTTCGCGCTGCGGCGCAGGCCAATCTTGAAAGGGAAGCTGCTTGAACGACACCGCTACGCTCAGCCGCGACACGCTCCACCAGCGTCTCGCGGCGATCCTCGGCCAAGAGGGTTTCTTCCACGATGACGAAACCCGCACCCTCCACAGCGCGGACCTGTTCGGCGCCGGCGGCACGGTTGCTGCCGTCATACGACCCGCGTCGATTGAGGAGCTGAGCGCGGCCGCTCAGGAGATCGCCAAGGCCGGTCTCGCCCTTCTGCCCCGCGGCGGCGGTCTGACTTACGTGCAAGGCTACGTCAGCAAGACAGACGGCGCAGTCGCAGTCGACATGCGCCGGATGAACCGCATTCTGGAGGTCAACGAGCAAGATCTGCTGATCACCGTCGAGACGGGCGTCACCTGGATGCAGATCTACGACGCGCTCAAGCCACGCGGCCTGCGCCTGCCGTTCTTCGGCACCTTCTCGGGTCGTGGCGCGACTGTCGGCGGTGGGTTGTCCAACGGCGCGCTATTCCTCGGCACCGCGCGCTATGGCACCTCAGCGGAGATCGTGCTGGGCATGCAGATCGTGCTGGCGGACGGTTCGATCCTGCACACCGGCCAGACCGCGATCCGCACCGCCAAGCGCCCCTTTACCCGCACTTTCGGGCCAGACACGACAGGGTTGTTCACCCATGATGCCGGCGCGCTCGGCATCAAGGGTGTGGTCACCCTGCGCATGATGCGCGCGCCCGCCTATATCGATTACCTGTCGTTCGGCTTTCAAGACCGCGACGCTGCGGTCGAAGCCATCTGTGAAATCGGCCGTTCGGAGCTAGCCGAGGATTGCTACATGATGGATCCGGACAAGACACGCGCCGCGCTCTCGGCTCCGAGCGATCTGGTCAAAGACGCCAAGACCCTGATGAAGGTCGTCTCCCAGGAGAAGGGCCTGCTGCGCAGCCTGCGGGCGGGCGCGCAACTGGCAATGGCGGGCCGGGACTTCATCGAAGACGGCTGCTATTCGCTGCACATGGTCCTGGCCGGCCGTACCCGCGAGGCGGTCGAGGGCGACATCGCTCTGGCTCGTGCCGTGATCGCGCGGGCCGGTGGCAAGGAGTTGCCCAACTCGATCCCGAAGGCGGGCCGCGCCGATCCCTATTCGCAGCTTGATGCGGTCGTCGGCGCAACGGGCGACCGCTGGGTCGCGCTCAACGCCAAGGTCGCGCACAGCGAGGCCAAGGCCTTGGTCGATGCGGTCGAGAGCCTGATCGCCCGCCACCAGTCGGACCTCGATGCGCGCGGCGTCGTGGTGTCACGCCTGCTTACGGTGATCGGCAACCACGTCTTCAGCTACGAGCCCGTGTTCAACTGGCACGACGCGTGGCTCCCCGGCCATCACGCCGCTATCAGCGCGCCCCTGAAGGCGAAGCTCGCCGAACCCGGCGACAACCCGCAAGCACGCGAGCTGGTGATGAAGGTGCGTGGGGAGATCGTCGAACTGTTCGCATCGTTCGGTGCGCAGTCCAACCAGATCGGTCGCACGTATCATTACGCCGACATCATGCGACCCGAAGCGCGTGCACTGCTGGAAGGCATCAAGCAGGTCGTCGATCCTGAAAATCGCGTCAATCCCGGCGCGCTCGGCCTGGGGGTCTGACACGATGCCACGTCCCCATATCGAGTTCGTCCAGACGCAAAACGTCGACTGGCAGGAGCAGCCCGACGGCACGCAGATCAAACGGCTCAACTGGGATCCGCAGGACGGCGAAGAGACCTTCCTCATCCGCTATCCGGCAGGCTTCTCGCGAGCTGACTTGGGCGTGGAGGACAGAGCGGAAGAATACTTCGTCCTGGATGGCAGCATTACCATCGCGGGACTGGAGCGCGGCTACCACGCCTACGGCTTCACTCCGCGCGGCGAAAGCGCCGGACCGCGCGCGAGCGAGGCCGGAGCCACGATGATCGTGTTCCGTTACGGCCGTAGCGACCCCAACAGCGTGACCGGCGTCTCCGAAGCCGTGGCTGTCGATGCCTTGGGCGCGCCCTGGGACATGCGGCCAAGCGACGATCGCATCGCGCATCTTCGCCTTACGCGTAAAGTGCTGCGGCTTGGCCCCAATGACAGCTCACGCACGTTCCTATTGCTGGGATTGCCGCATGGGATGCCGGCTCACAACGAGATGCCGGCGGAAATCCACGACCACTTCGAAGAAATGTTCATGCTCCAAGGAGAGATGTGGACGCCCGAGGGTCTGATCCGGCCCGGCGCCTACTTCTATCGTCCGCCCGAGATCGTGCACGGCCCGCACGTATCGGTCGGCGGTTTTTTTCAGATCATGCGGGCGGGTGCGAACTACGTGCGCACGACCTGGACCGATCCGGTGCCGCTGCCGATCGGTCAGACTTACGCACCCAAGATCCCTGAGGGCACGCCGGAAAGCTGGACCCGCGCATATTTGGCGCCCGCCGCCTTCTGAGTGCCCAACAAAAGACCCGACCAGGTTTGCTATGACAGCATCCCGGGTCGGGTCGAGTTGTAGAGAGAGGGGTGTTCCGAAAGGAACTCTCTACAGGGTGAAACTCAAGAGATCTTAGCGGCGCTCCAGCTCGACCAGTTCGTACCAGGTCTGCATGTAGCCAGCGACGCCGCCCTTGAGGAAGATGGCGTCATCATCGGCAGTGACCCACACGTCGTAGTCGGGGTGACCGCCGGCCATGTTGCCGTGCGGATCGGTGAAGCGGTAGTGCGAGGCCTCGAACGTGCCGGCTGCCACGGTCACCGTCTCATCACCGACATAGCCGAGGTAGATGTTGGTCTCTGCAATAAGCGGCGGCGTCGCGCCCCGGTGATCGGGCGAAGGCAGGAACGTGCGGAACTTGCGATCGTGCGCGCCCTTGGTCTTGTCGATCTTCTTGGTGATGTATGCATCGCCGGAAATCGGGTGGGTGCCGAAGCCGTCGAAGTCTCCACCGACCGGCATCTTTTGCGAAACGCGGCCGATCAACGGACCGAAGCTCTCGCACTCGACGAACTCGCGAGTGATGCGGAATAGCCCTGCGCCCATGAACTTGTCGCCAATCATTAGGCGCACGAAGCAGTCGGTGGGCATGTCGTTGGCGTCGAGGCTGTAAGTGATATCGCGCAGTACCGTCGGCTCGGGCTCATCGATCTCGCACAGCGCGCGCAAGGTGCGGCTGCCATCGGTGTGCGTGGTCCAGGTGAAGTATTCGCGGCCCCGCTCATGGCCTTCACGACCCGGCTTCTTCGACGTGTAGAGGATCTTGCCGGTGATCGTCTTGTGCACCATTCCGGTCATGCTTGGCTCTCCTAGAAGGTTCGACCTTGAGATTTCAGGTGGGTGTCGCGATGCCCAGGAAGCTGGCGAGTAGGACCAGCGCCCAGATGGTCAGCACCGAGACGCGCGCACGGCTGTTGACCGCGGCGATGGTAGCGTCGGATTCCGGCGTCGGCCCAGTGCTCGTCATGACGCGGATGGCGCCGAACAGCGGCACCAGCTGCTTTCGCACGATCAGGCCGAGCGTGATGCAGCAGGCCAGGATGCACAACTTGAGCGCGATGAAGAACGGGATCGCGAAGGTGCCGATCAGCCCGCCGATGCCGGCGATACCCAGCGCCGCCAGCACGACATAGCGGATGGTGATGTCGAGCTTCTTGAAGCCCGCGCCGCCGCCATGCTGGAGGTGCACCACCCAAGCCAGCACAAGCCAGGCGAGAAACGCAACGACCACTGCTGCGACGGCAATCCCGGGCACGTCCAGCCAGCCCTTCGCCCATGCCAGCGCGAAGCCGGTGGGGAACGCCAGGATCAGGGTCGTACGCGGGGCCATGTCAATGTTGTTGAGGATTTTGAGCGCCATCATCCGCTCACCGACCGTCCGCTTGGGATCGGTCATGAAGGTGGAGCCGTAGAACGCGCCCAGATCGCCCCCAAGCCAATAGATCGGAATCAGGATGTGCAAAAAGGTGAGCAAAGCAAGGCCAAGGTCCATGGGTGCGATCCTCAGGCAGCGACGGTCTGGGAGAAGAAGCGGGTGATCAACGCCTTGCGCTCGGCCGCGAACGTCGGCGCGTCGAAGCGAGACATGCCCTCGAAGCGACCGCCGGGGATCAGCTGCGCCAGCTCGGCGGTAATGTCGAACAAAGGATCGTTTTCACCCGCGATCGCCAGCGCCGGAACCGTGATCAACGGCAGGCGCGGCTTGGCGTCGTACTTGAAGGCGGCGCGATAGTTGAGGTGGTAGGTCTCACTGGCCTTCATCACTTCCAGTGCCCAGGCATGCAGGTCCTGCGGGCTACCCAGGCTGCCGTCGCGGCGGTTCGCCCGTACATGCTTGTACCAGGGGAAGAACAGATACTGGTCACGGCAGAACTGGAACAGGCGCACCAGGTAGCTGCCGTCCTGATCGGGGACGAACGGGAAGGCATAGTTGGCGATGATCTCTTCCAGCTCGTCCGGCGTCAGCCAGCTCAAGCCATCGAGCACCACCTTGTTGATGCGGTCGGGCGCGAGGATCGCGAGCTCTCCCGCGATTGCGGCGCCGGTGTGCGATCCGTAGAGATCGACCTTGTCGAGGCCCATCGCATCCATGAAACGCAGTTCCGCCTCGGCAAGCTCCTGGATCGTCGGCTCGCGATCGAACAGCGACGTGCTATCGCCATTGCCCGGCGTATCGGGCGCATAGACGGTCGCGCCATCGGCCAGGTCGCGGATCAGGTTCACCAACTGGCGCGAACTTCCCGGCGAGGCGTGGATCGCCAGCAGAGCCGGGCCGGATCCTGCCGTGCGGTAGTGGGTCTGCCCGTGCGGCAGGTCGGCAAAGCCGCGTTTCACTTCAACCACTTGCGTCATGGGCATTGTCCTTATTCGATAAGACGGCGTGCTCAGCCCCAGGCGAGCGGCTCACCTTCGATGACTTCCAGCAGAGCACCTTCCGGCGTGCGCAGCACCCCGACGCGAGCGCCGGCGTACAGCGGTCCTTCGCGCACGACCGGCGCCGAGGCCCAGTGACCTTCCAGCCGCGCGAGATCGGGATGGACGATCGAGACGATGGAGACACCCGGCGGCAGCGCACCGGGATGGCAGGGCCGCTCCGTCGTACCTTCGGGATACTGGTCCGCTTCGAGCAGCACTTGGCCCTGCCACTTGGCGGTGACGAGCGCGTGCTTGTCGTCCGCCGGCAAACCGAACGCGAGCGAAATCATCGAGTAGCGTATCGCCACCTGATCGCTGACTTCCAGCGCCAGTACATCCGCCATCCACGCCGCCGTCTTGCCCAGGTCCGGGCAAGCGAGCACGAGGATGAAAGGCCGATCTATCAGAGACTTGGGCCGAGGCAAGCCGGCCGACGGATCGTCAACCCGGATCTCGGTCAGGTAAACCGTCTCCTGGTCGGGACCACGCACTTGCATTGGCTTGACGTTTGGAAAGCCATCGAGCGGCTTGGGCGGACCGATGACCTCGAAGTCGCCGGAGGCCAGCATGCGCTCATTTACCGCTTCCACGTCCTGAACACAGATTTCGATCGCGGCCCAACCATACGTGCGGATCGGCAAATAATCGCTGACCGGATCGCCCTCGATGAAGCGCAGGAACACCGGGGTTCCGGACGACGGCTGCATTATCGCATAACGGCGACCACCGCTGACCGGAGCGTCCCAGGCCGCCGCGAGATCGGGAGGCACCGCGCCCTGCTCGACCATGTCGTAATTCAGCCAGCGCGTATAGCGCGCCACAGCCGCATCGACATCGGCAACGATATGCGTCGCGCACTTCAGGAGTGTCACCGCGTGCCCCTCTTTCCGGTTGTCAGAAGCCTGCGTCCAAACGCGCGAGCCTGAGCTGATTTGACCTACTTATATGACAATAAGCAAGCACCTTTATGCGCTGGGCATCACTTTTTGAGATAGACCCAGGGGCGCTTGACCTTGTCCGCTTCACGGAAGGCAGCGATCTCGGTGCGACGCTTCAGCGTCAATTCGATTGCGTCCAGCCCTTCCATGAGCATGGTGCGCGCTTCATCCTCCATCGCGAAAGTGAAGCACGCCGCGCCCGACCGGATCGTCATGGCATGCAGGTCGAGGGCGATCGTTTCACCGCGCTCCGCCGCAGCCGCAAGCTGGCTGACGGCCTCTTCGGGAAGCGAGATTGGTGCGACGCCGTTGCGCACGCAGTTGGCGCGAAATATCGGGCTGAAAGACGGTGCGACAACGACACGGAAGCCATATTCCGCGAGCGCCCACACTGCGTGTTCGCGGCTCGATCCGCACCCGAAGTTCGCGCCGGAGATCAGGATTTGCGCGTCGACAAACCGTGCATCGTTGAGCACGAACGCCGGGTCAGGGGTGCGGCTACCTTGCGCGACATAGCGCCAGCCGGCGAACAGGCCGTCTGCGAGCCCTGTCTTGGACACCGATTTCATCTCGCGCGAGGGGATGATCGCGTCCGTGTCGACATTGTCGCGCATCAGCGGCACTGCTTTGGCCTCAAGGGCGACAAGCGGCGTCATGCGCTGGCCTCTTCTCTGAAGCGGGGATCGGCGATCCGGCCGGCGATGGCGGATGCGGCAACCGTCTCGGGCGAGGCGAGGTGCGTGCGCGTGCCGGGACCTTGGCGGCTTTCGAAATTGCGGTTGGTGGAACTGACCACGCGCTGCTGAGCGCCAAAGCTCTCCCCGCCCGCGAAGAAGCACATCGAACAGCCCGCCTCGCGCCACTCGAAGCCAGCGTCGCGGAAAATGCGGTCGAGCCCCTCAGCTTCGGCGGCGGCCTTTACCTGAGTCGACCCCGGCACGCAGATCGCGCGAATGCCCGGGGCGACGTGCTGGCCGTCCAAAATCGCCGCAGCCCGGCGCAGGTCGGAGATCCGGCTGTTGGTGCAGCTGCCGATAAACGCTGCGTCGATCGGCATGCCGAGCAGCGGGATCTGCGGCGATAGCCCCATGTAGGCCAGCGCGCGATCGTAGTCCGCCTGTCCGACGCTGCCCTGTAAGGATTGCGCGGTCGGCACCATGGCATTCAGCGGCATGGCGTGCTGCGGGCTGGTGCCCCAACTGATCATCGGGGCTACATTCGCAGCGTCAAAGCGATGCTCGATGGCGAAGGCGGCATGCTCGTCCGAGGACAGGCGCTGCCAGTCAGCCAAGGCTGCCTCCCACTGGTCACCGACAGGTGCGAAAGGACGGCCCTGCAGATAGGCGAAGGTCGTCCCATCCGGCGCGATGATCGCACCGAATGCCGCCAGTTCGGTCGCCATGTTGCACAAGGTCATGCGCGCTTCCATGTCGAGCGAGCGCACAGCCGAGCCTGCGAACTCGACGATGTAGCCTTTGGCCCCGCCCGAGCCGAGATGGCCGATGACGTGCAGCGCCAGATCCTTGGCGGTGACGCCGCGACCCAAGGCACCATCGATGGTGATGCGCATGTCGCGCGGACGGTCGGCCCGCAGCGTCATCGTCGCCAGCGCATGTTCCGCCTCGGTCGAGCCGATGCCCCAGGCCAGTGCCCCGAACGCGCCTTGCGTGCAGGTGTGGCTGTCGGGGCAGACCAGCGTCACGCCAGGCAACACGATGCCTTGCTCGGGCGAGATGACGTGGACGATGCCCTGGCGCGGGTCATGCAAGTCGAAGAGGGTAATGCCGTGCTTGTGCGCGCCCTCGCGCATCGCGGTGAGGAAGGCGGTGCCGGTCGGCATCAGCGTCTTGTCACTACGGCCCGGGAACGTGTCGACGATATGGTCCATCGTCGCGAACACTTGACCTGGGGCCAGCACTTGCCGCCCGGCCTCGTCCAGGCTTTTGAGCGCGACGCCGCCCGTGCGTTCGTGCAGCAGCAGCCGATCGATCGCGAGCAAATCGGTGTCGCTGTCGAGCGATGCGACGACGTGTTCTTCCCAAAGCATCCCCGCCAGGGTTCGTGCTTTTGTATGGCGGCCGGTCTGCCCCCGACTCAACTCTGCGCTATCCCCCCCGATCATCTCAACCCGCCGTGATCCGCGTCGTCGCGACGGCGTTGGACTTTACCAGCGCTGCGATCTCGGCATCGCCGAAGCCGAAGTCCTCGAGGATCTGTTCGCTGTCCTCACCAGGGCGCGGCAAGTCATGACGAACACCGGGCAGCACACCGTTCATCTCGATCGGCGTCGCCGGCAGGCGCACCTTGCGCCCGTCGTTCAGCGTGAGATCGACCAGCGAGCCGTTGGCGTTGAGATGCGCGTCATCGAACAGATCCTCGGGACGCGTGATCGGCGCGAAGGCGACACCCGCCGCCTCCAGCTTCACCAGCAGATCGGCGCGCGGCTCCGCCGCCATGATCTTGCGAACCACGGGAAGGATTGCCTCACGCGCGAGCACGCGATCGTTGTTCCTGGCATACTTCGGGTCGCTGCCGATTTCGCCGAGATCGAACGCTTTCCTGAAGGCCTCCCACTGGCCATCGCTGACGACACCGACGAAGAGCAGTTCGCCTTCGATCGCGGTCTCGAACACATCGTAGATCGCCCAGGCGGAGATGCGTTCCGGCATTGGCCGCGCGGCTTGTCCGGTGACCGCCATCTGCGCCATGTGCTGGCCGACCATGTAGGCGCTGGTCTCGAACAGGGAGGAGCGCACGGTCGCACCCTCTCCCGTGATCTTGCGCTGATGCAGCGCCGCCAGGATGCCGATCACGCCGAACATGCCGCCGGTGATGTCGATCACCGAGGCACCGGCACGCAAGGGACGGCCGCTCGGACCGGTCATGTAGGCAAGACCGCCCATCATCTGGGCCACTTCATCGAGCGCGGCACGATGTTCGTAGGGCCCTGACAGGAAGCCCTTGGCGCTATGATAAATCAGGCCGGGATTGCTGGCCTTGAACGCATCCGGACCCAGGCCCAGTTTCTCCAGCGCCCCGGGCCGGAAGTTTTCGACCACGACGTCAGCGCCTTCGACCAGCCGCTTTGCCGTCGCGAGGCCGTCGTCACTCTTGAGATCGATGCAGATGCTGCGCTTGTTGCGGTTGAACATCGGGAAATAGCCCGAGCCCGAGCCGAGCAGCTGACGCGTGCGGTCGCCACCCAGCGGCTCGACCTTGATCACGTCGGCGCCAAGATCAGCCAGGATGGCGCCGGTGGAGGGCCCCATAACCATATGACTGAACTCCACCACCCTCACCCCCGCGAGGGGAAGATTTTCCGTCGGCTGCTGCAAAACTTCGCTCCAGTCGTCTCGACACTTCGGTTTGAATTGATATATAGGCAATACAAATCAGATCAACAGGAATGTCGGTGCATGGACGTCTTGATCAGTGAAGTGGGTCCGCGAGACGGCTTGCAAAGCATCGCTCGCATCATGCCCACGGCAGCCAAGAAAACCTGGATAGACATGGCCGTGGCTGCGGGTTTGACCGAGGTCGAGGTCGGTTCCTTCGTACCGGCAAAGCTGCTGCCGCAGCTGGCCGACACCGCTGATGTGGTTGCCTACTCTGCGGCCATTCCTGGACTGACTGTGGCCGCGCTGGTCCCCAATGCGCGTGGCGCGCAGGACGCCATCGCAGCAGGTGCCCACAAGATCACGCTGCCGCTATCGTGCAGCGAATCGCACAGCATGGCCAACTTGCGCCGCACGCATGCGCAAGTGATCGAGGATGCCCGCAAGATCGCCGCCTCCATTCGCGAACTGCCGACAGACAGGCGCCCGCACTTCGAAGGCAGCCTATCGACCGCATTTGGCTGCACCATCGAGGGCGTAGTGCCGCAGGCCAAGGTCGTCGAACTGGCCCAGGCATTGATGGATGCGGGCTGCGATGAAGTCGGGCTGGCCGACACCACCGGCTATGCCGACCCGGCTTCCGTGAAGTCGATGATCGCCGCGATCTGGAGCGCGGTAGGCGAGGATGCCTTGACCGGCATCCATGTTCACAACACGCGCGGGCTTGGTCTTGCTAACGTGCTCGCCGCGTTCGACGCGGGACTGACCACGTTCGACAGCTCGCTGGGAGGCCTAGGCGGCTGCCCATTCGCGCCGGGCGCCAGCGGGAATATCGTGACCGAGGATCTCGTCTTCATGTTCGAGGCGATGGGCGTACGAACCGGCGTCGATCTCGACAAGCTCATCGCCGTGCGAGAATTCGTACAACAAGCCCTGGGCGACGAACCGCTTTACGGCTTCACCCCTCTGGCTGGCTTGCCGATGGGGTTCGTGCCGAAGACACAGAAGACCGACAACAAGCAAGGAGCATGGGCGTGACGACGATCGGAACCAGGATGATCCGCGAAGACAAGACGGCGCGACAGTTGTTCGAGGAAGTCACCGCCAATCCCAACCGCGTGAAGTTTGGTTTCGGCCGCAAGCTCGCGATTGTGAACGTCGACTTCCAGAAGGCCTATACCGCGATCGACGAGTTCAAGACGGCCTACGAGACCGATCCGCGTCAGATCGAATACACCAACACCATCTCCGCTCTCGCCCGCGCCAAGGGCATGCCGGTGATCTGGACCCGCGTCGCTTATGCCGACGACGGCTCCGATTGCGGGGTCTGGGGCACCCGCACCGACACGCCCGACAGCCTGCAGAACATCAAGTACGGCAGCCGCCGCCACGAGTACGACGATCGCTGCGAGGTCGATGCCAAGGATGCGCAATACAACAAGCGCATGCCGTCGGCCTTCTTCGAGACGCC
>Ga0182194_1000018_pt1 | contig 28144 bp, 49 predicted proteins | sample G5R1MG_34_FD_128377 | JGI IMG/M metagenome (GOLD analysis project Ga0182194, IMG submission 128377) | Switchgrass phyllosphere microbial communities from Michigan, USA - G5R1_MAIN_12SEP2016_LD1 MG | ecosystem: Host-associated > Plants > Phyllosphere > Phylloplane/Leaf | place: USA: Michigan...
GAACGCCGGTGGCGAGCCTACGCTGGTCATCATGAGCCTTGCCCAGAAGCAGATCGCGGCCACGTTCTCGGGCCTTGCCCAGCAGCGTCGTGAGACGGGCAGCAAGCGCCTGACGATCATCGCTGGTGCGGACGTGTACGTTTCGGACGTTGGCGAGCTTCAGTTCGTCCCTGACCGGTTCTGCTCGGCCCGTGACGCGCTCATCATCGATCCGGAGATGTGGGCAATCCGCACGCTGGATCCGATGCAGAAGCGCAAGCTTGCAACGACTGGCCTTGCCGATCGTGATGCGATGTATGTCGAGGAAACCCTCGTCTGTCGCAACGCAGGTGGCTCGTCGGTTATCGCCGATCTTACGTAAACCAATATGGCCTGCCCCGCGTTGTATGGGGCAGGCCACTTTGTAGGAGAGTATCATGAAGAAGCTTGAAACCAACAGCCAGGGCAAGGACCTGAATGACGGCGCCGAAGACCAGCATCCCGCTGTCAAGGATCTGCCGCCCGCAAACCCGTTCGGCGAGCCGGTTAAGCCCGCTGAAGAGTATGCGGACGTTTCGGAAGCAGGCAAGCAGGCCGCAGCGCTCGGCGTCAAGACCGAAGAGACTGACGGTGTGAAGGACTACATCGCAGGCGAAACCGTCGTCGAACATCCGCTGTCGCCTACCGACAACAACCCGAATCCGCATGGCCAGCGCTCGGACCCTGACGCGGATCTGGTGACAGAAACCGACGACAAGGGCCGCGCAAGCCGCGTTGCTCGTGACGAGTCGGACATGGTCGAAGTGACGGGTAACCACGATCAGGCTGTCCACCTTGGTGACGGTCGTACGCTCGGCAAGGGTGACAAGGCGAAGGTCGACAAGGACGTCGCCAAGGCCCTCCGTGCAAGCAAGATGGTGAAGTAAGCCGATGTCTGACGAGAAGCTTTTTGATTACGATCCTTCGACGGGTCTAAAGACTTGGTTTTCGTCGGACGAAGAGGACGGGGGTCGCTGGCATTTCCGGCGTGAGCAGGATGTGACCCCCATCCTTGAAGCTAATAAGAATGCCCAGACTGAGAGTTGGGATAAGTCTGACTCCATGTGGCACGCTGCTCACATCCCGACCATCATCATGTATGAGTGGGCAAGCAAGTACGGGATCGAGATGTGGAATCCAAATCATAAAGAGGGTGTAAAAAGGCTGTTAAATCATCCCGATTACAGGTATCTACGGGTGCGCAATTTCATCATCTGAATTAGTGAGGACGTATCGATGGCAGTTGGTTTCGGCGTCTTTACTAAACTGTTGCCATGGCTGACGGACGGCCAGCAGGTTAACCCGCAGGTAGACCAGCGCGGCAGACTCATCGTCAGTAGCGGCGATGAGAGCGTCCTCTACACCACTGCTGTAGACTTGGACACGAATGGCGGTATTGTCCCGACTTACAGGGGCGTCACCAACACTTACGACCCCAGCGGCAACCTACAGACGCAAACCGTGAAGAACGGCGGCATCTGGGTCCGCACGCTGTCCTACATCAATGGCGAAGTAGCATCCGATAGCGGATGGGTTAAGCAGTAATGGCCGATTCCCTTATCCAGCCTTTCCGCCGCAACCTCAACGTCCGCCCCGTGATTGGGCCCGTGGGGCTGACCGCTGTTCCCGTTGCTATCCCCGCGATGACCGGGCAGGGCATCACTAGCTTCATCGTTCAGAACCCCAACCCGTTCCATATCTGGTTCGCAGGCTGGCGCGGTGCTGTGGGTGACATGCCCAACGTCAAGGAAAACGGGCATTACCTCCACCCCGGCGAGAAGTATTTAGGCCGCACGCAGATGCCTCAATGGGTGGCTGCTGTAGCCGATGACGAGCCTGGGTTTCCGATCCTGACCAGTGGCGGTACATGGGCCTATGAAGGCAAGCGCACCCGGTTTATTCTTATCTATGGCTCGGGTTCGTAATGGGTACGAAGGTTCCAGGGTATCCGCTCAAGGGGAGTATGGGGGATGCAGGTGCGCAAGGTCCGATCGGGCCTCAAGGGCCTACGGGTGCGACTGGCGCTAAGGGTGACACTGGCGCGGTTGGTCCTGCTGGAGCTACGGGCGCGCAGGGTGCCAAGGGTGATACAGGAGCGACGGGAGCCAAAGGCGACACCGGGGCAACCGGCCCGCAAGGCCCCGCAGGCACCCCAGCACCGACTACAGGTCGTCTAGTCCTGCTAGGCACCATCAACGTCACTGAAACGCTGCTGATATCCCTAGCCTTAGGCATGAAGCGCAAGACGTTCGCACTAACGGGCGTCACAGCGACGGATACGCTTATAGCCATCCCTACCGCCGCGCCGACAACCGGCTGCGAGGTAGTCAACGCCTATCCCGCCAGCGCTGGTAACGTCAGCATCGGATACTACACGCCATTGCTAGGCATTGGCGCGACCTACACCATCCCTATTGCCGTTTATAAGGTGACGTAAGACATGGCTAATACGAACATGGATATCATCCTGCAAAGCATGGGCCGCAGTCAGGATCCTAACTTCGATGATATCCTGTCGGGCATGGGCGGAAGCCAGCCGGGTGGCCCTATCGTCATCACGCTTAACGCCCTCCTGCTGTCGTCCACGTCGTTTTTGACGGGCGGCGTCACCAGCGTTGGCATTACCGGCAAGACGGCGGGTTCTTCGATCGCGGCAACGTCGGCTGACGGGACTGTGTTGTCTGTGTCGGGTTCCACCTTGTCAGGCACGTTTACGGCGGCAGGTTCGCCCAACATTACGCTGGTTGAGACGCTGGCGGGGGCTACGAATAGCGGGCGGCAGTCGGTTGTGGGGGTGTCTATTGCCACGCCAACGCCGACTCCTACTCCGACGCCCACCCCCGGCGCTACGCCATCCTACACCGTCTTCGCAACGCCTGCCGCGCCAACAATGCCAGCGACCTTTACCGACATCGCGGCATCCGGCGATACGACCGGCGCAACCGATCTTGCGGCAGTTAACTCGGCTTTCGCGGCAGGGCAGAACGTGCGCCTGACCAGCGCGGGCGGACTGTATTATGCAAACGGCTCGATTCTTCAGCCGGGCAATACTTTCTTCGCGCTCCCAGCAACGGGCGAGTGGCGCTTGGTCGAGCAATCCAACTCGAACGTCTGGAAGAACACGAACCAGGGATCGAAAACCCGCACCGACAAGAATGTTACCGTCTACGGGACGGGCAATTTCTTCTTCAATGGACAGCCGACTCTTCAGACGCGGCAGGGCAACCAGCGCACCAACCAGTGCTTCGTGGCCATCTCGGTCGAGAACCTGATCTGGCGCGGCTTTGAGACGGTCGCGAATGCATCGTCCATGCACACGCTGGGTTGTCTGAATGTGCAGATCGGCAACGTGAAGTGGAATGGTACGCGCTCCACGCCTAACCAGGATGGTCTCGACATCGGCTCGGGTTCGTCGGGCTTCAAGATCTGGAACATTCGCGGGTCGGTTGGCGACGACATCTTCTCGTTTTACGCGAAGACGGCGCAGGCCAGCAATTCCATGATGGGCGGCACCGCATGGGAGGGTGGTGGCGACGTCACCGACATCCAGATCAAGGATATCCAAGTCGCGGCCAATCTCACGAACATGCTGCGCTTGCAGGCTGGCAACACCTATAAGATGCAGGGCGTCCACTGCTGGGACCTCAACAACACGCTGCTTTCGACGGCGGATGTCGGCAAGGTGCTGATCCAGCTTGGCGAGATCTTCTATCTTAATGATGCGGGCATTCCGGCTGACGGCGATATGTCGGACATCTACGTGGACGGCTGCTCGGGCTTCAGCACGTACATTGCGGCTGATAGTGTTGGCTCCAACATCGTTGTCAAGAACGTCAATCAGAACGTCAAGCTGCTTCAGATGGTGAACGCGGCCGATACCGCCAATGATGGCAAGTTGAAGCTGCTACACGACTTCATCATCGACGGCGTTTCAGCATCGGGCGCTGGGCTTACGCAGACGCACAGCCAGCTTATCGGCAATTTCCGTCCGGGCACCAACCCGTACAACATCGCAATCAAGAACGTCGCGTTGCCGAACTTGGCGCGGCTCATCAATTCGACCGGTGCCGGTGTCGTCAATCTTAACATGACGAACGTGACGATCACCGCGGCAACGACCGACGCTTCGATCTCCACCGAGCCATCGAGCGGCATTCTTACCAACGTCACGGCGAACGGGGCGAACATTCCGCTCGGCACGACGGGCCTGCGCTATGCGGGTGCCTCGGACACGACCGCACCGATCGTCAGCACGCCAGCAACCGGCACGGTAGCGGAAAACGTGGCCTATTCGGTTGCACTGACAGCCAATGAGGTCGGCACCTGGACGCCTGTCGCAGGTGATGACACCTCGCAGTTCACGCTTGTTGGCTCGAAGGAACGTCGCTGGTCGCTTACTTTGCCCGCCAAGGACTTCGAAACTCCGACCGATACTGCGACAAGCGGGAGCAACACCTATATCTGGCGCGGCACGTTTACCGACGAGTCCGGCAACCCGACCTCGTTCACGCATACTGTAACCGTCACCAATGACGCAAACGAAGTCGGTGCAGAGGATGCCGCGTATACCGCATACAAGGCGCAGCGCACGGCTCCGCTAACCACGACCCGCGCGCAGGCCTATAACGACTTCTTGGCGGGTCTTCGCGCAGACGGCACGCTGGCTAAGATGGGTCGTCTGTTCATCTTTGCAGATGAGCAGAACGCTACCGACGCCGGGATCAATCTTGTCAATCCAACCGGAGCAAAAGCTACCGGTCAGAACGGCATGCTTTTCGTCGCCAGCAAGGGCTTCAAGGGTGACGGCTCCAATCAGTTTGTCGCATTGAGCGGCGTCTGGTCTGCTGACGGCAAGTACGCGCTCGACAGCGCCACGATGGGCGTATGGTGCAACGAAGCGGGGTCCACTGCCGCAGGCGCTTTCCCGCACCTTGGTTGCTCGACCTCCGCTTTCTCGTTGATTACGGCCAACGCTGGAGGGGCGGAGACCTATCGCGTCAATGGCACCGCCAACTCGACCGGGCGGACCGGCGCGACCCGCTTGGGCCACCGCATTGCAAGTCGCACAACGGCAGCGCTAACCAAGACCTATTACAACGGCGCCCTAAGCGCGACGGACAGCACGACGGCGTCGAACTCTATCTCGACGGGCACAGCTTGCGTAGGGCGTTCGGTCACGTTGTACGCCGCCGACCAGTTTGCCGCGGCCTACTCGGGTTCGGGCGTGACCGACGCGGAAGCAACGTCGATCCACAACCGCCTCTACACGCTCCTCAACAGCTTCGGCGCAGCGGGGTTCTGATATGACCATTTTCTACATGGACACTAAGCTTCGAGAGACCCCTACGGGGGTTCTCGTTTTGACGACCGCCGCCAGCAAGGAGAAGTACGGTAGCCCGTATCTCTTCGACCTGGGCGAGACGCCGCAAGGCTTTGCCTATACCAATGACTGGCGAGAGGCCCGGGCGCCCGCAGCCCCTGCCAAGCCCCGCCAGCGCAACGGTACGTCACTCAGCAACAGCCGCAACGGTTATTACGAGGACGTACCGCGCTTTGTTGCTCCATACGTGTTCGATGGCGGCGCGCGGGCAATCCGTATTCCGATCAAGCGTAGCCTGCTGTGGCGCAACGGCGAGATCCAGGATGCCATTTCGCTGAACGGCTATGCGACGAGGCAGTGGTTGGCTATGAAGCCGATTATAGACTTTGCGTTGGCTGAAGACGTGGCTGTCGTGATCGACGACCACACGTATTCCCCGATGGGGGATCCTGAATTGCTGCCGTTCTGGACAGCACTCGGCAAGAAGCTGATGGACACCTACGGTCCTAACGACCTAATCCACCTTGAATTGCAGAATGAGACGAGCAAGGGTGGTTGGTCCCCGACCTATGCGCCGGACAGCAAGGCACTTATCCAGGGCATCCGTGCGGCTGGTGTGCCGTACCCGATCATTCTTGGCTGGGGCGGTTGGAATGCTGTAGGCGGCTATACGCGGGCGCTGGCTGAACTGGACGCGGTTGGCGAGATAGATCCTCTGGGCAAGCTGGAGTTCTCGGCGCACCACTACCCGACGACGACCGGCAACGATCAGCCCTCGTCGGGCAAGTCGGCACCACAGATCAAGGGTTCAACCGTCGCACCGGCTTTTAGGGAAATGTTCGACGAGTTCAAGCGCCGTGGCCTGCGCATCTGGATCACTGAGATTGGTCTAGGCGGCGGTGCTCGCGGATGGCTAACGAACGGCTCGGGTAACCCTGCATTCGATGGCAAGGCGTGGCTGGAGCAGTTCACGGCGCTGGTGAAGGAATACCCCGACACGGTTGCAGGCGTACTCGCATGGGGTGGCGGTTCGGCTTGGGCTGATACGTATAACTTCAAGCAGGAGTATGCTAAGGATAACTGGAGCGCGACCAAGGGCACTGAGTTCTGGCGAGCGCTCAAGAATCTATGGAAGTAAACCCCGCCAAGTGCTAGGATCTGCCTATGTCTATCGCAATCCCAACCTACGCACCCGGCGCCATCTCCAACTATTCGGAGTTGGTCGACGAAATCCGCGATATGATGGACGACGCGGACTATTCGCAGGAGGCGATTGACCGGGCGTTGCGTAAGGCTGAGGCAGAGTTTAACCGCACGCTGCGGACGCCTGACATGGAAACGCGGCTGGTATTCAACGTCACGTCGGAACTGACGCAGCTACCTGAAGACTTCCATGAGATGCGGTTTATCTTCGTGGAGTCTCAGCCTGACCGGGCGCTTCGGTCTATGTCTCCGGCTGGAATGCTGTCATCGTATGGCGGCATCTCTGGCTGTCCAATGGCATATGCGATCGAAGGCCGCAACATCCGTGTCGCGCCTGTGGGCAATGTCACGGTCGAGATGGTCTATTACCAGAGGGTGCCGGGGTTGTCGGACGCTACGGTGTCCAACTGGCTGCTTAGGAAGCACCCGGACCTGTACGTCGCGGGCGTGCTGTATCATCTGGCACGTCGCGAGCGGGATGCTGAGGGCATGGCGCAGGCGGCGCAGGAGGTGGCGACACTTACGGAGTCGATCAAGCAGAACGCCAATTCGTCGCGGTGGGGCGGTGCGCCGCTGATTCCTACGGGGATCCGTCAGCAGGTTTGGGGTGTTAGGTTTTGATGCAGACCGGGCTTGATACCGGTTTCTCGCGTTATCCCGGCGAGTGGGTCGCTATTGGAGGCGCCTCCGCAAAGCCTTGGTGTTCCCGCGTGTCCATCCACGCCGCTGCATCCCGCAAACCGTGCTATAGTTAGGCCACCATGTCAACCAAGCGCCTCCCCTTTCCAGCATATCTCCCGGACCAATTGCCCCGTGGCGTCCTCACGGCAGCCATCAACGTCCTCCCCGCGCAAGACGGCTACCGTCCCGTGCGCTCGCTCGCGTCTATCTCAGACCCCCTCCCCGCCACGTTCAAGGGTGGATTTGCGGCTGTGTCGACGGACGGCACGGCATACCTTCTCGCGGGCACCAGCAACGGCCTGGACCGCTATTCCGGTGGTTCGTGGACCTCGCTGCTGACGGCCATGTCCGTGCCCGATCGCTGGCGGTTTACGCAGTTCGGTAACTTCGTGGTGGCGGTCAATGGCGTTGAGACCAAGCAAGTCGATCTTAACGCTGGCACGGCCTCCACGCTGACCGGATGCCCTAGCGCCAACGGTGTGGCGGTCGTTGGGGATTACGTTGTCATCACGCAGGCAGGTGGCGACAAGCTGCTCATCAAGTGGTCCGGCTTCAACAATCACACGCAATGGACGCCCGGCACCAACCAATCCGGGTTCCAGCCGATGCTCACTGGCGGCGAAATCAAGGGCATTGCGGGCGGGGAATACGGTGTTATTCTCCAGCGGTTCCGCTTGGTCCGTATGGAGAGAACCGGAGATGCCACAGCCCCGTTTAGCTTTAGTGAAATCACGCCTAACTTCGGTTGCGCCTCTAGTGGCAGCATCGCGCAGGCAGGCCGCTCCGTGTTCTTCCTTTCTGACAGGGGTTTCATGGCGCTGGAGGATGGGCAGGCGCTCAAACCACTAGGCAATGAGAAGTTCGACCAATCGTTCCGCGATTCTGTCACGCCTGAGGATTACGAGAAGATTTGGGCAGCGATTGACCCGAAGCGCTCGCTGGTCATGTGGGGCGTGCCGGGCGTGCCGGGTCGCATCTGGGTTTATAACTGGGTCATCGACCGCGCTTCCACGATCGAGATTCCGTTTTCTGGCCTGTTTGCTGGATACGAGAGCTCGGTATCGCTGGAGGAAGTGGGCGCGCTGTATCCCGATTTGGATACTATGCCCTACTCGCTGGACGATCCACGGTTTCAGGGTGGCGATCCGCGCTTGTATGTCGTCGACCGCGAGAACCGGATTGGAGCGCTATCAGGGCCTAATCTGATGGCGACGCTTACGATGGGTTGGCAGGCGTTGGCGGATCCCATGGTGGCGCGTGTACGGTCCGTTACGCCCATGTCCGATTCCACTACCGGCGTGACGATCCGCATCGACGCACGGCAGCGGATGGGGGACGCGCTGGGGGTCGTTACGGAGTCGGGCATGCAGCCTTCGGGTCGTGTGCCTATCCGTGCGCGGGGGAAGTATATGGCACTGTCGATGATCGTCGCGGCTGGGGTGCGGTGGAGTTACGCGCAGGGACTGGACGTGGATTATAGTGAGGCGGGCGGGCGATGAGTGCCCCAACGCAACAAGGCCCCGAAATTAATCGAGGCCTTGAAGCACGAGTCGCAAGCTTGAGGCGTGGAGCCTGGTTTCTTTCTATTCCGGCATTCCCTAGGTGTCAAGCATGAGCAAGCCAGTCCCAGTAGATGGCAAGCGCCTGGATTGGCCGCGTCTTGTGGCTAATGCCATTAACGAGTTGCAGGCGGTCAAGACTGGCGACGTGCGTTACAACGGCACCGCGCTGCAATGGTGGAATGGCACAGCCTGGGTGAACGTATAGTGATCCTGTCCGACCAAGACCGGGCACGCCTACAGCCAGCAGCAGATGCGGCGGGGTATTCGCTGGAGGCTCTGGAGTCCAATCTAGCAGCCGGTAAAGCAATGCTCTGGCACTTCGACGGCATGACCGTGACCAGCGAAGTCGACGAAGAAGGCGCTTGTGACATTCGATTAGGCGGCGGCAAGATGACCCGCGAGGCCCTTCGAGAGTTAGAGCGTGCAGTACTTACATCCCCCTTTCATATTGGCGTGAAAAAGCTTAGAGTGTGGGGGCGTAAAGGATGGCTTCGGCTGTTACCACACTGGACGTTTTGCGGTATGGAAGACGGGCTTGCGATTTTGGAGCTAGCGAATGAAGAGTAAGTCCAAGTCCACGACTAAGCCGGTCTATGCCGCACAGGTCGAGGGCGCCGCTAACAACGTCACCAGCGCCTACAATGCTGCACAGCCGGGGATTACGTCGACGGCCAACTCTCTGGCCAGCGCGGTTCCGGGGCTGATGGCGCAGTATAACTCGGGTGATCCCGGCGTTAAGTCTGCCATGCAGTACAACACCGATGTAACGTCGGGCAAGTATCTGGATGCGGGCAACCCCTACCTCCAGGGGCAGATCGACCAGACCAACGACGGTGTTCGCAATGGCCTTGCTGCGTCCTTGGGGACGCGCGGGCTTACGGGTGGCTCGGCATTCGGCGACATCATCTCCAGCAACCTCGCCAAGAACGAAAATAACCTGCGCTACACGGATTACACGAACGAACGTAATCGTATGGATAGCGCTGCATCGGCGGCGGGTGGCATCTCTGCCGCACAGTACCAGCCGCTGTCGGTTATCCAGAGCATCCTTCAGTCGCAGCAAGCCCCGGTGCAGGCCGCAGCGGGCGCAGGTTCATCGATTGGTGGACTCCTTGGCCAATACACAAATGGAACACAGACCCAGAGCATGGGCCTTGGCCAGCTCGCCGCACAGCTTGGCGGGTCCGCGCTTAGTGCATGGGCAGGCGGGGGCTTTAAGTAATGGCGGGTTTCTCCACTAGCCGGGGCCTGTTCGGTGCGCCGATGATGCAGGACCGCTCGGCACCGGAAGCCGGGTTGGTGCAGCGTGACGCAGTTGTCCCGACGTACAAGAAGCCGTCGACGGGTCAGCTTATCGCTGGCTCGATCGGTGATGCTCTCCAGAACTGGAGCGGGGGGCGTGGCACGTTCCTGCCTGGGTTGCAGCAGCAGCGCGAGATGGCGCAGCAGCAGGCGCAGTACCAGCAGCAGCGCGCGGACAAGTTCACGGACTGGAAGGCGCAGCGGGATTACGAGGCGGCGAACCCTACCCCAGTCAACAACGATACGGTCAACGATTACAACTTCTTCAAAGCGACGCGCGGCGAAGAAGCGGCCAACCGCTTTCTAGATCAAGCCATCCAGAACGGTGGCGCTGTGTCGCCCCAAATCATGACCATCCCAGGCGTCGGCGTCGTTCAGGTCAATAAGGGGCCACAGGCTGCGGGCGGCGGCGGCGGTGTCCCGGATGGTGCTGTTGCTATGCTCAAGCAGAATCCGGCCATGTCGGCACAGTTCGACGCCAAGTACGGCGCGGGTGCATCGGCTCGCTATCTTGGTCAGGGAGGCACGGCTCCGCAAGCCCCATCCCCTTTCCCGATCCGCTAGGCGCTCCCGGTAGAATGACCAGTGGACGCCGCACAGTGGAAGGAAACAGGGCTGTCGGTGGCGTTCCTACTAGCCACCACTTGAGCGGCGACGGGGTGGATTACGCGGGCACTAGCGTAGAACAGTTGCGCGCATACTTTGGACCCAAGGCACGCTTTCTAAATGAAGGCGATCATATTCACACGACCTTGCCCGGTTATGGTAAGGTGCCGTTCTTCGGCAAGCGCGGCACGATGGGAAGACGTTAAATGGCACAACAGGGCAATCCATTCGATCAGTTTGATGCTCCTGCCAATGCGGGGCCTCAGGTGCTTATTCCTGAGAGTGGCGTTGTAACTCAGGGGCGCGAGGTCGACCTGAATAACTCGCGGCTTACGGGACAGCGCACGCAGCAGGGAATCGGACTTGATGCGGCGGCGGCGGCGCGGGCGGTTGAAGCCGAAAGGCGCCAGCGCATCGCGTTGGACGCACAGCTTTACACGCAGGGCTTGCGAGTTGGTGCGAACGGTCAGCCCGAACCTATCCCCGGCTGGAAGGATCCCAAGAAGGCCGCACCCTCACAGAACGTCGACCCGGCAGCGGGTTTGCAGCGTGCCATCAACGATATGCGTAGGCAGTTCGCCGCTGGACCGGGCGCGACTACCGGCTGGGCTGGTGCTTTGGATCTGTTGCCGACACAGAAGAACAAGGCTTTTGACAAGGCGGCATCCGCTGCCCGTGGCTACGTCGGACCCGCGCTTGGTTTGACGGCATCGCAGCTTAACAGCCCCGGTGAGATCGAGGCGGCGATTGGGCCGTATATTCCGACGTCTAGCGATTACGATACAAACGTTCGTGCGGCTTTCGAGCGCTTGCAGGGCCTAGCAAACGACCAGCGCAAGCGAGCGGGTTTTACCGGCCCTATCGAGGGTCAGCAGGCGGGTGGCGCGCAGACGCTACAGGCTGGGCAGCAGACGCAGGGAGCTATGGCAGTTCCGGGCGCTGGCGTGCCGCCGCAGACGCCTCCGCAGACCCCCCAAGGCCCAGCAGGATATGATGTTGGCGCGGTTGCTGGTGCGCCAACTGGTGGCTCTGGTGGTGGCGGTGACTTCGCGAGTGCCGCAGGCGTGGCGATGGCTAAGAAACTATCGCAGGCTTATACCCGTGGCGCTGGCGTGCAAGAACTGAACAAGATGCTTGCGGACAACGGGTTCCAGACCTTTTCCGATCCGGCGGCTGTGGCGGCTATCCAGAAGCGTGGGCGGTTGAATTTCGCCCCGCCGGTCGCGGATGACACGCGAAATGGTGTCGGAAATATGTTTGGCGCTATTGCAGACAGCAAGGCGCTTGGCGGTATTGGCGGTGACATTGGCGCCTATGCTATGGCCGCTGGTGATGCTCTCACTGCTGGGACGCTAGATAATATGGCAGGCGGCAACGCTGGCCTAGCAATGGACTACGCCCGCCAGCAGCATCCGCTTTCTTCATTCGCGGGCTCGGTCACTGGCGGCGCACTGGCGGCTGGCGGCGCAGAACTAGGGCTAGGCGCTCTTGGCGCTCGCTCTGGCATCTCGGCGCTTGCTCCACGCGCTGTTGAGGGTGCGGCAGAAGGCGCTATGGCGTCTTCCCCCTGGGTAGCCCGTGGTGGTGATGCTTTGTATGGTGGCGCATACGGTGCAGGTGCCGCCGACGAGCCGAACCAGAGCCGTATGCTTGGCGCTATTGGTGGTGCAGCAGGTGGCCTTGGCGGCGGCATGTTAGGACGGGGCATCGCAAGCGGCCTTGGCGGAGCATTGCGCGGCGTCCAGAACCCGGATGTCCAGTTGCTTCGACAGGCTAAAATCCCGACGACTGTGGGGCAGACCCTTGGCGGTCCAGTGCAGCGCATCGAGAACAGCCTTTCCGGCATTCCACTTGCTGGGGACGCAATCAACTCGCGCTACCGCGAAGGTATCGCCGCGCTTCGTCCTGCCGCTGTCCGTGAGGCGGTTGCTGGTGTGCCAAACCAGATCACCGCAACCAGTGGTCGCGAGGCGCTGGATCAAGGCCGCACTGCCGTAGGCAACGCCTATGACAGCGCGCTCGGTGGCGTCAATCTCAACGTCGATCCAGCCTACAAGTCTGATCTTGGTAGCGCATTGCGCGGTGCCAATTCATTGCCTGGGCCGCTGCGTGATACTTTCGGCTCCACGCTTCAGAACCGTGTTGCGCCACAGTTCAAGGGGCAGTCAATCGACGGTCGCGGGCTTCAGGCGGCGGTGCAGGGATTGCGTAAGGATAGTGGCGATTTGATTCGTCGCGGTGAGATCCAGTCGGACCTCTTTGCTGACCGTGCAACCGATGTTGAGGAAGCGCTGTTCAACATGGCAGAACGTCAGGTTCCCGGAACGCCTGACGCACTGATTGCGGCCAACCGTGCTAACCGTGGTATGTCGATTGTCGAGGAAGCCAGTGCCCGTGCGCTTAACAATGGCGGCGACTTCTCGGCGGCACAACTTGGGCAGGCAATCAAGCAGAACTCGCGTCGGTTCAACGGCCTAAAGGCTATGAACGACGGTAGGGCGCCATTGCAGGCATTGCAGGAGGCCGCACAGCGCGTGTTGCCCAATAGCGTGCCGGATAGTGGCACTACAGGGCGTGCGGTGGTTGCGTCCAGTCTCGGGCTGCTTGGCGGTGCTGGTTTGGGTGGCGGCGGCGGTTATGCCGCTGGTGATGCAACTACTGGTGCGGGTCTCGGCCTGGGTGCGGCGGCATTGCTTGCCGCTGGCGGTTCAAAGACGGGGCAACGCGCGCTGGTTGCCGCTTTGATGAAGCGTGATCCCGCTCTTATCAGCGCTGGTAACGGTATAGCGAACCGGGCACGCATTGGCGGACTGTTCGGGGCGCCTATGCTGGCTGGCGCCGGTGCGTCTCTTGCGACGCAATGACACCTGATGAATGGTTTCGAAGATAATGCCTTTCAGCATGATGCCTAATATGATGCCCCAACTCATGAGGCATGGTATAGCAGAATACAGGAGTAAGTAACATGCCATCTGCTACGGAATTCTCGACAAGTCCGGAGGCGAATTCGACCATTGGCGGTCTTAGCGTTGCTGACAATGCCACCAATCCCGGCAGTCTCAATAATGTAGACCGCTACCTTGCCGCAGTAATTCGCGACACCTACGACCGCATTCCACCTCCCGGAGGCTTCGTCCCCACAACTGGCGGATCCTACACAGGCGACATCCTGCGCGCGACCCGTGGCGCGTATCTACATCATGCGGGCGCCGCGCAGACTGATGGGCGCGTGATCTTCCTGCCCGAAGGTTCGGCGCGTCCTGCCGGTTCCGAAGGCTTGCTTGTGTTCTACTACGTCTAATGGATGCTTTTATCTCTGGAGCGTGGCGGACAGTCAGGCGGGGCGAAGTCACGATTGGCGGCGCTTCCCGTGTTATAACCCGTGGCGAGGTGTATCGCAGCGGGACTTGGCGCGAGTGTGCATCGTTTATCCCGCCGCTGTCACTTAATGTGTCTCCAGCCTATGTCTCGGGCATTGCGGTAACGCCAAAGCCTACTACGCGGACGGTATATACTAACTATGCAACAGCAACGCCGGTAGGCGGCAGGGGGCCATACTCTTACGCATGGGTAGTAGGCGGAGCGTCTGCTGAAACGCCTAGCAACGCAACCACTCGGATCTTTTCCAGCCTTGGTGCGAACCAGGAAAAAACCGGTATTGCAACGGTGACTTGTACGGACAGCGCTGGTACAACAGCAAGCGGACAGGTCGAATATTATCTTTCAAACGAAAGTAACCAGTGATGCACCATTTCTTCGAAGCCATCACGAACACGGCAGGTGATAGCCTGATCGGGTATTTCGGTCGAGTTATCAATCGCACGACGCAAAACACTGTCACGCTGTCGTCGGATGAAAACGGCACGCCGATCGTTGTCGTGTCCGGGGTCGAGAACATGGCCAAAACTGACGACTACGGCAACCTAAGCCTGTATGTCGAGCCTGGTACGTATCACCTCGATATCTACGCACCGAACACCACGACGTTTCTGTTCCGGGTATCCGACGTTGCGATGAATTCGACGAAGGGTGATACAGGGGCACCGGGCGCGCAAGGTGAAGTAGGTGAGTCCGATGCGACGTTTACGACGCTGGCAGCGCTCAAGGCCATCAATCCCACCGCCTATCCGTCGCCGCGCCTTTCTGCTGTGTCAGGCTCGGATGGTGGCGTGGTCAACGGTTTGTTTACCTACCAGACCGGCAACTTCACCGGGCGCACCGATGTAGTCCAGGTCAACGGGATTGCGTTGACTACGGGTGCGCTGGTGCGGCAGCAGGCGGAAAGCCTTGCATATGCCAAAACTACGGCACGGCAGAAGTTTGACGAAAACCCATCCACCAAAGACCAGGGAGCAACTGGCGACGGAACCACCAACGATACCGCCAATGTGCAGGCGGTCGTCGGTGCAGCAGGCGCAACGGTATTGGACGGCGTCAGCCGCGCCGTCACAGTAGCTAATGGCACGCACTCGGTAGACTTTATCGGTGCTCAGGGCACAGCACTGCGCGGTGCCAGCCGTAAGGGATCTGTCATCAAAGGCCGTAGCGGTGGCAGCGCCGCTATCGTTGACGTGCGCTATAACCGTGACGGCTCAGGCACGAACACGCAGGGCCATATTAATGTTTCCGACCTGACCGTTAACGGCAATGCCACCGGGCGGGATGGCGTCGTTGCGTACGGCGGCAGCAACATCGTCAAGAACCTTGAATTGCAGAACTGCGCGGCGGCGTTGCGCGTGCAATATGTCCTGATGACGGAAGTGTCACAGGTCCACGCTACCGGTAGCACTGTCGGCGTCTTGGTGGATGTTGATGCTATCCACTCTGGCGACGTCAACACCTCTTTGGTGATGTCAGCCGTATGGGCACAGAACAACGGGACTGGTTTCCAGATCCGCAACCTCCAGTATTCCACGTTTATTTCGTGTTGCGCTCAGGGCAATACGGGCACAGGGTTTGACCTGGACGGCTCGCTCGGTGGCACCAATAGCATGGACGGCATCACGCTTATTAGCTGTGCCTCGGAGGTCAATCTAGGATCTTCGTTTACGTTCAAGGCGCTTCGTTCGTTCTCGCTTATCAATCCGCTTATCTTGCCAACCGCTTCGGTAAACACAGTCGTAGTGAACAACTCGATTGGGGAAATTGTCGGCCTTCGCGATGGCATTACTCATACTGGCGGAACTTACGGCCTAAAGATTACCAGTCCGCTTGGGCTTGGCTTCGTCATTGTTCGCGGCGGTGATTTTACCATGGCACCCACTGAAACGATCTACTGCACGTTTCAGGCTGCGATGGTGAACGGGGAGTTGCGTGACAGCGTAACGAATATGTATGTCAACGCCCCCAACTCAGTTGAGATGGTCAACCTTAAATATCAGGCTGTTCCTAGCGATTTCTCGGCTACGTCGTTCTTCAATTCCAGCGGACAGCGTCTTTGGGGCGTGCGCCGTTCTGGCGGTGTTTTCGGGTCCAATGGTGGCCCGTTGGTCGACGCAGCGGCAGCATTGGGCGCGAATGAATGTATCGCATATTGGGACGAAACGAATTATACAATCAGACTCAAGACGCCATCTGGTGTTCTGAAAACTGTTACTATAGCCCTGACATAACAAGGAGGACAAACATGGCTGATAACCCGAAGAAGCCGAAACCGGCGTCGAAGCCAAGCGGTAAGCGTACAGTAGTTGCGCTGTCTGGCGGCGGCGGCAACACGAACCCGACACAGCCCAAGAAACCAGCAGGCGGCTGAGCCTATGTGGTCCATCGTCACATTCGGGATGCTTTGCGCCGCGTGTATAGCGGTGTCGTCTTGTGTAAAGGTGGACCGCAATGCTGTTGTCATTGCAGCGGTGGTAATTGCGACGAACTGGCTCCTATTTTCGCTGCCCTGGATCTATGCCCCGGCCTCGCTCGCATTTATTGTCAGCGGCTGGGGGATGTACATGACGCACGAAGAGACGTGGTCCGCTGTTGATCTATTCTCGTTGGTGGCCGTGGGCATTGCCTGTCGCCGTCTCTGGTGGTCACCTATCTTATGGTCTGCATATCTGGTAACGCTATCGATGCACGCCGTAGCATGGGCTAATGGCTTGGAATATCTAGAATATCGCCGTGTGCTGGACGCGGCCTTGATCCTCCAGCTTGCAACGCTTTTCGTAGTTGGGGGTGGTGACTGTGCAGATCGTGTGTTTGATTGTTGGCGCAGCTTTCGTGGTGTACGCAGTGATACCCGCCGAATGGTTAAGGTCGCATCGTGATGAATGAGAGCGATATGCGTCATGTGTGGATGTTCATGTCGGCTCTTGCTGGCGCGATCACCGCATTGGCGCAGATGACTTATAAGGAAATGACGTGGGTGCAGATCGCACTTACGTTGTTTTCTGGGTTCGGGTTCGCTGTGTTTTTCATGCCGTCTGTTGCTCAATGGATGGGCATTGATGAGGCCAACATTCGCGCAACCAACGCTGTCGTGTATATCGGCGGTACTGGCTGGAACATTCTTTTGCCCTTCGCAATTCAGAAAGCCAAGTCTGGCGTGGCTCTTTTCGGCGGAAAGGACACGGCATGACCGTCTTCGATATCCTGAACGTCTTTGGCCGCGTGGTGGTAACCGCCATCGTGGTGTTCAAGCTCACACAGTTCCGCGAGATGACCAATTTCTGCGAGCGAGTCGGTTTGGGTATGATGGGCGCCGGTTCGTTCCTTACGATTCCGGTTATCCTATTCAAGTATGACAACCCGTTTGAAGGCTGGTCGGTGTCCCTGCTAACCTACGGGGTTATCCTGTTCCTAGCCGGTCGGACGTGGCGCGATTACAAGCACGCCCGCGCCAACAAGGTGATGGTGCAGCAGGGTATGGTTTGGAAGGCACAGAGGGGTAAGCCATGACACGTGCAGAGCTATTCGTCGACGCCCGCCGTTATGCACCCGGCAACCGCTTTACTCCTGCCATGGTGACGGCGCTGGACGATCTTGCGGATATGTTCGGCCTGCCGCGTGGAGGTGACGCTGAAGGCTGGTTGCCGTTCGCGTTGTCGCTTATCAAAAAGTTCGAGGGATGCAAGCTGACGGCGTACCCGGATCCGGGGACGGGGGGGAAGCCTTGGACGATTGGTTGGGGATCGACAACAGACGCCACTGGTAATGCCATTCAACCTGGCATCACTTGGTCGCAAGGGCAGGCGGATGCGCGTTTAGCAGCGCACGTGCTGGAGTTTGCTGATGGTGTGGAAAAGGCATTAGCCGGATCTTCTGTAACGCCAATGCAGAAAGGCGCGATGGTGTCGCTTGCTTATAACATAGGGGTTGCCGCGTTCACAGGCTCCACACTGCTCAAGAAACACCGTGCAGCGGATTACGATGGCGCCGCGGCGCAGTTTCTCGTCTGGAACCGTGCTGGCGGTCGCATCATGCAGGGCTTGGTGAACCGCCGTGCGAGCGAGATGCGTGTTTATAAGGGGTTGCCGCTATGACGGAACGCCACTCGTTGATCGCGTTCTCAACTCTTGTCGGCGCCATATGCTATCTAGCCACCATAGCAGCCATTCTAGCCTATGCGGGTAGGTATGCTGAGGCATTAGGCTTCGGTGGCCTCACGACCGGCCTTGTAGGCGTTCTAGGCACCTTTAGGCCAAAGACTGGCGGCACAGAGCCAGCCGGCACTCCTTCAGATCCAGTTTCAGTCACGGAGACACGGCAATGAAAATCAACTTCGGCAAGCTACTCGCTGGTTTTGGCAAGCGCGTCCTTATCCCAGCCCTGGCCAAGATCATCGAAAATCCCAAAGCACCCCTGACGCTCGATGCGGCCAAGGATGCTCTGGTGGAGGCGGCTAAGAATGAGGGTGTGCGGCAGGTTGGGAAGCGGTTGGGGGGTTAGGGCCGATCCTTAACATGACCACGCACAGTTGCCTCCCAGAGCGCCGATACTCCGCTTCCTGGGTTTCCGAAGCGACCGCGATACAAGTGGCGGTACTCGGGGCGTATAAGCCTTAAATCCCCCGCAAAAACTTCCCGCCTCATCTTTCTGATGAGATTCTTAAACCACGGCTTCATGATTTCCTCCGCATAACACCACCAACAACACCAAACCCCAGGATCATCAACGCCCAACCGGACGGCTCTGGAACGGGCGACGTGGGGCTGGTGATGGGCGTGGGGGCGATGCCGATGTTGCCTCCACTGATGCCGATAAAACCACCAGAGCCGCCGCCGCCCGTAAAACCACCGCCGCTGGGCACGCACTCAGCCGTTGCGATGGCTGCAACGGGTGCGATGGGTAGGTCGGTGGCGGGGATAGGCTTACGGACCTCTGCAACGTACTTACGGACGGGCTTAGGCTTAGGATGTACGCGTTCCACAACCCTATTGATCTGCTTGTGGCTCCTGTGCGTCACCACAGCCGTCGTTGGCAGTGCCGCCGCGATGCACAGGTATTTTATGCCCTTGTAGGTTAGGAGGGTTTTCATGATGCAGAGATATCCATCTTGGCAATCTGAAAAACAGAGTGATTTGGGTTGCCCTCGCAAGCATCTGCAACCGCCTTACCGACAGCTTCGTCCATACTCACGGCATCCCATGTATTCAGCCGAGTGACGATGTTGATGCCCTTGGCAATGTCACTCGTCATCGTGACGGCGACGGCATATTTCCTGACCTCGCTCATGCCTTCCCTCCCTGCGGCAAGAGGCGGATGGCGGCGGTAATCACGTCACCAAGGCCCTGAAACTCGAACGCCAGTGCGTCGTCAGCCCGATCGCGACGAGCCTGCGCATTGAGCCGCGTCTGCTCTTCCGCCACCTTCGCCGCGTCTTCCACCCCATCCGCATAGGACCGCGCTGGGGGTGTGGTGCGGGTGTTCCAATCCTCTAAATCGGCGCGAACCGAACGGCCCGCGCAACTAATGAAGACGGGCGAGCCGCACGTGATGTATTCACCTGCGACATTGACTGCAGGCCCATCGCAGTACGGACACGGCAGCAGCGCCACCCCTTCGACAGCCCCGCTCATGATGCCTTGACCTGTGCGAGGGCGGAGTCGACGATCTTGAAAAGGTCGCCGTTAAAAGTCGGTTGCCCTTCGAACGACAAAAGCATGCCGTGCAGCAGCTCAATGCACTCCCGCAAGTCCTCCGATAGGGTGGGAGGCGTCGGGGTGGCGGCGAGGATCGGAAGGTCGCGAACAGCGTTGCGCGCGCGGTAATAGTTTTGCGCTGCACGGTTCAGGCCGTAGCCTTCCTGCTCTTCCTTGCCGCGTTCATCACAGACCTTTGCCGCCCGCTCCCGCATGTCCTCTTGGCCGCGCTGGTATGCCTCCCCCTCCTGCGACGTTGCGGGCTGGGTAGCGGCAATAGCACGGGACACGCAGTCCTCGAAAAGGCGGCGGTCCAAAGCAATGAACTGATCGGTGGCTTTTACGCCGGGTATGCTATTTACCCAGTCACTGGCGCTAGCTGTGCGGTTCATCGGGCGTCTCCAGACACTTGATCGCAGTAGAACTCGTGAGCCCTCTGCAATTCCGAACGGATGTAATCTTGCCACCAGTCAACGTCACCGCCGCCGCCATCGCCAAGTAGGCCAGCGTCATATGCATCGAGCGTGACTTGCGACGTTGCGGGCTGGGTAGCGAGGGCGGCGTATAGAGGCACAATCCGATAACCGCCTGTGTCGCCGTAGACGCTGTCCGCATGCTGCTTTTTCATGTGCGGAACCGGCCAGCAGGTCCACATGCGACCGCCGGTCTGATCGCAAATCAGCAACGCGCCGACTGGCTCCACCTCTCCCGCCTGATTGGTCGCGGGTACAGGTTCGGGGAATGCGGCGTTAGACGCTTCCAAGATGCGGTCCATGACGGCGATCAGAAGGCGCTCGTCGCGCGTTGATTCGCCTGCCCTGATTCTTTCCTGAGCGCGAGTTATGTTGTATGCGCGGGTTTCTCGCACATGATAAAGACACGTTTCGGCGTTCACGATATACGCTCCCCAATTAGTCCAAACCCGGCAATATTTCTCATTCGTTGAATTGTTGCGGAAGGAAGCAGATTATCCGGCACGTCTCGAATGCGCTCTAAAATTTCTCGCAAGTCTTGAGCGACAATCTGCGTCGGCATGGCGGCAAGGGCCGCGCAAGCCATCTTACGAAAGTTCTCGGCATCATTTGAGCCTTCCAGATCAGACCATGCGATCGGGCCATTCTGATCTGCGAAAGAACCACCAGCCTCGTAAATTGCCTGAGCAACACGTTCTACACCGTGCTCCCCCTCTGCACTCGCGGATGATACAGAGGCTAGGCGGGTGGCAACGATGGCGCAGTGCAGTGCGCGTGCGTCGCCATCCAAATCGGGCTCCTCGTCGCAGGACGTGTCGTACACCTCAAGCGCGTCAGCGACGGTGAGCACGTCCAGCTTGCCACCCTCGCGAGCGGGACAGCGCGCGGGGTCGTGCAGTTCTGGCTCGTCCGGCTGGCCGCAACCAATGCAGAAGCACGCGTTGATGTCGGTCGCGACCTCAAGCTGCTTCGAAAGCGCAACCGTCACCGCTTGCTGGTCTGTCGTATCGGTCATCTCATCATCTCCTAAAGGATTAAGCGAATGCCACAGCGGATGCCACGATGACAAGCACCATTGCGATCCACAGGGCAAGAGAAACGTACCAGGATTCGCCTGCATGGTCGGGCTGTAGTGGCCCGTCGCGGTGGTCACGCTGCCAACTCGTCATTGGGCGCGGATCGTAATGGTCGGTGCCTTTGGTGGTTATGCGGGTCATTTCTTTTTCCCAAATTGGCGGATGGTGTTTCGAACCATCCAAGGGCCAAAAAAGTAGGCGATTATGGCGACTCGTAGAACTGTGTTCAGTTCTGTGAAGAAGCTATCCACTGATGAAGCGTCCGCGACTGTCACGGTTACGGATCTTGGTGAAGGGGGCTAGGCGGGCGGAAAGACCGTTAATTATGACGATATCCATTTCCGTCCTTTTTCGCATTGCCATTATTCTCCGCATCAACCCCGCAATCTCCGCATCCTTCTCCGCTACGATGCGGTTGTGGGTGGTGGTCTTTATGAACATGTCATCATCTCCTCTTGCTCTACCCGTCGCGCATCATCCCAACCCCCAAACCATGCAGCCCGTGACGGTCCTACGAGGCGATAAGGGTTCTGTGCCCGCGTCCGGCCCCGCTGGTAGTCCGTGGCGCCGATCTGGCGGGGGGTCATGCGCCGGTTGCCTTGGCAATGGCATCCCATGCCGCCTTGATGCGCTTGCTGACGTATGGCCATTCAGGGTTACCGCTGGCATTACTCTCCGCGCTATCAAGAATCGGCTTGAGAGCAATTAGTGCGGCAAGCATGTCACGTGACGCTGCGATCAAATGCGCATCCTCAAGTGGCAGAGAGTCCGCCACAAGATACGCACCACGGACTGCTGACAACTCGGAGTCCGTGGGGCTTTGAATTACTGTCCATTCCATCACGATACCTCCGGCCCATGCAGTTCCAAATCCTCCTGCCGAAGCATATCCACCGCCTGCGCATCCATGTCGTCCAGCGCGAAGTCGATCGCGTTGGTGGCGTCGCAGGTGAAGTCCCCAAAATCCTTCGCGCTGACAATCTCGCGGATGATCTGAAGCTGCTTCGTTAGCGGCGCGTCCTTGATGGCGCGGGTCATGGCGTCGTAGTCGTGGGTCATTTCGACACCACCGCTGCGACAATGGCCATAATGAGAAACAGCACGATAAAGATCGCAATGCCGATCCAGAATGGTGCCAGAACCCAGATCCACGGCCAGGTAACAGTGCCGGTCAGTTTCAGGATCACGAAAACGATACCTACGAGAGCAAGTCCGCCCCCGCTGCTGTCATTACTACTATTGCTCATCTCAGCGGCTCCCTTGCTGCGTGTTGGATGGGGTATGCACCACATTTTTTTGCATGACAAGCCTTGCGTGACATTTTTTTTGGTGTTAGCTCTCTGGTCATGGAAAAACAGCAAGCCATTATCGCAGTCCGTCAACGCGCAGTTGCGGTCAATGTCCCCATCTACATGGTGTGCGAGCGCGCAGGTATAGCGCCCTCCACGTTGACACGGTGGCGGACACAGCCTGACAAAGCGCAGTGGGCAAAGATCAACCGCTTGGCTGAGGCCATGACTGGAATTGAAAAGGAGATGGAATCGTGACCACCGAAACAAATAAGCTTAATTTAGAAGCTGAAAATATGGCGCGCATGCTTCAAGAAGCATTCCAATCAGTAGACCCAGAATGCAAGCATCGCTTCGATTGGGCAGACTTTGGGCCTTATTCTCCCACGGACCGAGGGTTGGATCTTGCCAAATCTCTTGTCGCAGCGCTTGCGTCTCAGGAGTCCGCCCAATGACCCCCCAACCCAACCACTACGCAATCTACACGGGCGGCTTCAAGCCTGTCGTGGTGCAGATCAAGGGCATCGCTGGGGACATTGCCACGATACAGGAGGGTGACCACCACCAGCTACGTGCACAGCTTTGCGATATCGTCGCGTATGGTCCTCTCCAGGCCCCGCTAGAGGCCGCTGTGGCCAAGATGATGAAGGTCCGGGCGCAGGGTGACAGGATGCGCGCGAAGGCCCGTAATTGGGTCAAGGATGAGAATGAGCGGATTGCCCGCGAAGCTATGGAGGTGAGTGATGTTTAAAGCGATTGTAATCGGCGCAATCATCTGGATTGCCCTTAGCATTATCGTTGGTTTGGTTTTAAGCGCATTTGCGCGTGCATCGGGAGATGAGATGTGAGCGAGTTTAAGGGAACGCCGGGGAAGTGGGAAACGCAGCCCACTATTCGAGAAGGCTACGAGCAGGGTGTATTCATTGTTGGCGATGACCTTGGCGGCTTGGTTGGCGCATCGCTGCCTTGGCCAGCTGAAATTGACAGTGGGGATTTTACCCGCGTTGAAGCCAACGCCCGCCTAATCGCAGCCGCACCGGATTTGCTGGAGGCTTTGGAAGACGCACTTATGCATGAAGGCATGGGCTGGGAATTGCCCATCGAGCGTATGCAGGCAGCAATCGCAAAGGCTCTCCAATCATGACCATCAAAGCCATTCTGGCCGAACGCGGCGCGACATATGGCGAATATCCAGTAGGCGCCAAGATCGCGATGGACCTATTCGATGTAGCGCAGGCTAGTCCTTCATACCGCAAGATGACAGCGGCACAGCAATACGCTGTGTTCATGATCTTGGCGAAGCTGTCTAGGGCGTTAAACGGCGATCCGAACCACGTGGACGACTGGGCTGACGTGGTTGGTTACGCCACCCTCGTCCTAAACACCCTAACCGGAGATGAAAAATGAACCAGCGTATCGGCCCCAAGGAAATCGAAATCATCGCCCAGGCCATCAAGGAAGGCAAAAGCGCGGCCAAGGTGTCCAAAATGATTGGCTTTGCAACGTCGACAATCTACAGCGCTGCCCGTGCGAATAACCTAGGCGACTGGGCTGGCAAGAAGGCAGTCCGCACGATCCCTGCTGAATTTGCCGAGTACGCCGCCGTCAACAGCAACGAAGCCTGCGCGCATCGGTTTGAGTGCGGCGTCGAGCTTGCCCGTAAGTGGCGTGCCGAGATGAAGATTCCGAACTACAAGAAGCCCTACGAAGAGCGTGACCTGGCCTATTTCGCCAAGCTTGCATCGTCCATGCCAATACATAAGGCGGCAAAGCATTTCGGTATGTGCTCGCGTAAAGCCCGCCAGATGCGCAACGAGTTGGGTATTCCGAAGTTTGGTTCGTTGACCACGACGCCAGTGTCGGCAGGGCCACAGACGGACCCAGAGGTGCTACAGACGTCGGTATCGTTCCTACAGCGGGAGGGCTACATCCCGGTCATCCGCTGTAACCCTGAGCGTCGCCCTGACATTGCAGGCCGCTTCTGGATCTGTGGCAACGTCCACGGCGTGCTGACTGATGCTCAGTTAATCGAGCGGGTCACTGAGATTCGGGAACGGCGGGAGCGGATGGCGCGGAGGTGGGCGGCGTGAGCGATTTATATCAACTGGACCCGTGGGCAATTGAACAGAACGCCCGCATTGCCGCTGATAAAGCAGTCAACATTGCCCGTGCCGTTGAAAGTTCTGCGGCCATTTTACAATCAGCAATTGACCAGTTCTCGCCCACGCACATCATTTCGATGGTATCGGGCGGGAAGGATAGTGCCGCATCTGATCAAGTGGCTCGCGAACTTGGCGTCGACATCACATTCGCAATGCATGGAAACACACGGTGCGGAATCCCAGAGACGACTGATTTTGTCCGTTCCCATTATGGCGCGCTTGGAGAATATGTGGAAGCGGACGCAGGGACGGCTTACGAGGATTATGTGTTGCGTAAGGGGTTCTTCGGCAAGGGTATCGGAGCACATGGATTCTCGTACCGCGTCCTGAAGGCCACACCGTTTCGCAAAGCAGTTTCAAAGGAAATCCGTCAAGGTAAGCAGGGAGTGCGCGTGCTATTCCTTAACGGCGCACGAAAGGACGAGAGCGCAAATCGGAAAGCCAACCTTGAGCCGTTCCGGCGTGACCCGGCCAGCCCCGGCAACATCTGGGTCAACCTAATCCACGATTGGGATCAACCAACTCGCGACGCCTATCTGGACAGCCGAGGCACGCCGATTAACCCGGTCGCCACGCAACTTTGCCGGTCAGGCGAGTGCATGTGCGGCACCATGCAGACCGAGCAAGAACGGATAGAAGCGGCGGTGCTCTATCCAGCTTGGGGCAAGTGGATTAACGAACTGGATACAGAAGCCCGACGCCTGCACGGCTTCGGCTGGGGTGAGGCGTTCCCGAAGCCTGTTGATCCCCGCCAAGGGGATATGTTTCAGCCCATGTGTATCGGATGTAATCGTAAGGAGACGCCAAAATGAGACGCATTGAGTCACCTAGCTATCCGGTCAGCATCTTCATTGCCGGACGAGCATCGGACATTGAAGATCAGTGTCGGACTTATTGCGACGAGGTGGGCTTGTGCGTTACCTGCACGCCAACGTGCTTTGTATTCACTGACGGCGAGGAAGAAGGCTATATTGTCGGGTTAATCAACTACCCGCGTTTTCCATCATGGCCTGAAGCCATCTGGGCACATGCGGAGGCATTGGCAGCGAGGCTATGTGTAGAAGCCAGTCAGGAATCCTACACGATCCAAGCGCCGGATAAGACGGTTTGGTTTAGCCATCGAGCTATAGACAACCCCTAAACCCCCAAACCCTTTTAACCTCAGCCTCAACCCAGGGCCGGACTAGCGGAGGAATCTTGGCTAGTTCGGCCTATTTTTATGCGTTGACATTCGCCACGATGGCGACTAAATCTATGGTTCCTGAGATGAGGAACGGATATGACAGCACCGCACAACATAAAGCAGCTTAGTCGTGACGATTTTATGACTTGGCTGGAAGCTAGGGGCGCGACCCTTTCGGACTTGACTAACCCTTACGAGGTTGTCCGATATCGCATGTGGACGCCCGCCGATAAGTCGCGGCCATCGACGCACATCATTTACAAGCGCGGCAATGGTAGCCTGACGTATCAGGGCATGACGCGGCAGCATTACGAATCGTTCTGCGCCGATAAGAAGCGGGGTCTGTGATGACAGCAGCATTCGCCACATTCAGCCCACCGGGTAAGCCGCACATCGTTTGCCATGCCGAATATGAGCAGGGCAGCGAGGCGTGGTTGCAGGCTCGGTGCGGGCTTCTTACGGCTTCGGAGATGAAGCTGATCGTCACTGAAAAGACAATGAAAGCCGCGAGCAACGACAAAGAGCGCGCGCACCTGTACGAGCTACTAGCTCAGCGCGTGAACAAGTATGTCGAGCCGCACTTCTTCAGCTTCGATATGGAGCGCGGCCATTCGGATGAGGTAGAGGCACGCATCGTCTATGATGCAAACTACGCCGAAACCAGTACTGACATCGCGTTCATGACGAACAACCGGTGGGGCTTCACGCTCGGTTATTCGCCGGATGGGCTGGTAGGCGACGACGGCGCGATCGAGTGCAAGAGCCGTCGTCAGAAGTTCCAGATGCAGACCATCCTGGAAGGCGTCGTGCCATCGGAATACGCGATGCAGTTGCAGACCGGGTTGCTGGTCAGCGAGCGCGAGTGGATCGATTTTGTCTCGTACAGCGGTGGCATGCCGATGTACGTGCAGCGGGTTTATCCCGATGATGTCGTGCGCGAGGCCATCGTAAACATCGCTGGTGCATTCGAGGCCCGAATTGCCGATGCGCTGGCGAAATACAACGAAGCCTCCAAGAAGTTTGTCCCAACCGAACGCAAGATTGAACAGGAGATGTTCGCATGAATATGTTAGCCACCATCGTCCCGAAGTCCGACCAAATCAACGCGGATGACCTTATCGGGACCACCCTCACGATCACCATTCGCGAGGTCAAGTTTCACCACGGATCCGAACAGCCGGTGTCGATGTTCTTCGACGGCAGCGACAAAGCCTATCGTCCAGGAAAGTCGATGTGCCGCGTTCTGGTGCATGCGTGGGGGCCTGATGCCAACGCCTATGTTGGGCGCTCGCTGAAGCTGTACCGCGACCCGACAATCCGCTTCGGCAAGGATGAAGTTGGCGGCATCCGTATCTCGCATATGTCGCATATCGACGGACCGATGAAAATGGCCCTTACAGCCACGCGCGGCAGTCGCAAGGCGTATCAGGTTCAGCCGCTAGAGGTTGAGCGTCAGGTGCCGTCTGCGGAGGCTCTAACCCTGGAAGCAGCCCGCACGCTGGTCGAGCAGGCGCCCGACATGGCAGCACTCGAACAGGTGTGGAAGCGCAAGGCAATGGCGCCGTTCCGTGATGAGCTTGGCGATGCGCTTGCGTTTCGTAAATCGGAGTTGGCTGCACCACAGGCTGATGATGGGGAGGCTGGGGAATGAGAGATGCATGCGAGATAGCCAAGCTAGAAAGCTCAGGCATTCATAAGCCATATTTCATCATTGAACGATACGCTACCAGCGACGGTGTCAAAACCAGAGTCTGTGAAGGATTCTGGGCTAGTTATCGAGAAGCGAAACAGCATTGTGATTGGAAGAACCGACCATGAGCGCGTACATCACAAGAAAGCAGTACGAGCAGGCAATGGAAGCCAGTGACGCCATTGCCATTGCAGCCGAACTTATCATGCAGGCATCGAAAAAACTGGATCAGGTTGATGCGCGTTTCATGTCGAAACTCGATGCGATCGATGGCGTGGACCAGATCAACCGCGAACTGGCGCACGCTTTGGATCATCTGTCGTCGGACATATCATTAGAAGCCGACGCAGCATCGGAACATCTGGATGACTGACGCCGACCTTATCCAAAAACTAGGCGGCTGTGCATCCGTAGGCCGCGACCTGAACCGCACAACCAAGAGCGTATACCACTGGACCACGCGCGGCATATCGTGGCCGTGGCGCGCTCGGGTTGCTGCGTTGGC
>Ga0182194_1000020_pt1 | contig 26181 bp, 21 predicted proteins | sample G5R1MG_34_FD_128377 | JGI IMG/M metagenome (GOLD analysis project Ga0182194, IMG submission 128377) | Switchgrass phyllosphere microbial communities from Michigan, USA - G5R1_MAIN_12SEP2016_LD1 MG | ecosystem: Host-associated > Plants > Phyllosphere > Phylloplane/Leaf | place: USA: Michigan...
GATCGCCCCGTGTTGCCAGCGCCGCCTCGACCACCGGGTGCCGCCCGCCCTCGATGGTGAGGCACGTCTCGTCGACGATCTCGGGCGCGGTCCAGCCGCCTTGCGCCGCACGCTCGGCTTGCCCCGCCGCGACATCGATGCGGGCGAGCGCGGCGGCGGTCGCGGCGATCGCGTTGCGCGCCGCGATGACGGCGGCGACCAGCTCCTCGAAGTGCGACTCCTCCGCCACCAGCGCATGGCCGCCGGCCTCGGCGATGCGGCTGGCCTCTTCGTGCAGCGCCAGCGCGTTGAAGCGCATTGCGCCTGCCATGGTCTGGCGGTGGGTGAAGCCGCTGTCCGGCAGCATCAGCTTGTCGGCATGGCGCTGCGGCACTTCGACGAAGTAGCCGAGCACGTTGTTGTGCTTGATCTTGAGCGCTGCGACCCCGGTCTCGTCGCGGTACCTGGCCTCCAGCGCGGCGATGGCGCGGCGGGCACTGCCCGAGGTGCGACGCAGTTCGTCGAGCGCGGCATCGTAGCCCTCGGCGATGTAGCCACCTTGTCCACGCTCGGTCGGCGGCGCAGGGACCAGCGCGCGGCTCAGCCAGTCGACCAGCTCGCCATGGCCCGCCAGCGACGGCAGCAGCCGGGCGAGCAGCACCGGCAATCCTTCGCGCCGCACCAGCCGCTCGTGCAACGCCCGCGCACCACTCAAGCCATCGCGCAATTGGCCGAGATCGCGCGGACTGCCGCGCTGGGCGACAACGCGCCCCAGCGCCCGGCCGATGTCGGGCATCGCCCGCAAGGCGCCGCGCACGTCCTCGCGCAGCAGCGCGTCGTCGTGCAGCCAGCCGACCAGATCCAGCCGCTCGGCAATGGCTCGCCGGTCGAGCAGCGGGGCGGAGAGATCCTCGGCCAACTGGCGCGCGCCGGCGCCTGTGACGCAGCGGTCGATCGCGTCGATCAGGCTGCCCTTGCGCCCGCCTTGTGCCGCTTCCAGGATTTCCAGGCTGGCGCGTGTCGCCTCGTCCATCGCCAGCGTCGCTTCGCTGCCGCGCGCCTCGGGCGGCAACAGCAACGGCAGCTTGCCCCGCCCGACATGATCGAGATAGGCGACCAGCCCACCGGCCGCACTCAACATCGCGCGGCTGAACCCGCCGAAGCCATCGAGCGTGGCGACGCCATGCACCGCCTTCAGCCGCGCCTCGCCGTTGTCGCTGGCGAAATCACGCGAGGGCCTCGGGATCGCATCGACCGGCAGGTCCCAGCCTTCGGGCGCGACCAGCTCGCTTGCGCCGATCCGCGCCAGCGCCGCGCCCATGCGGTCGGGCGCGCATTCCTCCAGCTCCATCCGCCCGGTCGAAATGTCGCAGGCGGCGATGCCGATCGCCCCGCGCACCTCGCACACCGCCGCCAGCACGTTGGCGCGGCGCGGCTCGAGCAGGGCTTCCTCGGTCAGGGTACCGGCGGTGACGAAGCGCACGATGTCGCGGGCGACCAGCGTCTTGGAGCCGCCGCGCTTCTTGGCTTCGGCCGGGCTTTCCACCTGCTCGGCGATGGCGACGCGGCATCCGGCGCGGATCAGCCTGGCTAGGTACCCTTCCGAGGAATGGACCGGCACCCCGCACATCGGGATCGGCGCACCCTGGTGCTCGCCGCGGCTGGTCAGCGAGATGTCGAGGATCGCCGCCGCCTTCTTCGCGTCGTCGAAGAACAGCTCGAAAAAGTCGCCCATGCGGTAGAACAGCAGGCAATCGCCCGCCTGCTCGCGCAGGGCGAGGTACTGCGCCATCATCGGCGTAGGGGCTGCAACATCGGGCATGGTTGCGCCGGACTAGCCCTAAGTTGCAGGATTCGGAACCACGCCAGCACCGCTTTCCCCTACCAAGAGCGGACAACATTGGTTACGGCCCCCCACGAATGATGAGGCTCCACCGCGATGGAGCCGTACGTCCGCAGCGGGAGAATGGCGTGTCAGACGATACCAGGGTTGAGTTTACCGACCGCGAGGCGCTGTTCTATCACCAGACCATCCGCCCTGGTAAGATCGAGATCATCGCCAGCAAGCCGATGGCGACGCAGCGCGACCTGAGCCTCGCCTACTCGCCCGGTGTCGCCATCCCGGTCCAGGCCATCGCCGACAATCCGGGCGACGCCTACGAATACACCGCCAAGGGCAACCTGGTCGCGGTGATCTCCAACGGCACCGCGATCCTCGGCATGGGCAATCTGGGCGCGCTGGCGTCCAAGCCGGTGATGGAAGGCAAGGCGGTGCTGTTCAAGCGCTTCGCCGACGTGGATTCGATCGACATCGAGCTCGCCACCGAAGATCCCGATGCCTTCATCGAGGCGGTGGCACTGATGGAGCCGAGCTTCGGCGGCATCAACCTGGAAGATATCGCCGCGCCGGAGTGCTTCATCATCGAGCAGGCCTTGCGCGAACGGATGAACATCCCGGTCATGCATGACGACCAGCACGGCACCGCGATCATCGCCGCCGCCGGCCTGATTAACGCCTGCAAGATCACCGGCCGTTCGCTCAAGGACGTGCGCATGGTGGTGAACGGCGCCGGCGCCTCCGCGCTGGCCTGCACCGCGCTGGTCAAGGCGATGGGCGTGCCGCACGAAAACGTCATCGTGTGCGACCGCTCCGGCCCGATCTATCCCGGCCGCGATAAGGTCGACCAGTGGAAGAGCGCGCATGCCGTTCCCACCGAAGCGCGCAGCCTGGAAGAAGCGCTGGTCGGCGCCGACATCTTCCTGGGCCTGTCCGCCGCCGGCGCGCTGAAGCCGGAATGGGTGGCGAAGATGGCCGACCAGCCGATCATCTTCGCGATGGCCAACCCGACGCCCGAGATCATGCCGGACGACGCCAAGGCCGTGCGCCCCGACGCGATCATCGCCACCGGCCGGTCGGACTTTCCAAACCAGGTCAACAACGTGCTGGGCTTCCCCTTCATCTTCCGCGGCGCGCTCGACGTGCGGGCGACCGCGATCAACGAAGAGATGAAGATCGCCGCCGCCAACGCCATCGCCGAACTGGCGCGTGAGCAGGTGCCCGAGGAAGTCGCCGCCGCCTATGGCCAGAATCACACGTTCGGCCGCAACTACATCATCCCGGCGCCGTTCGATCCGCGCCTGATGGAGCGCGTGTCCAGCGCCGTCGCCAAGGCGGCGATGGACAGCGGCGTGGCGCAAAAGCCGATCGAGGACTTCGACGCCTATCGCCATTCGCTCAAAGCCCGGCTGAACCCGACGACGTCGGTGCTGACCAACGTCTATGCCCAGGTGAAGGCCGAGCCCAAGCGGATGATCTTCGCCGAGGCGGAGCACGACGTGGTGCTGCGCGCGGCGGTCCAGTATCGTGAGTTCGGCTATGGCGAACCGGTGCTGGTCGGCCGCACGCAGGCCGTGCTCGACAAGATGGCCGAACTGGGCGTCAGCGATCCGCAAAGCTACGAGATCCAGAACTCGGCGGTGTCCGAGCATATCGAGCCGATGGTGGAGATGCTCTACGAGCGCCTGCAGCGCCGCGGCTACCTGGAGCGCGACGTGCGCCGCATGGTCAACCAGGATCGCAACGTGTTCGCATCCGGCCTGCTGAAGCTGGGCGTGGGCGACGCGATGATCACCGGCATGACCCGGCCTTTCGCGCAGTCGTTCAAGGAAGTGCGCCGCGTGCTGGATGCCAAGCCCGGTGCGCTGCCGTTCGGCATCCACATGATGGTGGCCAAGAACCACACCGTGTTCATGGCCGACACCACCATCAACGAGCGGCCGAGCCCCGAGGACCTCGTGGTCATCGCCCGCGAGACCGCCGCCGTCGCTCGTCGCCTGGGCCACGAACCGCGCGTGGCGTTTCTGTCCTACTCGACCTTCGGCAATCCGTCCGGCCGCTGGCTCGACAGCATCCGGGGTGCGGTCCACATCCTCGATCGCGAGGAGCAGCCGTTCGAGTACGAGGGCGATCTGGCCCCCGACGCCGCGCTCAACCCCGCGATCATGAGGCTCTACCCCTTCTCGCGCCTGTCCGCGCCGGCCAACGTGCTGGTGATGCCGGGGCTGCAGTCGGCCAACATCTCGGCCAAGCTGCTGCGCGAAGTGGCCGGCGCCACCACCATCGGCCCGATGCTGATCGGCATGGAAAAGCCGGTGCAGGTCGTGCCGATGACCGCGATCGCACCTGACGTTCTGACCAGCGCGGTGCTGGCGGCGGCAGGTGTGCTGGGGTGAGCTGAAAGAACTTTCCTACAACGAGGCGACGTGCCAGATAGGTGATGTCTTTGACATCGTGAACCAGCATGCGTCGTCCAGTAGGGCGAGGTAGCAAACCCCTCCACCACCGCCTTCGGAGGCGGTGGAGGGGTAGCGTCCTCGCAGCCTAGAACCAGGCCTTGTAAATCCCGAACGCGCTCGTCAGCGACAGCACGAAGCCGACCAGCACCAGCATCGCCTTCACGGGGATGCGCTTGGCGGCCCAGGCTCCAACCGGCGCCGCGAAGACGCCGCCGATCAGCAGGCCCAATGTCGGCCCCGCGACATTGGCGAGGCCCAGGTGCCAGATGAAGGCGGCCGAAACGGTCAGCGTCAGGAAGAACTCGACCGAGTTGACCGTGCCCACCACCTTGCGCGGATCGGCGCCCTGGATCAGCAGGTTGGAGGTGACCACCGGGCCCCAGCCGCCGCCGCCCGCCGCATCGAGGAAGCCGCCGACCAGGCCCAGCGGCGCGATCAGCTTGGCCTCTTTCAGCTTGGGCGGGTAGAGCAACCCGCGCACCAACAGCCACAGACCGATGCCGGTAAGGTACAGCAACACGAACGGCTTCACCACGCTGGCGTCCAGCGAGGACAGGACATAGGCGCCCAGCACGCCCCCGATCACGCCGGGCACCAGCAGCCGGAAGAACAGCCGCCGATCGATGTTGCCATGAAGCAGGTGGCTGATCCCCGACGTCGCGGTGGTGAAGCATTCGACCAGATGGATCCGCTGTGACGCCAGCGCCGGTGGCACGCCCAGCACGGCCACCAGCATGGTATTGGTGATGACGCCAAATGCCATGCCCATCGCGCCATCCACCAGCTGCGCCGCGAAGCCCACCGCGATGAAGGGCAGGAGGGCGGCAAGGTCGACTTGCGCGAGATAGGCGCTGACAGCATCCATGCGGGGTGAGAAGTCCTGTTGATTGTCGACTGGTACAGTAGAGATACTGCCCGCAACATCCAGTGGCTTATTGTTGCCGGCGCGCAAGTCCGGCTTTGCCAGCCTGATTAGCCGACGATGCTCCGGGCGACGGCCTCCGCCACCTTGATGCCGTCGATCGCCGCCGAAAGGATACCGCCGGCATAGCCCGCGCCCTCGCCGGCGGGGAAGAGCTGCACGGTGTTCAGGCTCTGGAAGTCCTTGCCCCGCGTGATGCGGATCGGGGACGACGTGCGGGTCTCCACGCCGGTCATCACCACGTCCGGGTGATCGTAGCGGCTGATCTGCCGGCCGAACGCGGGCAGCGCCTCGCGCATGGCCTCGATCGCGAAGTCCGGCAGGCAGCGCGACAAGTCGGTCATGGTGACGCCCGGCTTGTAGGAAGGGGTCACTTCGCCCAGCTCGGTCGAGGCGCGGCCGGCCAGGAAGTCGCCCACCTTCTGCCCGGGCGCCGAATAGTTGCGCCCACCCGCCTCGTAGGCCAGCGACTCCCAATGGCGCTGAAAGGCGATGCCCGCCAGCGGACCATCGGGATAGTCGCGCGCGGGATCGATTCCGACGACGAGGCCGGAGTTGGCGTTGAACTCGGCGCGCGAATACTGGCTCATGCCATTGGTGACGACGCGCCCCTCCTCCGAGGTCGCCGCGACCACGCGCCCGCCGGGGCACATGCAGAAGCTGTAGACGGTGCGCTCGTTCGTGCAGTGATGCGCCAGCGCGTAGGAGGCGGCGCCCAAGTCAGGGTGCCTGGCGCAGTTGCCGTAGCGCGCGCGATCGACCCAGCTTTGCGGATGCTCGATGCGCACGCCGATCGAGAACGGCTTGGCTTCGATGTGGACGCCGCGCGCATGCAGCATCTCGAACGTCGGGCGCGCGCTGTGGCCGACGGCGAGGACGACATGGTCGGCTTCCAGGAACGAGCCATCGTGCAGATGCAGGCCGCGCAAGCGCTGGCGCCCCTCGCCATCGCTGTCGAGCGCGATGTCGTCGACCCGCGTCTCCCAGCGGTACTCGCCGCCCAGCGCCTCGATCGAGGCACGCATGGACTCGACCATGGTGACCAGGCGGAAGGTGCCGATATGCGGGTGCGCCTGCCACAGGATGTCGTCGGGCGCGCCCGCCTTCACGAACTCCTCCAGCACCTTGCGGCCCAAGAAGCGCGGGTCCTTGACCCGGCAATAGAGCTTGCCGTCGGAGAACGTGCCGGCCCCGCCCTCGCCGAACTGGACATTGGAATCGGGGTTCAGCTCGGCGCGGCGCCACAGGCCCCAAGTGTCCTTGGTCCGCTGGCGCACGACCTTGCCGCGATCGACGATGATCGGCCGAAAGCCCATCTGCGCCAGGATCAGCCCGGCGAACAGGCCGCACGGCCCCGCCCCGATGACGACCGGGCGCAGGCCCGACCAGCCCTCGGGCGCGGTGGCGACGAACTGATACGAGGTGTCCGGCGTAGGCCGCACGTCCTTGTCGCCGGCCAGCCGCGCCAGGACCTCGGCCTCGTCCGCCAGTTCGACATCGACGGTATAGACCAGCAGGATCGCGCTGCGCCGCCGCGCGTCGTTGCCGCGCTTGGCGACGGTGAAGCCCAGCAGCGCCTCGCGCGCCACGCCCAGCCGCTCGGCGATGGCCGCCGGCAGCGCATCGGGTTCATGGTCGAGCGGCAGGCCGAGCCCGGAAAGTCGCAGCATCAGGCGGACATGGTGCGTCGGTAGCGGAAGTACCAGACTTCGTGGCCCAGCCGCCGCGCCTTCGCTTCGTAGCGGGTCTCGGGCCAGCCGCCGGGGCGCTTGAGGAAGTCCTGCGGGCCTTCGCACAGCCATTCGAACTGGGCGGTGTGGCGCTGCATGACCATCAGCGCGTGCCGCAAATAGACCGGATGATCGGTGCCGAAACGGAACTCGCCGCCGGGCTTGAGCTTGGCGGCGATCATCCGCACCGGGCCGTCGTTCATCATCCGCCGCTTGGCATGGCGCGCCTTGGGCCAGGGGTCGGGATGCAGCAGGTACGCGAACGACAGCGCGCCATCCGGTATGCGCGCCAGCACTTCCAGCGCGTCGCCATGGTGGATGCGCACGTTGCCCAGCGGGGTCCCCGCGACGCCCTTTTCTCCAGAAGAGCCGCCATCGACGTGGGTGAGCGCCTGCGCCACGCCGTTGAGGAAGGGTTCGCAGCCTATGAAGCCGTGGTCGGGCAGCATGTCGGCACGTCCCGCCATGTGCTCGCCGCCACCGAAGCCGATCTCGAAGTGCAGCGGGCGGTCGCTGCCGAACAGGCGCGCGGCCGTGACGTCGCCTTCGGTCGGTACGGCAATGCGCGGCAGCAGCGTGTCGATCAGGCCTTGTTGCCCGGCGCGCAGGGTCTTGCCCTTGGCCCGGCCATAGAGGCGGCTGAGAGTGGTGGGATCGCCCGGCTTGTTCGCGGTCATGGCGGGGCGCGATGGCAGCTAGGCCGTCGATGGTCAATGGCTGGGGTGTCGGTCCTGGCGGAGCGCACGATCGTGACAGCGCTGCCCCCTCCACCACTCGCTTCGCTGGCGGTGGAGGGGGAACGCGGCACGGCACGCCAGATGTTGGCGCAGCGCCAAACCCTCAGTGATGGCAGGCCATCGCCTCCACCACGTCCTCCAGCCGGGCCGGATCGCCCAGCGCCAGGACATGGCCGTCCGAACCCTGGTGCAGCGGCTCGCCGTTCCAGTCGCACATCGTGCCGCCCGCGCCTTCGACGATCGGCACCAGCGCCGCCCAGTCGTGCAGCTTCAAGCCCGCCTCGCAGATCAGGTCGAGGTGACCGCTGGCGAGCAGGCCGTAGTTGTAGCAGTCGCCGCCCATCATCATGCGCTTGTGGTCGGTCTTGGCCGCCAGCGCCATGAAGTGCTCGCCCTCGTGATCGTCGAAATACTGCGGACCGGTCGTCGCCAGCATGGCCTGATCCAGCGCCGGGCACGCGCGGGTGCCGACCTCTGCGCCATTGAAGCGCGTGGGGCGCCCGCTTACGCCCACCCACCGCTCGTTCAGGATCGGCTGGTCGATCACGCCCAGTACCGGCCAGCCATCGACCAGAAGCGCGATCAGCGTGCCGAAGATCGGCCGCCCCGCCAGGAACGAGACGGTGCCGTCGATCGGATCGAGCACCCAGGTGCGGCCGCTCTCGCCCTGCTCATCGCCAAACTCCTCGCCGATCACGCCGTCGCGGGGGAACTCGGCCTTGATGATGCGGCGCATCGCTTCTTCGGCGGCACGGTCGGCGACGGTGACGGGCGAGGCATCATCCTTGCGCTCGGAGGACAGGCCGGAACGAAAGTGCGGCCGGATCGCGGCGCCGGCGGCATCGGCAAGGCGCAAGGCAAGGGCGAGTTCGTCGTCGAGTTTCATGGTCTGCGCTGTGCCATCCCCTTGCTGCAGCGGCAAGCCGGCGCGGCGGCAGTATCCATCCTCGCGAACCGCCTCGTTAATGGTGCCATCTTCTCGTGAAACATTTGTATTACCCGCAATGTTTACGTTAACCAAGGTAGAGGATTAACGCTGACGCGGAAGAGAGGCATGACCTATACTTCACCATCGGCGCTCGATCTGGCGAACGCCTTTGCCTTCGGTGTCACCAAGCGGGGGCAACCGCTGTCGTACAATCGCGCACCGGCGGCTGATCTTGCCGCGTGGATCGCCCGGGTCTCCGTGACCAAGCTCATCCTCGATTGCGGTCAGCCGATCACCTGCGGCCTTTTCGCCGACACGTCCGGTATCCGGATTCAGCTTGCCGGTAACTTCGTGGCCGAGACGCGGCAGGGCACGCGCCGGTTCGGACGCGGCGCGGTGTTCTGCGGCCCGCAATCGCGATTGATGCCGGTGCGGGTGGAGGACGACTTCATCAGCATCGCCCTTTCGTTTCGGCCCAGCGCCTGTCCGGCCCTGGTGCCGGAACCGATGGCCGATCTGATCGACCAGGTCAGAGACACCGAGGTCTGGTCCCCGGAGATGCTGGTCAGTCTATTTGATTCCGAAGGTACGCCGGAAGAGTGGCTGCAAGTGGCAGAGGGTCTGTTTCGATCCTGGATCGCGATTTACGCGGGGCCTGGACCCAACCCGGTCAGCGCCGCCTTCGAAGAGATCGCCTTCATCAACCCCGCGCAGTCGATCGCCGAGGCGGCACGCGCGATCGGGGTGGATCGGCGACGCCTGGAGCGAACCGTCGTGCGCGATTTCGGCATGCCGCCCAAGCAAGTCCTGAAACGTGCCCGCGCACTCGACATGGCCAGCCACTTGCGAGGCGTGGCCGATGGCGACGAAGCGGAGGCTCTGGCGCTACGCTATTACGACGAAAGTCATCTGATCCGCGAATTCATCGAACTGTTCGGCATGTCGCCGCGTCAGTTCGCGGCGCGGCCGCAGCCGCTGCTCACCGTCAATCTGGAGATCCGCCAAGCACGAAGGTTGGAGATGATCCGCCGGCTCGAGCCGGGGGCGCGCCGTCCCTGGCAGTAGCGTTGCGCTCAGTCGAAGAGGCTGGAAACGGAACTTTCGTCGGCAATGCGGCGGATTGCCTCACCCAGCAGCGGGGCGATGGTCAGCGTGCGGATACGGTCGGAATCACGCGTCGCTTCGGTCGCCAGGATCGAATCGGTGATCACCAGTTCCTTGAGCGCCGAATTGTTCACCCGCGCCACCGCACCGCCCGACAATACGCCGTGGGTAATGTAGGCGGTGACGCTCTTCGCACCGGCATCCAGCAGCGCCTGCGCCGCGTTGCACAAGGTGCCGCCCGAATCGATGATGTCGTCGATCAGGATGCAGCAGCGATCGCGCACGTCGCCGATGATGTTCATGACTTCGGACTGGCCGGGCTTGTCGCGGCGCTTGTCGACGATGGCGAGGGGGGCATTGTCCAGCCGCTTGGCCAGAGCACGGGCGCGCACCACGCCGCCGACGTCGGGCGAGACCACCATCAGGTCCTGGTCGCCCAGCCGCGCCTGGATGTCGGCGCTCATCACCGGCGCGGCGAAGAGATTGTCGGTCGGGATGTCGAAGAAGCCCTGGATCTGCCCGGCATGCAGATCGACCGAGAGCACGCGATCGGCGCCGGCCTGGGTGATGAGGTTGGCCACCAGCTTGGCGGAGATCGGCGTGCGCGGGCCGGGCTTGCGATCCTGCCGGGCGTAGCCGAAGTATGGCACCACTGCGGTGATCCGCTTGGCCGAGGCGCGGCGCAGCGCATCGATGCAGATCAGCAGTTCCATCAGGTTGTCGTTGCACGGAAAGCTGGTCGGTTGGACGACGAACACGTCCTCGCCGCGCACGTTCTCGTGGATCTCGACGAAGACCTCCTCGTCGGCGAAACGGCGGACGCTGGCATCGGTCAGCGACAGTTCGAGATACGAGGCCACCGCCCGCGCGAGCGGAAGGTTGCTGTTGCCCGACATGATCTTCATCGCTGTTTCCCTTGGCCACCCAGAACGCGCGCCCGCCTCTAGCCGAGCGTCACACGATTGCAAGGTTGGGGTGGGTTTGGAGCGAGGGTGGCGGGGTGGCGCTCGCCCACCGCAACGAGCGCGCCAGCTGTCGAAAAGAGCCGGGCGACTGGTTGACCAAGCAGAAGTCGGTGCGACTTCGCCAGCGTCGCTGCCCCTCCACCACCCACTACCTGAGCGGTTCCCCTCCCCATCGCTGCGCGACAGGGAGGAACTTAGGTTTACTTGGTGCGGTGCTCGCCCTTGATCCAGCGCACGGTGCCGGAGCTGGCGCGCATGACCACGCTCTCGGTGGTCATCGTGCCGTCCTTGCGGCGCTTGACGCCGTCGAGCAGCGAGCCGCTGGTGACGCCCGTGGCGGCGAAGATGCAGTCGCCCTTGGCGAGGTCGTGCAGCTTGTAGACGCGGTCGAGATCCTCGATGCCCCACTTGCGGGCGCGGCCACGCTCGTCGTCGTTGCGGAACAGCAGGCGGCCGTTCATCTGCCCACCGACGCAGCGCAGGGCCGCCGCGGCCAGCACGCCTTCGGGCGCACCGCCCGAGCCCATGTACATGTCGATCGTGGTGTCCTCGTCGGTCACCGCGATGACGCCGGCGACGTCGCCGTCACCGATCAGCACGACACCGCAGCCCAAGGACCGCAGTTCCGCGATCAGCGCTTCGTGGCGCGGACGGTCGAGGACGCAGACGTTGATCTGACCCGGCTCCACGCCCTTGGCCGCCGCGACCGCCTTGACGTTCTCGGTCGGCGACTTGTCGAGCGAGATGATGTCCTCGGGGTAACCGGGACCGACCGCGAGCTTGTCCATGTAGACGTCGGGCGCGTTGAGCAGGCCGCCCTCTTCGGCAGCGGCCAGCACCGCCAGCGAGTTCGGCCCGGCCTTGGCGCAGATGGTCGTGCCTTCCAGCGGATCGAGCGCGATGTCGATCTTGGGGCCCTTGCCGGGCGCGCCGCCGACCTTCTCGCCGATGAACAGCATCGGTGCCTCGTCGCGCTCGCCTTCGCCGATGACGACGGTGCCGTCCATGTAGAGCTCGTCGAACGCCTGGCGCATGGCTTCGACGGCGGCATGATCCGCGGCCTTCTCGTCACCGCGGCCGATCAGCTCGGAGGCGGCGATGGCCGCGGCCTCGGTCACGCGGACCATTTCGAGCACGAGGACACGATCGAGGACCTGGCTCGCAGGAGTGGGGCTTGCAGGAGTCGGCTTGTGCGGCATATTCACTCCGGATTAAGCGTAGCAACGTGCTTGTGTAAGGTACGAAGCGCTTAGACAGAGGAACCCCAATTGTCGAGACGATGCGCCGGGATCCTTCTGCTGTTCGTCGCGGCGGGTCTATCCACCCCCGCTGCGGCGCAGACCGTGTCCGAAGAGGACCGCGCCGTCGCGCGCGGATTGATGCTGCGCGTGGGCAAGCTCGCGCCGCCGGCGAGGCCGCGCTGCGAGCAGCCGAAGGGTAACGACATCGTCGTATGCGCGCAGGACCAGAACCAATTTCGGGCCCAGGGCAGCAGCGGCGAGGATCCGACCGGCAAGGCCGGCACCAACGACGGCCGGCTCACCCCGCCCGACGTCGCGGGCAACGGCATCTTCAAGGGCAAGCCGACGATGGGCGGCATGTGCCTGATCCCGCCCTGCGCCGCGCCCAAGGCCTACATGGTCGACCTTGCCAGCATTCCCGAGGCGCCCGCTGGGTCCGACGCGGATCGGATCGCCAAGGGCGAAATCAAGGCGCCTTAGCAGCCCGGCAGCGTCATTCGCCGATGATCTGCATCACCAGCGGCGGCCGGGCGACGCTGTCCGATCCTTCGAGGATGCGCAGCGCCTCGCTGACGGCGGATTCGGGTCCTTCGTGCGTGACCAGCGCGACGATGACGTCGCCATCGGCATCGCCCCGGCCCTTCTGGATGAAGCTCTCGATCGAGACCCCGGCGTCGCGCATGGCGGCGGTGATCTCGGCCAGCACGCCCGGCCGGTCGGGGACGATGAAGCGCAGGTAGGCGCGGCCCTGGCGATGGCCGGTGGCGGCGGGTTCCAGCGCTTCCAGCTCGCTCGACGGCATGGAGAACGCCGCGCCCTTTTCGCCCCGCGCGATGTCGATGAGATCGGCGACGACCGCGCTGGCGGTCGGCCCGTCGCCTGCGCCGGCGCCCTGAAACAGCAGCCGACCCATGAAGTTGCCCTCGGCGACGACCGCGTTGGTCGCGCCGTCGACGCTTGCCAGCGGATGGTCGCACGGCACCAGATGCGGCCGCACCCGCTGGAATAGCCCGCGCGCACCCGTGCCGCCGGCGCCATGGTCGATCTCGGCGGTGCCGATCAGGCGGATGACATAGCCCAGCGCACGCGCCTGCGAGATGTCGGCGGCCATGACCCCGGTGATCCCGGTCGTCTCCACCGCGTCGAACCGCAGCCGCGTGCCGAATGCGATGCCGGCAAGGATGGAGAGCTTGTGCGCGGCGTCGATCCCCTCGACGTCGAAAGTCGGATCGGCTTCGGCATAGCCCAGCTTCTGCGCGTCAGCGAGGACGTCGGCGAAGTCGCGCCCGGTGTCCTCCATCGTGGAGAGGATGTAATTGCAGGTGCCGTTGAGGATGCCATAGACCCGCTCGATCGCGTTGGCGGCCGCGCCCTCGCTCAGCCCCTTGATCACCGGGATGCCGCCCGCGACCGCCGCCTCGAACTTGAGCGCGACGCCGGCCGCTTCGGCGGAAGCAGCCAATTCGAGTCCGTGATGCGCGATCATCGCCTTGTTGGCGGTCACGAACGACTTACCACTGGCGATCGACTTGCGCGCCAGCGTCAGCGCCGGACCGTCGGAGCCGCCCACCATCTCGACCACCACGTCGATGTCGGGCCGCGCCGCCATCTCGGCCGGATCGTCGAGCCACTGGTAAGCCGACAAGTCGATGCCGCGATCCTTGCCGCGCTCGCGCGCGCTGACGGCGGCGATGCGGATCGGCCGGCGGGCGCGGCGCGCGATCAGCTCGGCATTGGTCTCGATCAAACGCACGACGCCGGAGCCGACGGTGCCAAGCCCGGCAAGGGCGATGTTCAACGGTTCAGCCATGACGCTTCCTCTTTCGGGCCCATTCGGGCGTGCGCCCTAAGCGAGGCGGGCACGGTTGGCCAGTGGCTGATGTGTCCGCAAGGAGCACTTTGGACTAGAGGGTGCGCGTGCAGGGGCCCAGTGTCTGCAGCACCATGCGGTAATCGGCGTCCGCAATGCGCCGCGCGTCCTCGCTTTCCGAAATGTTGACCCCGGCGGGCGGGTCGGCCGGCAGGAAGCAGGCGAGGCGATACCACTCGATCGTGTCACGCGCCGGCGGATGGCCCACCTGCGCGACAAGTTCGGAGAACGAGGCGCCCCACTGCGCCGGTTGACCAGGCTGGTGGCGCACGGTGATGCTCGCCGCGCTGGAGTCCGCGGTGTTAAGGAAGATCTGCGTCTCGCCCTCACCAGCCAGCGTGCCGGGAACGTAGATGATCTCGCGCACGCCCGTCACCTTCGCTGGCGCTTGCGGAGACACCAGTTCGGTCACGATCGATCGTACTCGCGCTTCGGCCGCGTCGCTCCACGCGATCTGGGCATTGGGCCGCACCAGTTGCAACTCGCCCGGGCGGCCGGGCACGGTGCGCGCGAACAGGATGACCTCATCCTTCTTGCGGGCGAGCGGCCGGCCCTTGGCGTCTACCGGCAAGTCGACCAGGTAGGCGAAAGACTGCCCGATCGGACTGCTGCCGGTGATCAGTGCGCGGGTATCGGCCATGACGTAGAACCGCGCCGAGCCCGCCGCCGCGGGGCGTGCGCGTACATCCTCGACCCGCGCCAGCTTGCGCAGCCGCGCGCGCACGACGATCGGGGCCGAATCGGCCAGGCTCGCGACATCGGCGTACGTCGTGCCCCGTGGTCCCGGCGCCTGCATGGAAGCGACCTGGGCATGCCCTTGCTGAGGAAGGGCGGAAAACGACAAGGCCAGCCCACAGGCGAGAAGCAGCGGCAGCGCCTTGGCGCGAGAGGGCGAGCTCATGATCTCATCTCCGGTGAACTGCGGATGCGCTTCGACCAAGTCATCATCGCGATCAAGTCCCGCTCTCCTCATCCTAAGGCAGATCATGCCGCCATTCGAGGCACTAAGCGGTGAATCGCACGTTAACATGAGGCAGGTAGACAAGGCCGTTGCGCAAGGTGGGCTTCGACGCTAAGAATCCGGCAAAAGTGGGGCCACAGATAAAATAAGGCCCCTAATTGGCGGTTTGCTCAATCTACGGATACGTTCGTAATGGGTTGGCCGGCAGCCGTCAGGGTGGATATAAGTTGTTTCTTCATGGACGCCACTGCTGTGGCGCCTGTGAGGTATCCCGGGGCTTGCCCTGGGCCCTGTTAGATGGAGTGGTGTATCTGAATGGCTTACGCTGACCAAACGATGAGTGGTAACAAGATTACCGCGATCGTCATTGTTGCGCTGATACATATCTTCGTCGGCTACGCGCTCGTCACCGGCCTCGCGTACGAGGCGGCGAAGAAGGTCATGCAAAAAGTGACCACCGTGGATATCAAGGAAGAAGAGAAGAAGGAGGAACCGCCACCACCTCCGCCGGAGAAGAAGGTCGAGGCTCCACCGCCGCCGGTCGCTCCTCCGGTCAAGATCAACGTGGCGGTCACCCCGCCGCAGATCCAGACCGTCACTGTGGCGCCGCCGCCGGCACCGCCGGTCGTCCTTGCCGGACCGCCGATCGTGGCACCGGTCGCTCCCACCCCGCCGCCGGCCCCCAAGGGCGCCACCACCGGCGTGCAGCCGCGCGGCAACCCGGGGTCATGGGCCACCGACGCCGACTATCCGCAGAAGGCCTTGCGCGAAGAGCGTGCGGGTACGACGGGCTTCCGCGTGACCGTGGGCACCGATGGCCGCGTGGTGGACTGCACCGTCACCAGCTCCAGCGGCTCGCCCGACCTCGATGCGGCGACTTGCACCAACGTGACGCGCCGCGCGCGTTTCAAGCCGGCCCTGGAAAACGGCCAGCCGGTCCAGTCGACCTACTCCAACCGCATCCGCTGGGTCATCCCGGAGTGAGCCACCTTTAAGTGATCTGCCAGCTGACGCCGGACCGCCGGCGTCACCTTCCAACTTCGCTTACCTGTTTCAAGAGGACTTAACCGCATGCTTATCGATCTTCTCGCCGCAGGCGCCCAGGGCGCACCACAGAACAAATTCGGTTTCGCCGAAGCGCTCGAGCAGGGCGGTTTCATCGCTTACGCGACCGTCATCATCCTGGGCATCATGTCGTTCGGATCGTTCTACATCCTGTTCACCAAGTGGTTCGAACAGTCGAAGATCCTGCGTCAGTTCGGCGCGATCCGCACCCACTTCTGGAAGGCCCCGACCCTGCGCGAAGGTTCGACCAAGCTCGAGAAGAACAGCGCTTGGCGCCAGCTGGTCGAAGACGGCCTCGTCGCTGAAGACCAGCACGCCAAGATGACCGACCAGCTCGAAGCGCACGACTGGATGCACAGCTCGCTCGCCCGCTCGGAAGCGTCGATCAACGCACGCCTGGCTTCGGGCCTGCCGTTCCTCGCCACCGTCGGTGCAACTTCGCCGTTCGTGGGTCTGTTCGGTACCGTCGTCGGCATCTACCGCGCTCTGATCGCGATCGGTCTCGCTGGTTCGGCTTCGATCGACAAGGTCGCCGGCCCGGTCGGTGAGGCTCTCATCATGACCGCGCTCGGTCTGCTCGTCGCCGTTCCCGCGGTTCTCGCCTACAACTACCTGCAGGCCCGCAACAAGCGCATCGCCGAGCTGCTGACCGGCTTCTCGAACGACGTGCTTGCCAACATCACCTCGCGCGGTGCGGTGAAGCCGGCGATTGCGGTCGCTCCGACCAAGACCGTCGCGACACCCGCCAAGCCTGCTGCCACCCCGGTGAAGTCGTAAGACTTACCGGCGACGGGTGGCTGCTGGCCACCTGTCGCGGAGGCGAACCGGCAGGTCGGCATGCGGGCCTGCCGCTCGCTCCTGAGGCAAAGCCCGGCTACCGGGCCAGGAACTAGGACAAGACTATGGCGATTTCCACAGGCGGAGGCGGTGTCGAGACACCGATGTCCGACATCAACACGACGCCGCTGGTCGACGTTATGCTGGTGCTCCTGATCATCTTCCTGATCGCGGTCCCGGTCGCGATCCAGACGATCGAGAAGCTGCGTATTCCAATCATCGAATCGACGGAGTCCAAGGACAAGGTCGACAACCTGCTGCTCACCGTTTCGACCACTGACGACGGCGGCCGCGCGGCGGGTGAGCCCGGCTACCAGGGCGCATCGCGCAATGGCGAATGCCGGATCTACTTCAACAACGTTACCCCGGTCACGTCGGAAGAACTGCGTGACCGTGCGTTCAAGCGCCTCGACGACGTCGTCAAGCGCGAGGGCGGCCCGGAAGCGCTGAAGGCGAACCCCGACTTGATCCCGCAGGTTCACATCCGTGGCGACCAGAACGCGCCGTGGCGCTGCGTGGCCGGTGCGATCTACAACGTGCAGGTCTCAGGCTATCCAACGGTGGGCTTCATCTCGAACCCCGTCGATCCGAACGCCTGACGCCCGACTCGACTAACTAGGAGTACTTTCCCATGGCAATGTCAGGCGGCAAGGACGACGGCTCTCCGATGATGGAGATGAACACGACGCCGTTGATCGACGTCATGCTCGTGCTGCTCATCATGTTCATCATCACCATCCCGGTGGCGACCCACTCGATCGACATCGACCTGCCGGTGGCCAGCCCGCCGAGCACCACGCCACCGCCGGTCGATCCGGTGAAGAACAAGGTCGTGCTGACCCCGGACGACAAGATCCTGTGGAATGGCACGCAGATCGATGGTCCGATGCTGGTGAACAACCTGAAGGAGTCGCTGACCTTCGCCAACGAGCCGGAACTGCAGTTCCAGCCCGACGGCGGCGCCAGCTACGATCTGTCGGCCAAGGTCCTGCAGATCATCAAGGCTTCGCAGGTCACCAAGTTCGGCTTCGTCGGCAACGAGCAATTCTCCGAGTTCAACAAGTAAGCTGAACCGGCAAGACGCCCGCAAGGGCTTGAAGGGGCGGAGCGATCCGCCCCTTTTTTGTTGCCTGCCTGGTTCGTGGGAAGAACGAGAAGAGAATGCGCGCGCGAAGGCGCAAAGTCGCGAAGAAGAAAGATGGGAAGGCCGAGGGGACGCAGTGTGGGCCGCTTCCAAGCGTCATCGCACCCCGAGCATCGCCGGCGTCCTTCTGGATGATGACCCGCCGCTATTCCGCGCGAAGGTCTCCAGCTACCAGCCTCGTCACCCTGAACTCGTTTCGGGGACCATCAGGCAGCCAAGGCCAGTGGCTGCGAGCACCAAACACCATCGCGGTTTGCGGCGGCACCGCGTCGTACTCGGTATTCCGAGCACAGGCGCGGACGATGGCTTCGTTCGCCTGCCGACAGCGCGGTTTGCGTTATCATGCCGCAGCGTTTGCGGCACGATGGACTCTGAAACGAGTTCAGGGTGACGAGGCTTTAAATGATGGCCGTCGCGCAGCGACCGAAAGGAGTTTGCCGTCAACCACCGCCCCCTTCAGCGCACCGATAATCATGCTCATGGCTGAGGATGCTGGACGAAGCAGAGGCAAAACAGCCTTGCCGAGCAGCAGAAACCCTGATCTCCGTTCCTCTTCTCTCTCTCTCTCTCTCTCTCTCTCTCTATGCGCCTTTGCGCCTTTGCGCCTCTGCGCGCGAAACCTCTTCCGTCTTTTTCGCGAGCCCGGACGAAATCAATCGTCCCCAACCTCCACCGGATCCACGCGCATCGCCAGCGAGGCCAGGCTCTCCGCCTCCAGCAGCAGATCGTCGTCAGTCGCGCCCGAAGGCAGATGCTCGCGCCCGATCATGGAAATCACCGGCACCGACAAAGGGCTGATTCGATCGAGCCGCACATGGTCGATCTGGCTCGCCGCGCGATCCAGCACATCGCCAACGCGACCGACGTCGGTCATCCGCTCACGCGCATCGGCCCAAGCGGCCTGGATCAGCAAGTGGTCCGGCTCGTATTTGCGCAGCACATCGTAGATGAGATCGGTCGAGAACGTCACCTGCTTGCCCGACTTGCGCTTGCCCGGCTGCTGGCGCTCGACCAGACCGGAGATCACCGCCACCTCGCGGAAGGCTCGGCGCAGCAAATGTGACTGCTGCACCCAGTCGACGAACTCGTGCGTGAGGATATCGGGCGACAGCAGGTCCACCGGATCCTCGATCGGTTCCATGCCCCACACCGCCAGCGTGTAGTCGGTCGCCACGAAGCCCATCGGCCCCAGCCCGCGATCCTCCATCCGCCGCGTCAGCAACATGCCCAGTGACTGGTTCGCGTTCCAACCTTCGAACGTATAGTACGTCGTGTACTCGAAGCCGCGATGCGGAAAGCTCTCGACCAGCAGTCGCCCCGGCACCGGCAGGTGCGAGCGATAGTCCTGCACTTCCAACCATTCGCGCACGTCGTCGGGAAACCGCGCCCATCCCGCACGATCGGCCAGCATCTCGCGCACGCGCTCCGACAAGGTGCCGGTGATCGGCAGGCGCAAGCCGGTATAGCTCGGGATCGTCGCCGACTTCTTGGCGGCGCGCACGACCAGTTCAAGGTCCTTCATCGACTCGACTTCCAGGTCGATGCCGGCGAAGCGGAAGGTGTCGCCCGGCTTCAGGCTGGCCCCGAACATCTCCTCCACCTTCCCCAGCGAACGGCCGTTGCGGAACCGGACCTCGAGCATCTCCGAATCGACGATGATGCCGGCGTTGAGGCGATGGCGCGCGGCATGCTGCGGCATGGTCAGCCGCCAGGTCCCGTCGCGGTCCTTCACAATCCGCTTGAATCGCTCGTAGGAGCGCAGCGCGTAACCGCCGGTCGCCACGAAATCGAGCACCCGCGCGAAGATGGCTTCGTCGATCCAGGCGTAGGCGAGCGAGCTGCGCACTTCCGCCAGCAGGTCCGCCTCGCGGAACGGGCCGGCGCAGGCGCACCCCATCACGTGCTGCGCCAGCACGTCGAGCCCGCCCGGCCGGAAGTCCTCGCCATCGCGGATGCCCAGCGACACGGCTTCCTGCGCGGCCATAGCCTCGATGAATTCGAAGCGATTGCCCGGCACCAGCACCGCCTTGCTGGGCTGATCGAGCCGGTGGTTGGCCCGCCCGATCCGCTGCAACAGGCGCGACGAACCCTTCGGCGCGCCCATCTGCACCACCAGGTCGATATCACCCCAATCGACACCGAGATCGAGGCTGGCGGTGCACACCAGCGCGCGCAGCTCGCCGCGCGCCATCGCCCCTTCCACCTTGCGCCGCGCCTCTTTCGACAGTGAGCCGTGGTGAATGCCAATCGGCAGCTTGTCGTCGTTGGCATCCCACAGCCACTCGAAGATGTATTCCGCCAGGAAGCGCGTGTTGGTGAAGATCAGCGTGGTGCGGTGGTCGCGGATCTGCTGGTAGAGTTGCGGGATCGCCCATGTCGCGGCGTGCCCGCTCCACGGGATGCGCTCTTCCTCGGGCAGCAGGATCTCGACGTTCGGATCGGCGCCCTTCTCGCCCTGCACCAGCGCGACGCTGTCGATATCGCCCCACGGTGCCAGCCAGCCGCGATACTCCTCGGGCACGGCGACCGTCGCCGAGAGCCCAGCGCGCTGCATCTCGGGCGCGAGCGCTTGCAATCGCGAAAGCGCCAGGGCCAGCAGGTCGCCGCGCTTGCCGGTGGCGAAGGCGTGCACTTCGTCGATCACCACGCGCTTGAGGCCGGCAAACAGCGTCTGCGCCTCGGGGTAGCTCAGCAGCAGCGACAGCGACTCCGGCGTGGTAAGCAGCACATGAGGGGGTCGCGAGCGTTGGCGCGCCTTGCGGTCGGACGGCGTATCGCCGCTGCGCGTCTCGACTCGCAAGGGTAAGCCCATCTCCTCGACGGGCGTCATCAGGTTGCGCTGGACGTCATGGGCCAGTGCCTTCAACGGCGAGACGTAGAGCGTGTGCAGGCCATCAGGCGGTGCGGCTCCGTCGAGGCGACTGGGGCAAAATGCGGCCAGCGTGGGCAGGAACCCGGCGAGCGTCTTGCCCGCACCCGTGTCGGCCACCAGCAGCGCATGCTGCCCGGCGTCGGACGCCTCCAGCATCTCGGCCTGGTGGCGCCGCACCCGCCAGCCTTTCGCCGCGAACCAGGCGTCGATTTCGGGCGGGACGGTTCCGGTTGCAGCCATTGGGCCAAAGTGGCGACGAGCCGGGCAGAGGGCAAGACGAGCGCACCGATGCTGCAGCTGCGAGATGAAATGGCGCTAAGGCAATAACTTATGTTGCGTCCGAGCGAGTGAACACCGCGCCCGACGGTGGACCAATTTGCTCAAACAGGGCGTTGTATGCGCACTAGGATCGGCGAGCCTGCGGCAGATACCGGACGCTCGCCTCGCAACACGGAGAGAGACCATGAGCGAACGTGACCGCCAGAACCCCTACGATCGTAACCGCCAGTTCGGCAGTGCGCGCAACAGCGGCGCGCAAGGTTCTGGACAAGCTCACCAGTGGCAGAGCGGCGACTATGGCCAGCCAGGCGGCGATTGGCAGCAGGACGGCGGCCAGCGTGGCGGCAGCGACGACTACAGCGGCAACTATCGGTTCTCTGGCCAGGCCGGCTCCTATGAAGCCGAGAGCGGGCAGAACCGTGATTACGGGCGCGACGATCGGCCCTCTTACGGTCAGGGCTATGGCCAGGGATCGTCCGGTGGCGCCTATCGCTCGCAATTGGATGACGACAGTCTGCGCAGCGATCAGCGCGACGCGTCACGCAACTATCAGCAGGCGCGCGGCGGGTACGGTCAGCACAACGATCGCGGCCAGCAGGATTGGCAGCGCGGTTCCGGTCAGCGCGGCAACACGTCGAGCTATGCGCCCCGCCAGTATGATGCCAGCGGCGGCAACGACTTCGGCAGCTTCACCAGCGAGGATTACGGCGGTCGCGACTTCTCCAACCGCAGCGGTGGCGCCATGGGCGGAATGCGCTCCAGCGAATCCTACCGGCCAAGCTATGGTCTGTCGGCCTGGTTGCACGGGGATGACGATCGTGACGGCAGGGTAGGCCGCAACGAGTACAGCCGTGATCGCGCCGGTCGCGAGCGAGGGCGTGAAGACTATGGCAGCTGGCGTCAGTACGGCGAGAGCCGTGGTTTCCTCGAACGCGCCGGGGACGAGGTCGCCAGCTGGTTCGGCGATGAGGATGCGACCCGCCGCCGGGAGCGGGATCGTCAGGCGCAGGGGAATGGACCGGAACGCGGGCCCGGCCAGAGCCATCGCGGCCGCGGTCCGTCCAACTACACCCGCTCCGACGAGCGCATCCGTGAAGATGCCAACGATCACCTGACTCACGACCACCATGTCGATGCGAGCCACATCACGGTTTCGGTTAAGGATGGCGAGTTGGCGCTGGACGGAACGGTCGAGAGCCGGGACGCCAAGCGCCGGGCCGAGGATTGCGTCGAGCATATCTCCGGTGTGAAGCACGTGCAGAACAACCTGCGGGTGCAGGAGCGCGGTTCGTCGTCATCAAGCAGCTATGGCAGCGGCTATGGCAACACCGGCTCGACCTACGCCCAGGCTTCCGAGGCGAATACGAGAGGTCAGGGTGTCACCGGCACGAGTGGCACCAGCGCGACCAGCGGCGTCGGCTCGTCAGGAGCAGATTCGACGACTGGCTCCACGACGGGCTTGGGTTCGAGCACGACGGGCACCACCACGAGCACGGGTGCGAGCACTTCAGCCGGGTCGACCACCAAGACCAGCTGATCGCCCCACCAGCATTGCAAAACGAGAAGGGGGGCCCGCGTGGCTCCCCTTTTTCGTGCGGTCGCAAGCTCAGTGTCTGGGCTGTGCCCCACGCGTGAGCCCGGACAGCGCGAGCTGCGCGTCGACTTGCGCCAGCAGGCGCTCCAGCCCTTCCTGCGTGTCGCTCTCTACCCGCGCTGTCAGGACATCCTGCGTGTTCGATGCGCGCAACAGCCACCAGCCATCCTCAGTGGTCACGCGCACGCCGTCGATGTCGTTCACGAGCGCGTCGGTCTTGGCCAACCGCGCTGTCACCTCGTCGATCGCGGCGAACTTGCGGCTTTCATCGACCTGGAAGCGCAGTTCGGGTGTGTTCAACATCTGCGGCATCGCCGCCCGAAGTTCGGTCACCGACCGGCCCAGCCGCGACGCCGCCGTGATCAACCGTATGGCGGCGTAGAGCCCATCATCGAAGCCGTAATAATCGTCGGCGAAGAACACGTGCCCGCTCATCTCGCCACCTAGCAGCGCGCCGGTCTCCTTCATTCTGGACTTGATCAGCGAGTGGCCGGTCTTCCACATCTCGGGCCTGCCGCCCTGCGCCACGATCGCGTCGAATAGCGCCTGACTGGCCTTCACATCGGCGATGACGGTCGCGCCGGGCTGCCGGTGCAGCAGATCCTCGGCAAAGATCATCAGCAGCTGGTCGCCCCAAATCACCCGACCCTCGCCATCGACTGCGCCGATGCGGTCGGCATCGCCATCGAAAGCGACACCGAAGTCGAGGTTCTTGGCCGCGACCAGGGCCTTCAGATCTGCGAGGTTCCCCTCCTCGGTAGGATCAGGATGATGGTTGGGAAACGTGCCGTCGACTTCGGTGAACAGCAAGTGATGCTCGCCCGGCATGCGCGCGGTCAGCCGTTCGAGCGCAGGCCCAGCGGCGCCGTTCCCGGCGTCCCAGCCGATCCGCAGGGCTTGCAGCTGGTCGGCGGGTACACCGTCGAGCCCCCGCAGCAGCCGGCTGACATAGTCGTCGAGGATGTCGACCCGCTCGCAACGGCCGGGTACGACAGCGTTATCCCAATCGCCCTCCGCGGCCATCACGCCGAGCCGCTGGATGTCGACACCGAAAAACGGCCGGCCTTCAAGTACCATCTTGAAGCCGTTGTGATCGGCGGGATTGTGGCTGCCGGTTACCTGAATGCCGCCTTGCACATCCTGCATTGAGGCTTCGGCGTAATAGAGCATCGGCGTCGGCCCCAGCCCGACGCTGACGACATCGACGCCGCTGGCAGTCAGGCCTTCGATCAGCGCCAGCTCCAGCATGGTCGAACTGACGCGGCCGTCATAACCGACCACCACCTTGCGCCCGCCGCTGCGCGCCAGCAGCGTACCGAAGCCGCGCCCGATAGCGTAAGCGTCGGCGTGGCCCAGCGTCCGTCCCACCACGCCGCGAATATCGTATTCACGCAGCACGGTGGGATCGAAGGCGTGCGCCATGCTCAGTCCCGAGCGGGAACCGGCACGTCCGCCAGCAGCAGGTCGCGCGCCGCATTCGCTTCGTGCACCAGTTCGTTGCTGCCACCGCGATCGGGATGGACTCTGGCGATCAGATTGCGATGCGCGTCGAGAATGTCCTGCCGCGCGGCACCGGGCTGCACGCCCAGCAGTGCCTGCGCGCGCTGGCGCATGCCGGCCCGGCCATCGCTGAGCTTGGGCTCCCAGGGCCAGCGCCCCATCGCCATCTTCCATACGACAAGCGCCAGCGCGACCAGGATCAGGAGCTTGATCACTCCGCCGCGACCGCCATGTCCTGAGCGCCGTTCCCGGCCTTGCGCGGCGACGCCTCGCCTGACCCGGCGGCATCCTGCCCCGGCATCGGCAAGTTCAGCCCGGCGATGAGGCCACGCACTTCCTGTCGGGCAACCAAGTGGCTGGTGCCGAGGTCACCCAGGTGCCCCTTGTCGAGCAGGGTCAGGCCGGAGGGGAACAGCTCGCGAAAGATCACGCGTTCGGACAGGCCGCCGGCAATGCGGAAGCCTACGCGCTTGGACAGTTCCTGCAGCGCCCCGTTCAGGCGCTTCATGTTGCGCGCTTCGGCGTGCTGGGTGCGGTTGCGCACCACCACCCAGTCGAGGTCGCGCTTCTGCTCGGCGATGGTCGAGTGCGCCCGCTTCTTGCGCGCTTCCCACATCAGCTCGGCATAGAAGGACAGCTTTTTCACCTTGAACGTCTCGCCCTCGACCTGACCGATCAGGTCGAAGTCGACAAAGCTGTCGTTCAGCGGCGTCACCAGCGTATCGGCGGTGGTGGCGACGTGGCGAGCGAGCGGATCGTCCTTGCCGGGCGTGTCGAACACCAGGAAGTCCTGACCATCGGCGATCTCGGCCGCGATCTCCTCCAGCTCTTCGATGCTGGTGCCGTCATAATAGGCGAAGCGCGTGCCGGGCAGGCTGATGTTGCGCCGCTTCTCGGTGTCGAGCCGGTTCTCCATGTAGCGGAACAGCGTTCGCTGGCGATGATCGAGATCGATGCAGGCCACTTTCGCGCCCTGGTAGGCGAGCGCGATGGCGACGTGGACCGCCGTGGTGGACTTGCCGGTGCCGCCCTTCTCGTTGGCGAAGACGATGCGATGCGCTGTCACGGTCGTTCCCTAAAAATCGTTGTCCGGCACGATATTCGGCGGCTAATCGCCGCACGAACCCGTCCGATGCTGGACATCATATCGGAGCGCACCCCGGCAATGCAATTGATCCACGCCCTTGATCCACTGCGCAGCGCAGTCGCGGCCTTGCGGACACACGGTTCGATCGCCCTGGTGCCGACCATGGGCGCGCTGCATGACGGCCATTTGACGCTGGTGCGCGAGGCGAAACGCCATGCTGCGCACGTAGTCGTGTCGATCTTCGTCAATCCGCTCCAGTTCGGCGCGAATGAGGATCTCGATGCCTATCCTCGCCAGCTCGAACGCGATTGCGCCTTGCTGGAAGGCGAAGGCGTCGATCTGGTCTGGGCGCCCACGGTGGACGCGATGTACCCCGCCGGCTTCGCCACCAACGTGTCGGTCGCCGGGGTGAGCGAGGGGCTGGACGGCGCGGCGCGGCCCGGCCACTTCGATGGCGTCGCCACGGTGGTGTGCAAGCTGTTCAACCAGGTGCGGCCCGACGTGGCGCTGTTCGGCGAGAAGGATTGGCAGCAGCTCGCCGTCATCCGCCGCATGGCCCGCGACCTCGACCTCACTCTGCCGCATGCCGACGCCATCCTCGGCGTACCGACCGTGCGCGAGATGGACGGCTTGGCGATGAGCTCGCGCAACGCCTACCTGACGCCCGAGCAGCGCGAGGCGGCGCCGGTGCTGCCCGCGGCGATGCGCGTTGCGATCGGCGAGATCGAGGGCGGTGCCGACCTCGGCGATGCCCTGGCCCATCTCGCGCGCACCTTGCTGTCGGGCGGCTTCCTGAGCGTCGACTATGCCGAGCTGTGCGACGCGGACAGCCTGGCCCCGCTCACCGCGCGCTCGCACCGGCCGATGCGGCTGCTGGTGGCGGCGCGGATCGGCAAGGCGCGGTTGATCGACAACATGGCGGTGGCGCCCTGATTGGGTTTGGCGCGGAGGCGAAGAAGAAAAAGGGAAGAAAGATTGGCGCGCGCAGAGGCGCAGAGGCGCAAAGAGGTTGAGCTTGCGGCGAAGCCGCTTTTCGCCTCGACGATTCCGCCAGCCGCAACGTACGAGTA
>Ga0182194_1000022_pt1 | contig 23461 bp, 22 predicted proteins | sample G5R1MG_34_FD_128377 | JGI IMG/M metagenome (GOLD analysis project Ga0182194, IMG submission 128377) | Switchgrass phyllosphere microbial communities from Michigan, USA - G5R1_MAIN_12SEP2016_LD1 MG | ecosystem: Host-associated > Plants > Phyllosphere > Phylloplane/Leaf | place: USA: Michigan...
TGCGATGCTGGAGCGACACGACGGGCGCGCGTACATCATCATGGACAGCAAGCTGCGGCGCCAGGCGTTGAAGGACGCCTTCGGCGAAGGCGTGCTGAGCTTCCAACGCGACATCACCTTGATTAATTGCCTGGTCGGCGCGACGAAGGGCGCAACGCCGGCGGCGCTCGCCGCCAAGATGGGCTTCTCGGCCAAGACATTCGCGAGCGCGCTCGACACCTACAATCGGGCGGCGCGAGGCGAGATCGCCGACGCCTTCCACAAGGCGACGGACGAAATGGCCGAACTCGCTACCGGGCCCTACTACGCGGTGGACGCTTCCACCGATGCAAGGCTGTTCCCGTTGTCCTGCATGACGGTCGGCGGCTTGCTGGTGGACGAGACGACCGGGGCGGTGAAGGCCTTGTCCGGCAAGCCGATACCCGGCCTCTATGCCGCCGGACGCAATGCCGTGGGGATCTGCTCCAACCTTTATGTCAGCGGCCTCAGCTTTGCCGACTGCATTTACTCGGGCCGCCGAGCAGCAGCGGCCATGGCCCATGCGCCCTATTGATGACGCTGCCGATCGAGATCCCTGCGTGCCGCCTTCGTATCAAGTGCCGCCTGGTGCATGATCTGCGTCCCCTGGCTGCCGCCGTTCTGCGGGGGCCGCATCTTCACCGGACAAGCGCTCGAGAGTGGCGATCACCGCATCAAAGCCAAGCTTCACGATCTCCTCGCGCCTGACGGACGGCAAGTGCGCCCGGCGGGCCAGTTCGGCGCGGGCGTCAGGGCCATCATCGTCCTCGGGCAGGACGGGCGGCGCACCGTCGGCACTGACCCTATTGCGTCCAGCGTGATTCTCCACCAGCAGCAAGCCGACCACTTGTGCCTCGCACCAGGAATGTACCAGCACGAGTTGGCGGTCCGCGAACCCCAGCGAGCGCAGGACACGCAGCAGCGGCGCGCGGACGTGGACCCAGGCCGGTGATGCCTGGTTGCTGGTCGCCATGACGCGGAACGCGACCGGGTTCTTCGCGATGAAGCGATCCAGTTCCTGCAGCCAAGCGGAGAGCCGCTGCCGCCACGGCGCGGCATCGCCCGGATCGGTGAACGCGAAGCTCGAAAAGACGTCCGCCGCCACCGCCGCGAACAGGACGTCGCGGTTGGCGAAGTAGTTGTAGACTGACGATGCCGGCACGGACAAGTGGCGCGCCACGCGCGCGAAACTCACGTCAGCACTGGGGCTGGTCTCCAGCAGGCTACGCGTGGCCTGAACGATCATCGCCGCCGTCAGCTTCGGCGGTCGTCCGCGGGTGGCGGTTTTGGCGATGACGGGCGCTTCACGAGCTGTTTCCATGCCCTTGTTGAGGGCTTGCACCGCATGCTTGTCAAGACGCACGTACTCACTCCCAGCGACTTTATGGCAACGATTGCCGGAAAATGCTTGCACATGCCGGCCACTCGGGCGACTAAAGGTGTCGCAACAAGACGGGAGAGGCCTTTCATGGCGCACAGCAGCCATCATGGTTTCAGCTTTACTAAGCTGATCGTGGCCGACGTGGACAGCCTTTTCAGGTTCTACAACCAGGTGTTTGGCCTCATCGAGATGACACGGGTGCGACAGGGCGAAGGAGAGCACGCGCTCGACGAGATCATCATGACCGCGCCGGAGGGCGGCTATTCCACTCCTTCGCTCGTGATCCAGCGCTTCCCCAATCGCCCGATCCCAGCGCCTGGCGAAGCGACGCTCGGCTTCATCGTCGAGGATGTCGACGCCACCGTGGAACGCGCGCTGGCCTGTGGCGGCAGCGTCTATCGCGCGGCGGCGGCGCAACCCCAACACGGCGTGAAGGTCGCGTTCGTTCGCGATAGCGAAGGGCACATGATCGAACTGGTCGAGATGATTTGACCCACCCCTTTCACAAGATAATTGAAGGAGAGACGGCGATGAACGAAGAACTGGCCGACAGCTTTCGCCCCGTGGCGCCGCCACGCGTTCTGGACCAGGTGTACAGCGATGATCAACACGCGCGCCTGATCGGTGTCGTGCGCGATCATGGGCCATGGCCCATGATCCTGGCGCATCATTTCAAGACGCCTGACGAGGTCGTCGCGACAAGTTCGGGCGAAGTGCCCGAAGGCGTGACGCTGACCTGGGACGCCTTCCTCAATCCCGTGTTCCGCGGCTACCTCGCCAAGGGCGGCGTCTGCCTCTATCCCGAGATCGACGATTGCTACCACAATGCCGGCTTCCTGGCCCGAGTGCGGGACTACTACGGCGCGGCCTACGCGCAGCCCGAGTCCATGCTGTTCAACATCTCGGGCCCGTGCGGCGGCGGCGGATCTCCGCACATCGACGGCACGCGGTTTCGTGGCCTGACGCTGGAAAACTCGCCCGTCTGGCTGCTCAACATGATGGCGAAGTCGGGCCTGTTCAAACGGTGGCAGGCGCGCAAAGCCCAAGTCATCGCCTGGTACTACAAGGGGAAGATCGGCGGCAGCTTCACTTACTGGCCCGACGGTCCGCGCAATCCGCCGCAGCAACTCTTGGCACCGATGTGGGGCAAGGCCGTCGTCGTCGAGAACGAGATGATGTACCACACCGCGCAGATGAACGGGCCATCGGCAATGCGCCGGCCGGAGGGGCTCGCCTATGAAAGCCTGATCGGCGCCGCGGGCGACGAGTGGCAGATCACCACCGGCGACCACGTCATCCAGCACATTCCCGACGAGGAAATGCGCTTTCTCGTGCACTGGGGCGCACAACTCTACATGGACTATGACGAGCTGAAGGTGTCGCTCGATCATACCGACGATCTGACGCTCGAACAGATCTTCGATATCTTCATCGCCGACTTGCGCCGCCGGGGACAGACGTTTGAAATGCCGAGCGATCCGATCTCCGATCGCGCCTTCATCCGCCTGCTCACGCGCGTGTATGACCTCGGCAAGCCGCTGATCTTCCCGCCCGATCCGGTCGAGGACGTGCTCGCCGCCTGATTTGCGGCTTGCAAGCAAAGAGAAAGGGCCGCCCGGCGATCGGGCGGCCCTTTTGTCATTGTCAGCGAACGGTTCAGCTGCCGAAGCTGTAGCGCAGCTTGACGCCGTACATGCGCGGCTCGCCATACAGGCTGCTCCACACGCCCAGGCTGTTGAACGAGTTAAGATTACTGACGCGGAACACCTTGTTGGTCGCATTGGTCACGAACAGGCTTGCATCGATCCCGCTTTTCGCGACGTTGCGCCAATCCAGCGACATATTGAGCAGGCCATAAGCTTCCAACGTCGATCCAAGCTCGTACGATGGATCGCTGGCCGGAGCCGTCGGCTGTCTGGATACGTGTGAGTAGCTGACGAAGTATGACAGCTCGCCCATGTTCGGCCCAACGGGGATCTTGGCAGTGGCGCGGATATTGTAGATATACGGCGTCACGTACTGGAACGGCATGCAGCTCGCGTCCACTGTCCCGCCGAAAGGAACCAAGGGGAACGTGCCGCTGGGCCCGCACGTACGATCCTGCCCCAGCGAGGTGTACTGGAATTTCTTGTACTCTGCATCGGTGTGGCTGAACGTGCCGCCGATCTCCAACCCTTCGAAGGGACGAAACGAGGCGTCAACTTCGACGCCTTGGATCGTCGCCGTGGCCGAAAGGATCTTAGCGCCGCCGGCTCCCGTCGTCAGGTTGAAGTCGCCGCCCGGACGCTGGATATTGTTGTAGTCCGAATAGAAGTACGTGACGTTGAGCCGCCCAGGCACCGATCCCACACGCCAATCCGACTTGAAGCCCGCTTCGTAGCTGGTCAGCTTTTCGGGATCGAACGTACGGAACTGCGGGCTGACCGCGACCGAGTTGAACCCGCCCGCCTTGTAGCCGCGCGTGATCTTTCCATACAGCAGCAGATCGCGGACGGGCTTGTAGTCGACACCAACAGTCCAGGTGGGCGCCTTGGTCTTCAGCGTCGCCCTGAAGGTGCAGTCAGCCGCGCTTGCCGGCGTCGAGTTGTCCACCGAGCAAAGCACGCCTCCGTTGGGCAATGGCGCAAATGCTGCCGAGAAACCCTTTACGGTATCCCAGGTATAGCGGTAGCCGCCGGTCAGCCGCAAACTGTCGAGCGCGGGCGAAAACGTGCCGAGATCCAGAGTGGCCTGCCCGTACAGGGCCTTGGACCGATTGGTGACACCGCTGAATGACCGCGTGCCCGGACAGAGAGCGGGGTTGCCCGTGTTTAGCGGTGAACAGAACTGAACCGCTGCCGACTCCCAGACGCTGGCCGGCTTGGCATTTATATAGAAACCACCCACCGTGTAGGTCAGGTGATTGTCCAGGGCATTACCCTGCAATTGCAGTTCCTCGCTGAATTGCTCCAGGTGATCGCGCGGACCGTTGAGCTTCACCTCATTGTTATAGCCGGCAACTGGAAGACCGAATTCATCGGTGAATCCTGCAATGGGGAAAGTCGGGAAGTCGGCGCTCTGGGTAATCTGATAGGCTTGGAGCGGAGTGCCGTCCAAATCGCCGCCGTAATCCGATTTCAGATTCTGATAGCTGATGATGTTACGCAGTGTCAGCGTGTCGCTCAGCTCCAGATCGGTGTTGTTGATCACACCCCACGCATCGATGTTGCTATAGCTGTCCGCGTCGTTGCGGGTCCGCCGAATGCCGATTTGCCGCGAAATCTCCGTCTGCCGATTGAAGATTGCGATACAGGCCGGCGTTGCACATCTGCCCGTAGCCGGCGCTCCCGGACGGAAGCCGCGATTGATGTAGCCCGGACCGTTGTTGCGCGACTTGGACCCATAGATCATCAGGTTGTTGGTCAGCCGCTCGGTCGGCGTGAACAGGATGCTCGCGCGGCCCGTATACCAGTGCTGATCGTCGCGATCCTTGTCCCACACCAGGTCGCGCGTGTAGCCGTCCCGATCGTAATAGGCGCCGGCCACGCGCACGGCGAGCTTGTCCGCGATCAGCGGCACGTTGACCGCACCCTGTATATTCACGAGGTCGTAGTTGCCGTAGGCGCCCTCGATGAAGCCCTCGGCATGGTCGGTGTTGGGCCGCTTCGCGGTCACCAGCACGGCGCCACCCGTGGTGTTGCGTCCGAACAGAGTGCCCTGCGGTCCCGACAGCACCTGCACGTTTTCCAGGTCGACGAACAGGCCCGGACCGCCCTGCAGGCTGAGGCTGATTGAGGCGACGAGCGGCACTTCGTTCAGATACGTGGCGACGGATGGCAAGGCGAGGAAGCCGGTCGACTGGCCGCGGATGGAGAAGGTCTGCACATCGCGGCTGGCCTGGCCTTGCGTGCCGACGACGAGCGAAGGCACGGAGCCATACAGATCCTGCGGCTTGGTGACGTTCAGCTCGCGAAGCCGCTCGGAAGAGAATGCGCTGATCACCACCGGCACATCCTGCGAACGCTCTTCGCGACGCTGCGCGGTCACGATGATGTCGTTATATCCCAGCGATGCGTCGGACCCCTGTGGTGCATCCTGTGCAAGCGCGGGTGTCGTCAATGCCGCGAGCGTGATACCGCTCAACAGATAGACACGGCGGTTCTTCCTCCAGATAGACATGATGCTACTCTCCCACTTGTTTTTTGTATAGATAATGAATTTCAGACAGCAATCTTTGACGCCGCGACCAGCTTTTCTGCGCACGCAAGTCTTCACCGCCGTATAAACGGCGACGAGTTCCGTAGTTCTTAGGTAAACCTTCACCCCAATTTAGCGCACGCAATGCGCAAAACCATCCTCTCATGTCGACCATCGAGTTTAATCTCGATCAGTTCGATACCTTTTATTGCATAGCTTGCTGTACTGCGCAAACACTTCGGTTCATCTGACGTACAAACATCGGCATGCCGCTATGACGCAAAGAGTTGGATCATCGACCCCATCATCTCTGCCGCACGCTGCGCAGGCGTCAGATCGGACCGGCGCGCCAATGGCGCCTCAACCGCTACCATCGCGTGTTCGGGAATGAAGGAAAGCAGGCCTTTGAGGCCGAATTCACCATCGCCGGGAAGTTGACGGGCCAAGGCCGCCTCCCGGCCGCGATCCTCCGGCGCTTGCATGGGACCATCGTTGAGCTGGACGTGCCGGATGCGTGCGGGCGGTAACGCCGCGACATCGGCCCAGGTGCAGCCGCTGCGGATTACATGAAGGCTGTCGACGCACAGGCCGACGTCCGGTCCCAAGTCTTCGGCCAGAGCCAGCGCCATCGCATGATTGGCGATGACCGACATCGGAAAGGCTTCGATAATCGCGGGCACGCCTAAGTCGCGGCAGATTCTCACCAGACGTTCCAGAGAACCGCGCAACCGCGCGAGATCGTCATCCATGCCCAGCATGTTGACGGTGCCGCCGATCTCGGCGGTCAGCGCGACCAGGCGCTCCAGGTGCGGCCAGTCGATCTTGGGTTCGAGCATGAACGGCTCGACGATGCCGACCGACAGCCCGGTCGACCGCAAGGCCGAGAGAACCTCCGCACGCGCCGCCGTGTCGTTGACGAGGTCACGCGCCGGGCTGATCGGGATCGGTGCGGCGAACAGGCTCACCGACGCGAAACCCGCCGTCGCCGCGGCCTTGATCAGCGACAGCGCATCCAGGTCGACCAGGGAGAGATGATCAAGGCAGAACTGGCGCATGGTGCAACGATGGCTAAAGAAGAAGGGCCGCGCAACGATGTGCGCGGCCCTTCCGGCATACCGTAAAAAGTCAGGCGGCTTCGGCGTATACTCCGCCGCGCGGTGCTTCGGCCGGGTACTCGGCAGGACCACCAAAGTCATAAGCGTTGTTAAGCGCCTTGATGAAGACCGGATCGCGCATAGGATCGGTCGGTGTCGCGATCTCAATCCCGCGCGAGCGGACGTCGGCGATCAGCGTCTCGAACACGCGATCGTACGTCAGGTTATCCGAGCCATCCATGTTCTTCTTGAGCTCGGCGAAGTCCTCGAAGACTTCGGCCGACCAATGGACCAGGAAGCGCAAGTCCTCGGTACGATAACGCTCAACCACCTCGTCGCCCGTCTTGACGATCCAGCCATCGGGATCGCCCGCCTCGCCGGTGAACACGCTTTCGAAGCCGAGGCCGGCGGGACGCTGCCGCTCCACGGGGCCGTTGGCCTCCCCGCGATGCACCAGCATCTCGTTTTGCACGACCACGCCGCGGTTGTAGATCGGCGACTTCAGGCGCGTGGGCGCCTCCAGCGGGCCCTTGGGCCAGTAGGTGAAGCCGCTCGCGGGATCATGGCTGAACCAGGTGATGACCTGCGCCATCTTGATGAGGTAATCCTGGAACAGACCAGAGCGGCCCATGATCGAACACAGCCAGGTCGGCGAGTTCTCGTAGCGGATGCCACGAAAGCTCGGCGTATCGAGATGGCCCGGATCGTTGTTGCCGCAAGGACCGTTGATGTTGAACAGCATCATCTGCGGCTTGGCGTACTCGGCGTTCCAGTACGACTTGGCATGATCGATGAAGGTCTGATTGTAGAACAGGTCGCTGATCTCAGGGTAAAGGCAGGTCGAATAGTTACCGTAGAAGCCGCGGAAGGTCGGCGTCAGAAACATGTCGAGCGTGGGCTCGAACCCTTCGGGAAAGCCGCCTGCGAACGTCGCGATCAGCTCTTCGGCGTTGGCGAAGTGTTGGGCGATGATCAGCTTCCAGTCGCCACGATCGTGGACCACGTCCAGCAAGCGGCGCAGTTGCTCGTCAGTATAGACGTTGTCGATCTCGCGCGGCGGCGACGCCGGCTGCAGGATGCTCGAAAGATGGCGACGATGATCGAGGCTGGACATGAACTTCTCCTCTCGCGGTGCCGACAACATGGTCACGCGAATCCACGCGCATCCCTCGGCCCTTCGATTTGAAAAGTTATCACGCTATAACCTGATGGCCAAGCACCAAATCACGCAGTAGGGTTCTGCCATGATGGAAGGACAGGAAGTGACGGTCGTGAAGAGCAAGGGCGTGCGGACCAGCGATCGCCTGCTTGATGCGGCCGAGGCGCTCTTCGCGCACAAGGGCTATGAGGCCACGGCCTTGCGCGACGTGGCCGAGGCGGTGAACATCAGCCAGCCCGGGCTCTACAAGCACTTTGCCAGCAAGGAGGACCTGTACTGCCAGGTGCTGCAACGCGCCTTGCAGCCGCTCGCCGACGAGATGGAAGCGACGATCGATCGGCCCGCCACCGAAACATCGTTCCATCAGCTGACCAGCAAGCTCATCGAAGTCATGGTGCAGCACCCGCGCGTTCCCATACTCCTGATCCGCTCCATGCTCTCGCCGCCGTCGGCGCGCGACGAGATCGGCATGGACTGGGTGAACCGCATGACCGATTATGGCCGTCGCATCACGCTCGCGAGCAACCGCGACCTGCCATCGACGGACATGGCGCTGCACATCGTCGCCGTATTCAACGTCATGTTCGGCTACTTCTGGGCCGCGCCCGTGCTCGGCCAACTGTCTGGAGTCGATCCGCTCGATCCCGAGATGGTCGCGCGCCAGAAAGCCTTTCTGGCGCGCTTCATATCCTCGCTAGCGACGGAGCATCCCGCGCCTCAGGCGTGAACGCCGCCGTCGACGCGGACGATCGCACCGTTCATGTGCGCTCCATCGTCGCTCGCCAGCATGGCGATCACGCCCGCGATCGAGTCCGGCGGCGAGAAGCCATTGATCGGGCTGAGGTGATTGTACAGCTCCCAGTCCGCGCCTTCGACCATGCCGGTCTGCACGCTGCTGGCCAGCGGCGTCGAGATGCCACCCGGCGCCACGGCATTCACTCGCACGCCGCGCTTGACGTATTCCCACGCAAGGCTCTGGGTGAAGGCCGATACCGCGCCCTTGCTGGCGGCATAGCCGGACAGGAACGGATGGCCGAAATGGCTCGATGTCGACGCGGCATTGACGATGTTGCCGCGCGTGCGCTCCAGATGCGGCAGCGCCTCGCGACACATGAGGAACGTGCTGCCCAGATTGACGGTGACGCACGCCATGAACTCGTCGAGGCTCATCTGGTCCGCATGGCCCGAGCGGATGATGCCGGCCATGTTGACGAGCACGTCGAGCCCACCGGCCTCGGCGACCCAATCCGCCACGATGGCGCGCGCGTCGTCTTCGTTGGAGGCCGAGCCCACCCGCACGGCAATGCCGCCATGCTCCTGAGCAAGTTCCCGCAGTCCAGACTCGTTGAGGTCAAGCGCGAGCACCCTTCCCCCTTCGAGAGCGATACGGCTCGCGGTCGCGCGTCCGATCCCAGAGGCGCCCCCGGTGACGATCACGGATTTTCCTGCGAAGCGCTGGCCCAAGTCCATTCCGGCCTCCATCAGGTAATGATCGCCGGATGCGCGATGCGCGGTTCACCCAGTTGGCCGCGATACGATGGCGGTTGACGGCCGTCGAGATCGGTAAATCCATACTTCACCGCGACTTCGGCGGTTATCAGCGTCTGGCCGCTAATTGCATCGCGTTCCGGATCGTCGTGGATGGCCAGAATCGCACGACCGTTGAACTCCGGTGTTTCCGCCAGCTTCATGATCTCGGCGTACGTCTCAGGGTGCTCCTTCACCGTGCGCGCGCTACGCTCGGTCTTGAGCGGCCCCATCCACAGCGACACCGCAGCGACGCCCGTGCCGCGCAAGTCGACCGCCATGTCCGCCGCGAACTTGTCGACGCCCGCCTTCTGCGCGCCATAAGCCGCACCGTGCATGTAGCAATGTGATCCGAACGAAGATGTGAACGCGATGAGACCATCACCATTCGGCACCATCAGCCGGGCCGCGTGCCAGCTGGCGACATAATGCGAACGCAGCCCGACATCGAGGATATCGACGAGCGCGATGGATTTCTCCCAGAACGGGCCTGGCTTCACCAGGTCGTCGTGCAAGGCGGTGACGTTGTTGACCAGGATGTCGAGCCTTCCGCCGCACTCGTCCGCGACACGCGCGAACAAGGCCGCCACTTGCGCATCGTCGGCATGGTCACACTGGATAGCGATGCCCTTGCCACCGGCGGCATCGACTTGCGCCGCGGTCGCGCCGATTGTGCCGGGCAGATCGGCATCTCCCTCGCGCACGGTCCGTCCGGTCACATAGACGCGATAACCCTGCTCGCCGAGCGCGACCGCGATCCCACGGCCCGCACCACGGCTTGCTCCGGTGACCACGGCCACCGGGCATTCACTCCTCCCCATGTCTTGCTTTCTCCTGTCAGGCCGCGACGCTTGAGGATCGCTTGTCCAGCGTTACATGCAGGCCATTGGTGCGCGTGTGCGAATCCGGCGCCTTGTCGCGCGGATTGTAGAACTGCTTATACCACTGCCGCACCTTGCCGTACGGGCCGTCATTCGGAACGACCATCGGGTTGATGCACGCCCGCTTGTTCTGCCAGATCTCCACGTCCTGCGCGAACGCTAGGCGGCTGCCTTCCTGATAGTCCAGGGCGGCGGCGCGCAGTTCGTCGGTGATGGGGGCGCTGCCATCGTTCACCTGCACCATCAGGCCGTGCCACACCCGGATTAGCCCGTCCGCGATCGGCGTGTGCGTGATCATGATGAACGAGTTGAAGGTGCCTTCCATCTCCGACTGGAGGATCGACGGGCCGGTGTACCAGGTGTCGAGCGTCAGCACGTCCTCGGGATTGAGCGTCAGAGTGCGGTGCCCGGCGGCATAGTACTGGTGGACGATGTGGTCCTTGAACTCGTTGGCGAAGTACACGAAGTCCTTCGCACCGTGGATCGGCACGAAATGGCCGAAGTCCGCCATGTTATCGACGACTTCGATCGGGTGAACGTCGAGATCGCCCATGAAGTCGATCTTCCAGTTGACCCAGCCCGGCGCGTCGAAGTGTCCGCCAAATTCGGGCAGTTCGAAGTTCGGCTCCAGGCCTTCGGGATCGTACCACATCCAGATCGTGCCGGCGCGCTCCACCGTCGGGAACGTGCGGAGCTTGGCCGCCTTGGGCTTGAACTCGGAATAAGGGATGTTCTTGCACGCACCGTCCGGTCCATACTGCCAGCCGTGGAACGGGCAACGGATCGAGTCGCCCTGCACCTGCTCACCATCGCGCACGATGTACGAAGTCGTGTTCTTGGCAAGGTGCGCACCCATGTGCGGGCAATAGGCCTCTACCACATAGACGTTGCCGCTTTCGCCACGGTACATCACCAGCTCTTCGCCGAAGTAATGCATCGCCAGCGGCGTCGAAGTCGCCTCGGCGCTTTCACCCACCATGAACCAGCCACGGGGATACTCGAATTCACCCAAGCGGTAATCGGCCGACTTTGCCATGTTCATAACATCCTCTTGCTTGCCGCGGCATATAGCATGCGGGGCTTCGAATTGCCACCGGCCCGCCTGCGGCAGTCGTTAGTCCCGCCATACACTACGCAAATCGCCATGGCGAGTACAACAAGGTGGCGCGATGCGCTTTTCGCCTGATACACCAGTGCGCACCACGCCAGCCGCACGTCGAGCCAAGGGAGAGCGCGTATGAACCAGCAGGCAAACGATCATGATACGCACCCCCTGCCCAGCCAGGCGGCCATGCGCGCCGCCTTGCTGGCCTATGCCGACAGGGTAAACGCCGGCGACAGCGTCGGTGTCGTTGCGCTGTTCGCCCCCGACGCCGTGATCGAGGATCCCGTCGGCTCGCCGCCGAAGACTGGCGCGGAGATCGTCGCCTGGTTCGACGACACGGTGCGCTTCAAAACGCAGATCAGGCCCGTCGCGCCGGTCCGTGGATCGCACGCGAACGCCGCCGCGCTGGTGTTCGACGTCACGTTCCAGCCCCCGGAAGGCCCCGCGCTGCTGATCCGCTCGCTTGACGTGTGCACGTTCGATCACGATGCGCGGATCACCAGCCTGAAAGCCTATTGGGGGCCGGAGGACATGAGCCCGTTATCCGAGGAGGATCAGGCTTCCGGAGCTCAGGCCGACGCGGGCCACTCACCCAGCAATTCCACCACTTCGAGCAAGTGACCTTCGGGGTCGGTCACGAAGGCCACCTTCACGCCATGCTCGGGCTGGCTCTTGATGTCCGTGACCACGGCGCCGCCGGCTGACTTCGTGCGTTCCACGAACGCGGCCAGATCGTCGGTGATGAAACCCAGGATCACTTCCTCGTTCGCCGGCGCGGCACGATCCAGGAACTTGAACAGCACGAAGGTGGAGCCACCCTGCGCGGTTGCATTGAACAGGATCTCGTCGATCGCTCGATCGCCAACGGCGCTCTGAACGCGGCCGCTTTCCTCGAAACCGACCACGTCCTTGTAGAACGCGGCCATCTTCTCGAGGTCCTGCACCACGAGCTTGGTAAAACCGAAATGTGCCTTGGCCATCATCGTCCTCTTCGATTGCGTGCTTTGTCGCGGCTGACGTCATGGCCGGGCGAACGGACAATGACAACAGCTCCTGTACATTTGCGTAAACGCTGCCGGCGGCTTGTCTATGCAGCCCCGCCTGCCTAGAACTTCTGTTCCGCATGGCGATCCCGCACGCGCGGCACCGCATGGATCAGGACCCCTCTTCACCGATGTCGACCAGCCGCCTTTCCAGCGCCGATCGGCGAGCGTCTATCATCCTTGCCGCGCGGCAGGTCTTCGCCCGCTATGGGCTGGAAGGCGCGCGCACGCAGCAGATCGCCCAGGCCGCCGGCGTATCGGAGGCGCTGCTGTTCCGCCATTTTCCGACCAAGACGCACATCTACCGCGCGGTGCTACGCAGCGTGATCGAGGACCAGAACGAAAATTTCCGTAACATGGGCCCGACCGCCGCCAGCACCGAGGGGCTGCTGGAGATCGTGTGCCGGCTGATCGTCCATGCCATGCGCGGGTCACGGGCCTTCAACGCCGAAGGGATGCGCATGGTCGTGGGGAGCCTCGCCGCGGACGGTGGCTATGCGCGCCTCATCTACCGGCGCGCCTTGCGGCTCTCGTTGAACGGATTGACGAACGCGATCGCTGCTGCCCGTGAAGATGGCGGCCTTGTCGGCGAGCCGCTGTCGCCGGTGAATGCCGCCGCGTTCCTGGAGCATGTGGGGACCATGATGATGATGGCGCGCTGCCACGATCAGACGGTAATCCCCTACGAGGGCGACGAGTCTCGTGTTGTGCGAGAGACGATGCTGTTCTGCGGTCGCGGTTTGGGCGTCAAGGAAGAGCGGATCCTGAGCTTCCTGGATACGCATTATGGCACGATGACACAGGGTGAACCGCAAAAATCGTAGCGGAACGACAGGAAATCTGTCGCAAGGTTCCATTTACATATTGCTGTGTGAAACCCTCTGCCCTATGCGGTCGGCAACAAGTCAGAAGGTCATGCCGCGCGACGGATGATCGAATTGCCGAGCCAAACGGGAATACCCGTTGGCCGTGTCGCCGGGCGCGACGGAATAGGGAGAGGCCGATGTTGCTGCAGAACAAGGTTGTCGTCGTGAGCGGTGTAGGCCCCGGTATGGGCCAGGCGCTCGCGCGTATCGCGGCGGCAGAAGGGGCTTCGGTCGTTCTCGCCGCGCGCAACCTCGACTTCCTGAACACCATCCGCGACGAAATCACGGCACAGGGCGGCAAGGCGATCGCGGTATCCTGCGACATCGCGGACGAAGCGCAGTGCGTGGAGCTGGCACGGCAGACGGGCGAGGCGTTCGGCGGCCGGATCGACGGGCTCGTCAACAGCGCCTACTATCATGGTGACTGGAGCGTGATCGACAACACCGATCCCGCCGACATGGCGCGCGGCTTCGACGTGAACTGCCTGGGTGCCTTACGGCTTACCCGCGCCTGCGTGCCGCTGTTGCGTGATGGCGGCGCGGTCGTGAACGTCTCGACGATGGCGACCGTGCGTCCCTTCGGCGGCGATCACGGCATGGAACTGGGTTATGCGGTCGCCAAGGGTGCGCTGAACACGCTCAGCAAGTACATGGCGGCAGACCTTGGCAAGCAGGGCATCCGCGTGAACACGTGCCGGATGGGGTGGATCCACGGCGCCCCCGTGGAAGGTCACATCCAGTCGCAGGTCGATGCAGGCTTGCCCCGTGAAGACGTGGTAGCCGGGATCACCAAGGACATCCCGATCGGCAAGATCCCGCCCGAGGACGACTGCGCCCGTGCGGTGCTGATGCTTGTTTCCGATTATTCGCGGGTTGTCAGCGGCGCCACGCTGGACGTGAACGGCGGACACTGGATGGCGCCCTGAACCGGAGCGTCGTCTCGAAGCAATACATAGACCCGACATCCAAGCCGGGCCCACAAGACACATAAAGAACAAAAGACCTACCGGGAGAGGATTTTGCGGTGACGGGAAATATCCCGACACGAAAATCACATGAGTAGGAGAGTTCCCCCAATGTTTTCTGAGATCAGGCGGAGCCAGCGCCTCACGCTGTGCGCCACAAGCATGCTGGCCGGCTTCGCTGGCCTGGGATCCACTGCCGCAATGGCGCAGGATGCCCCTGTCCAGGCCGCCCCGCAGCAGGCTGCGACGGACACGAGCGGCATCGCCGACATCGTCGTGACCGCGAATCGACGCGAAGAGCGCAACCAGGACGTGCCGATCTCCATCACGGCACTCTCGGCCGATCGCCTCGCGCAGCAGGGCATCGCCAAGGAGCAGGATCTGCAGGCCAGCGTACCGTCGCTCGTCGTCGGTCCAAATGGTCAGGGCTCGCGCGATTCGCAGTCCTTCACCATCCGTGGCCAGGGCGCCACCTTCCAGGCCTCGCCGGGCGTGGTCGTCTACCTCAATGAAGTGCCGCTTCCGGCCGCCATCACCCTGTCGCAACAGGGTGGCCCCGGCAACTTCATCGATCTTGAGAACCTGCAGATCCTCTCCGGCCCGCAAGGCACGCTGTTCGGCCGTAACACCACTGGCGGCGCCGTGCTGCTCGTTCCCAAGAAGCCGACCAACGAGTTTGGCGGATGGGTGCAGGGTCGCATCGGCAACTACGATCGCCGCGAGATCGAGGGTGCGATCAACGTTCCGCTGATTGAGGACAAGCTACTGGTGCGCGCCGTGGGCGCTTTCCATGACCGTGACGGCTTCACGCGCGACGTGGTGTGGAACAAGCGTCGCGACGACGAACACTGGTACTCGGGCCGCATCGGCATCACCTTCAAGCCGACCGAGACCATCGACAACTACACGATGATCTATGGCGCGAACTCGTCGAACAACGGCAGCGGCTTCATCAATCGCGGCTTCAACATCGCCGGACTGGCCGGCGTGGGACTTTGCTCTGACACGCCCTTCACGGCGTCAGGGCCCTTCTCGTGCAACGTCTATCGTGCCGCTGCCGCCCAGGCCGATGCGCTGGGTCCGCGCCAGACCGCGCTCGGTGTCGATGTGTTCTCCAAGACCAAGACCTGGGGCATAACCAACACGACCAACGTCGAGCTGAGCGACACGTTGACGCTGCGCAACATCATCAGCTTCGCAAAGCTGAAGCTGGATTACGCCTACGACAGCGACGGCACGGTCCTGCAACAGCATGACGTGGACGGCAACAAGTTGCCCGCTCCGGGCCAGGTGACGCTGCCCGGCCTGGGTACGCCGCTGACCTACGCCAACGCCATCGATCTTGGCGAGCCGCGTGACGATCTGAAGCAGTTCACCGAAGAACTGCAGTTCCAGGGCACCGCTCTGGATCGAGCCCTTAGCTACACGGTCGGTGGGTTCTACTACAACCAGAAGCCAAATGGCCCGCAGCGCGGCAGCGTGACGTTGTACTGCCCTGCCGTCCTCACCGGATCGCTGGGATGCCAGTCAAGCAACAGCACTTACGGTACAAGCCAGGAGTCAAAGGCGCTCTACACGCAGGCTACCCTGGACTTCGGCACGTTCTCGCCAGCGCTGGAAAGCCTGCGCCTGACTGGCGGCTATCGCCACACCTGGGACGACATCAAGGGCTTCGCGACGACGTTTACGCCAGTTGCCGCCGCGCCGAACACTGTCAGGTGCGCTTCGGACTCGCGGATCGTGGCTCTGGCGGATGGGCCGACGGCATGCACGTATACCGCTCGCCTCAAGACCAACGCCTCCACCTGGCTTATCGGTCTGGACTACAAGGTTACTAGGGACATCCTGCTATTCGGCAAGGTCAACCGGGGTTACAAGTCGGGCGGCTTCAATCAACAGGCCGTATTCGTCGATACCCGCACCTTCGATCCGGAGACCGTCACGTCCTATGAAGCCGGCTTCAAGTCCGACTTCCGCATCGCCAATGTGCCATTCCGCCTGAATACCACCGGCTATATCCTGAACTACAAGAACAGCCAGCGCGCCGGTGCCGACTTCAATCCCGTTTCGGGTGCAGGCGGCGCTGTCGTTCGCAACGCCGATGCGCGAATCAAGGGCGTTGAAGTCGAGGCCTCCATGCAGCCGTTCAAGGGCTTAGAGGTGGGCGGGAACTTCAGTTACACGCACGCCCGTTACACGAGCTACAACTTCGTGACGCCCACGGGGCAGCTTGGCTGCAACGGCGTGGTCGCACCCGGTGCTGTCGTAGACTTGAGCTGTGCGCCCTATCAGGGTGTGGCTCCGTACATCTGGAGCATCCATACCAACGCGACGATCCCGGTTGGCGACGATATGGGTGATCTCAACTTCTTCGTGAACTATTCGCATACCGCGCGTCAGTACACGGATCCCAACTCGCTGGGGGGCACCGAACCGGGCGCCTATCTTCAGCCGTTCGGGTTGCTCAACATGTCGCTCGACTGGAACGATGTCGCGCGCAGCGGCTTCGATCTTGGTCTTTTCGTCACCAACGCGACGAACAAGACCTATCGCATCAGCAACTCCAACGTGAACGACGATCTGCTTTATCAAACCACGCTTTACGGCGAACCGCGCATGTACGGCCTGAAACTCCGCTACCGCTTCGGCGGGGAGTGATCTCGGAAACGGGCCGGAGGAAACTCCGGCCCTTTTTCGTTGCGCTTTAAAGGATTGCCATGCACCTTTCCGACCATAAGGGAGGATCGCCATGTTCAAGTGCATCGCATTGCTGCGAAGAAAGGCAGACCTGTCGCATCAGGATTTTGTCGACTACTATGAAAGCCACCACTCGGTACTGATCAGGCAGCTACTTCCAGGGATTCAGGACTATCGGCGCAACTACGTGGAGCGCGAGGGTGCCTACATCTTCGCCGATGCTGCGCCTATCGACTTCGACGTGGTGACCGAAATGTGGTTCACCGATCGCGCCGCCTACGACCGCTTCGCCGTGCGCGCCGCAGAGCCGGAGATCGCCGCGCGCATCGCGGCGGACGAGGAGAACCTGTTCGACCGCGCCGGAACGCGCATGTTCACGGTGGACGAACAGAGCGGCACGCAAGCCGCTGCGCCCACAACCGCGAACTTGCTGGACGAGCGCGAGATCACGCGCCAACTCTCACGTTTCGCGCGCACCCTCGATACCAAGCAGTGGCACCAGTTGGGCGACGTCTTTGCGCAGGACATTGTCTTCGACTATGGCACCGGCCGCGACGAACACGGGATGGCGGCCCTCACCGTCAACATGCGCCGCTTCCTTGACCGCTGCGGCGGCACCCAGCACCTGATCGGCAGCTTGCTGATCGACGTGGACGGCGACACCGCGCTCAGCCGCTCCTACGTACAGGCCCGCCACCAGCGCACGGATGATAACGCCGGGCCGGTGTTCGACTCCAACGGCGAATATGTCGACCGCTGGGAACGGCGAAGCGAAGGCTGGCGGATCGTCCGGCGCGATGCCTTGTGGGCAGCGCACACCGGCGATCCAGCCATCCTCCACGCCGGCACCGACGATTTGGGCTGAGCAACCTTAGCTGTCTGGGCCGAGATCAGGCACCCACGGCACCCCGTTGATGTGGCCACCGCCGTCGACGTAGAGCGTGTTACCGGTGAGGTATCGCGCATCCTCGCTGGCGAGGAACAGCGCCACGCCGCCGATGTCGGTGTCGGGATCACCCATTCGGCCCATCGGATTGGCGGCGGAGGTGGCGGCGGCCATGTCCGGCGCCATCTCGGCGAACTTGCGGTAGCTGGCGGACACCGCGGCCGGGCAGATCACGTTGGCGCAGATGCCATAGCCGGCCCACTCGCGCGCGGCGCTGCGCGTGTAGGCGCGCAGGGCTTCCTTGCCGACGTTGTACTCCGCCGTGCCCATGTGCGCGTTCACGCCGTTGAGCGACGCGATGTTGATGATCCGGCCCCAGCGCCGAGCGCGCATGTGCGGAAAGGCCGCTTCCATCGACCACTTGGCGGCGTAGAGGCAGATGTCCATGCTGCTTGCAAACACCGCATCGGACTTGCTCTCGATCCTCGCGGTGCCCTGCCCCCGATAGGCATTGTTGACGAGCACATCGACGCTGCCGAAATGCGCGACGCACGCCGCGACGGCCGCCTGCACTTGCGCCTTGTCGGTCACGTCGCAGCGGAAGAACGCCGCGCGTGCGCCCAGCGCCTCGAGTTGGCGCACGGTCTCCTCGCCCTTGTCCGCATCGAAGTCGACGACCAGCAGCGCCGCGCCCTCTTTCGCGAACCGACGCGCCATGCCCTGCCCGATGCCGTCGGCGGCACCGGTGATCAGCGCCGCTCGGCCTGCGAGCCGACCTTCGCCTGCCGCCATCACTCAGCCGCCTCGGCGAACGGCAGGCAGACGCTGTCGAAGCCCAGCACATGCGCGACCCGCCCAAGCCCGACCCAGGCAGCGACGCTATGCGCCAGATCGACGATCTCCGCGTCCGAGAACAAGGCATGGGCGCGCTGCCAGAACTGCTCGTCGTCGGCGATGACCTTGGGCTCCTCGGCAAAGCGCTCGGCGAACTCGATGGCGGTGCGCTCGCGATCGCTGAACAGCGGCGAGGTGCGCCAGTTCGCGACATCGGCATAGAACGCTTCGTCAGGGGCCGGACCGTTGTCGGTGACCAGGCGATCAGGCCGCATGCCACTCGCCGCGAACATCGCGCCGGCATCACGCGCGGCGCGAAACTGCTGGCAGATGATGCAGCCGTTGATCTGGGCAGTACGCGATCGCGCGCCTTCGAACTCGCGCAAGGACAGGATGCTGTGCTGGTACACCGCCTTGGAGAAGTATCCGGCGGTTTCCATCAGCTCGCGCCCATGCTCGCGGCTGGCAAAGCCATAGGGATCGTGTGCCTCTTGCTCGGGTATGTCGATGCGTATCATGTCTCTCTCCTCGTCATCTTGGTCGACCGCGGTCATGGCCCTTTCGCAAGCCACTGTGCCGCCACGAAGGCCTGCAGTTCCCGGTCGAGCTCGGCATCTTCGGGCGCGCCGCCGAAGAAACGGCCATGTGGCATGGCCTCGAACACGTGGAGTTCGGCGGCGACGCCCGCCGAACGCAGGGCACGGTGCATGCGCGCGGCGTTGGACAAGTAGAGGTCTCGGGTACCGCTTTGCAGCAAGGTCGGAGGAAAACCCCGCAAGTCACCGAAGAGCGGCGAAAGGAGCGGATCGGTCAACGTGTGCCCCCCGGCATAAAGCTGCGCCGTGGCGGCAAGCCGGCCTTTCAGCACCGGATCGATGTCCATCAGGGTCGCGATGGTGTCGCCGCTTTCGGTCATGTCGACACGCGGGGAAAGCAGCAGGATGGCACGCGGCATCGGCAGCCCAGCCTCGCGGGCCCGCAGCATCAGCGCGGCGGTGAGATAACCGCCGCCCGATCCGCCGCCGACGATGATGTTGTCCGCTCCGCGTGCGGCGACCTCGGCGGCGTAGACGGCAAAGCAATCGTCTATCGCGGCGGGGTAACGATGATCGGGCGGCATGCGATAGTCGATCGCCAGTGCCTCGACGCCGTGCAGCTTTGCCTCGCGGGCGGCCCCGGCCCGGCTAAGCGCGCCTGCGCCGAACACCAGTCCACCACCGTGGATCTCGATGTAGAGGCGGTGGTCGCCTTTCCTGACGGCCCGAGGCCGCGCGCGATGCACGGTGACACCAGCAAGTTCCTCCGTGACGACCGGCAGATCCGGATCGTCCTTGGGCAGGGTCGCCGCCATGCCGCGATTGACCTGCTCGATCAGCGTGCGCCACGCCGGAACGTCCATGGGGTCGGGCAAGGGTGCGCCTGGACGCTCGGCCGCCGCTCGCAACGCCGCTCGCGCTTGCGGGCTGACCGAGCGCGGCCATGGTATCGTTCGCTGGCTTAGCGTCACGCCTTCATCCCCGACCTCAAGGATGGCGGAGTCACCTGGCTGCGGCGCGGTGGCCGACGAGCTCCGCGCCGACGCCCCCCTCGTCAGCGCCATTGCCAGCGATCCCAGCAGACCGCCGCCCATGGCCCGACGAGAGAGGCGGCCGATCATCCCGACCGCCCTTCGCTCATGGGCGCGTACCCTCGCATCAGGGCACCCCTGGGGCGCCGGGGAACCCCTCGTAGTATTGGCCGGCCAGCATGCCGCCATCGACCGCGATCTCCGCGCCGCAGAGATATGAGGCCTCGTCGCTGGCCAGGAACAGTGTCGCTTGCGCCACCTCCTCCGGTGCGCCGACACGTTGCAACGGGATGTTGCCGAAACGCTCGCTCACCGCGTCTCGGCTGCGGCTGTCGTGGTTGGTCATGATCGTGTCGATGCCGCCAGGGTGGACCGAGTTGACGCGGATACCCCGGTGACCGAGTTCCAGTGCCGCGACCTTGGTCAGCCCGCGCACGCCCCACTTGCTGGAGGCATAAGCGCCCAGCCCGTTGGCGCCCTTCATGCCGTCGACCGACGAAACGTTGACGATCGCGCCCTTGCCGCGCGCGGCCATGCCGGGCCCGACGGCCTTGATGCCCAGGAACTCGCCGACCAGGTTGACCTTCAGCACTCGCTCGTAATCGGCAAGGCTAGTCTCTAGCAGGGTGCGGAACAGCAGCACGCCGGCATTGTTGATCAGGATGTCGATGGGCCCAAGCTCCGCCTCGACTTCTTCGACCAGCGCCGCCCAATCGGCTTCGCTCGTCACGTCATGCCGGTAGAAGCGAGTCGCATCGCCCAGTTCTGCAGCCAGCGCCTGGCCTTCCTCTTCCAGCATGTCGGCGATCGCGACGCGCGCGCCGTGGGCGGCGAACAGGCGGCTGGTATGGGCCCCCATGCCGCGCGCACCGCCGGTCACGATAGCGACCTTTCCGGCTAGACGACGACCCATGTCGCTCCCTTTCTCGCTGACCGCGCTCATGCCGGCACCACTGTCGGCGCCAGCTGCGGGCGCGATCGCCCGGTCACCAGGAAGATCACCGCCGCAGCGACACAACCGGCAATCAACAAGCCGATCACCGGTCCATAGCGGCCCACCGCATCACGCAGCAGACCGACCACGGGCGGCACCCCGAAGGTCAGCGGCAGGGTCACCATGCCGAACAGCCCGATCACGCGCGGCAGCGATAACTGGCCGAAGAGCCCGGCCGACAGCATGTTGACCGCCGGGAACACGCCCGCTCCACCCGCGCCCAGTACCAGCGCACAGATCGCCATCAAACCGAACGCGTCACTACCCAGCAGGGCGAACCAGCTGAGCGCCAGCGCCGCCGCGATCAGCGCCAAGGTGCGTGCCGCACCCAGCTTTCCGCACAGGAAGCCGACCGCGAGCGACCCGAGCACCGCCGATCCGCCCATGATCGCGAGGAGACCCGCGCCTTCGCTCGGTGCGACGCCCCGCTCCGCGACCACGGCGGCCAGGTGCGACACGCTGGTGATGCCCACGGCATTGAGGAAACCCGCCCCCAGCGCCATCATCCAGAACGCCGGACTAGCCAGCAGCGCACGCGTCGGCAACATCCCCGGCGCGGCGGCACCATGGCCGTGACCACCGGCGAGCGGCTCCGCTTGTACCGGTCGATCCGAGATGCCGAGCAGGAACGGGATCAGCGCGAGGTGCAGCGCCGCGAGAACCAGATAGAACGTCGCCAGGCCATGATCGCGAATGACGACCAGCCCGACCATCGGCAGCAGCGCCACCAGCAGCGGCATGTTGGCGATTCCCAGTGCCGGGCCGGGATTGTGCGGATACCAGTTGCTCGCCAGCACGCTGGACGGGAACGGCCCGAACATTGCCAGTCCCACGCCCAGCGGCAAGGCATAGAGGAGCAGCACGGTTCCCATGTTGGGCGCGACAGCCAGCAGCGCGTAGCCGATGCCGGAGATGACGACTCCGGCGATCATCGTCCAGCGCAAGCCAATGCGACCGATCAGCGTGCCCACCGCCGGGCTCACGAGGCCTAGTACGAGCACGCATAGCGATAAAGCGAGAGCCGCCATCGCCGTGGTGGTGCCGTAAGCCTGCTGCAACGGCAGCACCGACACGCCGAAGCCACCAAAGGCGGCCCCTACGGCGACGTTCTGCGCCAGGAAGGCGCGTCCAACCATTTTCCTGGCGCGACTGCGATCGCCCACTTCCACCGATCCTTGCATCGCATCCCTCCATCGCGGGCCGGTCGAAGTGCCGACCCCGCTATTCTTCCATGTCGCTCTGTACCGTAGCCTTCAGGCGTTCACTTCGGCAATGGACGGGATCGGCGGCATTTCCGGCACGTTGTGCGCGTAACCCATCTCTTCGTAGCGCTCGGCGATCCGCCATCCCTGCGCCGTGCGCACCAGGCGGTCGCGATACCATAGGCCGATGAAGAACACCTGTTCGGGTGCGCCGTCCGCCGGCTGATAGACCATCGGGTTGAACAAGCACGTGCGCGCGGTCGCGCTGTCGCCATCGATCTTCAGCCGCGTCGTCGCGACCATATGCTGGTAGCGTGGGAACCGCTCCATCGCGACGGGAAGCCAGGCCTTGATCTCGGCCACCGACCCGCGTGCGCCGCCGGTTTCGGTATAGTCGATCACGGCGTCGGGCGTGAAAACCTGGTCGAGCCCGTCCCAGTCGCGTTCATCGATGGCGTAGCTGTACTGCGCCAGCAGATCCTGGATTTCCAGGCGATCGGAAATTTCCTGCAATGGCAGCATGCCGCATCCGCTCCTTGCCACTTTGCGGAAGAGCCTCAACGACTCAAACCGCGTTTTATGTTATTCAGGCGTCCGGCTTCTTGAAATGCGTAGCGTGGTGACGCAAGCATAATTGACAACAATAATTGCAGGAGAGAACCGATGAGTCTGGATGGCAGGATCGCGATCGTCACGGGCGCGGGGTCCGGGATCGGTCGCGCAGTGGCGCAACGCCTCGCCAGCGATGGTGCGACGCTGGTGCTGGGAGACCGCAATGTCGAAGGTGTCGAGCAAACCGCGCGCGACATCGGTGAACGCGCGACGGCCGTTTCGCTGGACGTCGCCGACGAGGTCTCGAGCCGTGCCATCGTCGAACGCGCGCTCTCACTGCATGGCAAGCTGGACATCGTGTGCAATATCGCCGGCGTTCTCGATTTCGGCCGGTTCGCCGATCTCGATGCCAACCGATGGGATCGCGTGATCTCGGTCAATCTCACCGGCGTCTACAACATGTGCCGCGCAGCCATGCCTCATCTGATCGAGACCAAGGGCAACATTGTCAACA
>Ga0182194_1000025_pt1 | contig 22882 bp, 20 predicted proteins | sample G5R1MG_34_FD_128377 | JGI IMG/M metagenome (GOLD analysis project Ga0182194, IMG submission 128377) | Switchgrass phyllosphere microbial communities from Michigan, USA - G5R1_MAIN_12SEP2016_LD1 MG | ecosystem: Host-associated > Plants > Phyllosphere > Phylloplane/Leaf | place: USA: Michigan...
CCCAGGGTGCCCCGGTAAATGGGTCTGTAGCGCCTCAGGCCGAGACGCCAACCGAAACCCCCACACCTGCCCCGGCACCCTCTCCTGAGGCCCCTAAGCCGGGTGAGCAGCCAAAGGTTGAGGCCGTCCCTTCCGAGAAGGATGAGACGGGCCTTGTTGTCTATGACGAAACTGGCGATGCCGGACTTGACCTCGCCTTGGCCTTTATTGGCCGACTGGGTATTGAGGGCACCGACCCTGCCATGGTGGCCGCAGCTAATGGCGATTTCAGCTTTATCGAAGCTAAGTTGTCCACGCTGGGCGACGAGGCTAAGGGCTGGGAAAAGCATGTCCAGCTTGCCAAGGACGCTCATGGTCGCCAGCTTAGCAAGTTCACCGCAGAGCAGGAAGCCACTAACAAGGCTGTCCACGCAATTGCCGGTGGCGAAGACAAGTGGAAGGCTATTGTGGAATGGGCAGGTAAGGAAGCTGATCCAGCAGAGAAGGAGGCTATTAACGCCATGTTCGACGCAGGCGGCTTCCAGGCTCGGGCTGCTGCCCAGATGCTCGTAACGGCCTACTCGACGGCCAAGGGAACAACCGTAACCCCAGCTAACCCAGCCTCTCAGGCCTCGGGCGTGGCTGCTCAACCGCAAGCTAGGTTGACCCAAGCTGACTACCACAAGGAAGTTAGCGCACTACACCAAAAGCTGGGTAACTCGATGGACGGGTCGCCTGAATATGCAGACCTCAAGCGCCGGTTCTTCGGTCGTTAATTTAGGATTATAGAATATGCCTCTTTTTGTTGATCCCGGCGCGATTGTCCCGGAAGCACAGATTACCCATCCCGGTCAGTTCAATCAGACTGGCGATATCAATGCCGCTGCGGTAACCGAGTACGGTCAGCAGGTTCAGCATACGATCAAGCGCAAGTCGCGTCTGGCCCCGTATGTCAACATGCGACCGGTTCGTGGTACTAACCGCATCGGTAGCTATGGCTTCGGTGATAGCGTCGTGGGCAAGGTTACTGCTGGTGAAGCTCCGGCTGCTACCAAGAATGACGTTGGCCGTAACACGCTCGTCATCGACACGCTGGTCTATACCCGCCACTTCCTGCCGCTGCTTGAAACTTTCCAGACTTCCTATGATGCCCGCGTAGAGCTTGGCGTTGAGGACGGTGAGGCTATGGCGCGCTTCATGGATCAGGCGTTCTTCATTCAGGCAGCCAAGGCCGCTCAGGATACGAACAGCCGCTATGGTGCGGGCACTGCTGGTAAGCCTTCGGGCTTCAAGGGCGGCTCGGTGGAAACCCTGTCGTCTGCTGGCGATCTGAGTGACCCGGCCAAGATGTACAAGTCTATCAGCAACCTGCTGGTCAAGATGGAAGACAAGGACGTTGTACCGGGTGAGGATGACATCATCATTGCCATGCAGCCTTCGACGTTCTACACCCTTCTCGACGCAGAGCAGATTGTAAACGGCGAGTATGTCACGGCTCGCGGTACTCGTGTCGAGGGCGCGATGATCTTCAAGTCATTCGGTTGCCCGGTCATCAAGACCAAGAACCTGCCTAGCGGCGTTGTGTCGAACCACCTTCTGTCCACCACGGGCAACGGTAACGCTTATGACGGCGACTTCTCGAAGCTCGCGGCTCTTGCGTTCTCGACCAAGGCGATGCTGGCTGGTGAGACGATCCCTCTCTCGCATGACCTGTTTTACGACAAGATTTTCAAGTCTTGGATCGTTGACAGCCATGCCGCGTTTGGCGTTACTCCTGACCGCAGCGAGTACGCGGGTGCGATCCTCTTGCCCTAATTCAACTTGCCCCTATCTTCTTCGGAGGGTAGGGGCATTTTGCGTAAAGGATACTTATGCCTGCAATGACCCAGCTAGATGTCATCAACGACATGCTTGCGACTTTGGGCGAATTGCCCATTAACTCGATAGCAGAGAGCCATCCGATGGTTCCTGCTGCGCTCCGCACCTTGTCCACGGCGTCGGCCCGAGAGCAGGCTAAGTCTTGGTGGTTCAATAAGGAACTCACTGACCTAGCCCCGGATACTCAAGGCAACATCTACCTCCCCAATGATACACTTAGGGTTGACCCCCAATGGTCCAGCCTAAACTATGTTCAGCGTGGTCGCAGACTGTATAAGCCTTTCGAGACATCCAGTACGGATAAGTATAAGTTCAAAGAGGTAGTACGCTGCTGGCTAGTTAGGGAGTTGCCTTTCGAGGACTTGCCGTTCCCAGCACAGGACGTTATCTCATACTCGGCTCAACTAGACTTCATGGGAGACTATGACGCCGACCGGGCTAAATTTGAGCAGGCTACCCAGGGATACCGGCTCGCCCTCATGACGCTCACTGCTGAGCATACGCGCAACGTAGGAGTAGACATCCTACGCCGTCGAGGCGGGGTTATCGGTGGCCGCACCGAGATTGGCGTTACTCGGCTTATAGACGGCCTTAACACTTATAGATAGGATTACTCATGAAGCTGAGCGGAAGCTACGAAAGCGTCGTTAGAGGCGTGTCTGAGCAGGCGGCACAGAACCGACGTTCTGGTCAGCACTTCGCTCAGTCCAATATGATTTCAGACCCGGTGAGAGGCTTGGCGCGGCGACATGGCTCGTTGTTGCAGGACGAGGTAATGCTAGATATCGCCGCAGATCATTACACGGAACTGCTGGCAGATACTGCGTGCCATCGGGTCTATCCATTTTTCGTTGGTGGTGATGAGTATGACCTAATCGTTCGTACTGCCGCCGATACTGCTAACCTTGGAGTTGACGGGTTCTGCTGGGTATTTAGTAAGAAGACCGGCGAATTTGTGCCTACCGTGTTCGCTTCTGGCGATGCGGCTCTACAAACAGTAATGGCAGGCGGTGTGTCTGCTGCGGTCAATATTGGGCGTTACGTGTATCTGGCAGGCAACACCCTACTCCCTACTCACGAGGCGTCGGCTGCATGGGACAACGATAGTAACCGAGCTAAGATTGCCGCCACAGTATTAGCTGGGGCCTATAGCCGAACTTTCTCATTGACCTTGCAGCGGGCTGACGGCACTAAGGTAATCGGCTCGTACACGACCCCCTCTAGCAGCTATCCCGGTATTCTGGACACGTCTGACATTCCCTTGTATAACGGCACTACTCTTAACGAGGAATACCAGAAGCAGGTCAATGACCGAGTAAACCAGTATAACGGTGAGGTTATTAACTGGACAGGTACGGCTGCTGCGGCTATTACACCTAAGGCGATTGCCAATGGTATCCGAGACAGTTTCATTAGCCAAGGGATTACCTCAGCTACTAGCAATGACAAAGGGACCGTCTATATTGACGATACTCAATTTATTGCAGCTACGGGATCAGACGGGGGTGATGACAGCTTACTTCGTGCAGTGGGCGCAGACGTGGATAACATTGACTTGGTGAACACCTATCACTATGTCGGTAAGGTCGTCCGCATTCCCTCGCCCACCACAGCAGGTAACGCTGTCTATCTTAAAGCTGTAGCCAAGGATGGCGAGAGCACTGGATGGGCATCGGTTATCTGGCGCGAAACTGCTGGCTATGTCATGCTGCCTAAGACGGTGCTGATTATGGCTACCGTAGAAGATGGCATTATGTATATGGCCTCATCTGCTGCAGACTTGTCCACTCTGACAGGCATAGCGGTCCCAACTTACAAGGCCAATACTGTCGGTGATGATGTGTCGGCCCCACTCCCCGAACTGTTTAGTAAGGGCATAAGTTATCTCGGAGTATTCCAAGACCGCATGGTGATCGGGTCAGGGGCTACGCTGCTTTTCTCACGCCCTGGCGACTATCTGAACTGGTTTCGTAAGAGCGTTACTACTATCGCAGACGACGACCCCTGGGAAGGCTTTGCTCTAGGTTCTGAGGACGACACGATTAAGTGGTCCACTCTGTACGACCGGAACCTTTTGTTGTATGGCAAGCGGTTTCAGTATGTTGTATCGGGGAGGCAGCCGCTAACTCCTAAGACGGCCTCTATCATTGTGGCTACGGCATTTGAAGACGCTGTAGATGCTAGGCCCGAGGCTACCGGAAATTATGTCATCTATAGCAAATACAGTGGCCGGGCCGGTACTGAGGTTGCATCGGTTCATCAGGTACAGGCTGGCGCTATTGCTGATAGTCCTGAAAGCTATAAGATCAGCCAGCAACTTGACACGTATCTAAAGGGTATTCCATTAGAAATTATAACCTTCACTGCACCTAACATGGTGCTGCTCAGAACCAGGAAGGAGCGGCGTAAGCTGTTCACATACAGTTATCTCGATGACGCCCAGCAGGGCCGTTTGTTTGATAGCTGGTCGGACTGGTCTTGGTCAGAGCATGTAGGCGATATGGTCGGCGTAGGGAAGGATGGTGGTGATGTCCTGGTCTATACTATCAAGCGCGGTACAGCAGCTAGCGGAGACGAGAAGGTTTGGCTTGCTGCAGAGAGGTTCGTAAGGGATACTACCTTATCGGATTACCCGTATCTCGACAGCCTTCGTCCGTTGGCGCAGTATCAGGACGACAGCGATATGTCCTATCTGAATACCGCCAATCCCGTTGTTGACGGGCCGGTGGTCGCTATTGACGGGCAGAGCGAGTATCGCTTCATTGGTATGCCTCTTGAGGACATAAGTACCTTTGTTAGCCAGTACAGCGAGCAACTCTCGTCTTGCTGGGTAGGTACTACGTACTCCGCATATGTCACACCGACTAACCCCTATGTGAAGGACAGAAACGACCAGCCTATCCTGAGCGGCAGGCTAACGCTAATGTCCGTAAAGGTCGCGGTTGCAGACACTGGCGGGATGGAGGGCTGGACTACTAGGACCAGTGGCAAGTCGCAAACTCTTAACTTTGTTGGCCGTACTCTAGGTAGTGGGGCTAACTTGATCGGCAGACAGCCTATCGTCACGGCTACTCTCTCTGTAGTTATCGGAGGGGAGATTAAAGAGTGCAGCTATACCCTGCAGGCAAAGACTTGGCTACCATTGACCATCACTAGCATTGACTGGACTGGGCAGTGGTTCTTTAACACAAGACGAGCGTAAGGAAAGATAGATGGGTTCCGTATTTTACGGCCAAGCTAGTGCTATCCAAGCACAGGGGCAGGTCAAAGCTAAGCGCATCACTACCAAATCAGGTAATGAGCGCCGGGCGGCTGATACTGATCTAAAGCTGTTTAGTCAATCACTAGGCAACCGTAAGATCATGGATGCTGCTGGTAAGAATATTAATGCCTATGGTGAGAACATCGCTAAAAATCTGGAAGCTGCCACGTATGGTGACTTCCAGACTAGGTTGCGACAATCGGAAGAGTTGGGGGCTGTCAGTGTGATGGCCTCCGCTGCCGGTGTAGGGGGCTCGTCTATTGAGGCGTACAACGCTACATTGGAGACGGTCAACAGCCTACAGCGAAAGCAGTCAGATAGACAGTTTAATCGCGACCTCTACTCGGCAGAGCAGGCTAGGGGGGACATTCTGGTACAGGCAACAGACAGCTTCGATCAGAATATCTATAGGGCCGACCTAGACGTATCCACTTATATGGATGTCAAGAAGCCGAGTTTCCTATCTGGGGCGCTAACTCTGGGCCTTGCCGCAGGCGCAACCTACTTCGGTGGGCCGCAGGCTGGGCAGGCCGTTCTTGGCTTCCGAGAGGCACAGCAGCAGGCTTCCAGGGGCGACTTTGCAGGAGCAAGCGCATCGTTTGACAGCGCGCTAAAAGCGGGCGTCGGTGCAGCGAAGACCTACCACTCCACCGGAGGTAACATATGGGGCAGCACCAAAGCAAAGCAAGAAGGCTCCAACTCAGGGGTTGATGGATATATTAATAGGCACCGCGTTGGCGAGAAAGTCGGCGCAGTCAACAAAGGATGATCTACTATGGCTACTGGCTATGACAACCGGCAAGGGGGTCGCAGTTCTTTCGCGTTTGAGCCCGCCAAGCCCTCACAAAGTCAGTCGGCTCAGGCCAGCGGCTTTAGGGGCATTCAGATAGATGGTGGCAACACTTCCATCGCTGGCGGTATTTCTGCCGCGTCTAACTTCACTACGGCTGGGCCTAGTGCCGGGGCACTGGGAGGCTTCTTTACGGAGCTTCTCGCCCCCGCTATAAAGCGTCGGCAGGACGAGCTATTCGTTAAGGGCATGGTGGATCAGATGTCCGCTGTGTCTGGTGAGGAGATCAGGGTCAACAATAAGAACCCTATCAATCAGATTTTCGGGCCGTCTTCCTACGAGGAAGGGGCCATCGCCTATTCTGCCAAGGATGCCGTAAACCAATGGCAGAGCAAGACGCTGCAGGATATGGACCGCCTCAAGCGACTGCCTCCTGACCAGCTTTCTAAGGTAGTGGCCGAAAGTTTCCAGACTATGCTGACTGGGGACAAGTTCACGGATACCGTTGTCAGCACTTCACTTATTGAAGCTAGCCAGCCTGTGATCGGCGCTATCGCTAAGGAACGCTATTCGTGGCAGCAGAGCGAGGCGCTTAACGCTAAGACCAAGGCAGACTTTAGTAACGCTGAGGCTTTCCAGGCGGCGATGACTTCACTGGCTAAGACAGGCTCTCCTAGCGACGCAGGGAACCTAGCGGCTAACGCGGCACGTAATAACTTCATGTCGTCTTTGGTCCAGCCTTCTGGTATGAATGACGAAACGTACCGTAAGAGCCTTGTGACCCTCTATAAGCGATCTGCACAGGCAGGCAACGGGTATGCTGTTAGTATGCTCAAGAACCAGCCGGGCTTCTTCAATCTGTTAGGCGATGAGGAAATCGTTAAGCTGGAAGATACTGAGCTAAAGTACGGCAACCGGGCACTTAGTCGGGCTGCTGTAAATCACGCTGAGGATATAGACCGGCTTAACTATAACATGGAGTTCGGCAAGATTAGCTCTACTGAGGCAATGGCTCAGATGGCTAACATCAATGAAAGTGTCAAGTCCGAAACAGGCTTTGACATCGATTTGTTCGATTACAAGGATGTCACGGGTGCGGGTAAGAATGTGTGGGGTGCGCTCCATGCTAGTCTAAACCGTCAGCAGGATCGTCAGTGGCAGGTCGAGGATATGGCTACTCGCCAGAGGTTCGAGCTTGAAAAGGCTGACAAGGAAGCGCAGGACGAGGCAGCACAGGTTCAGCTTGCGTATGCCTCAGGCAATATCAAGACTGCACAGGCTCAAGGTATCGGCGCTGGCGGCAACTATGATGTGCTCGCTCAGGCAGACTATGCTCAGGGCAACTGGACTAACATGATCCGCAACTACAACAAGGACGGCTGGGTTAGCGGTCTGGTAAAGGATCAGGTGCAGGCTCAGATCACATCGAGTATCGGCCAGGAGTACAACAAGGACTTCCAGCAGGGCTACGAGAAGTTCACGGCTCTTAACAAGGCTAAGCCTGCTGCAGCCATGGGCTACTACGGTGACTTGTACGCCCCTATGCTGGCTTATGAGCGCATGGTAACTACTGGCCGAGTAAGTCCGACACAGGCGTTTGCTCGGGCATTTGCAAACCCGGCCCAGTATGCCCCTGTCCCTGAAATGACCAAAACGGCCAAAGACAAGATCAGCGGCTGGATGGATAGCAATCGAGGCCGGGGTATGATCGTTGGTAGCCTAGTTGGGCGCGGCGGCCTTACTAGCTCGGGCAAGGCGGCTCTTAATAATGCCATGTCGCGGCAGCTCGGCGTAATGATGAAGAACACGGATATGCCTGTAGAGGCACTTATCCCGAACCTTTATCAAGACCTTGTGAGCAGCGGAGCGTATGAGGACTACGGACGTTTGGGCTGGTCTAACAAACCAGGCACTCCCAATCTCGGTAGATCGCTGGGCCTTATGCCCGACGAGGCTGATGAAGTAGTCGAAAGTACAATCGACGCCGCTCTAAAGGCTACTGGCTTCAAAGACGGCGTTAAAGGTGACAACTTCGATGTTAGGCGGATTAAAGACCAGAACGGGCAGATGGTCCTAGCGGTTACTCCGTATGACGATGATGAGGGTGCGGGCACTACCGCACTGATCCCGTTCTCTAAGTTCAAGGCCAAGGCTGATGGTCTTAGGGATAGTCGTGTATCTAGGGCCAAGCCTAACTGGGGCAAGAACCTCGATCCGTATCGTCGTATTAAGGGCGAAAGCGGATTGGCCCGTATAAAGCGCATCAATCAAGAAGTGGCAGCAGGCGCAAGCCCGAGTTACATCGGACGTTATCAGAAATAGGAGAATACACTAATGGCTAATGGCCTAAAGTACACCGATAGCATGTACGACCAGCTTGAGGCGGGTCTTGAGAAAGAGTACAATTTGCCGACCGGGGGTATGCGGGCCATTCGCACTAAGGGCGAGCGCTCCAATGCTAACCAAGTATCGAGTAAGGGCGCTCGTACTGTCTACCAGATTATTCCTGGCACTCGTGATAGGTTCGCCAAGACATATGGCGTAGACGCTTATGCCGGACCAGCAGAGGCGGCGCGAGTTGCCGCTCTGCACCTTCGTGACGATTTGCGCAGGTACGGCGGCGACTGGAACAAGGCTGTGGCTGGCTACAACGGTGGGGCGAGGGGCGTAACAAACCCCGCTAAGGAAACGAGGGACTACGTGGCACGGGTCACGGGCAAGCGCCTTGCCTCATCGCTTACCGTACCGGCAGGTACTAACGGGGCCACACAGCTTGCACCTGGCATTGATATCTCGGCACTCAGCTATGACGACCTAAAGAATGTGGCTCCCGAAGATATTGGCTCACGTAGGCCACTAGGCCCTCAGGCCCCTACTATCAAGCCCTCTAAGGCAGATAAGGTTAGCAGCCTGCTGGTTGGTGACAAGTCTCTTGAGGTTACTCGACCAGATCAGGCACCGGATATCCGAGTAGATCAGCGTGACCAGAACTCGGCAATTGTAACGACCAACGAAAAGAACGCGACTACCTTTGCAGATCGGGCCAAGGCCGCTATAGACAAGAACTGGGTTCTGAACCAGATTGTTCGTGGTATGGATCGGGAGGTATTCCCAGAAGACCAGAAGTTCCACCAGACCTACATGCAGAACATCGATAGCCCCGATTTTGAGGGGTTTGCTGAGACGCCTGAGGAACGGGACAAACTCCGCGACACCAACAGCATGGCAGAGCTAGCTCAGGCTAAGCAGACTATCATCGCAGATCGTGCTCGCAATAAGATCATCAACAGCAATGACACCGGCACTTACTTTGAAGTAGGCGCTGCACTGACTGACCCAGTTGGCTGGATCGCTACTGCAGGTGTAGGCAAGATTGGCCAGCTAGGCGTTAAGGGCTATACCCTTGGCCGAGCAGCACTAGAGGGGGCGATTGTCAACACGGCCTTTACCGGCGCTCTCGACTACTCGGGCGAGAACCAGACGGCGGCAGACTATGCCGTTTCTGGGGCCATGGGGCTGGCTATGGGCGCGATCCTGCACCGGGTAATCAAACCCTCGGGCGCGGTCGATACCTCGCTGGATGAGGTCGCCACGGGCATGAAACGGCAGGCACAGCAGGAGGCCAACGAGACGCTTGCACAGGCGCGGACTGCCGCAGGGCCGGAGGCAACTCCTGAGCAGATCGTAAGCCAAGTGCAGACGATTACTGCTAAGCGTACCCTAGACCACGTAGAAATGTCATTGGCAGATGTTGGAGACGAAAGCAAGTTCCTTACGTCAGAAGAGAACCTTATCTACACTAGCGATCCGAAGCTCAAGCGGGCACAGATTGCCAAGGACGGTTTGGATGCTCTGGATGACGCAGGCGAGCGAGCTATGGTAGCCGAGATAAACTATCGGTCTGACCGCATCGTTGCCAATAATCCTATCGATGAGGCTGGCCTGCAGGGGCGGCTACTGCGGTCAGTAGGTCAAGAAAGCACGGGACTTACACTCTTGCGGTCTAAGTCTAATGTGTTGAAGGCTACCGCGCTGCAGCTTCTCGAAAGCACTACAGGTGCAGGAGGTCGGCGTAGGTCAGCGGCCATGTCCCAGGTAACGCGGGAACGGATGTATCTCCGCCCGATGATCGAATATGACCAGTTGTTCAACCAGTGGCGCAAGGCAGAAGGACATGGCAGCATGTTCAGCTACTTTAACCCTAAGGTTCGCAATGACTTTGACCGTGAGGTGTTCTTTGAGATTGAGGCCCGAGCAGGGCAGGCCGAGGGCTTTAGGGCTACTCGCAATCCTGCTGTAGCCAAGGCTGCGGACGCTCACGAACTGGGCATGACGCTCATGGCTAAAGAGCAGCGGCACGTGGGTACGCTCGGTGCAGCCAGGCTTCCGCAGACCTCGGTTGGCTATGTACGGCACGTCATTGATCCCCGTAAGGTCAAGTCGCTTACGGACAGTGACCGTAGAGTTGTCGAGGACATATTGGCTAAGCAATTCAATACGGCCAACGAGTACAGCTACATCGACAAGGTGACAAAGGAAAAGATCACTAAAAACTTCGACCCTAAGTTTAGCCGCAAACTCGCTAAGGCATACTTGACCAAGGCTGTTCGTAGGGGAAATGGGTCTTTCGATATTCCTGTAAACATCCACGACGCTGGCTCATCTGAGATTATCGACGATGTGCTCAAGGCTATGGGTGGGATGGACGATCTGGAACGTGAGGCTATCTTGGGCAAGTTCAGCCGGGGCGGCGCTAGTTATACTAAGGGCCGTTTGAAGCTCGATATGACTGCCCCTATTGCCGGTGGCAAGGTTCTTGGCGACTTGTTTCGACAAGACGTTTTAGGGCTGTATCGTAGCTATGCTCGTCGAGCATCGGGTGAGGTAGCACTCGCTCAGTATGGCATCTATGGTAAGAAAGGCCTGGACATTCTCCGAGAGGCGGCTGGACAGACCGGAGCTACTGCAGATGAGCTAAAGGCGTTCGATCAAGTTGCTGCCGAGTTTCTTAACATGCCTTATCGGAACGCTGTTCGCCATGCGGCTATGGACAATGTTCGTATCGCTACTTCGGCGGCTCGTCTGGGCGGTATGGGATTTACTCAGCTTGGCGAATATAGTAACGGTATCGCCGCTGTTGGCGCTGGCAGAGTGATGAGTTCTATCGGAAGCACCAAGCGCCTGGCTACAGAAATCCGTGCCCTCAGTCGTGGCGAGACTATCGACAATCCCATTATGAACTCCATCGATACTCTCGGTGGCCATTTGGGAATGGATGAGTACCAGATGACCCGCATCTTCGATCTGCCTGACAGTGAGGTTCAGCTTTACAACGATCACACGGTTGGGGTTATGGGCAAGGCTTTGCGGGCAGGTAGTCACATGACCTCGGTTATGTCAGGGCACCGCATATTGGTAGCCACACAGACACGGGGTATGGCCGAGCAAATTATACGCAAGGCTGTAGGGTATATCAAGGACGGTAAGGAAAGCAAGGCCCTACTGGACATGGGCTTTACGGCGGATGTTCAGAAGGAGATCAGGCGAAACCTTAACCAGATTGCCAAGTTCGACAAGTCCGGCAAGCTGACGTCATTGGACATCATGGCAGGGGACATCGATCCCAACATCATGATGACCTTTAGAGACAGTGTTGAGCGTGGTGCTGCACAAATCATCCAGAAAGCCTATACAGGCGAGACTGGGGCCTGGGCACATAACGACTTCCTCAAGCTGCTGTTTCAGTTCCGCACATTCTCGCTTACTTCCATTGAAAAGCAGTGGGGCCGCAATCAATCCAACTATGGTGCATTGCGGTCGTTCGGAATTCTTATGGGCGCGATGTCCTTTGCACTTCCTATCCACATGGCGCGGCTTGCTGCGCAGATGGCAGGCAAGAGTGAGGAAGAGCGGGCTAAGATGGCTGACGAGAGGATGAGCGCTGTGGCCCTGGGTCGGGCGACGCTAAACTACGCTTCCGGTGCGGGCCTGCTGGGTGACGTGCTGGATGTGTCGGCTAGTGGACTAAGCAGCGCGGGCCTTATTAGTGATGACCTTGCTCTTCCCTTCACGGGTGGTGGGCAGGGTAGGCAGTCGGCATCTGGGCTGGTCCCAGGTATCGGTATGCTCGATGATCTGCTCAAGGGCACGGTCGGAGGGCAATACGAGAAGCTTCCTAAGCTCTTGCCTGGAAGCAATCTACCATTCGTTACGCCACTGGCTAACGGACTTTCATCGGAATAACTGGATATTGTGGGAGAGTTTCGGCTCTCCCGCATTCCGGTACATATTCCCATATTCAAGAGGAATAACCATGGCCGAACCCGGCGATCCCAATTATAGGTACAGTGTAAACGAGTACCCCACTAATGGGGTGCAGACGGAGTTTGAGCTTAGTTTCGCCGGTGGTTACATCAGTAGGGACTATGTTAAGGCCCGATATACAGATGCGCTTGGAGGAGTCATCTATCCCGCATTTGAGTTTATTGGCGACTATCAAGTTAGTATTAGTCCTGCATTAGCCAGCGGCGGAACTATTATGTTCTACCGGGATACCCCGTCCGCTGATCCAGTAGTTGATTTCGCAGATGGCGCTATCATCAATGAGGCGTCACTAGACATCAACGCTAGGCAAGCCGTTCATCTGGCCGCCGAAACGCGGGATATCGTTGGCAGCATCCCTAGCTTGGATACGCTACAGAGTGTGCAGGCCGCGCTAGACTTTACGGTAAACCGGGCTAATCAGACCGGCATCCAGCCGCTTGACACTGTAGAGGGGCTTCCCGATGCACTGAATAGCAAGGTGTCGGCAGCTACTTTCGATACCGCTAACGGTTCCACTATAATCAAAGTTAAGGGTCCCCTTCCTAACGAAGTGTTCTCTAACATCTATTACAACGCTATCGAGGTTAAGCATCTTAGACGGTGGGGCGTGTCTCCTGATAACCCCGCGTCGGTGAACAGGCTGGGTCTGCAAAGAGCCATTGCGGCTGCTGATAAGTCAGAGCTTGTATTCCCAGAAGGCGCTGTCAAGATTGATAGTGCAGTCTCTACTGCTGCTGGCCAGAACATTTATTTGACCGGGCGCGGTTGTGGGGTATCCCGGCTACTAACTACGAGCTTAAGCGCTGATCTTGTCGTATTCAATATGGGCTTTGCTCAAGGAGGAGGCGTACAGGGACTAACCCTAGGCTCTGATGTAGCATTCGGTGCCAAGGGCTCCTCTGGCTCTGCTTTGAAAGTTATCAATAGCAATGACCAGTTCATGTGCAAAGACTTTGAGGTAGTTAGCTACGGAACCTGCATTAATGTCGTAGGGTCTTACCAGCCCTCGTTCAAGGATTTTCGGCTGCTCTTCTTTAGCGACAAGGGCGTGTTCATCGCCCCGTTTACGGGAGGTCCGACAGAAACTGTAGGCAGTCGCTGGGCTAACGCCAAGGTCAGTAACTACGGCTACACCGGAACCTCTCCTGAGGCTGCAATCGGATTTGACATCCAGCAGGGGTCGGGCGAGTTCTTCGATACTATTGACGTACAACAGGCAGGCATCCCCTTTAAGATTGCCCCGCCTGCTGGATCGTTTGCCCGGTTCCTAAAGTTTAGGACCATGCTCGCGGATACTGCTTTCTATGAGGGCTGGGTGTTCGATGGCTCTGCGGCTCCGGTGTTTAACATCCGGCTGCTAGATTGCTGGGTATCGGGTGCTGGTGGTGGCGCTGCTAGACCGGCAGGGTCTACTCGTGGTGCAGGCTTGCTTACCAAAGGTGCGCAGCTTGATGACCTTACGTGGATTGGCGGCGAACTCCGTGACAACGACTGCGGTGGCTGGGACCATCAAGGTGGTACGCACTGCCGCATGATTGGAGCAAGTGTCACTAGAAACAGCCGGAGGCTAGGGTTTAATAACTCCTATCCGGGTGTTCGGATACATGCTAATGTGGGCAGCTTCGCCCTGATCGGAAATGACATCGGAAACTTCTCTAAGGGAGTATTCGACGTTGAACAGGCAGAGGGTATCTACATCGAACCCGGTGTCTCTAATGACATCCGTATTGAGGGCAACGACCTCCGTTCTCCTGGAACGGGCAAAGTTCCACTGGTCAATGGCTCTACGTCAGCTAATGGCGTTATTGCTAATAACCTTCCACAGCAGTTCCCTGGAACTAACGTGGCAAAGGGACAAGCACTGACCGCCAACTCCAATGGTTCAGTAGCCGCTAACACGACTGTCTATATGGGCATGAGTGGAGCATCGGCTAGTGCGCTCAATGCACACATGATGGTAACTGACCCCGGCATTATCTCGCAGTTTGTCGTAGAGGTTGCAGGTGCTCCCGGAGCAGGGCAGTCCTTTACATACACTGTTATGGTCAATGACGTCGCGACTGCCATGACTGGGGGAATTTCCGGTGGTGGCTCGTTTAGGTTTCAGTTGCCTAATCTCGGAGTAACCGTTAACGCTGGCGACAGGATTAGCATCAGGCTAGTCACTTCGTCTGGTGCTGCTGTAACCCAACATCGGTGGATGTTGAAAATTGATCCATAAGAAAGGATAGGCATGGCCGCTTCTGAGAGTAAACTCGGGGCGCTTCACGAAAAGGTTGCTGAGGTTCTTCTCGATGCGTTGGAGGGTGACACCATCCCCGGCTACACCGAAGAGAACCCGGCAACGGGAGAAGTAACCGAAGTTCCTGATAGGAAGCTCCCCGCGTCTGCTGCTATTATTGCAGCGGCCACGAAGTTTCTAAAGGACAACAACATCACCTGTGCCCCGTCACAGGATAACGCAGTGGGCAGCTTGGTAGATAGACTCAAGGCTAAGCAGAAAGCTAAGCTGAGCAGGTTTGAAATGCAGGATGCTCGACAAGACATGAACTTCCTCGGAGGACTTAACTAATGGCAGTGCGGGAGAGTGCAGACGCTACCCTCCTGCGCTGGCAGACCTTAGGTGTTATTCAGGAACATTACGCACAATTCGATCCTTTTCTCGAAGACGTAATGGACTTGCTAGGCTTTAGGACTTCGCCAGTGCAGAAGGACATAGGATCGTTCCTGTGTTACGGCCCAGCAAATATCATGATCCAGGCGCAGCGTGGTCAAGCTAAGACTACGATTACTGCCGCCTTTGCAGTGTGGACGCTGATCCAGAACCCTGCCGCCCGCGTGCTGATCTTGTCAGCCGGTGGTACGCAGGCCAATGAAATCTCCACGCTAATCGTCCGCATCCTTATGACGATGGAAGAGCTAGAATGTCTGCGTCCTGACCAGTCAAATGGTGACAGGACTTCCGTAGAGGCGTTCGATGTACACTACACGCTCAAGGGTATCGACAAGTCCCCGTCCGTTGCATGTATCGGTATTACCGGCAACATGCAGGGTAAGCGGGCTGACTTGCTTATCGCGGACGACATCGAAAGCCAGAAGAACTCCAAGACGGCGCTCATGCGTGAGCAGCTTATGGACCTTACTCGCGACTTTACCTCTATCTGCACCAACGGTCGAATTGTGTATCTTGGAACCCCTCAGTCTCAGGAGAGTGTGTATAACACCCTCCCGGCTCGTGGCTTCACTGTACGCATCTGGCCGGGACGCTTTCCTAACCCAGAGCAGCTAGAGAACTACGGGGATCACCTTGCGCCTTACATCCGTAAGCGTATCGAGGCTGATCCTGGGTTAGCGTTTGGGGGTGGTGTGTTGGCCGATCAAGGTCAGCCAGTTGACCCTACCTACATTACAGAAGCGACGCTACAGTTTAAGGAACAGGACCAGGGGCCTAGCTACTTCCAGTTGCAGCACATGCTCAACACGAAGTTGGCGGATGCAATGCGCTATCCGCTCAAGGTTGACCAACTTGTTCTTATGGACCTAGGCGGCGACTACTATCCCCTTGAGGTAGCCAGAGGCTTCGGCGGAGGTTCCCTTACGGACATCAATATCCATTCTACCAGCTACCGTATCAACACTCCCGTCAAGGTGAGTGAAGACGTAGCTAAGCTGCAAGGTCGCGTCATGTACGTCGATCCTGCTGGCGGCGGTAAGAATGGGGACGAGACTGGGTATGCTATTACGGGCTTCCTCAACGGCAACATTTACTTGTTGTCTGCGGGCGGGGTGCCGGGTGGCTACAATGTCGAACAAATGACTACGCTTGCACAGCTTGCTAAACGCTGGGAAGTCAACAAGATTGTGGTCGAGAAGAATATGGGTTACGGTGCCTTCACGGAAGTGTGGCTCCCTATCCTTCGCCAGCACTACGAGTGCGCGGTTGAGGATGACTTCGTTACCGGGCAGAAAGAACTGCGCATCATTGAAACCTTAGAGCCAGTAATCGCTCGCGGGTCATTGATCGTAAACAAGTCTGTCATCGACGAAGACCGTGACGCCTGCTCTAAATATCCGGCTGCGCAGCGCTTGCTGTTTAGCCTGTTCCATCAGATGAGCAAGATTACCCGCGACAAGGGTTGTCTCAATCATGACGACAGACTTGATGCTGTAGAAGGCGCGGTGCGTCACTGGCTAAAGGTCATCGGCATAGATCAGTCTAAGGCTGTTCAAGCTGCTCGGGACAAGGAATACCAGGAATGGCAGCGTGACCCTCTGGGCCGCGACCGCTACTCCAACACTGCACCTAGCCGTGGCGGCTCTGTGTTTAACAAGTATGTCAGGAGGACCAACAATGCAAGAGGCATCCCTGCCTTCCCCGGATATCGGCGCTAAAGGATATCATCTTCGTCGGATGGCGGCTAACGTGATTAGCCAGCTTGAAGTTGTGGCGATGAGCTATCCTAATGGCGCTGCGCCCGGAGCGAGTAAGGTGGTGGCGTTCTTTAATGCCTGCTCTGCTAAAGTGTCCAACAACGGACTAACATGGCAGGGCAACCCGCTAACTTATCAGGGCAACCCCCTTACATGGAGTAACTAATGGAACTTAATACCGCAATTATTAACGCTGCAGGCGGTGGTCAGATTGAGGCTGGAAAGCTCGTAGGTTCGGCAGCGGCGCAGGTGGGGGGAGAAAAGCTGCGTCGGTTGCTTGCTGCCGCCCGAATTCAAAACGCTTCTGACGCACCCGCCATGCCAAGCCCTCCAACGCTGCTTGGCAGCACTGCGGCGACGACCGGGCTTACGGTAACTCTACGTCCCGCGACAGCAGTTGATCCGGCATCGCGCGGAAAGCCGATGTTCGCGATGTACGGCGGTACGCCTGTTGTAAGCGTAACCTCATGGAAGTCGGCTAGTGTCTCGGTGCCGAGCGGCGGAACCATTAGTGCTGGGCGCAGCGGTCAAGGGTATCGTATAGGTTTCCGCACGGATGCAACTAGCCTCGACCTAGAGTTTAGTGGCGCTTCTGGAAACCAATATCGCGTCCTTGTTGACGGTGTTTATACAAGTAAGACAGCCATTGTTTCGGGGGCCTCTGGATCGTTTTTCCTAAACGCGGCGTTTGCCACCAGGCAGGCTCGGCGCATCGATGTGGAAATCGACGCGACAGTGACTTTCGCGGGATTACGCTGCTCCCCCCTAGATATGGTTCAGCGCGTCTCGTCTGCGCCTCGGTATCGTATCGGGGTGTTCGGCAATAGCATCTCAATTTCTACTGGAGCCACCATCTTCGGCAATGGCGAGTTGCAACACGCGGCTCGGCGCTTGGGCAACATGGACGTTGATCTTGTCCCCTTCGGCATCGGGGGTACGGACTACGCGAACGATGCAAATGGCGCGTCGTGGGATGTCGTCAGCCACATAAACGACATCAATCTAGCTCCAGCGGAAGATGGTAGCGGGTTTGACGAAGTATGGTTTCGGTGCGGCATCAACGATGCTTCGATCCTTGCGGCAGGTACGATCACTGCTGCGCAGTTGAAGGCGAAAGCACTGGCGGCTTGGCGCGGACTTCGTACGTCGGGGTTCGCCGGGCCGGTCTTTGTCTTCGGCCCACACGTCAAAACCCTGTCCCAGAGCCAAGCGGTCGAAACGGTGCTTCTCGATGCCTTTATGGAGTGGGCCGACCCGTTCGCTAAGTACGTTCCGACGACGCAGGGAACGATCCTTCCACAGTCGGGTTCTGCGTATGCAGCTAAGTTCACCGGTAGCGTGGCGGGCACCTCTTTGACGGTTGCGGCTGTCGCATCCGGTGCATTGGCCATTGGACAGTATCTGCACAATCCTGCCTTGCCGCTCGGTACTTACATCGTATCCGGTTCAGGCACGTCTTGGGTACTTTCGCAAGGTGCCACGATCAGCACCACGACGTTTGGCGCGGTCTCACCGGGTACTGGTAACTTCGCACTCTATGGCGGGGGTACGACCGGTCAGGATGACACACACCCATCAAACTACGGGCACGACAATCTTGGTTCGTGGCTTGCTGCCGCGCGCGCAGCTTACGCCTAACACACCTACCACCCATGACCCCCACCGCCCTATGATCGGGAGAACGAGCTGATGCCTGACAGGCACCTAATAAACTACCAGACCTTTATCACATACAGGAGTATCTAATATGATTGAGAGTGCCCTGCCCAGCCCCGACATTGGGGCCAAAGGCTATCACCTTCGCCGTATCGCTGCTAACGCGATCAGCCACCTTGAAGTCACTGCCCTTGCATACAGCAACGGTGTATCGCCATCTGCTGCTAAGGTTAAGGCGTTCTTCGATGCTTGCGCCGCTGCGGCTGCTACTGCCGGTAAGGCTAATCCCGTGCTGACGCTCACGCCTCAGACCTCGACGGGTGCCCCGGCTTCGACCCAGCAGCTTACCCTCGGCAAGGGCGGCTCTACTGGTGCGGCCACCTATACCTCGTCTAACACTGCAATCGCCACGGTCAACAGTTCCGGTCTTGTCACTCGCGTGGCTACGGGTACTGCAACGATCACGGCTTCGGTGGCTGAGGATGCCAACTACAAGACGCGCACGATCAGTGCCACGGTCACGGTGTCCTAATGATCCAAGGCGCTAATACCGCTGGCAAGCCGACCACCGTTCGTGTTAAAGACGATGGCACCACGCTTGTCGAGGTATCTAACCAGGGTCGAGGCGGTAGCAATATCGCTTCGGCTCAGGTCGCTGTAGGCACGTCATCGGCGTTGCTGGTGGCGGCTCGCACTAACCGTCAGGAAGTTCTCTTGAGTTCATCTGCGCCGTTCTACATTGGCCCTCCGGGCGTTACTCAGGCAACTGGTATGCTCATTGCGGCTAACGCTTACGCGACCGTGCGGACTGGAGCAGCAATCTATGCTGTTGCCGCCGCAGCCGGGACGGTGTTCGTACTGGAGACTTACTAATGGCTACTGTGTCATTTCCACCGGGCGTGACACAAGCCCAGCTAGATAAGAAGGTTGCCGATACTCTTGGTGCTATGGACCGTCAGCAGGCAGTACGCGTTCAGCTTACGCCGGATGCTAATGGTAAGCTGATCTATACATACCCTAGGGCGTATACCGCTGGGTCGGTAGTGGCTGTGCAGGTTACTGCAGAAACACCGGCTGGCGTGGCGTATCGGAATGACGCGAGTATTGAAGAGGGTAGCGCTGGCTTGACCGCCGTTACTATCTACGTGCAGCGTATTCCGAAGACGGTAACAGCATCGGTGCTTGGCGCAGTTCTTAACGTCATTACGCCAGTCACTACTCCGGTTTGGCTTAACATCTTCATAAGGGCAACGGCATGATCGTAAACGTAAAAGCTACGCAGGCCGCTCTCGGCGTCTCTCAGGACGGCATTGCCGGTCGGGGGACGTTCGGTGCCCTGCTCCGCAAGATGGGCGCTGGTGCCTCTGTGGCGGCGGATTTGGGCTATGTCCTGGCGACCTTCGCGTCCCCTATGGGCCTGATGGATAACCGCCTTCGGCTCGTCCACTTCCTTGCTCAGCTAGCACATGAAAGCGACCACTTCAATGCAATGGAAGAGTATGCCAGCGGCAGAGCTTACGAAGGTCGGATTGATCTCGGTAACACCCAGCCCGGCGACGGAGTGCGGTACAAGGGACGAGGCCCTATCCAAATCACGGGCCGTGCTAACTACCGCTACTACGGTGCGATCATTGGCATCGACCTTGAGAAGTATCCCGAGCTTGCGTCCAACCCGTGTATCGGTATGCGACTGGCTCTTGAATACTGGAAGGCTAAGGGCCTAAACGCCTATGCCGATATGGATGACATCCTCACGATCACCAAGAAGATCAACGGAGGAACTAACGGACTAGAAGACCGAAAGGCGAACTACGTTCGTGCAAACGCACTGGTGAAATAATGCCTGAATTTATCGCCCTTGCCCTCTCGGGGGCGCTGGGTGCGCTACTATACGCGTTCCCGCTTCTAATTAAGGCATTGTCGGCTGTGCCGCCTAACAGGTTTGCATGGAGTTCTTTTGCATTCTCTGTCGTGGTCGGCGCGATGTCCGCCCCCATCCTGGTCCCCTTCCTTGGCGGGAAGTGGGACTTCCTTATCATTCCCGAACCTTATCCTTTGGCTGCGGGTATCGGACTAGCTGTAAACCCCCTGGCCCCTATCCTTGTGGATAAGCTGACGGGGTGGGCTACGAACTATCAAATCGGATCAAAGAAATGATCGAACTACAGACGTTCTTCGCTGGACTTCTCTACATGGTAGCAGGGCTGTGCGGACTTACCCGCCACTTCCTTTTGCACCCAACCGTGCCTGAGGGTACGCCACGTCCACCTAAGTGGCTACTGGGTGTCGTATTCGGCTTCTCAGTGGTCATGATCTATTCGGGCCTGAGGTATCTGACAGCATGGTACATTGGCGAGGCTACTACGGTTCCTCCCGGCGTGACCGGCTATGGTGTGTTTATCGCCCTCAGTATTGCCATGTATAAGATGTCCATGCTTACTGATACGATTATGCGTAAGCCTGTATGGACCCTCTCCGATCTAGCTAAAGAATTGAAGAAAGGATAACTATGCCTATCTGGCTATTAACCGCTCTGGCTCCCCTGGGTAAGATCAATTGGAAAGTGGTCTGGATTGGCCTGGGGGCCCTTCTCAGCGCCTTCCTGATCTGGACCTACTTGGATACCCGGCAGGCTAATGTCGAACTGCAGGGTGCCTTGGCGGGCGCTCAGCAGGAGATTGTCCAGTTGCACAAGGAGGCCAAGGCTGACGACGCAGCTATCGCCACCCGGAACACCCTATTGACGTCCCTTGCAACTATGGAGGTTGAAGACCGTGCAGCTACCGTCAAGGCTCTCGAAGCCAATCCTAACTGGGCTAGCCAGCCTATCCCTGCTGATGTGCTTGCCAGCTTGCGCAAGTAAGCAGGTTGAGACTAGGTTCGCTATTCCTCCCGCTGAGCTCATGGCGGACTGTGTGCGGCGGACTGTCAAGCTAGAGGTTAATGGCGATCTTGCCGTGGCCTACCAGACCCGTGATAATGATCTCGCTAGGTGCAATGCCGATAAGGCAGCGCTTAGGTCATGGGCATCGGAGGTCATCAAGTGAGCCCGCGTATTAAGTGGCTCATCGACCTTATCAAGAAAGAGCCCTGGTGGTTCTTGCCCGTTGCCATGTTGGCGGTGTGGGCCGGTATGTACATTGAATGGGCCGATAATAAGATTAGGTCTAGCCGTAAGTGATTGGGATACCAAGGGCGTCAAACCCCTTGGACCCAAATTTTGATATTGATTTGCGAGAGGGTCACTCAGATAAGAACGAGCGTGATTTCCCCCGTAGCCCTACCCGTAACACGGGATAAACGGGATTGCATATGCCTGTTGCCCCGATGAAACACAAGGTAATGGCGGGGAATGGTTATGTCAACCTGTTTCTGATGCGGATTGAGAAAAGGATGGAGACGGGGACTATCTATCTCATTTAACGGATACACTGGGCTTAACTATCTCATTTGAAACGGTTTTCATTACGGTACCTATTCCCAGGAGAACCATTCCGGTATCTATCTATGACAATGGAATGGATGGTATCCCTAGTTAGACACTGGATCGGAATAACGATTGATCCAGCTAGCCTATGACAGCGGGATAGAGGATATGGATACACATAGAGATATCATTAGATATACATGGGCAAGAGGCATGGCCGACCAGATGCAGAGCATCCGGGACCATAGGAACCCTGATAGAACCTAGGTAGGAACAGGGTAGGACTAGATATAACCTAATGATTATATAGGGTTAGAAGAAATATCCCTGAATATGCAAATTAGTGATTGACGGGATGAGATTGCTTCCCTAGATATTGGGACATCGAGACGGCCAACAGCTTCTAGCTACCGGCACGCAGCTAGGTTTGACCTAGGTCTATGATAGGCCTGCACTCAACAGGCTGCAAATAGGTGGTTGACAGGCTTCTAGCCATACACTACCTAGAAGATACGAACCGGAAAGCCCCTGCAAAGGATGTCGCTACCGGAAAGGGTGAAAGTCCTAGCCCGATAGGGCGTTAGTGATGTGATGCGATCAGCTACCAACGGGAATGCTACGGCTGCACCTGCGATGACTAGAGAGTTGCTAAGCTAATCCAATGACTTGTGCCGCGAGATACTAGCCGCTTGTGCGGAAATAGGCTCCCTGCTGTTACCGTTGCCTTACAAGCAATGGGTTCGTTAGGCGATCATGGCCTACAATGGTTCGGAAGGTATAGAGGATGTGCTTCGATCCTGCGCTTAATAGCAGGTTCCTTCCGGGGTAATCGGGCACCTACTGCAAACTAATGCGGTGTTACTAAGGTGGCACCGCGCTAGTGATAGCGGTAGCCTTCAATGACTATCGCTTTCACTGGTCAATAGTGACTAGGCAACAGCGAGAACTCTCATGGCTAAGAACGTACGTGATACCGCCGATGCGTCGGCTATCCTCAACAGCTTCCGCAAGTCGAACGATATGGGCGCTGCTATCAGCGAACAGATCAAGTGGATCAAGGCAACGGGCAAGAAGCTCGATGCGGTCATTCATGCTACTGCAGTCGGCGCGATTTATATGTCGATGCCACTCGACG
>Ga0182194_1000026_pt1 | contig 22439 bp, 22 predicted proteins | sample G5R1MG_34_FD_128377 | JGI IMG/M metagenome (GOLD analysis project Ga0182194, IMG submission 128377) | Switchgrass phyllosphere microbial communities from Michigan, USA - G5R1_MAIN_12SEP2016_LD1 MG | ecosystem: Host-associated > Plants > Phyllosphere > Phylloplane/Leaf | place: USA: Michigan...
GTAGGCCCCAGTGGCCAAGAAGATCAACGGTTACATCAAGCTGCAGGTCGCAGCCGGTGCCGCCAACCCCTCGCCGCCGATCGGTCCGGCGCTGGGTCAGCGCGGCGTCAACATCATGGAGTTCTGCAAGGCGTTCAACGCGTCGACCCAGGAACTCGAAAAGGGCATGCCGATCCCGACGATCATCACCGTCTATTCGGATCGCAGCTTCACCTTCGTCACCAAGACTCCGCCGGCGTCGTTCCTGATCAAGAAGGCCGCTGGCTTGAAGTCGGGCTCGAAGACCCCGGGCAAGGACTCGGCCGGCACCATCAAGCGCTCGCAGCTCGCCGAGATCGCCCAGACCAAGATGGCCGACCTCAACGCGAACGATATCGACCAGGCGACCAAGATCATCGAGGGCTCCGCGCGCTCGATGGGCCTCGAAGTGGTGGAGGGCTGATCCATGGCTAAGCAGACCAAGAAGGCACAGGCCCTCGCCACCAAGCTGGGCGACAACATGCAGCTCTATCCCGTCACCGACGCGATCACGCTGCTGCGCGACCTGGGCACCGCCAAGTTCGACCAGACCATCGAAGTCGCGATGAACCTGGGCGTCGATCCGCGTCACGCCGACCAGATGGTCCGTGGCATGGTCTCGCTGCCCTCGGGCACCGGCAAGACCGTTCGCGTCGCCGTGTTCGCCAAGGGTGACAAGGCCGCCGAGGCCGAGGCCGCCGGTGCCGACAAGGTGGGCGCCGAGGACCTGATGGAAGACATGCAGGCCGGCAACCTCGACTACGATCGCGTCATCGCCACGCCCGACATGATGGGTGTCGTCGGTCGCCTCGGTAAGCTGCTGGGCCCCAAGGGCCTGATGCCGAACCCGAAGCTGGGCACCGTGACCCCGAACGTCACTCAGGCAGTCAAGGATGCCAAGGGCGGCCAGATCGAGTTCCGCGTCGAAAAGCAGGGCATCATCCACGCCGGCATCGGCAAGATGTCGTTCTCGGACGCCGACCTCAAGACCAACTTCGATGCGTTCGTCGACGCCATCGTCAAGGCCAAGCCGTCGGGTTCGAAGGGCAAGTACGTGAAGAAGATCACGCTGTCTTCGTCGATGGGCCCGGGCCTCAAGATCGACACGACGGAGATCGCCGGCGCCTGACGCCAGGGCGAGCTTTTAATACGATTAGCCGGCAAGGGAAACCTTGTCGGCTTTTTCGTTCCTGCGCTCGTCGCAAGCATGGCGCGGCTCATCGTTGAAATGGGCGTAAATAGCTGAAATTGAACAGACAGTCGGTCTTTGAGAGAGTAGGAACCCTCCCGGAGCGGGAAAAACGGCTTATCTGGGACAAGATGATTTCTCCTTTCTTTATCGGTCGTCGTCAGCTGGTGCTTTCGGGTTTCGCAGCCGCCGTCAGTGCATGCGTCAGCACGCCGAAGCAGGCACTTCGCTCCGCTTCGCCGACGCCCAGCGTGCCGCCGCAGCCCGCGCTGGCGCAATCGCGCCTCGCGCCGGTACCTGCTGCGCCCAAGCCGGAACCCCGCATCGTGCAGGAGGCGCTTGCGGCGCTGGACCGGCACTCGCGCATGGTGACGCACCGTGACCGCATCGCCATCGTCGACTTCTCGGTGCCTTCGTCGCAGCCGCGTATGCAGGTGCTCGACGTGAATTCGGGCACGGTGACGCAGTTCCTGGTGGCGCACGGCTCGGGCTCCGACCCCGCGCACACCGGCTATCTGCAGCGCTTCTCCAACGTGCCGGACTCCAACGCGTCCAGCCAGGGCGCGTTCGTCACGGCGGACTACTACATCGGCAAGCATGGCCGCTCGCAGCGTCTGCTGGGCCTGGATCCCACCAACAACAACGCGCTGGAGCGGGCCATCGTCGTCCATGGCGCGTGGTACGCCAATGCCGAGATGATCCCGGCGCATGGCAAGTTAGGCCGTAGCCAGGGCTGCTTCGCGGTGGGTGAAACCGAGCTTGCCAAGCTGTTCGACCGCTTGGGTCCGGGCCGGATGATCTACTCCGCAAAAGCGTAAGTTGCGCCGAGCCGAGCGGAACACGGGGTTGGATCGCAGCGTTTAAGCTCCTGAATTACCGGGAGCGATCGCTTGAAAACTTGTCTTATCCTGTCGGCCGCAGCGGTGCTCTGCCTGGCCGGCTGCAAGCAGCCCGCGCCGAACGAGGCTGGGAAGGCTCCTGGGGCGGCGGCGTCGGCCAACGTCGCAACCGCCAACCCGCTCGACGGCATGCGCTTCGCCGATGCACCGGCACCCAACACGCCGTTCACTGCACCTGCCAACATGGCCATCGCGGTCGCGCTGGACCGGCTCGGGTTCTCCTCGGGCGTGATCGATGGCAAGGCGACGCGCTTCGATGAGGCGGCGTTGCGCGGCTTCCAGGCGGCCCACGATCTGCCCACCACCGGCAAGCTCGACGATGCCACCAAGCAGGCGCTCGGCGCGGCGGCGCAGATGCCGGCGACGCGCCTGGTCAAGGTGCCCGACGCATTCGCTGCCGGACCTTTCATCCCGGACCTGCCCAAGGAAACCTCCAAGCAGGCGGGTTTCGACCATCTCTCCTACCGCAACCTCACCGAGGCCCTCGCCGAGCGCTTCCACACCACGCCCGAGACTCTGGCCGCGCTCAACGGTGGGCCGAATGCGACGGTGAAGGCCGGCGCCACCATCCGCGTGCCCAATGTCGCGGATGTCGACACGGCCAAGCTCGGCGAGGACGCGCGCGATTGGAACAAGACGCTGGTGACGCTGGGCGTCGCGCCCGATCAGCCGCAGGCGGACAAGGTCGAAGTGTCCAAGTCGCAAGGCCTGCTGCGCGCCTACGATGCCTCGGGCAAGCTGCTGGCGCAGTTCCCGGTCACCACCGGCAGCTCGCACGATCCGCTGCCGATCGGCAACTGGAAGATCCAGGGTGTGAGCAAGAACCCCGACTATCACTTCAACCCCAAGCTGTTCTGGGATGTGAGCGATTCGAAGAAGGACGCGCTGCTTAATCCGGGTCCCAATGGCCCGGTCGGGGTGGTGTGGCTGGACTTGTCCAAGGAGCACTATGGCATCCACGGCACCGGTGAGCCTGCGTCGATCGGTCAGAGTGCCAGTCACGGTTGCGTGCGCCTGACGAATTGGGACGCGGCTCGATTGGCGCAGATGGTGAAAGCTGGCACGGCCGTGGAGTTCAAGAAGTAGGTTGGGGAAGGACATCAGGCCCTGACGGTTGCAAACGAAGGCCTACGAGGCGGCGATTAGCAGCCCGGCGCCTCCTTACTTCGTCATCCCCGCGCAGGCGGGGATCCATCTCCTGCGGTAACGGATGGCGAGAGGGCGCGACGAGCCCGTGAGCTATCGGCAATCGATGCTTGGACCGGTATCGCTGCGTTGGCTGCGATGTCAGGAGATGGATCCCCGCCTTCGCGTGGATGACGAGAGGTGGGGTATCAACGGTCTGCTTCGCAGGTTAGCGCGCGCTTTCGACACTCTTAACCTGACCGTCGATCAGCGCTAGGGTTTGGAACCATCAAGGTTCGCAGCGGTGTAGCATTCGACCACGTAGGCTAGGGCACGTCCGTCCGGCAGGACTAGCCGCGCCCGATGGGTGCTGATCGTTCCGGCTGGGCAGTTCTGGCCCCGGCCTGCGATAGTCGGCAGAGAGACCCGGCGAAAGCCGAGTGGGGCGACGACTTTGCCGAACGGCACGTCGCCATCGCGCAAAGCGGCGTTCATCGCGGGCGAGAGGCGGGCGGGGACATACCAGTTCCACGCCACGGATAGCGGCGTCTGGCCGCAGGATAGCCGCACATGGCGTAGTGCCACTTTCTCGCCGTCAGCCAGGCCGAGGCGGCCGCGCAGGCGGCGCGATGGATCGTTGCTGTGCGCCGCCAGCTTGGTCGCGCGGATCACGGCAGGCTCGGCGATGTGCCGGCGCGCGCACCATTGCTCCAGCGCGCGGGTGGCGCTGTCTTGCGCGGCCAGGGTCGCTTCGAACTGCCGCAGCGTGGCCGAGCCACCACCGGCGGCAGCGGCCAGGATCAGGGCCGCGCTAAATGCCGCCAAGGACTGCCGGCCGACCGAGCGCGCCGAGAGCGTCGATCAGATCCTGCGCACACGTGGCGAGACCGTCTGCGTCGGTCGATCGGATGACGAAGTTGGCGCCGCCGCGGCCTTCGCGCCAGAAGGGATAACTGCCGATCTGGCAACCCACGTGAGTCTTCTCGGTCTTGCGCAGCAGGTCGGCGACTTCGCTTTCCGCGATCCAGCAGCCGACCGTCTGCGTCAGCAGCGGCGCACCGCCTTCCAACGTGCCGGTAAGCGCTTCGAGCATGCCGGCGGTGATCTGCGGCACCCCGGCCATGATGAACAGGTTCTCGAACCGAATGCCCGGCGCACCGGTGTAGCGGTTGGGGATCAGCTCGGCCCCCTCCGGTACACGCGCCATGCGCAACCGCGCGTCGTTCAGCCCACCGCGTGTCTCGTAGTATTCCTGCAGCGTCGCGCGGGCTTCCGGGTGGACGATTACGCCGACACCCAGCGCCTCGGCGATGGCGTCCACGGTGATGTCGTCGTGAGTCGGACCGATCCCGCCGGTGGTGAACACATAATCGTTGCGCGCTCGCAGCGTGTTCACCGCCTCGACGATCGCGGCGGTCACGTCCGCCACCACGCGCACTTCGACGAGGCGGATGCCTTGGACGCCCAGCCAAGCCGCGACTTGCGCGATGTTCTTGTCGTGAGTGCGACCGGAGAGGATCTCGTCGCCAATCACGATCAGCGCGGCGGTGTAGATGCGGGACGAATCAGCCATGTCGCTGGCCTAGGATAAATGCCGCCACGCTGCCACCGGAACCCTAGCGCGGCCGGTGTTCTTGTCTGGCACCAGCGGCACGGACAAAAAAAGGGCCGGTCCGAAGACCAGCCCTATGAAAGTTTGGGAGAGGATGCCTGAAAGGCCCGTCCCTTATGCTGACGTTTAGGGCATGCTGCAAGTGCGAAAGAGAAAGCCCTGATTGCAATTTTTGCAAACGGCTGTGCTGCCTATGAGATTACCGCACCGTAGAGATCGTGCGCGTCGGCATCTTCGATCAGCACATCGACGATGCTGCCCGGCGCAGTCTCGGCACTCACCTGGCGCAAGTAGACGGCGCCGTCGATCTCCGGCGCGTCTGCTTGCGAGCGGCCGGTCGCGCCGATGTCCCCATCCTCGTCGGGTTCGCCCACTTCGTCGATGATGACCGGCAGCACGCGGCGGATCTTGGCGGCCAGCTTGGCGGCGCTGATGGCGGCGGTCTTTTCCATGATGCGAGCGTAGCGCTCTTCCTTGACCTCTTCGGGCACTACGTCGGGCAGGAAGTTGGCGCTGGCGCCCTCGACGGGCTCGAAGCGGAAGGCGCCGACGCGGTCGAGCTGCGCCTCGTCCAACCAGTCGAGCAAGTACTGGAAGTCGGCCTCGGTCTCTCCGGGGAACCCGACGACGAAGCTGGAGCGAATGGCGATGTCCGGGCAGATCGCGCGCCACTTGCGAAGGCGCTCCAGCACTTTCGCCTCGTTCGCGGGACGGCGCATCGCGCGCAGCACGTTGGGCGCGGCGTGCTGGAATGGAATGTCGAGGTAGGGCGTCACGAGCCCCTCGGCCATGAGCGGGATCACCGCGTCGACGTGAGGGTAGGGGTAGACGTAGTGCAGCCGCACCCACGGACGCTGGCCGTCGGCCGCGCGCAGGCCGCCCAGCTCGCGGGCGAGGTCAGTCATGTGCGCGCGAACGGGACGACCGTGGAACTCGCGTGGCTCGTGGCCGATGTCGACGCCGTAGGCCGAGGTGTCCTGGCTGATCACCAGCAGCTCGCGCGTGCCCGATGCGACCAGCTTCTCCGCCTCGCGCAGCACGGCGTCGATCCGGCGGCTGGCGAGCTTGCCGCGCAGCTGCGGGATGATGCAGAAGGCGCAAGAGTGATTGCAGCCTTCCGAGATCTTGAGGTAGCTGTAATGGCGCGGGGTCAGCTTGATGCCGCGCTCGTCCGAGGCCTGGGGGATCAGGTCGAGATAGGGGCTGAGTTCAGGCGGCGCGGCTTCGTGCACCGCCTCGACCACGGCCTCGTACTGATGCGCGCCGGTGACCGCGAGGACGGACGGGAAGCGGGCGCGGATCGCCTCGGCCTCGTTGCCCATGCAGCCAGTGACGATGACGCGCCCGTTCTCGGCGATGGCCTCGCCGATCGCGGCCAAGCTTTCCTCCTTGGCCGAGTCGAGGAAGCCGCAGGTGTTGACCAGGACCACGTCGGCGCCTTGATAATCAGCGCTCATCGCGTAGCCGTCGGCGCGCAGGCGGGTGAGGATGCGCTCGCTATCGACGAGCGCCTTGGGGCAGCCGAGGCTGACCATGCCCACTTTGGGGGCGGAGGGGAGTTCTAATGCCATGGAACGCGCGCCCATATACCTTTTGGGCGGGGATCGCTACCACCACGCGATAGGCAAGCCGCGCGAACAACCAGCAGGAGATGGCGATGGGTCCGGTGAATTGGCTCGCAGTGGTTCTGGCGGCGGCCGTCGCGCTGGCGATCGGCGCGGCGTGGAACGGTCCGCTCTCCCGCTCCGGGCGGACGAGCCTGGGCAGCGCGCCGCGTGGGGTCGGTCGGTTCTGGCCGGCCGGGCTGGTCCTGCTGCTCGCGGCGGTGATGCTGGGGCACAACTTCGCGCGGTTGGGGGCGGCGGTGCTGGATGCTAAGCCCTGGCTGTATTTCATGCAGACCGGCGGGGTGGCGCTGTTCTTCGTCATACCGGCGGTGTGGTTGACTCATGGCAGCGCCGCGACCGAGCCCATGAGGCGCGTGCGCGATTGCGGGTTCTGGCTGGTCGCCTACCTGGCGATGGGCGTGGTGTTCTGGGCGCTGGGATAGCGCCTCCGTCCCTTCAGGGAAGGTGCTGTCAGCCTTGTGGCCCATCCATCGGGGTTTCGCTCTCGGCCGTGCAGGTCGGAGCGATTTCGACGATCTGGTCACCGGGTTCGAGCTTTCGTGCACCGTCTTCCCAGAATCCGATGGCGCGGCCCTGGCGGTAGATCCGTAGGCCCCGACCGCCGCTCGACAGCTGCGACAAGGGCTTGCCGATCTCGTCCGAAGCGACTTGTCGCTCCACCAGCTGCACCCGCCCGCCGACCGAGGCCAGGTCGGACAGGTATTCCGACACGTGCCGCCCTTGCGCCGATCCCGCGAGCAGCAGTCCAGTGATCCGCACCGGATTGATGACGTTGTCCGCCCCGGCCTGGCGGGCGAGCAATTCGTTGTCGTCGGCGCGGACGACGGCGGTGATCGGCACTTTGGGGGCGAGGTGCTTGACCGACAGGATCATCAGGATCGAGGTGTCGTCCCGCCCGGCGGAGACCAGCACCGCGCGGGCCTGCGCGATCCGCACCGCCGCCAGCGTCTCGTCCCGCGTGGCGTCACCTTCCAGCACGTTGCAGCCCATCGCCTCGGCGTTTTCGAGGCGGGCGCCATTGGCGTCAACCACCACGATCTCGCCCGGATCGGTGCCACGCGCGATCAGTTCGCCCACAGCCTCGCCGCCGCTGACGCCGTAGCCGAGCACGACGATGTGGCCCGTCAGTTGTTCCTGAATGCGGCGCATGCGCCATTTCTCCCAGCTGCGCCGAATAACGAATTGGTAGGCTGTGCCCACGAAGATGAAGATCACCGCAAAACGGATCGGAGTGACGATGACCGCCTCGATCAGCCGCGACTTGTCGCTGACCGGGGCAATGTCGCCAAAGCCCGTCGTCGTGATCGAGATCATGGTGAAGTAGAACACGTCGAGGAAGCTGACCACGCCATCATGCGTGTCCTTCAGCCCCGTGCGGTCGACCCAGTGGATGAGCACCACGAAGAACACCAGCGCCAGTGCCGCGCCGAGGCGCAAGGCGAGGTCGGCCCAGACCGGTACCGCCAGTGCCCGGCGTAGCGGCTTGGCGCGGCGAGGATGGAGGCGAGAGGCCGGGCGCCGGCTCATGGCAGGCGGGGCCCAGCCGTCATGGTCATGGCGTCTTGGGCAGCTCGCCCGTGGGATCTATCGGCACGCCGTCCTGCCGGACTTCGAAGTGCAGTTCGTTGCCGCGCGCCCGACCGCTCGCACCGACCTGACCGACCTGCTGGCCGACCGCGATCTTCGCGCCCTTCTTGACCGCGATCTTGCTGAGGAAACCGTAGGCGGTGTTCCAACCGTCGCCGTGGTCGACGATGACGAGGTTGCCGAACTGATCGGCTTCCTGCCCGGCGAAGATGACCGTCCCTGGCGCGGCGGCCTTGACCGGCGCGCCCAGGGGAGCGGCGATGTCCAGGCCATCGTGGTGATCGCTGGCGGCGCGGGTTTTCCAGCCGCGCTTGACCGTGCCGTCGAGCGGCCAGGCAAAGCGCGGCTCGGAAGCACCCGCCGGCGCTCGCGCGGCAGCGACCGCCGCGTTCGCGACCGTGTTGGCGGCGGCGGCGGTGCGCGTGGCGGCACGGTTCGCCGCCTGCGAGGGTTGCTGCGGATCCAGCACGGTGGGGATCAGCAGTTCCTTGCCCGGCTTGACCGCGGCATTGGCGTCGAGGCCGTTGGCGATCGCGATCTGGCTCCATGGCACCGCGTGGCGGTATGCGATGTCGAACCCAGTATCGCCGGACTTCACAACATAGCGCCGGGTGCGCGGGATCAGCAGCTTGCGGCCCGGCTGCACGTCGTAAGGCGGAGCCAGCCCGTTCGCCTCGGCGATGAGGACGCGCGGCACCTTGGCGCGATTGGCGATGCCGCCCAGCGTCTCGCCCGGCAGGACGACGTGGACGCTTTCCCTCTCGAGCGCCGGGTTGGCGGCCGCGACCTTGCTGGACGCAGGCTTGGTGGTAGCGGGCTTGGCGGCAGGGGGCTTGGCGACGGCCGTCTTGACCTCGGCCTTTGCCACGGGCGCGCGCGGCAACTTGAGCGTCTGGCCTTTGCGCAAGGCGAACGGCGCCTTGAGGCCATTTGCCTCGGCCAGCGCCTTGGCGGTGACGCCGGCGCGATTGGCGATGCCGTTCAGCGTCTCGCCGTCGCCGACGACGTGTTCGGCAGAGGCGGGTGCGGCCAGCACGATAGGGGAGAAGGGCAGCAGGGCTGCGGCGAGCAGAAGCGCGGGCCCTCTCATCCGGCGTAGCGTTCGGCCAGTTGCGCGAGCGAGGCCTCGTGCGTCAGGTCGAGATGCAGCGGTGTGACCGAGATGAAGCCATCGGCAATCGCCTCCAGATCGGTGTCATGGCCGGGCGTATGCTCGATGCCGTGCAGGCCGAACCAGAAATAGGGAAAGCCGCGCGGATCGACACTCTCGACCAGCGAACCGCGTGCGTAATCATGAAACCCTTGTCGTGCCACCCGTATCCCCCTGACGTCCCCTGAGGCCACCGGAGGGAAGTTTACATTAACCAAGGTCCTGCTGGCAAATGGCGTCTTCAGCAGCGGCGCGATCACCTTCGCGCCCCAGGCTTCAGCGGCATCGAACGACACGCCGTCGCCCATGCCCTCGCGCGAGTAGACCTGGCTCATGGCGATCGAGCGCACGCCCGCCAAAGCGCCTTCGAGAGCGGCGGAGACGGTGCCGGAGTACGTGACGTCATCGCCCAAGTTGGCGCCTCGGTTCACTCCGGAAAGGATCAGATCGGGCTTGCCGGGCAGGATTTTCTTCAAGGCCATGGTCACGGCATCGGTCGGCGTTCCCGTCACCGAGAAGCGGCGCGGCGCATGCTCGCGCAGGCGCACGGGGCGGCTGAGCGTCAGCGAGTGGCCAGCGCCCGACTGTTCCTCGGACGGCGCGCAGATCCAGATGTCGTCCGAGAGCTGGGCGGCGATCTTCTCCAGCACATAGAGGCCCGGCGCATTGATGCCGTCGTCGTTGGTGAGCAGGATGCGCATGGGCTGGTCTTCCGACAGGGTGTTCGGGGGAAGGCGGATCAGGCGGCGGGCGTGAGCCGTTCGACTCCGCCCATCCACGGCTTGAGGACGTCGGGCACGCGAACCGATCCATCCTCGTCCTGGTAGTTCTCGAGCACCGCCACCAGCGTGCGGCCGACCGCGAGGCCCGAGCCGTTGAGGGTATGGACGAATTCGGTTCGCTTGGAGCCTTCCGGCTTGTAGCGGGTGTTCATCCGCCGCGCCTGATAGTCGCCGCAGTTGGAGATCGAGCTGATCTCGCGGTAGGCACCTTGTCCCGGCAGCCAGACTTCCAGGTCGAAGGTCTTGCGCGCGGTGGCGCCCATGTCGCCGGCGCACAGCAGCATCTTACGATAGGGCAGCTCGAGCGCCTGCAGTATCGATTCGGCGGCGGCGACCATCCGCTCATGCTCGGCGGCGCTGTCCTCCGGCTTGCAGACGGTGACGAGTTCGACTTTTTCGAACTGGTGCTGGCGGATGAAGCCTCGGGTGTCGCGCCCCGCCGCGCCCGCCTCGGAGCGGAAGCAAGGGGTCAGCGCGGTCATCCGCAAGGGCAGGGCGGCGACGATCTGCTCTCGCACGGCGTTGGTCAGCGAGACCTCGGCGGTCGGGATCAGCCAGCGGCCATCGGTGGTGCGGAACAAGTCCTCGCTGAACTTGGGCAGCTGACCGGTGCCATAGACGGCCTCGTCCTTTACCAGCAGCGGCGGTGCGCATTCCAGGAAGCCATTCGTGCCGGTCTGGGTGTCGAGCATGAACTGGCCGAGCGCCCGATGCAGCCGCGCCATGGCGCCGCGCAGGAAGGTAAAGCGCGCGCCGGCGATCGCCGCGCCGGTCTCGAAATCGAGGCCGAGCGCCGGGCCGATTTCGGCATGCTCCTTGGGCGTAAAGGCGAACGCGCGCGGCTGGCCCCAGCGGGAGACCTCGACATTGTCGGCCTCGTCGGTGCCTGCAGGAACGTCGTCGGCGGGCAGGTTCGGCAACGCGGCGAGCGCGTGGCGCATGGCATCGTCCAGTTCGCGCTCTTGTGCTTCCAGGCCTGGCAGGTCTTCCTTGATCTGCGCGACTTCGGCCTTCAGCGCCTCGGCGGTATCCTTGTCGCCCTTGCCCATGGCTTGGCCGATTGCCTTGGAGGCTTCGTTGCGGCGGTTCTGCGCCTCTTGCGTGCGTGTCGCCACGTCGCGGCGGCGCGTGTCGAGCGCGAGCACCTGCGATGACACAGCCGCGACACCACGGCAGGCCAGGGCGGCGTCGAAGGCGGCGGGGTCGTCACGGATGAGGCGGATGTCGTGCATGGGCGCGGGCTATGCCGCCTCGCTCGCCCTCACGCAAGGCGCGGTGACGACCCCTAGGCGTCGCGCTGGGTCAGGCGGGGCATGCATCCGCCGCCGCGATCTGGCGATAGCCCTGCTCCCAGGCGCTGCGGGTTTCCGGCGAGCGATAGGGATTGCTGGACAACGGAAGGCCCGCTTGCGCGGCCTTTACACCCCACTGCAAGGCGATGAAGCGGGTGATGTTCTGTGTACGAGAAGCATGTTGCATATGGCGCGTTCAATGCCGTCCGACGCGAATAGGATGCGCGATCAGGCGCTTGCTGCGACAAACGGCGCTCGTCGCACGATGTTCTGAGTCGATCTCGCCCGGCCGAAGGTTCCAGCCGGTTAAGGCTGGTGGGCGCGACAGGGATTGAACCTGTGACCCCACCCGTGTGAAGGGTGTGCTCTACCGCTGAGCTACGCGCCCGCTCCGATGCGGAAGGCGGCCCCTTAGGCGACCCGGTGCGCGTTGACAAGCGGCCAATGCGATCTAAAGCCGCCGCCATGACCGACGAACCCATCGCGCCGACCGAGACCGACACCGCCAGCGAGGCCTCCGCTGCTCCCGTGCCTACCGGCGGCGCCGACGTGCCGCCCGACCGGCTGGCGATCAGTCCGCGCAGCCCGTACTTCGATGCGGACAAGCTGCAGCGGGGCATCGGCATCCGCTTCAAGGACGCGGTACGCACCAATGTCGAGGAATACTCGATCTCGGAAGGTTGGATCCGGGTCCAGGCCGGAAAGACCAAGGACCGCCACGGCCAGCCGCTGACGCTCAAGCTCAGCGGTCCGGTCGAAGCCTGGTACGAGGATCTGGGCGAAGACGCGCCTGTCGCCAAGAAGGGCTGAATGCTCTCGCGACGTAGGCTTGCGCCTACGTCGCACGATCAGCGCGCGCTGGCGATGATCCGACCGATCGGATCGTGTCGCAGGGCCCATCTGTTGAGTGGCGGCGCTGATACCTTCGCCGATGGCCGGCGCGGCGGAATGGCCTTGGCCGGCAACGGGGCGACAAGCTCCGGCTCCTGACCGAAGCGGACTTTCACCGTTTTGGCCGGTACGAAGCGAGTCAGGGTGGAGCCTGCCTTGGCGGTCCGGTCGTTCGGCCGCTCGACAAGGGCCAGCGCGCCTGGCCTGGCGTTGTAGATGAAACCGGTCACCGGCCAGTGACCGCCGCCCAGACTGGCGATCGGCGCATACCAGACACGGACCTGGCTCCAGTCGTTATCGGGCGAGACGTCGGTGGCCTTCACGTTGCGTTCGATCTTGCCGGGGCCGGACCAGTTCGCGTGGCTGATCAGGATCGTGCGCGAATCGATGATGCGGCTGACGGTGGCGACATGTCCCAGGCGCGAGCCGCCGTGGGGACTGAGCGCCATAACCGCGCCCGACCTGGGGGCCTGCCCCCGCGCGTACTTGCCCGCCGCCTGCCGCCACCAGGTATGCGCGTCGCCATAGAGGCGGATGCCCGAGGTATCGCGCGCGAACGGCACGCACTGCAGCACGCCCGGCGTGGTCGCTCTGGGTGCGCCGCCGGTAGGATCGATGAGCGCGATTGCGGTGCGGGCGCTGCCTTGCGCTGCGATGGTCAGTGCCACGCCGGTGATCGCCGATAGGTAAAAGCCCCTCATGCAGTCTTAATCGCACGGCGTGGTTATGAGGTGACGTACAGGCGTGGTAACCGATCGCGGTAAACACGGCGGCAAGGATTTGCCGCTTTTCGGCGCCATGCTGCCGGAGTATCGCTTGCGTTCTGGATGCATCTGCCTGTGCCTCGTGTGCCAGCAGAGCGTGCCGGCGCGCTCGATCCCTCCTTCGATCGTGTGAGCTCTAGGTCCAGTTGTGTCTCATCCATAACCGAGCCAAGATGCGCTCACCTGGGATCGGTGGAAGCGTCGGCAAGTCGCCCAAACGGATGATCTTGGGCAAGCATAACGGTCGCGCCCGCATGAAGACCGTCATTGGCGGATGCACGGGACTTGCCATCACCGGCACAAACGGCCACGTCCCTGACGATCATGTCCCCTCAAGTCATCATCATCGGACGGCCCAATGTCGGCAAGTCCACGCTCTTCAACCGCCTGGTCGGCAAGAAGCTCGCGCTTGTCGACGATCAGCCGGGCGTCACCCGCGATCGGCGCTTCGGCGATGCCGAACTGCTGGGCCTCAAGTTCCAGATCGTCGACACCGCCGGCTGGGAAGACGAGGATGCCGAGAGCCTGCCCGGCCGCATGCGTCAGCAGACCGAGGCGGCGCTGGAAACGGCCGAAGTCGCGCTGTTCGTCATCGACGCGCGCGCCGGACTGACCCCGCTCGACGAAGAGATATCGCGCTGGCTGCGCAGCTCGCCGGTGCCGGTGATCCTGGTCGCCAACAAGGCCGAGGGTCGCGCCGGTGAGGGTGGCTTGCTGGAGTCCTACTCGCTGGGCCTGGGTGATCCGGTGCCGATCTCGGCCGAGCACGGCGAGGGCATGGGCGACCTGTTCGAGGCGCTGCTGCCGATCCTGGAACCGCTGCAGGTGGATGAGGAGGACGAGCCGTTCGACGAGGAGGAGCTGCTGCGCGGTCCCCTCAAGCTCGCCATCGTCGGCCGGCCCAATGCCGGCAAGTCGACGCTGATCAACAAGCTGCTCGGCCAGGATCGCCTGCTGACCGGACCCGAAGCGGGGATCACCCGCGATTCGATCGCGATCGACTGGGAGTGGACGCAGCAGAACGGCGAGGTGCGCCCCGTCCGGCTGATCGACACCGCCGGCATGCGCAAGAAGTCCAACGTGGTCGAGAAGCTGGAGAAGCTGGCGGTGGCCGATGCTCGCCACGCGGTCGACTTCGCCGAAGTGGTCGTGCTGCTGCTCGATGCGACGCGCGGGCTGGAACACCAGGACCTCAAGATCGCCTCGCTTGCGCTGGAAGAAGGCCGCGCGCTGATGATCGCGATCAACAAGTGGGACGTGGCCGAAGGCGCGAGTTCGCTGTTCCAGGGCATCCGCGCCGCGCTGGAGGACGGCCTGGCGCAAGTGCGCGGGCTGCCGCTGCTGGCGGTCTCGGCCCGCACCGGCAAGGGCCTGGACGACATGATCAAGGCCGCGTTCGAGCTGCGCGAAGCGTGGAGCAAGCGCGTCTCGACCTCCGCCCTAAATCGCTGGTTCGACGATGCGCTGTCCGCCAATCCGCCCCCGGCACCCGGGGGCAAGCGGATCAAGCTGCGCTACATCACCCAGGCCAAGACCCGGCCGCCCGGCTTCGTAGTGTTCGGCACCCGGCTCGATCTGCTGCCCGAAAGCTACAAGCGCTATCTGATCAACGGCATCCGGCGCGAGCTGGGCTTTGCCGCGGTGCCGATCCGCCTGACCTTGCGCAGCGCCAAGAACCCGTTCGCCAAGGACTGAGCGCCGGGACGGTATCAGTCGAGTTGGGTGTGTTCGCGCCGTTTGGGCCGGGCACCCAGATTGATCGTCAACTGTAGGTTGAACGCGTGATCCATCTGCGCGCGTGCGCCACCGCGTCCCAGGCGGTACTGATTGAGGTAGGCGACATCCGCATTCACCACCTTTGAGACCGGCACCAGCAGGCCAAGCCAATTGCGCATCCGCTCGTAACCGCGCCGCTGGCCCCATTTGGTGCTGTTGGCGATGAAGAAGCTTTCATGACTGACGAACACCGCCAGCCCCTTGCGATTGAGAGGGTGATTGTAGCGGACGAGCGGCCGGATGCGAAAACCCACTTCATCGCCATCCGGATGGAAGCGCTCGTCGATGCGGAAGCGCGTAGAGATCCGGCCGAAATTGCCGAGCACCTGCTGGCGGAAGCGGTCCTCGTCGGCAGCGGTGTTCCCGTTGTAGAAGGCGACATGGCGATAGCCAAAGCCGAGCTCGAAGTGCTTCGACACCTTCTGACCTGCCAGAATGCCGAGTTCGGTCGTGAAGAGGCCATCGGGCCGGTCGCCGAACCGGGCGATCTGCTCCAACGTCAGGCGGGTGTTGCCGTCGAGCGGAACCACGGTGTTGGCCTGTAGCCAGATCTGCTGATCTTCCTGATCCGCCGAGGCCACGGTGGGGGCGACGATCAGCGGCACAGCGAGAAGATAGCGGTGAAAGCCTTGCATGGCCGCCCCCTTAGGGCAGCGTTCTAAAGCCCGCCAGCAATGATCGTCATGAACTGGTCACAGTTTGGCAACGATGCTGCAAGATCAGCGTTTGAGCTCGTCATCTTCTGGGGTGGTCGTCGCTATTTCTGCCATGGCAGGCGCGCGCTGTTCGATGACCATGTTCCACACCGCGATGAAGAGAGCGGCGATGACCGGGCCGATGATGAAGCCGGTCAGGCCCGCCATCTCCAAGCCAGCCAGCGTCGCGATCAGCACCACGAAGTCCGGCATGCGGGTGTCGCGACCGACCAGGATCGGGCGTAGCAGGTTGTCCACCAGGCCGATCACGAAGACGCCGCAGAAGATCATGATCGCGCCCTTGATCCAGTCACCGCTCACCAGCAGGTAGATGGCGACGGGCACCCAGACGATGCCGGTTCCGACGGCGGGCAGCAGCGACAGGAAGCCCATCAGCGTTCCCCACAGCAGCGCGCCCTCGATCCCCAGAGCCCAGAAGATCAGCCCGCCGAGCAGGCCCTGGACCAAGGCGACGACGACCGTGCCCTTCATCGTCGCGCGCACGACGACCAGGAAGTGGTCGATCAGCCGGTCGCGCGTCGCGGAACGCAAGGGCAGGGCGGACCGCACCAGTTCGCCGTAGCGACGCCCGTCCCGCAGCAGGAAGAAGGTGAGGTACAGCATCACGCCCAGCGCCGCGATGAAGCTGATGGCACCCTGGCCAACGACGATCGCGCTGGAGGCGACGTTCTGCAGGCCACTGGCGACGCCCGATCCGAGCATGCGGCGCACGTTGTCGAAGTCGGTCAGGCCCTGGCGATCGATGAACCGGCGGACGCCGACGGGCAGGGCATCACGCAAGTGGTTGATCATCGCGGGAATGTCGATCTGTGCGGTGCGGATGCGCTCGTAGAGCGACGCCGCCTCCTGCACCAGGCTGGAACCTAGGAAAAGGGCCGGCAGCACGATCAGGGCGATGATCATCAGCAGCATCAGCATCGCCGCCAGGCCCTTGCGCCCGTTCAGCCTAACCGCCAGCCGCTGAGTCGCGGGCTCGAACAGGATCGCCGCCACCAGACCCCACAGGATCGCGCCGAAGTAGGACGAGATCAGCCACCCGAACAGCAAGGTGACGATCGCCACCACCACCATGAAGGAGCGATCTTCGAACCGTAACCTACGTGTCGTCTCGCCCGTCATGGCGCTTCCCTCATAGCCTGCCCTTGGCCGGTGTAAGCCGGAGGGCTGGCAATGGTTGCAATATGTTCCTCCTCGCAAGCATGGTTTTTGTGAATGCCCCGGAGATGCGGCACTGGATTTCACGTGGGGGCCGATGCAGGCTGTGCGACTTCCACGATCCGGAGACCCGATTTGCGCCGTTCCCTCGCTTTCCTGATCACGGCCAGCGCGGCCGCCATGTTCGCCGTTCCCGCCGCCTCGGCGCAAGGCACGGATGCTGCGCCAGCCGCCCCGTCCGGACCAAATCGGGCTTTCACCGGCGAGGACTTGTTCAGCCTGGCCGGCGCCACCGATCCGCAGATCAGCCCCGATGGAACGCGCGTCGCCTATGTGCGCATGACGGCGGACGTGATGACCGACAAGGAAGTGCCGACGATCTGGCTGGTCGAACTGGCAAGCGGGCGCCAGACTCCGCTGGTGGCGGGCAAGGGTTCGCACCGGTCGCCGATGTGGTCGCCCGACGGCAAGCGCCTCGCCTATGTCTCGTCGGACGGCGAAGGTGCGCCGCAGCTCAACGTGATGTGGCTAGACAGTGGCCGCAGCGTGAAGGTCACCGGCATGCCTGACAGCCCAGGGAGCCTCGCGTGGTCACCGGACGGCCGCGCGATCGCGTACACCATGCGCGTGCCGGGCGAGCCGCTGAAGCTGGGCAAGGCGCCCGACAAGCCCGAAGGCGCGAAGTGGGCGGACAGCCTGGAAGTGATCGACCGGGTGGCCTACCGCGCCGACGGCGGCGGTTATGCGCGTGCCGGGTACGACCATGTCTTCGTGGTTTCGGCCGATGGCGGCGCGACGCGACAGGTGACGTTCGGCAACTGGGACGACGCCGGGCCGCTATCCTGGAGCCCGGACCAGCGCACGATCCTGTTCTCCGCCAACCGCAATCCCGATTGGGAGCGCGAGGCCAACAACACCGAAATCTACGCCGTCGATGTCGCGAGCGGCGCGATCACCCCTTTGACCAAGCGCAACGGGCCGGACCACGACGCGCGCTACTCGCCCGACGGCAAGCACATTGCCTTCCTCGGCTACGACGACGTCAGTCGCAGCTACGAGAACACCGACCTCTACGTGATGAACGCCGATGGCAGCGGCGTGCGGCCGCTTGGCGCCGGGCTCGACCAGTCTATCGACGTGGTTCACTGGGCCGGCAACTCGCAGCTGTTCGTGTCCTACGATGATCATGGCAAGAAGCGCGTCGCTCGCGTCGGCCTCGATGGATCGGTGCGTACGGTGGCGGATGGACTGACGGCCGGGACGCATTACGACCGGCCCTACACCGGCGGCGACTTCAGCGTCTCGAACGGCGGCAAGGTGGCCTACACGGCAGGGGGCGCCGATGCGCCGGCCGACTTGTGGGTCGATGGCCGGCGGTTGACGCAGCTCAACGCCAACTTCCTGGCGGGTAAGGCGATGGCGCCGGTGCGCAAGCTGCCGGTCACCGCGCCGGACGGCCGCGCGATCGATGCCTGGCTGGTGACGCCGGCTGGCCTGCCCGCCGGCACCCGCGCGCCGCTGATTCTGGAGATCCACGGCGGGCCGAACAGCGCCTATGGTCCGGCGTTCTCGACCGATGACCAGCTTTACGCCGCGCGCGGCTATGCGGTGCTCTACGTCAATCCGCGCGGCAGCACGTCCTATGGCGAGCAGTTCGCCAACCTGATCGACCGCGCTTATCCCGGCACCGATTACGACGACCTGATGGCCGCCGTCGATGCCGCCATCGCCGATGGCACCGCCGATCCGAACAACTTGTTCGTCACCGGTGGTTCGGGCGGCGGCGCGTTGACTGCCTGGATTGTCGGCAAGACCGATCGCTTCAAGGCGGCGGCATCGCAGAAGCCGGTGGTCAACTGGATCAGCGAGGCGCTGACGATGGACGCCACCACCTTCACCTCGCGCTACTGGTTCGACAAGAAGCCGTGGGAAGATCCCATGTCCTATTGGAACCGCTCGCCGCTCAGCTTGGTCGGCAACGTCAAGACTCCGACGCTAGTGGTGGTCGGCAGCGAGGACTATCGCACCCCGGTGAGCGAGGCGGAGCAATACTACGCCGCGCTGCAGATCCGGGGCGTGCCGACCGCGCTGGTCAAAGTGCCCGGTGCGAGCCATGGCGGCCTGACCTCGCGGCCGTCACAATCCGCGGCAAAGGCGTCGGCGATCCTGGCGTGGTTCGACAAGTACCGGGTGAAGTAAGACGCGGGGAAGGAAGGCGTCGGCCCGGGTCGAGCCCGGGTCGACGGGCATCACGCGCCGGTGTCGGTGCCGCCTTCGCCGGCGGCCTTGCAGTTCAACTGCACGTAGTTCTCGATCCCCATCAGCTTGATGAGGTCGAACTGCTTCTCGAGGAAGTCGACGTGCTCTTCCTCGTTCTCGAGGATGCGTTCGAAGATCTCGCGGCTTATGTAGTCGCGCACCGCCTCGCAGTGGGCGATCGCTTCCTTGAGCAGGGGGATGGCATCATGCTCGAGCGCGAGATCGCATTCCAGGATCTCCTTCACGCCTTCGCCGATGCGCAGCTTGCCCAGCGCCTGGAAGTTGGGGAGACCGTCGAGGAACAGGATGCGCTCCGACAGCATGTCGGCGTGCTTCATCTCGTCGATCGACTCGTGGCGCTCGTACTCGGCCAGCTTACGGACGCCCCAGTGCTCCAGCATGCGATAGTGCAGCCAGTACTGATTGATCGCGGTCAGCTCGTTGAGGAGCGCCTTGTTGAGAAAGTCGATGACCTGCCGATCGCCTTGCATCGCGATGCCTCCTGTTAAATCGTCAGGCCGCTATGGCCCAGCGGGCGGCAGGTGGCAACGCCGGTCCCGGTGCGGTCAGGTATGGAGCGGTTGCGGCGCGCGATCGGTCGGGATGATGACGGGCAGGTGCGACGACATCCGCTCATCGGCGATGATGTCCTCCGCTTCTTCGACGCACTGACCGCACTGGGGAGGGCGGCCGATGGCGGTGTACAGGGCTTCTGCGTCGCCACGGCTGGTGCGTGCGGCCTTGCGCAGTTCACATTCGCGGATGGCATTGCAGATGCAGACGTACATGCGCTTTCCTCTTCGACTCGCACTATAGCCTGATGAGAATGGATCGCAATAGCACTTATCGACGGTTGGGGAGCATCCGCCGCAAGGTCAGCGCGCGCCATAGCCATTCGAGCGGACCGCGCCGCCAATGCCGCAGCCACAGCGCGCTGCAGACCAGCATCAGTGTCCAGCCGAGCAGCACGACGGCCCACTGCCGCAGCGGTTGGACCTGGCCGAACAGACCCAGACCCCAGCCATAGAAGATCGCGGTCATGATGAGGCTGGTGCCGAGGTAATTGGAAAAGGCCATCTGCCCGGCCGCGATGATCCTGCCGCCGATCGCCGTTCGCGCCAGCCGGGGCGTCGCCACGACCAGCAGCGCGGCGTAGCCCGATGCCATGATGACGTGCGGTAGCGCCAGCCCATAGCGCAACCCCGCATCCATCGCGATCGGCGGAAAGCCACGCGGCCACAACCAGGCCAGCGCGGTGAGCGTCACGGCGAGGCCAGCCACGGTCGCTCCCGATCCGAGCGCGAGCAGCAGGCGTGTGCGAGTGTCGGCGAAGAAGCCGCGCCGCTGCAGGATCAGGCCCAGCACCATCAGCGGAAGGAATTCGCCGAACCCATCGCGCACGCCTTGCAACAGCCACAACGGATGGGTGCGCAACTTGACGGACAGGATGTGCAGGAAACCGCCGGTGTACTGCTCCAACTCCTGCCGGGCGGTCATCGCGAGATAGTCGTGGAAGCGCGTGACCGTTGCCGATTGCTCCGCACTGGCTTGACCCAGTCGCACCATCTCCTCGGCAGTCACCGTCGGCAGAGCCAGCAGCATGCCCTGCGCATGCAGCAGCACGAACAGCGCCGCCGCGCTCGCGCCCAGCAGCCGGTCAGGCAGGCGGTGCAGCAGCAGCAGGGCGAACCCGCAGGCGGCATAGGCAAACAGGATATCGCCCCACCACAGAAGGATGTAATGCAGCGCGCCGAACAGCAGCAGCCAGGAGAGGCGGATCGCCTGTAGTTTGTCGCCGTCCTCACCCCGAGCATCCGCCCGGTCGATGAAGAGCGCCATACTCGCGCCGAACAGGATGGCGAACAGCGCGCGCATCTTCCCTTCGAACACGACGAAGTTGAACGCGAAGGCGGCCTCATCCCAAGGCCCGGATGGTGTCGGCAGGTTGGGACTGAGCGTGCCGACGGACGGCCCGGCGAAACCGGCGATGTTGATCGCCAGGATGCCAAGTACCGCGACGCCGCGGATCAGATCGAGCGAGGCGACGCGCATGGTCGCCACGATAGCGTCGTCAGTCGCGGGTGGCGAGGCAGGTAAAGCCGCCGGCCTTCAACTTCGCGCACGCCGCGCTTGCATCTGCCTGGCTGGCGAAACCGCCCGCCTGCAGCTTGGTGAGCTTGCCCGAGGGTGTGAGCAGCTTGCCATGGCCGGCGAGTTCGGGCCGGCCTCTTACCCGCGACCACAAGGCCTCGGCATTGCCGGGCACGCCGAATGCGCCGAGTTGCAGGCGCCAGGGTCCGTTGGCTCGCGGCGTGGGCGTGGGTGTCTCACGTGGAGGGGCAGGGCGTTTTTCCGGCTTGGGTGCGGGCGGTACACCGACGTCGCGCGCCGCGCGATCGGCACGGGCCGCGTCGGCACCGGCTCGGTCGGATCGTGCCACAGCCAGGTACGGTGGCCGCGCGACCGGCGGGGCGGGGCTGGCCACCGGCGGGCGCGAGGGCGGGGTGCTGCCAGGCACGCTGGCAAGATCGGACGCCGCGACTTGCCGAGCGAGGTTCGATTCGCTTGCAGCGGCGATCTGCGCGGCGACCGCGACGGACTTCTGCCGATCGGCCATCGAGACGTGCTGGTCCATCTGCGCCAGCGCGCCGGTCGCCTGGGGCAAGCCGGCCTGCTGCGCCAGGCTGACATAGGCGTAAGCGCGGACCCAGTCCTTCGCCATGCCGTCGCCATTGAACAAGGCGAGGCCCAGGATGTACTGCGCGCGGGCGTCGCCGCGATCTGCCGCCGCGCGAACATAGGGCATCGCCCGCGCCCGCTCGCCGCGCTGGAACAGGAGCAGCCCGTAGTTGTCGCTTGCCTGCAAGTGACCCTTGGCCGCGGCGCTGGCGTATAGCGTTTCCGCTTTGGCAAGATCGCGGGGTACTCCCCGGCCGAGCTTGTAGGCCTGCGCCAGATTGAACTGCGCATCGGGGTCGTTTGCCGCTGCCGGTGCCTGCCATTCGCGCACGGCGGCATCGTAGTTACCGGCGGCCCAGGCATCGACGCCGGCCTTGACGTCGGCCACTGCCGCGCCGCCCGAAATCACGAGCAACCCCGCGGCCAGGCCCATGCCCACCGTGCCTCGCATTGCCTTGACCACTGCCCCGATCCTTTCGCACCGCCCGGCGCGAGCACGCCGTCTTGGCCCGGCGCCTACGCGCAAGACCTTAGGTTACCTGACATAGTGAAGAACCGCTTAGCAAAGTCTTTATGCGCGGCCTGTTCAAGTCTGCCTTGTCGCGAGCATCCGGACTTAACCCTAAATTAGGAACGATCTGCGATTGCCGGAGGTGAGGGACACGCCTGCATCAGCGCATGCGAGCGTCGCTGCAAACGATCAGGGGAACTGTTTTTCCGATGTCAGGCCCAATCCAGCCAGCCAGTTTCAACAAGGCGGCGCTTGGCGCGGCAATGCTCGCGGGCTGCCTGGCGGCGCCCGGGTTCGTCCATGCAGCGACCGTGAACGCTTCGCATGATCGGCAGGAGCGCCCGAGCAAGAAGGTCGAGAAGCAGGTTCTCGCCGCCGAGCGCGCGGTGGCCAAGTCGCCGCAAGA
>Ga0182194_1000028_pt1 | contig 21391 bp, 17 predicted proteins | sample G5R1MG_34_FD_128377 | JGI IMG/M metagenome (GOLD analysis project Ga0182194, IMG submission 128377) | Switchgrass phyllosphere microbial communities from Michigan, USA - G5R1_MAIN_12SEP2016_LD1 MG | ecosystem: Host-associated > Plants > Phyllosphere > Phylloplane/Leaf | place: USA: Michigan...
ACGCGAACTGCTCGGGCGTCATGTCGTAGTTGGAACGCCACAGCGCGCCCGCGTCGGCATAGCCCAGTTCCTTGGCGCCTTCGTTCTGCAGCGCCACCAGCTTGACGAAGTCCGCCTTCATCGGCTTGCCGACGCTGTCGTTCCAGCTGGTCCACATCTCGGCCAGTTCGGCCGGGTTGCGGTTCTCGCCCATCGCGGCCTCAATGTCGGAACCGTTGATGGCCACGCCCTTCAGCGTGCCCTTACCCTTGCCGTACATGCCCTGGAGCCGCGCGATCAGCGTCGCCGCTTCTTCCGCCGCGCCGGGGCGGCTGGGCGCCGGCTGGGTGATGAGCGTGCGCATGCGGGAAAGCTTGCGATTGACGTCATACGACAGTCCCGGCTGCGAGGCATACGTCGCGGCCTTGGTCGCGGTCGCGACGTTGAACGAGTTGAGCGCAGCAGAAGCACGCGCGGTCACCGCCTCGCTGTCGACGGTGATGTAGGTGTTGTAGACCCATTCGGCCTGCGCGGACTCGATGGTCCTCTGGTTGTACTGCGCCTCGGCCTGGGCGACGAATTCGGCAGCGGTGGGCACGGCGGCAGGCGCGGGAGCGCCCTGCGCGCAAGCAGGCGCGGCGACCATCGCCCCGGCCAGCGCCAGCAGCGAAATTGCGTGAGTTTTCATGAGTGCCCCGTTGTTCGGATTTGCGGATGGCCCATGCTGGCCGGGACGCTCCATGCGGTCAAGCGGCGGGCTTGCGTGTCACGCTGCGCTGCACGTCACTCCGTCAGAAATGCCACCATCGCCGCGCCCAGCGCCTGCTCCGTCACCGATGACATGTGCGTACCCGGAACCTCGACATAGCGGGCATCCGGCAGCGCCTCGGCCAGGGCCGGGGCGGAGCCGTTGTCGGCATCGTCGGCACCGCAGACCACCAGCGTCGGCATGGTCACGCCGGCCAGCGCCTCGGGCGGGGTGTCATCCACCGACTGCAGCAGCAGCCGCGCGGCGACCAGATCCACTTTCTGCGTGCGCATGAACGATCGCGCGACGAAGGCCGGATCGCCGTGCTTGATCGTGTCGTAGCGGTCGATCGCGTCGATGAAGAACGCGCTGCGAGCCGCCCAGTTACCCAGGCCCTCGATGCCCATGCCGCCCAGTATCAGCCGGCGCGGCGTCAGCCCCGCCAGTACCCCGCGCACCGATGTCCGCGCGCCCAGCGAGAACCCGCCAAGGTCGTAGTCGTCCAGCCCGAGTTGCGCCACCAAGGCGGTCACGTCGCGCACCAGCACGTCGGCGGGATAGGCCGCCGGATCGTGTGGCGCTTCGCTCTGCCCATGCGCGCGCATGTCGGGCATGATCGCCTCGAACCCGGCATCTGCGAGCTTTTGCGCATGGCCGAACTTGATCCAGTTTACGCCGGCGCTGGAGAACAGTCCGTGCAGCAGCAGCACCGGCCGGCCCGCGCCCAGGCGATGCACCGCCAGCTTCGTCCCCCCATGGCCTTCGAGGAATTCGGTACGCACGTCACTCATTCGGGTGGCTCCAGTCCGGCCGCGCGCCACATCGCGACCACCTTGGTGTTCTTGGCGCTGGTGTGGCCGGGCAGATGCGTCACGTTGGCCCAGGCTGGCAACAGGCTTTCGACCGCATAGTTGTGCTCGGGGCGAAATGGCGTCGGATCATCGAAGCTGCCGACGGTGAGGTCGATGTTGGTGCCACCTTCGATGAAGTCGAACCCTAGTGGCGTCCCGCAGCGCGAGCAGAACGGCCGGCGCGCGATCGGCGAGGACCGATACCAGTCGGGCTCTGTATGCCACACCACCTTGTCCTTCGGCGGATTGACGAGGGCGATCGAGACGCCGCCGGTGGCTTTCTTGCACATGTTGCAATGGCATAAGTAGGCCTTTTCGGGCTCGACATCGGCAGTGTAGCGCACGCTTCCGCATTGGCAGCCGCCATCCATCGCTGGCATGATCTATCCTCCTGGCGAAGATATGCGAACGCACGCGGGGGCAGCTGCGTTCCGGGAACTGGATTTCGCATCGCGGGTTCTGCGCTGACAATGGCTTGCAGCCGATCCCTCTCCCGCAACGCTTCGCCGCGCTCGATGATGAGCGTGTCAGCGGTTTCGTTGGCAGCGCTGGTGCTTGCCAGTTGCGGTGGTTCGGGCACGCCCAACGAAGCGCCACCGCGATCGACCCACATGATGAAGCGCCGCCCGCAGGTCTCGACCATCGCGGTGCCGGTTGAGGCGAACCTCGCCCGCCTCGCCGCCACGTTGGAACGGGAAGTACCGCGCCAGCTGTGGGCGATCGACAAGCCTGGCCAGGTCTGCGTGCCGTCGGACAAGGTCAAGGTGCTGTTCGTCAAGGTGAAGACGCCGACCATCACCTGCCACATCGTCGGCCAGGTCACGCGCGGGCGGCTGTCGCTCTCCGGCTCGGGCCAGACGCTGGTGCTGACGATGCCGGTCCATGCGGTGATCCATGCGCGCGACATCGGCGGCGTGCTCAAGCAGGAGACCGCGACCGCCGACGCCCGGGTGCAGGCGCGCATCCATCTCGACCTCGCGCCGGACTGGAGCCCGCGCGGCAAGCTCGACCTCGCCTACCGCTGGACCGCGCCACCGCGCATCGAGTTCCTGGGCCAGACCATCGACTTGTCCGACCAGGCCGATGCCAAGCTGAAAGGCGTCATCGCCAAGCTCGAGCGCACCCTGCCCGGACAGCTCGGCCAGCTACAGCTTCGCCAGCTGGTGCAGCGCGCGTGGAACGCCGGCTTCACCTCGCTGCAGCTCAACCGCTCGCGCCCGCCGGTGTGGATGCGGGTGACGCCGCGCGAGCTGCAGTACGGCGGCTACGACATCGCCCAGGACCGCATCACCTTGCGTCTCGGCCTGCGCGCGATCACCGAAACTTTCGTCGGCGACCGCCCCGCCGACCCGCCGCGCACCCCGCTGCCCCCGCTAAGGCCGCTCGCGGGCGATCCCGGCAAGCTCACCTTCTCGATCCCGGTCGTCGCCGACTATCGCCAACTCGAACCGGTACTGATGAAGGCCCTGCTCAAGCGCCAGAGCCGGCCGTTCCCGGTCCCCGGAGTAGGCCCGGTCTGGGCGCGGTTCAACAAGGCGACGATCTACGGAACCACCGGCGGCAGGATTGCCGTGGGCCTGAACTTCAACGCCAGCGACGAGGCCGGCACCATCGGCAAGGCGCGCGCGACCGTGTGGATGACCGCGCTACCGGTGAACCGGCCCAACTCGCGCGAGGTGTCGTTCACCCAGTTCGCCATCAGCGGATCGACCGATCGCACTGGCGGCGATCTGGTCATCGAGCTCGCCAATGCCCCCGGCCTCGATCAAACCATCGCCGAGGCGCTGACGCAGAACTTCCAGCGTGATTACGACAAGCTGATGGTCAAGATCGACCATGCCATCCAGCAACGGCAAGAGGGCGACTTCATCATCCGCGCCCATATCGACGATGTGCAGACCGGCTCGCTCAAGGCCGGCAGCCGGGGCCTCTACCTGCCGGTGCGCGCGACCGGCAGCGCGAGCATCGTCCTGGCACCCAAGTAGCGGGCTGCCCACGTCGTCCCAGGCTCAACCCAGGACGACGATCGCAAGGCCTCAGATCGCCTTGGGGTAGATCGGCCGAATATCGACCGGAATCGCCGTCATCGTCGCGATCGCGGCGGTCGCTTGCGGGTCTAGCTTGGCCCACTTCGCCATGAACGCCTTCACGCCCGCATAGTCGCCGGTCGCCTGTAGCATCAGCATGTCGTGCAGCAGATCGCGCACGCCGGTCTCCATCTTGACCGGGTCGATCACGTAGCGCCGGACCTTGGCGTCATACGTAAACGCGCCCTTGGCCTTGAGGTAGCCGTACTGCATCGCCGCCCCGCGCCCATGCGCCTCCACCGCGCCGAAGCGCACCGCGCGGAAGATGCCGGCGAAGTAGGTGGCGAACAGCTGCGGCTTCTCCGCCGCGGGCAACTCGCCCTTCTGCATCATGAACAGGATGTTCCACACGCCGGCGACGTCGGCCTTGGCCTCCTCCAGGCCGGACGCCTGCTCCTTCAGTTCGGCATCGACCGTCGTCTTGCGGCCATCGAGCACGATCGTACCTGGCCCCAGGCTGTGCGACAGCTCGTGGAACAGGGTTTCCAGCTGCATGTACTTCTTGACCACCAGCCCGGCCTGGTCGGGCTTCAGCACCAGCACGCCCATCGGCTGCAGGATGCGCTCGTACTTGGCGCCCAGCACGTTGGACAGAATCACCTTCTTGGCGCCTTTCGCCTCGCGCACCCGCTCGTCGTTGGGCAGATTGAACGCCACCGTCTGCGGGCCAGCGGTGTTGTCGCCGCCGCCGTGGACCTGCTCGGCCACGGCGATCGGGCTCTCGAACCCGCGCTGGAAGTTCTTGTACTGCGCGTCGATCGGCAGATTGCCCTCCATGTCGCGCAAGTACTTCTTGTACTTGGCGAGCGCGGCGGACTCCTCGGGGTCCTTGAGCGTCACGAAGCTCTCGAACGACGCCTTCGCCCCCATCAGCCGGTCGGTATAGACTTCGTACGGCCCGATCGCGACTTCGATCGGCGTGCCGGCCAGATCCATCCAGGCAAGCTCGCTGGCGAAGTAGTCGTCGGTGCGAAACGCCTTGGCCCGCAGCGTCAGGAAGGTCTTGAGGCTGGCATTGGACGTCCTCGCCGCCGCCTGCTCCAGCAGCTTGGCGGCAGGCTCCAGCCATTCCTTGTACTCGACCGAGTAGGGCACGGCCTTCAGCTTGGCACCGTCGCGCCGCACCACCGTATAGAGGCTGGTCAGCGCCGCCTTCTGGTCGGGATGGGCCTTGAGGTAGGCCTCGTATTCCTGGCGTGTTAGATCCTCGGGATAGAAGCCCGCGCCCTCCGGCATCGGCTTGGTGCCCCAGAACGGGTGCAGGTCGGCCAGCATGTCCCACGGGCCCAGGTTGCGGTCGAACATCTCGACCAGCAGATCGCGATCCGCGCGCCGGTTCATCGCGATCGCGCGGCGGGTTTGCGGGTTCGCCACCGAGCGCTGGCGCAAGTAGACCTCGGTCAGCAGGTCCGATGCCTTGATCAGCAGGTTCACCACCTCGCGCTCCTCGCCGGTGAGGAAGGCGGTGTCGGGCTTCATCTCGATCACGGCCAGCTTTTCGGACTGGGCCTTGAGGTCGTAGGCGGGCTCTGCGGCAAGCGCGGAGGTGGAGAGTGCGAGGACCGGCAGCGCGGCGTGGAGCAAGGTGCGGGTGAGTGTCATGAAAGCAGGCTTAGCGCTGCTGGTGACGATGCGTAAAGCACGGCGTTGCTACCCCATCCACCACTCGCTGCGCGAGCGGTCACCCTCCCCATTGCTACGCACAGGGAGGAACTAGCGCGACCTGAAGTTCCTCCCTGTTCTCGAAGAGAATGGGGAGGGGGACCGCCGGCCGCAGGCTGGTGGTGGAGGGGTCAGCGCCCTGTCGTCGAGGGGATCACTCCGCAGGCATCTTCAATCCCGACCACTGCCCCAGAAACGCCAGCACATCCGCGCCCTCGTCGATCACCTTGTCCGTCGGCTTGCCCGAGCCATGCCCCGCCCGCGTCTCGATGCGGATCAGGTGCGGCTTGGCGCCAGCCTCGGCGTGCTGCAGCGCGGCGGTGTACTTGAAGCTGTGCCCCGGCACCACGCGGTCGTCGGTGTCGGCGGTGGTCACCAGCAACGCCGGATAGTCCACGCCCGAGCGGATGTTGTGATAAGGCGAATACTTGCGCAGCACGCGATAGTCCGCCTCCTTCTCCGGGTAGCCATAGTCGTCCACCCAGTAGCGCCCGGCGGTGAACCGGTCGAAGCGCAGCATGTCCATCACGCCGACCGCTGCGTTGCCGGCAGCGAACAAGTCCGGCCGCTGATTCACCACCGCGCCGATCAGCAGGCCGCCGTTGGAGCCGCCCTGGATCGCCAGGCCGGCCTTGGGCGTGATCCCCGACGCGATCAGGTACTCGCCCGCCGCGATGAAGTCGTCGAACACGTTCTGCTTGTTGGCAAGCCGGCCGGCATCGTGCCACGCCTTGCCGTACTCGCCGCCCCCGCGCAGGTTCGCCATGGCGAAGACGCCGCCCGCCTCCAGCCACGCCATGCGCACCGCAGAAAAGCCGGGCGTCAGCGACACGTCGAAGCCGCCATAGCCGTAGAGCAGCGTCGGCTGCGCCTTGCCCGCCTGCGCGGCCGCCTTGCTGCGCACCACGAACATCGGGATCTTGGTGCCGTCCTTCGAAGCGTAGAAGCGCTGCTCGATCAGGTACTTGTCGGGATCGAACTTGAGCGCGGGGCTGGCGAAGACCTCCGACTTGCCGGTGGCGATGTCCAGGCGATAGACCGACGCCGGCCGGTTGAAGCTGGAAAAGCTGTAGAACGTCTCGGGGTCGCCCGGCTTGCCGTCGAACCCGCTGGCGGTCCCCAGCCCTGCCAGCGTCAGCTCGCGCAGCGACTTGCCATCCAGGCCGATGATCTCGGCATGGCTGGCCGCGTCCTTCAGGTAGTTGAGCACCAGCTGGTTGCCGATGATGGTCGCGCGCTCGAGCAGTTCGTCGCGCTCGCCCACGACTTGCACGAACAACGCATCCGCCTTCGCCAGGTCGATCGAGACCAGCTTGTAGCGCGGCGCTTGCCTGTTGGTGACGAACCAGAGCCGGGTACCGGTGTTCGCCACCAGCTTCCAGTCGTTCACCGCTTCCGGCACCAGCGTGCGCAGTGGCCAGCGCTTGCCGCGATGGGCAAGGTCGATCACCCGCACCTGCATGCGCGCGTCGGTGCCGGTGCTGCTGGTGATCACCGCATAGCGGCCGTCCGGCGTCACATCCGCGCTGTGGTTCATCTCGCGCGCGTCGGGCGTCGCGAACACCAGCTGGTCCTTATCCTGCGCGGTGCCCAGGCGATGGTAGTAGATGGCGTGATCGTAGTTGCGGCCCTGGAACGCGGTGCCTTCCGCCGGGGCGGGGAAGCGCGAATACAGGAAGCCCTCGTCGCCGACCCAGGCGAGACCGGAGAACTTCGCCCACTTCACCTCGTCGGGCAGACGCTGTCCGGTCGCGACGTCGAGCACGTGCAGCACGCGCCAATCGCTGCCGCCGTCCTGCACGCTGAACAGCAGATGCTTGCCATCGTCCGACGGCTTCCAGCCATCGAGCGCGGTCGCGCCGTCCTGGGCCCAGGTATTCGGGTCCAGCAGCAGGCGCGGTGTGCCATGCAGGCCATCGCGCACGAACAGCTGCGCCTGATTCTGCAGCCCGGAGTTGCGGGTGTAGAAGTAGCGGCTGCCCGCCTTGGTCGGCAGTCCGAAGCGCTCATAATTGATCAGCTCGCGGATGTGCTGGGCGAACCAGGCGCGCTGCGGCAGCGTGTCGAGGTACTGGCGCGTCACCGCGTTCTGCGCCTCGACCCACGCCGCCACGTCCTTGTCGCCGCGCACGTCGTTCTCGAGCCAGCGATAAGGGTCGGCGATTGTCTCGCCGAAGTGATCCTCGACCAGAGGTTCGCGGCGGGTGTCCGGATAGCGCAGTTTCATGGTGTCAGCCTGGATCGGGGAGGAGGCAAGAGCGGTCACCGCCAGCAAGCCTGCAAATGTCGAGCGAAGACGCCCGGAGTGAGATGCCAAGAGGATGTCTCCGGAAAAAAACAAAGCGGCCCCGAGCTTTAACGCTCGAGGCCGCCGTGGCAATCGCCGGGTGTTCGCTGCCCCGCAAGTGCGGGACGGCGCGAGGATCAGGCCTCTTCGTACTCTTCGACGTTCGCGTTGACCGGGCCGGAGTCCTGGCCCTTGGCATCGACGTCGCGGTCGACCAACTCGATGATGCCCATCGGCGCAGCGTCCGAACCACGGAAGCCGGCCTTGATGATGCGGGTGTAGCCACCGTCACGACCGGCATAACGCTCGGCCAGGATCTCGAACAGCTTGGCTTCCTGCGTCTCGTCGAGCAGGCGCGCGTGGGCCAGGCGACGGTTCGACAGGCCACCGCGCTTGGCAAGCGTGATCAGCTTCTCGACGTAGGGACGCAGCTCGCGCGCCTTGGGCAGCGTGGTCTGGATCTGCTCGTGCTTGATGAGGGCCGAGGCCATGTTGCGCAGCAGCGCGGTACGGTGGCCAGTGGCACGCTGCAGCTTGCGGCCGCCATGTTTGTGACGCATTTCTCAAGTCCTTCGTTCGTAAGGGGCCCGTATGAGGTAGCCCGGTCCTGGCTGGATCACGGCTCCAGCCCTTGCCGTTGTGGTCTGGCTCACGTCGACTCGGGCTTGAGCCGAGTCCGGTTTCGCCATGTCGCGCCGGTTGCGCTCTGGCCAGGCCGCCACGGGTTCTCACCCGTGACGTCAGACGGCGCCTAGCGCCGCAGGCCGGGCAGGCCGCTGATCCTCAGCTAAGCTACCGTTTGCTGCGCAAACGTCGCTTACCAGAGGGGGCCGTCGTCGGGCTTGTTAGCCCAACAACTCCTGCTCGAGCTTCTTAGCCATCTCTTCGATGTTCTCCGGCGGCCAGCCAGGGATGTCCATGCCGAGTCGCAGACCCATCGAGGAGAGCACTTCCTTGATCTCGTTGAGCGACTTGCGGCCGAAGTTCGGCGTGCGCAGCATCTCGGCTTCGGTCTTCTGGACCAAGTCACCGATGTAGATGATGTTGTCGTTCTTGAGGCAGTTCGCCGAACGCACCGACAGCTCCAGCTCGTCCACCTTCTTGAGGAGGTAACGATTGAGCTGGTTGGTGTCGCTCTCTTCCGGAGCGGCGCCGCCGGCAGCCATGCCGATCATCGGCGACTGGCCGGTCGGAGCGGCGTCCTCGAAGTGGACGAACAGCGCCAACTGGTCCTGCAGGATGCGCGCGGCATAGGCCACGGCGTCCTCAGGGGTCACAGTGCCGTCGGTCTCGACCGTCAGGTTCAGCTTGTCGTAGTCGAGCTCCTGCCCGATGCGGGCATTGTCGACCTTGTACGACACCTGACGCACCGGCGAGTACAGCGAGTCGACCGGGATCAAGCCGATCGGCGCGTCGACGGGACGGTTGGATACCGCCGGAACGTAGCCCTTACCGCTGTCAGCGGTCAGTTCCATGTTGAACGTCGCGCCTTCGTCGAGATGGCAGATCACGAGGTTCTTGTTCATGACCTCGATATCGCCGGTCACGGCGATGTCGCCGGCCTTGACCTCGCCCGGACCGGTCGCGGACAGCTGCAGACGCTTGGGGCCTTCGCCCTGCATCTTGAGCGCGATCTGCTTGACGTTGAGGACGATGTCGGTGACATCCTCACGCACGCCGGCAAGCGAGCTGAATTCGTGCAGCACGTTCTCGATCTTGATCGAGGTGATGGCCGCGCCTTGCAGCGAGGAGAGCAGCACGCGGCGCAGCGCGTTGCCGAGCGTCAGGCCGAAGCCGCGCTCGAGGGGCTCTGCTACGAAAGTGGCGCGCAGCTTGGGGTCAGCCCCCGGCTTGATCTCAAGGCTGTTGGGCTTCTTGAGTTCCTGCCAGTTCTTGATGTTGACTGTCATGTGCTTCCCCTGGGGTAATTCGATGCGACTTCGGCCGCGGTGCCCGGATGGGCCGCGGCCGATGCGTGGTGGACAGTCTGCCGGCCTAGGAACCCGGTCGACCGTCCACCAAAAGTCCGGTCAGACGCGGCGACGCTTGGAAGGGCGAACGCCGTTGTGCGGGATCGGGGTCACGTCGCGGATAGAGGTGATGGTGAAGCCGACCGCCTGGAGGGCGCGCAGAGCGCTCTCACGGCCTGAACCGGGGCCCTTGACCTCGACTTCGAGCGTGCGGACGCCATGCTCGGCGGCCTTCTTGCCGGCGTCGTCCGCGGCCACCTGGGCGGCGTATGGGGTCGACTTGCGGCTGCCCTTGAAGCCCATCATGCCGGCCGAGGACCACGAGATCGCGTTACCCTGGGCGTCGGTGATGGTCACCATGGTGTTGTTGAAGCTGGCGTTGACGTGCGCAATGCCGCTGGAGATGTTCTTGCGCTCGCGGCGCTTAATGCGCTGAGGTTCGCGTGCCATGTCGGTTGATCCTGTCGAAAATCGCTGAGGGGAAGCTGCTGCCTGAAAAGGCGCGGCTTACTTCTTCTTGCCGGCGATCGGCTTGGCCTTGCCCTTGCGGGTGCGCGCATTGGTGTGCGTGCGCTGGCCACGAACCGGCAGGCCCTTGCGGTGACGCAGGCCACGGTAGCAGGCGAGGTCCATCAGGCGCTTGATGTTCATCGCGGTCTCGCGACGAAGATCGCCTTCGACGGTGTGATCGGCGTCGATCGTCTCACGGATCTGGAGCACTTCGGCGTCCGAGAGATCCTGCACGCGGCGGGCATGGTCGATGCCGAGCTTGTCGGCGATCTCGACGGCCTTGGTGCGGCCGATACCATGGATGTAGGTCAACGCGATGATCACGCGCTTGTTGGTGGGGAGGTTTACCCCGGCAATACGAGCCACTTAATTCTCCTGCTCCACAGGGGAGCCTCGGCTCCGCCTATCTCATCGCTCTGACGCTCTTGTGACAGTAACCATGGCCGAAATGGCAACAGGTCCGGGTCGGTGGGCGAGACGCCAATCACCTGTCGGACATAGCCGTTTCTGTCGAGCGAGCGGCGCGCTTAGAGTGATTCGGGAGCGATGTCAACGGCGGGGCGGCACATGCGGCGCACCCTTGGCCGTGAAGGCCGAGGTCGTACCGTAGTTGCGGGACGCCGTCAAAGGACCCGATTGTCGTGCAGTGTAAAGCGATGCGTATTCAACGCTCGCTAAAGTCAGGTCCGTCGCCCCGGACTTGATCCGGGGCCCCGCTTTTCTTCGCAGAGGCCGAAGGAAGAAGCGGGATCCCGGGTCAAGCCCGGGATGACGGCGTAGGCTAGCCTGCGTTCAATCTGCCAACAAATCGCGTTCGCCGCTTCAGACGCGCATCGGCATCAGGACGTATAGCGCGGGGCTCTTCTCGTCCTGCCGGATCAGCGTCGGCGCGCCGGCGTCGGCGAGGTGCAGTTCCACGGTGTCGCCCTCGATCTGGCCGAGGATGTCCTTGAGGTAGTTGGCGTTGAAGCCGATCTCGAACCCTTCGGACGCGTACTGCGCCGGCACTTCTTCCGCCGCCGTGCCGTTGTCGGGCGAGGTGACCGAGAGCGTCACGCGGTCGGTGTCGAGCGCCATCTTCACCGCGCGGGTCTTCTCGGTGGCGATCGTCGCGACGCGGTCGACGCCTTCGAAGAAGGACTTGGGATCGACCTTGAGCAGCTTGTCGTTGCCGGTCGGGATCACGCGGCTGTAATCCGGGAACGTGCCGTCGATCAGCTTGCTGGTCAGCACGACGCCATGCTCGCCGCCCAGGGTGAAGCGAATCTTGCTGGCCGACAGCTCGACCAGCACGTTGGTGTCGAGCGCTTCTTCAAGCAGCTTGCGCAGTTCGGCGACGCATTTGCGCGGCACGATCACGTCGGGCATGCCCTGCGCGCCGTCGGGGCAAGTGATCGTGAAGCGCGCCAGGCGGTGGCCGTCGGTGGCGGCGGCCTTCAACTGGTCCTCGGCGACATGCAGGAAGATACCGTTGAGGTAGTAGCGCGTCTCCTCGGTCGAGATCGCGAACCGCGTCTTGTCGATCATCTGACCGAGCGTCGCGGCCGGAATCTCGAAGCTGGTGGGCAGCTCGCCCTCGGCGATCGTCGGGAAGTCATCGCGCGGCAGCGTGGGCAGCTGGAAGCGGCTGCGGCCGGCCTTCACCACCATGCGGTTGTCGGCGGCGTCGAGGCTGACCTGGCTGCCATCGGGCAGCTTGCGGGCGATGTCGAACAGCAAGTGCGCCGAGACGGTGATCGCACCGGGCTGCTCAACCGAGACCGCGCCGACCGATTCCACGACCTGCAGATCGAGATCCGTCGCCATGATCTTGAGCGCGCCGCTCGACGCCGCCTCGATCAGGACGTTGGACAAAATGGGGATGGTGTTGCGCCGCTCGACCACGGACTGAACGTGGGACAAGCAACGCAACAGCGTGGATCGTTCGATGGTGGCCTTCATGATCGCCTCATGTCCCCCAGCTTCGGCGGGGAAGCCGATGCCCTTGAATACGGACCATCCTCTCTAGCGAGGAGTCGTTAGGCAGCAAGCGGGAACGGACGTGCCAAGAGGGTATCTGGGGATAAGCGCGGGGATTTCTCGCCGATGAGGCGAGACCCTGACCCTCGTCATTCCCGGGCAGGCGGGAACCACGGAGGCGGGAGGCCGCTTCCACGGCTCCGCCATACCCCGTCAGATCATCGCCATGCCGCCGTTGACGTGGAGCGTCTGCCCGGTGACGTAGCCGGCGTCCTTGCTGGCCAGGAACACGCAAGCCGCCGCGATGTCGGCGCCCTCGCCCATGCGGCCCATCGGGATCTTGGCGTTAAGCGCCTCTTTCTGCGCGTCGGGCAGAACCTCGGTCATTGCGGTACGGATGAAGCCCGGCGCGACGCAGTTCACCGTCACGTTGCGGCTGGCGAGTTCCTGGGCGAGGCTCTTCGACATTGCGGTGAGGCCGCCCTTGCTGGCGCAGTAGTTCATCTGACCGGGGTTGCCGGTGGTGCCGACGATCGAGGTGACGGTGATGATGCGGCCGAACCGCGCCTTCATCATCGGCTTGGTCACGGCGCGCATCAGCCGGAACGCGGATTCCAGGTTCACGCGGATCACCTGGTCCCACTCCTCGTCCTTCATCCGCATGGCGAGGTTGTCGCGGGTGATGCCGGCGTTGTTGATGAGGATGTCGATCTTGCCCAGCGAGTCCAGCGCGGCGGGCACCAGCTTCTCGACTTGCTCGGCATTCGAGAGGTCGCAGGCGATGGCGACGTGGTCGACGTCCTGCAGGTGCTGCGGGCGATGCTCGTCCAGCTCGTCGCGAAAGGCGCGCAGCTTGGTCTGGTTCGACCCCGAGATCGCCAGCCGCGCGCCCTGCGCTGCCAGCCCCCGCGCGATCGCCGAGCCGATCCCGCCCGAGGCGCCGGTGACGAGGGCGGTCATTCCGTGAAGGTCGAACATGAGTTGGGCTCCGATTTGATCAAAGAGAATAATGAGCGCGCGCAGAGGCGCAGAGGCGCAGAGAGATCAAGCGCGGTAATTGTTGACGAGGCGCCTGATACCCTCCTTCATCGTTTCACCAGAGAAATTGAGGAGAAGCCCTACGGGCCTGTGCGTCAGACGCAAGTACGTGAGCAACTGCTTCGCGTGGATCGCCGCCAGCGATTCGACCGACTTGATCTCTACAATGACCTGATCGTCGACCAGCATCTCGATCCGAAACGCGCTTGAAAAGCGCATTCCATCATATTCGATATCGACAGCGACTTGCCGATCCACCTTGTGCCCGCGCCGTTCGAGATCGCCTGCCAGAACGATCTCGTAAACGCTTTCAAGCAGGCCCGGACCTAGTCCTTTGTGAATGCCGACAGCCGCACCCACGACGTCTGCGGTAATCGCATCGATCAAAACCAGCGCAACCTCCTCTGCGCCTCCGCGCCTCTGCGCGCGCCCAATCCTATTTCTTCATAGCGCCTTCGCCAGCGCCTCGATCTCGTCCATCATCGTGACCGAGGTCACCTCCACATCGCCGGCGGAGCGCTTGATCATTGGGCCAACCACTTTGCCGCCCAATTCGACGAAGTGTGCCACGCCTGCTTCGTGCATCGCCACTGCGCTTTCGCGCCAGCGGACGCGGCCGGTGACTTGTTCGACGAGGAGGCGCTGGACGTCGGCGGGGTCGGTCACCATCGCGGCGGTGACGTTGGCGAACAGCGGCAGGCGCAAGGGCGCGGGCGGGGTGGCGCCGAGCGCTGCGGCCATGGCGTCGGCGGCAGGCGCCATCAGCGCGCAGTGGAATGGCGCCGAGACGGGCAGCATCACGCCGCGCTTGATGCCGTGCTCCTTGACCAGGCCGATCGCCCGCTCGATCGCCTCGCGGTGGCCCGAGAGGACCACCTGCCCCGGATCGTTGTCGTTGGCGACGGAGCAGACCTGGCCTTCCGCCGCAGCCTCGGCCAGCGCGGTCGCCTTCTCGATATCGGCGCCGAGCAGCGCCGTCATCGCACCCTGCCCCACCGGCACGGCGGCCTGCATCGACTGCCCGCGCAGCTTGAGCAGCCGCGCGGTGTCGGCCAGGCTGAACGCGCCGACCGCGCAGAGCGCGGTGTACTCGCCCAGCGAGTGCCCGGCCACGAAGTCGCACTTTTCGGTGAGGGTCACGCCGCCCTCGCGCTCCAGCACGCGCAGCACGGCGATGGCGTTGGCCATGATCGCGGGCTGCGCGTTCTCGGTGAGCATCAGCTCTTCGTCGGGCCCCTCGCGCATGATCCGCGACAGGTTCTGGCCGAGCACCTCGTCGACCTCCTGGAACACCTCGCGCGCGGCGGCGCTGGCGGCGGCGAGGTCCGCGCCCATGCCGATCTTCTGGCTGCCCTGACCCGGAAACACGAATGCACGCATGTGCGACCACTCCCTTTGCACGGCCGAAGCCGCCGATTGACGTGGCGTGGCCGACTATTGGGGTTGGGCGCCTGTCGCAAGCCCGAACGGCACGATCCTGTTTGCAGCGTCGTGGCCGATGTCGGCGCGGCCGAGATAGGCGATGGCATGGCGGGCGCACCAGTGGCGGGCGATCTCCTCCACCTCCATGCCGAACGCGCGGTCGTTCACCGGCACGTCGCTGATGCGGCCAAGGCGCAGGCCCGCCACCCCGCCCAGATGCGCGGTGAGGTGAAAGAACAGGCGATCGATGGCGTAGAGATGCTCGGACACTTCCTCCACCATCACGATGTGGCCGGCGAGGCCCGGCATCAGCGGGGTGCCGCACAGCATCGCCAGCGTCATCAGGTTGAAGGCCACCGTCGGCGCCTCCCCCAGCGAAGGTTCCAGCCCGGAGCGGTCGCCGGTGAGGTAACCCAGCACGCGCCGCGCCGCCTCTGCCCCGCCCTCGCGGCGCAGACAGGCGAGCATCGGCGCGTGGACGGGATGGCCGATGCGCGCGCGATAGAGCGCGCCCAGCAGGTAGCCGGCGTCGGAATAGCCCAGCCAGGTCTTACTGCGCGCCGCCGGGCCGAACCGGCGCAGCGCATCCTCGGCCACGCGGCAGGCACCATAGCCACCCCGCGCGAACCACACCGCGTCGAACGAAGGATCGTTGGCGCATTCCACCATCGCTTCGGTCCGCACCGCGTCGCTGCCAGCGAAGTGACCGTCGACGGCGAAGCATTGCGGGTGGATCGACAGCTCTACGTCCGGGAACTCAGCGGCGGCGAGTGCCAGCATGCGGTCGGCGTCCTGCTGGACGATCGGGGCGGACGGCGCGCAGACGGCGATGCGGATCATGGGCCTCGTCCTATCGCGGTTGTCATGACGTGCAAGCGCGCATACCCCTGCGGACCATGACCGCTCCCCTCGCCGACCACTCGCCCGTCAACGCCGCGCTGACCACTCACCCCTGGTTCTTTTGCGGCATCGGCGGGTCGGGCATGCTGCCGCTGGCGCTGATCCTGAAGGGACTGGGCGCAGAGATCGCCGGGTCTGACCGCAGCCGCGACCAGGGTCGCAGCGCCGCCAAGTTCACCTGGCTGGAACGCGAGGGCTTCCAGCTGTTCCCGCAGGACGGCAGCGGCGTGACCTCGCCCGAGCAGATCCTGGTCGCTTCCGCCGCGGTGGAGGACACCGTGCCCGAAGTGGTCCGCGCGACCGAGCTTGGCTGCCAGCGGATGACCCGGGCGGAGCTGCTGGCCTCGCTGTTCAACGCCGCTCCGCGCGGCATCGCAGTCGGCGGCACGAGCGGCAAGTCCACCGTGACCGGGATGATCGGCTGGATCATGACCGCTTGCGGCCGCGATCCGACGATCATGAACGGCGCGGTGATGAAGAACCTGGTCGCGCCCGACGCCCCCTTCGCCAGTGCGCGGGTGGGCGGCGGCGCGGTGTTCGTGTCGGAAGTGGACGAGAGCGACGGGTCGATCGCGCACTACCGCCCAGACGTCGCAGTGCTGGGCAACGTCAGCCTGGACCACAAGAGCCTGGAAGAGCTGCGCACGCTCTTCGGCGACTTCCTGAGCGTCGCACGGGTGGCGGTCGTCAACCTCGACGATCCCGAAAGCGCCGCGCTGGCCACCCGCGCGGGCGAGTTGCTGACGTTCGGGATCGAGAGCCACGAGGCGCACATCGGGGTCGAGCCGGGCAGCGTGATCCAGTGGTCCGATGCGATCGAGGCCCGCGTGATCGACCGGCACGATGGCCGTACCCACCATCTGGTGCTGGGCCAGCCGGGGCGGCACAACCTCTACAACGCGCTCGCGGCGCTAGGGGCTTGCGCGGCGCTGGCCGTGCCGCTGGACGAGGCGGTGGCGGCGCTGGGCACTTTCGCCGGACTCGCGCGTCGGTTCGACGTCATCGGCGAAAGCACCTCGGGCGTGACGGTGATCGACGATTTCGGCCACAACCCGGACAAGGTCTCGGCCACGCTGCGGACGCTCAAGGCGCATCCGGGGCGGGTGATCGCCTTCTTCCAGCCGCACGGCTACGGTCCCTTGCGGCAGATGGGCGCGGAACTCGCCGAGGTCTTCGCAGCGCTGTTGGGGCCGGAGGACATGGTGCTGCTGTGCGACCCGGTGTACTTCGGCGGCACCGTCGACCGCAGCCAAGGCAGCGAGCGAATAGTCGAGCTGATCGAGGCAGCCGGGGGCCGGGCCGAGTACATCCCCTCCCGCGAGGACTGCGGCGCTCGGATCGTAGAACTGGCAGCGCCGGGTGATCGGGTGGTGGTGATGGGGGCCCGCGATGATACGCTGACGACGTTCGCGCAAGATGTGTTGGAGCGGTTGGGCTGACGCCTAAAGCCCAGCTATCCGCCCCCACTCTTCGTCATTCCCGCGTAGGCGGGAATCCATCTCCGGTGCTTTCGGTTGATCGAGCGTAGCTGATGAGTGTCGCTTGCGCGGTTTGCGCCTGCACCGCTGCGCAACAGGAGAGCTCACGAGATGGATTCCCGCCTACGCGGGAATGACGAAGAGTAGGGGGCGGCTATGCGGAAGGTGCGGGTACGGACGCGAAAGGTGGGAAGCGAACGAACCCTCAATGCGCCCCCTTACCCCGTGCCTTGTCGACCAGCTGCACCACCAGCGCGATCAGGCCGCCGAGCACCAGGCCGACCACGGCCGACAGCACCGCATACGTCAGCCAGCCCAGCACACCGCCCAGCCCGCCCGTCGCAGCGGCCACAGCCTCCTGCGCATGATGCGCGAACTCGGCGGGCGGCGCGAAGCCGAGTTCTTCCAACCCGTGCAGGATGATCCCGCCGCCGACCCACAGCATCGCCACCGTGCCCACGGTGGAGAGCAGCATCAGCAGCACCGGCATCGCCTTGAGCAGCCCGCGCCCGGTGCCTTGCGCGGCGGCGCTCGGCTTCTTGGTGAGGTGCAGTCCGATGTCGTCCATCTTCACGATCAGGCCGACCGCGCCGTAGACCAGGACGGTGATGACCACGCCGACGAGTGCCAGGATCAATGCGCGTCCGACGAACGTCTGGTCCGCGACTTCGGCCAGCGCAATCGCCATGATCTCGGCCGAGAGGATGAGGTCGGTGCGCACCGCGCCCGAGATGCGCGCCTTTTCGAACGCGGCGGCGTCGGTCGGCTGATCGGCCAGGGTTTCGCCGTGATGGACCAGGCCCAGCTTCTCCAGCGCCTTTTCCGCGCCTTCGAACGACAGGTACGCGCCGCCCAGCATCAGCAGCGGGGTGATCGCCCAGGGCAGGAACTGGCTGAGCAACAGCGCGACCGGCAGCAGGATGACCAGCTTGTTGAACAGCGAGCCCTTGGCGATCGCCCAGATCACCGGCAGCTCGCGCTCGGGCGTGAAGTCGGTGACGTAGGACGGCGTCACCGCCGCATCGTCGATCACCACGCCGGCGGCCTTGCTGCCCGCCTTGGCGACACCCGCCGCGACATCGTCGGCGGAGGCGGCGGCGGCGCGCGCGATGACCGCGACGTCATCCAGCAGAGCGACGAGACCTGTTGGCATTTCGGTGTGTGCTCCCCTGTTGCAACTTGCATCACTTTGGCCGAGTCTAGGCGATGATGCGAGTGCGAAGGCCGAAATGCGTGCGATTGCCAGAGGTTGCGTTGCTGGATTGTAACCGGCCCGTGTCCGATGTTCGAGGCACACGCCCAAAATGAGCGACACGCCTGCGCCCGAGGCGCACCAGGGATTCCTGCGGCGCAAGACCCGCGCCCATCCTTTCGCCGCTGTGATCCTGGCGCTGCTGGCGGCCGTTGTCCTGTGGCAGACCTGGACCGCGCCGCCCTGGACGCTCAACGATCCGCCGCGCCAGGCCGGAGTCGACATGCTCGACGTCAACGGCAAGTTCTTCGCTCATCGCGGACCCCGTCCGTCGGAGCGGATCGATGCGGCCAAGCTGCCCGACGACGTGCGCAACGCCTTCCTCGCGATCGAGGACCGGCGCTTCTACAGCCACGGCGCGCTCGATTATCGCGGCCTCGCCCGCGCGGTGTTCACCAACTTGCGCGCCGGCGGCGTATCGCAGGGCGGCTCCACGATCACCCAGCAATACGTCAAGAACGCCTTCCTCAACCAGGACCGCACCTGGACCCGCAAGCTCAAGGAGCTGTTCCTGGCCGACTGGGTCGAGAACTGGATGAGCAAGGACGAGATCCTCTCGCGCTATCTGGAACATGCCTACTTCGGCGCGCAGCAGACTGGGCTCGCCGCCGCCGCGCGCTTCTATTTCGACCGCGCTCCCGAGGACTTGTCACTGGGGCAGGCGGCGATGCTGGCGGGGCTGGTCAAGGCGCCGTCGCGGCTCGCGCCCACGGTGGACCGCGCGGCGGCGCGAGCCCGCATGCGCGTGGTGCTGGGCGCGATGGCGGATGCCGGCTTCGTACCGGAGGCGCGCGCCAAGGCGGTGCGCAACCCGCGCGTCGTTTCCAGCGGCCGCACGCGCGAAAGCGCCGGCTGGTTCGCCGACTGGCTCTATGCCCGCCTGCCTGACGACACCTACGGCGAAGTGCGCACCACGCTGGAACCCGAGGTGCAGCACCGGGCCGAGCGCGTGGTCGACCAGGCCCGCCTGCGCGGCGCCGAGATCGCGCTGATCGCGATGCGCCCGGACGGCAGCGTCGCCGCACTGGTGGGTGGCAGCGACTGGCAGCCCGGCGCCTTCAACCGCGTCAGCCAGGCCCGCCGCCAGCCGGGCTCGACCTTCAAGCTGTTCGACTATCTCGCCGCGTTTCGCGCTGGCGCGCGGCCCGACGACGTGGTGTTCGACGCGCCGATCGCCATCGGCGACTGGCGGCCCAGCAATGCCTATCGCGGCTATCGCGGCTCGATGACCCTGCGCGAGGCCTTCGCGATGTCGAGCAACACCGCTGCGCTGCGCATCGCCCGCGCCGCCGGTTACCGCGAAGTGGTGAAGGCCGCGCATGACCTCGGCATCCGCTCCGCCTTGCCCGAAGGCGCGCCCAGCCTGCCGCTCGGCACCGCGACGCTGACGCTGGAGGAGCTGGCCGGTGCCTATGCCGCGTTCGCCTCGGGCCGCTATCCGGTCGCGGTCCACGGCCATGGCACGCCCAAGCCGCCGGCCAACACGCTGGACGAGCGGCGCGAGTGGGCGCCGATGCTCGACCTGCTGTGGGAAGCGGCCAACGCCGGCACCGGGCGCGCCGCCGCGAACTTGCGCCTGCCGACCTTCGGCAAGACCGGCACTTCGCAGGACGGACGTGACTCGCTGTTCGTCGGCTTCTCGGGCGATCTGGTCACCGCAATCTGGATCGGGCGCGACGACAACAAGCCGATTCCCGGCGCCAGCGGCGGTCACTTGCCCGCGCAAGTCTGGGCCCAGTTCATGAGCGGGCTGCGGCTCAAACCCATCGACATCCCCTCGCCCCCGCGCGCGTCCTACGTCCGCAACTTGTGGGGTGCGCAGGATACGCCCGGCTACGACGAGGAGGATGGCGACGACGAGGACGCGCCGCTGATCCAGATGCCGGTCGGTCCGGAAGGCTTGCCGCCGCAGGATCCGTTACAAGGTCCGCCCGGGCCGGGTGGACCCGACGCGCCGATCATCATTCCCAATGGTCCGCCGCCCGAAGCCTACCCCGAAGATGGGCCGCCCGAAAACGTGCCCGAAGACACGTTCTAGCGGGCGCCGCTCTGGCGCGCGAGCCAGCGGCGGGCCAGCTGGCGTGACGCCTCATCGCGCCGTACCGAGACGCGGGTGACGCCGCTCCGGTCGAAGGCAATCACCGCCGCCAGCGGGCCATAGCGCCACTCCGGCCGCTCGACGACGGGGCTCTTGGTATAGGGCCACCAGACCCACTGCTCGATCCGTCCTGGCGGAACGGCGAACAGGAACAGCTTGCCCTGCACCACCCCGGCGCGCGCCAGCTGCCGCTGCATCTGCGGCAGCGGCGTATCCTCAGCGATATTGGGCGGCCCCACAAGGTTGCGCCCGGTCCGCGCCAGCGGCACCCCCAGCTGAAACGCGAGGTTGGTGAAGACCATCTCGTCCGGCGCGGCGCGGCGCGGGATTTCGGCCAGCACGTCAAACTGGCGGCCGAACTCCGAAGTGGTCAGTCCCGGCGGGTTCTGCACGAAGTAGACGCCGAGCCACGCCAGCGCGCTCACCGCCGTGCCGATCGCCAGCGGCCGCACCCGCGCGCCGGCCCACACGAACACTAGCAGCAAGAGCAGCACCACCAGCGTCGTCAGCGGCAACGAGCCGTAGGTATACTTGGCGGTGTGCCCGATCAGCACGATCGACTCGACCGCCCCCGTGCCGGAGCAGAACAGCACCGCCCACAGCGTCCGGCTCGTCGCAGCGCCCGTTACGCGCCGCCGCAACATGGCCAGCGCCAGCGCGATCATCGGCAGGTAGATCGGCGCCAGCACCAGCGCGGCCTGCAACGGTGCGTAGCCGCGCCAGCCATGCTCGTCGGTGCGGTTCTGCAGCACGTCGAGGTAGGCCTGCAGCCCGGCGATCTGCGCGAAGTGCCACAGGATCAGCGTCAGCCCCAGCACCGGCGCAATGCCGCCAGCCAGCATCATCGTCCAGCCACCTCTGTGGCGCTGCCACGTCAGCCAAAGCCCCAGCAGCGCCACGCCGCCTGCGAACGGGTAAGCGGCCCATTCCACCAGGCACCCCGCCACCAGCAGCACAGCCAGCGCCGCGCCCTTGGCCGCGCTCGGCCGCTCGACAAGCCTCGCCACCAGCAGCAGCGCACCCAGCATCATCGGCTCCAGCAGCACGTGATGCCAATAGACGTTGCCGAAGATCCATAGCGCTTCGGAATTCACCAGCAGCAGCGCCGCGAAGCAGAACGCCGCCCCGGCCCGCCGCACTTCGTCGACCA
>Ga0182194_1000029_pt1 | contig 21267 bp, 23 predicted proteins | sample G5R1MG_34_FD_128377 | JGI IMG/M metagenome (GOLD analysis project Ga0182194, IMG submission 128377) | Switchgrass phyllosphere microbial communities from Michigan, USA - G5R1_MAIN_12SEP2016_LD1 MG | ecosystem: Host-associated > Plants > Phyllosphere > Phylloplane/Leaf | place: USA: Michigan...
GACTGGCGCGGACCGGTTTCCACAAACCGACGACCCACGGTGGTCAGGACGGTGCGGAAGTTGGGATCTGCCGGGTCGGTGGCCGCAGCTGCGGCGTTGCACTGTGCGGCGGAAAGCGGCCCCTGTGGTGAAACGCCGCCTGGGTTAAAATTGGCGTTGAAGAGGTTGCTGATCGGATTCTGGCCGGCGAGGAAGATGTTACCTGCATTACAAAACTGCTGACGTGCGGCAGCGGGCAGGTAAGGATTGCTCAGTGGTACGACCACGCCGGAGCTGAATAGGCCCGATGGCGCGATGATCGTGCTGACCTGGTTCTTCGAAAAAAGGCCGCGGGTGTAGAGCTGAATGTTGTCGGCAACGTCGTAGTGTGCAGCGCCATAGATGTTGAAGCGTTCGAACGGCACCTGAAAGACGTTGAAAGGATTGAAGTTGAAGCCATCGCGCGGGCCGGAATAAGGCCGCAACGCACCCGTTGACGGAACGATGCTGTTAAACGCAGTACCAAGAGTAAAGCGCCCTGGAACTGTTGTACCCGAACCACCGCGATTGCCGGATGTAGACGTGTAGTTGTTGCGTGAGAACTTGCGATCGCCTTGAAATACAGGATCGGCATTCTGGTACCCCACCGAAAGTACCGCATTGCCGCGATCGTCGTCGAAGTTGCCGCCGATGGTGAGGTCAATACGAGACGTCTCGCCGTCACCATTTTCCGTGATCTGTTCGGATGCGTTTAACTCGACGCCCGAGAAGTCCGATCGCGTGATGAAGTTGATAACGCCCGAAACAGCGTCAGCACCGTAAGTGGTTGCAGCACCGCCGGTGAGCGTGTCGACGCGCTCGATCAGTGCCAACGGGATGTTGTTGAGGTCGACGCGACCAACGACGCCTGAAGGCGCGATGCGGCTGCCGTCGAGCAACACGACGTTCCGGAAGTTGCCGAGGCCGCGAAGGTCGGCAAAAGCAGAGCCGCCGTTGCCGTTATTGACCGCTGAACCGATGCTGGGAACCGCGCCCGGCAGGTCACGTAAGACTTGCTCAGCGGTGTTCGCCTGGCGCAGGTTGAGTTCTTCCTGGCCGATGACGCTCACCGGGCTGGACGAGACGATGTTCGGATTGCGGATGAGGGTGCCGGTGACGATGATTTCGCCGGTGCTGCTCTCGCCAGCGGGCGGAGCTGAGTCTTGCGTCGACGTGCCGGCGGCGGGCGCGGCAGGGTCGTTGCTCTGGATGCCGTTCTTGGGCTGGCTCGCGGGATCGGCGGTCTGCGCCAGGGTGGGCGTCGAGATCAATGCGGCGCTGACCAGCAGCGACGTGTTGAGCAGACGGGTACGATAGCGGATGTGCATGAATGTGTCCCCATTAAGGGATCCGATTTTTCAGCTGGCTTGCCGGCCCCCGGAAGTCGCAAAAGAAAAATCATGACCCAATAAAGAGAGGCTACTGCAGTTTTGAGGCATCGCAATCAGGATTACCAATGAGGAAACCGATTTCCTGCAAATGTCGCAAATTTACCACAGACAATGCAAGGCGCTTGAGATGATTGCGGGATCGCCGTAGCTCAACAGCCACACGACCGCTGGAGATGTGATGAATCGGATTATCGTCGCGACCTTGCTGTCGCTGCTGGCTGGCTCTGGCGCCGCTCATGCGCAGACCGCCGCGAGCTCGCGAGTGTTCGAACCCTTTGCGCGGTGCCGCGCGATCCCGGCGGCGCAAGCCCGCGCCGATTGCTTCGACGCGGCTGCGCGGGAGTTGGAAGGCGCGGTCAAAAGCAAGGACATCACGATCGTCGATCGTCAGGAGGTTCGCACTGCCCGCCGTTCGCTGTTCGGCTTCACCTTGCCGCGGATCGGCCTGTTCGACGGAGGCGATCGTGATGACAACGGCAAGACGCCAGCGCGCGAGGAGATCAAGGAGATCGAAAGCACCATCACCTCGGCCAGAAGCGTCGCCAATGGCCGGGTGGAGTTTAGAATCGCGGACGGTGATGCCATGTGGACCACGACCGATCCCATGGCATTCCCTCCCAAGCCCGGCGACAAGGTGCGGATCCGTCGGGGGACCCTGGGCAACTACTTCATCGCTGTGGCGGGGCAGCGCTCGGTGCGGGGCATGCGCCTGCGTTGAGTGACCGTTCACGGAACAAGCGCCTTGTCCTCCAGAGTTTGCATCATCGTCGCGGCATCGGCGCCATGCCGCGCGATCCAGGTCTCTGCCGCTGCGATCTCCTGCGCCAGGGATGGCGCCAGCGCCTGACGGCGTTGCAAGCGGGCCACGTTGTTGAAGGCGACCGTCGGATTCTTGGAATAAGAAGCGAACAGCGGTCCCTTGATGACTGCGGAAACGGTCGCCTCGTCCATGGGAACGGCCAGTTGCACCGCCGCTGCTGCCAGAGTCGTTTCAGGGTCGGCGAAAAAGCACTCGGCATTGAGGCTGCGCGCATGGGGCATGACCGTGGTGGCCACCGCAAAAGCGCGGACCTGCGCCAGCCACAGGGCCGCCGCGCGCTCGGCATCGCTCAGGCCCGTGATATCGCCGAGATGTGGGGCGAGCTGCTGCGTCACTCGCTGCAGCCAGGCGCGATGATCGGCGCTGCGCAGGATCGCCATCAGGTAGTCGGGCAAGTCCAGGTAGAGGAGGATCGCGCGAGCGGCGGGGTCCTGCGTGGCGAGTTGCGGCAGCAGGAAGTTGACCGGCACGTTCGCCTTGACCACGTTGGGAAGGTCAGGCCGATAGCGCTTGCTCAGCATCGCGCTGACCAACGCCAGCCGGTCAGCATCGGGCGCAAGCGCGATCTGCCGCAGCGCGAGTGGTTCGCGCAGGACCAGGTTGGTCTCCAAGTGATCCAGCGCGCGCGCAAGCAGGGTGGAGCCGCAATGCGCGACATGGAAGATCCAGGAAGTGGCGGCGGCCGGCGGCACATGGCCTTTGAACGGACTCAGCGGCAGGCGCATCGTGCCGTCCCGCGCGGGTAGGATCCGCCCGTCGAGAAATATCGAGCGCTGATATGCCGCGCGGCTCATCGGCGCGAACAGCGCGGTGTCGCCCTCGAACGAATGAAGGTAATGGTCCGGCGAGGCCAGCAGGTCGGCAAGCGTCACAGCCATCGCAAGGGCTATAGCACGCGAGGCGATCAGCGGCTACCTCCTGCCGTCATGCCGACTGTCAGCCTGCCCGAGCCGGGCCGTCCCCATGTCCTGATCGAACCCGAGGGCGCGCAAGACATCCTGGCCATCGATCCGCAGCAGGTCATCGCCTTGTACAAGGCCCACGGCGCGCTGCTGATGCGTGGGTTCGGCAGCGATGTGGAGCGTTTCGGCCGTTTCGCGCGACAATTCTGCGCGACCTCGGTCATCAACGAAAGCCCGGGCCGGCGCGCCCTGGATCGCGGCCAGAACGTGCACACTGTCGACGGTGGCACCGGCGCGTTCTCTTTCCATCCGGAGTTGTCGCGTGAGCCGTGGAAGCCCGACGCTGCATTCTTCGCCTGCATGGCCGCACCGCAGCGGGGTGGCGCGACCACGATCTGCGATGGTGTGGCGCTGGTCCGTGCACTGCCCGAGGCGGTCCGGCGAGGCCTGGAGGGGCGGCGATTGGTGTACATCAAACCGACTTGGCCCGGCCTGCTGGAGTTCTGGCTGGGTACCGCGCAACCCAGCGACAAACAGCTGCTCGCTCCGCCGCAGAACTGCCCTTACCTGTTCCGGCGGATGGACGGTGAGATCGTGCGTATCTTCACGCGGCCCGCGTTGCATCGCCCGATGTTCACGGCGGAACCTGCGTTCGGCAATTTCCTGTTGTTCGCGCGGTTCAACAATCGCCGGCCGGACTTCCCGCTGCTCGACGATCTTCGCCCGGTACCCGAGCCCTGGCTGCAGGCGATTCAGGCGACGGCACAGACGGTCGGTGTGGCCATTGCCTGGCGGCCGGGGGACGTGCTGATGCTGGACAATACCCGCTTCATGCATGGACGCACGGCGATCACCGATCCGGGCGAGCGCATGATCGCCACGTTCTTTGGCTATGTGAACTTCGCCGTACCCGACCCCGAGGAGCCGCCGCAGCCGCTTTGGCGTCAGCATGACTTCACGCCGCCGCTTCCGCCCGATTGGCCACGTTGAAAGCGACGTACGGTTTCGCGGTAACCTTGTACGATTGACCCGTTTGCTCCCACGGCTTAATCGAGCGATTAAATCGACGTATGCGTCGGGACCCTTCGGATGATGCAGACAGTGGAAGCGAGCCGATGATCGTCCACAGCAAGACGGCAGCGACCAAGGCCGGGAAGGCCATGGCGGCGGAGATCGGCGGCATTCGCCGCGCTGTCGACGTGACCGATAATGCCAGTGTCCAGGCCGGCTTCGCCAAGGCTCGTACCGTGAACGGAGGGGAGCGGGTGCCTTTCCTCAAGCGCTTGGGCAGGCTCGAAAATTACGATCAGCCCGCACTTTTCATGATCGAGCACGATGACTTCGATGGCGAGGTAATCCGTCTCGACGGCGCCGTTCGCCCAAGACCCAGGTAGGCACGCCATGCCCGGACCCACCATTCCGAACGTCGGTCCAAGTGCCGGTATTGCCGTTCCGCCAGGCGCACGCGAGACTTTGCTCGAGACGGCGAGCGCGATCATGCGCGACGGCGATATCGTCGACATCTCGCTCTCGGAACTGTCGCTGCGGTCGGGGCTCAACTCGGCGCTGGTGAAGTACTACTTCGGCAACAAGGCGGGGCTGCTCAAGGCGCTGCTTGATCGGGACTGGGCGGCCATCGTGCGCAGCGTCGACGCGCTGGTAGCCAAGGACGACATGGATCCCGAGGCCAAGCTGCGCCGACACATTTCTAAGGTGATCGATACCTTCTACGCCGTGCCGTACCTCAACCGGCTGACCATGCGGATGGTGCGCGAGAGCGACGACGCAGAGGCCCGGCGCATCGCTGATTGCTATCTTTCGCCGATCTACCAGGCCTATGACGAGCTGATCGGCAATGGCGTGCAGGCCGGCGTGTTCCGGGCGATTGATCCGCAGTTGTTCTACTTCACGGTTACCGGCGCGGTCGACCGGTTCTTCTCCGCCCGCTTGGTGATGAAGTACTGCTTCGACCAGGACACCCTGACCGAGGAACTGCGCGATCGGTATCGCGAGCACACCATCGACATCATCATGGCCGGTATCCTGGCCCGCTGACCGGCTCCGCTTAGTTGGAGCCTGGGCCGCCACCGGAGAAAGCATCCGCGATCGAGCAGGCGGCGGGGCCGAGGATGACGATGAACAGCACCGGCAGGATGAAAAGGATCAGCGGGATGGTCATGATCGCAGGCAGGCGTGCGGCTTTCTCCTCGGCGCGCATCATCCGCTCGTTGCGGAACTCGGCCGAAAGCACGCGCAGGGCCGAGGCTAGCGGGGTGCCATAGCGCTCGGTCTGGATCATGGTGGTGACCACGCCGCGCACCGCGTCCAGATTGACACGATAGGCCAGGTTCTCGAACGCGGAGCGGCGATCGGTGAGGAACGCCAGCTCGATCGAGGTGAGCGAGAACTCGTCGCCGAGTTCAGGGTAGGCGCGACCGAGTTCACGCGCGACGCGCTCGAACGCGGCGTCGACGGTGAGGCCGGCCTCGGCGCAGATGACCAGCAGGTCGAGCGCATCGGGCAGTCCCTTGCGGATCAGGTCAGTGCGCTTGCTGATCTTGTTCTGCAGGAAGATGTCGGGACCCTTGTAGCCCAGGCCAACAGCCGCTGCGAACGCCATGAAGCGCTTGAAGCTGCTCCATTCGGGAAAGTAGTTTGCCCAATACACCACCATGCCCACTAGCGCGCCGAGAACGATCGGAGCCACCAGGCGAGCGGCGATTATCGCGACCGCATACTCCTTCTTGCGGATGCCGGCTTGCGCCAGCTTCTGCTGGACGGCCTTGATCTGGCTGTCCTGCAGCATCTTGAACGAGCCGAGGGTCTTGGTGAGCCTGTCGGTCGTCTGATTGCGGCGCACCACGCTCTGGCGTTTTCGGGGCGTGACGGCGATGCCGGCCTTCAGCTGCTCGCGCCGCTCGTTCAGCGCCTTGACCCGTTTGGCCATCGGATCGCGAATGGTGATCGCGGTGTAGATCGCCAGGATCACGGCGCTAGCGGCCACGGCGATCAGGATGGTGCCGATGAACAGGACATCGAAGCCGAGGACGGAGGGACCGGCAGGTTGGTTCAACATGGTGCTGGTATCCCGCTCAGATCTCGAAGCTGACCATTTTGGCCATGATGAAGGCGCCGATGCCCATCCACACCATGCCGCCGCAGCCGGCCACGATCAGGCGGTCGTCCTCGAAGAAATTGCCGATGTAGCCGGAATTCACCCACCAGATCATGGCGAAGACGATGAAGGGCAGCGAGCCCACGATGTAGGCGGAAGCTTTCGATTCCGAACTCATCGCCCGGATCTTGAGCTTCATCTGTGCGCGCTTGCGCAGAACATCCGAGAGGTTCGCCAGCGTTTCGGCGAGGTTGCCGCCGGTTTCGCGCTGGATCGCCAAGGTGATGCAAAAGAAGCTGAACTCGGCCATGTTGAGGCGGTTGGCCGTGTCCTGGAGGGCGTCCTCCATGGTCTTGCCGATCTTGATCCGCTCGGTGACGAGCTTGAACTCCTCACCCACGGGCCCGGGGACTTCGGACGCGACGATCGTCAGGGTCTCGGACACCGGAAGGCCCGAGCGCAAGCCGCGTACGAGCAATTCGATGGCATCCGGAAATTTCACCACGAACTGGTTGGTCCGTTTGTTGACCAGGAAGGTCACGACCACGTGCGGAATGCCTGCGCCGGTAAGCACGCCAATGGCCAGCGCCAGGAGCGGAGCGCCGGACTTCAGGAGCATCAGCAGAAACACGGCTAGGCCGATCCCGAAGCTCGCCAGGAAGTACTGCCGCAGGGTCCACGGCTTGCCGGTGCGATGCAGCCGCAACGCCAGTGCCTCGATCCGCGACGTGGAACCGGCGACGTGGTGGACCTTGGGCTGGCGTGCCGCGACGGCCCGGCGCATCTGCATCTCGACCCGCTGGACCGCATTGTCGGAGTGCCGAAAGCGGATCTGTCCAAGCCGCCGCGTGGACTCCTTCTTGGCCGAGGGGCCGGCCAAGGCCACCCAGATCAGCGCCACGCCGCCGGTGAGGCCGGCCGTGATGAGCAGGAGCTGGAGGATGTTCATCGCCTTGGCATGCCTTTCGAAACGGTCATGGGCCCGGCACTTGCCCGAGCGTGCGCCACAAGCCTCAGCGGGCCGCCTTGGCCGTGAGCTTGCCCTTCGCAGGCGCGGACTTGTCCTTCTTCGCCAGCATGGTCTTGAAGTCGAACTTGCTCAGCAGTGCTTTCTTGCCTGCCACGCCGCTCTCGGCCTTGTCGCCGCTGCCAACCACCAGTTGGGCCACTTCGCGCAGCGCCAGCGCCGCCTTGCTCCCCTTGTTGGCTTCGGCGAAGGTCTGGCCCAGCTTGGCCGCGTTGCTGGAGGCCTTCAGGTCATAGGGAATGCATAGATCGATCTTGCGCTCGATCGAGGCTTCGAAGTCGGACCGGCTGATCTCGGTCAGGCCGGCCTGGACCTTGTTGGCGGCGACGATCACTTGCGCATGGGGGGCGTTGTTCTTGAGCCATGAGAGCAGCCGGATGGAGTCGCGCGCCGACGCCAGCGTCATTTCGGTCGCCAGTACCACCACGTTCACGTCGCCGAGCAATTGCGGGAAGTTCACCAGCATGTTGCGCGGCATGTCGATCACGGTCATGTCGAAGGCGGCGCGAAACTCTTCCTCCAGCTGCATGAATGCGCCGCCATCGGTGAGCAGCGGCGCGTTGATCGGTGCTTCGGCGGAGAGCAGCGCGAGGTTGTCGTTGGCGCGGATCATCGCGCGTTCGATGAACAGGCCGTCGATGCGGCTGGGGTTCTCGATCGCGTCGGTTAGCCCGCGTCCCGGCTCCAGATCGAGGCACAGCGCCCCGGTGCCGAAGTGGATGTCGAGGTCGAGCAGGGCAGTCGCCAGCTTGCTGTCGGTGCTGAACAGCCAGGCGAGCGACGTTGCGATCGTCGATGCGCCGACGCCGCCCCGAGTGCCGACCACTGCGGTGGAGACGTGCTTCTTCTCGGTGCTCACGTCCGCCACCTTGGGTGTCGAGAACGCGGTCTGCGCCTGCGTCAGGGCATCGCGCAAGGAGGCGAGCGACAGCGGTTTCAGCAGGTAGTCATGGATGCCGCTGGAGATGAGGTCGCGGTAGAGGCGCACATCGTTGACCTGGCCGACCGCCAGCACCACGGTGCCTGGCTCGCAGACCTCCGCGAGTGCGTTGATGTCGTTCAGCGGGTCGCCGCTTTCGGACAAGTCGATCATCAGGATGTTGGGGCTCGCGGCGACCGACAGCGACTGGACGGCACTGCGCAGTCCGCCCTTGGTGCATTTCTCCGGCTGCCAGCCGAGCTCGATCGTCAGCGACCGCAGCAGGTCAAGCGAGGCATCGTCGCACATGTAGGCGGCGAACGGATCGCGCCCGCCGGCGGCGCTGGCTTTCCAGGGTGCGTTCATGGCTTACTGTCCCTTGGTATCGGCGGCTTTGAGTTCGGCGGCACCGGTCGGAACTCTGGTGCGGTATGAACTGATCGCCTTGTTCGAGCTCATGATCGTGGTGTCGCTCGCGCTGTCGTCGCCCCTGAGCAAGTGCTGCGGATTGGCGACCATCGCGGCCAGGTTGCTGTTCACCGCGCAGCCGTAGTTGGGCGAAAGCGCGTTGTTGGGATTGGCGTCGGAATGCGCCTTCCAATCGGGGCAGCCGTGGACGACCGCCTTGCTGCGAGTGAGCACGACGCGGGCGGTGCCGGCCTGGACGTAGTTCACGCTGACCGATGCGCCATCGGCCAGCCCCATGCCGAATTGCGCGGCGACCGCCTCCACTGCGGCGCGGGTCGCGGGGCTCTGCAGCGGATCTTCCAGGGAGATCGTGTCGCCGTAGCGCAGCTTGAGATCCTCGAACCAGCCGGCCAGCCGCTCCTGTTCGGAATAGGGCAGGTCGCCGTTCCCGGTCGCGAGGTCGAGCGTGTAGTTCACCCGTTCCACAACCGGCTCGTGCTTTGAATACATGGAGGTGTTGGTGGGCACGCCGGCGCACCCGGCAAGCGACAGCCCCAGCGCGAGAGCGGCGAGGGAGAGGACGTTATGCTTCATCATCGTTACCCTCAGAACTGCGTGGAGAAACCGGGCGCGACGGAACCACCGTCGGCAGCGCGCTTGCCGGACTTGTCCTTCTTGCCCGCCACTGGTGCCGCCATGACGGCGGGGCTGGCGGGCTGGGCGGCCCCATACGGCGGCGGTGTCTCGGTGGGCGCGGCGGTGGGACGCGGGCGTTCCTTGGCGTGGATGGGGTCGCTATCCATGTTGCCCAGGATGCGCTGGAGATCGTTGGGAGCGCTGAAGCCGTCGGTCGGCAACGCGATCTGGTTGCCGTCGACCGGGTTCACCAGATACGGCGTGACGACGATGACCAGCTCGGTCTCGCCCTTGCGGTAGCTGGTCGATCGGAACAGCGAGCCGAGGATCGGCAAGTCGCCAGCACCCGGCAGCTTCTGGATCGTGTTCTGCGAGTTGTTGCTGAGCAAGCCGGCGATCATGAAGCTCTGGCCGGAGCCAAGTTCGACCGTCGTCTCGGTACGGCGCACGGTGATGCCCGGGATGGAATAGCCGCCCAAGTTGACCGATCCTTGCGTCGTCAGCTCCGACACTTCCGGTCGGACCCGGAGAGAGATGCGGCCATTGGCGAGCACGGTTGGCGTGTAGCTTAGGCTGACGCCGTACTTCTTGAACTCGACCGAGGTTGCGCCGAGCCCTTGCGAGATCGGGATCGGGTATTCGCCACCGGCGAGGAAGTCAGCGGTTTCGCCGGAAAGCGCGGTGAGGTTGGGCTGGGCCAGCGTGGTGACAAGACCAATGTTCTCGCCAGCGTCAAGCGTGCCGAGAATGTTGAGGCCCAGCAGCTTACCAAAACCGGCGATGGTCGTCAGGCCGTCAGCCCGCGTCACGTTCGTGCCAGGTGACTGCACGACCTGGCCGGTAATCGGACTGATCGTGTAACCTTGAACACTCCCATTTGCGCCAAGCACGCCAAGCGGGAGATTGGGATCTGTGGCCACTGTGCTGCCGGCGCTGCGACCTTGTCCGATGCCGAACTTGAAACCGCCGGTGCCATCGATGCTGCTCAGGTTCGAGTTCAGCGTCTTCACCAGCGAGCGGCTCACTTCGGCGAAGCGCACTTGCAGGTTGACCTGCAGGGGCGTCGCGGTGCGCAGGCGAGTGATGACGTTGGCATCCTTGCCGGCATAGGCCTGAACCAGGCGCTCGGCTTCGGCAGCATCTTCCGGCGACTTGACGGTGCCGGTGAGCAGGAAAGTGTTCGATCCCATGGTCGATACGCCGATCTTGGCGTCCGGCATCGCCATCCTCAGCATCGAATCGACGCTGTCGAGGTTCGAGCCGACCCGCACGTTGGCGGACCACACCACGTCGCCCCTGGCGTTGCTGGCATAGACCGTGGTGAGGCCACCGCCCTTGCCGAAGACGTAGAATTGCCGCTGCGATTTCACCTGGACGTCGGCGACGGCATCGTTGGAGACGAACACGTCGCTCATCGTGCCGGGGATGCTGATGAGCTGGCCCGAGCCAATCGACAGACTGATGTCCTGCGTCGGGCGGTTGGCCGACGAAAGGACTGGCGGTGCCGCCAAGGCCAGCGTGGCCGGCGTCACGGCGCACGCGGCGAACAGCGCGATCCTGAAGGTGCGGAAGATCATGGGACTAGCCTTCTGGGCGATGGAGCGGGTGGCGACGGCGCGGCGCATGTTACTTGCCCGCTGCTTCGACGGTGGTGGTCTTGCCGCGGGTGACGTGCACGACCGGACCCGAAGGGCGGGGCGGGCCCGCCGGAGCGGCGGCCGCGACCGGCGCCGATGGCGCGCTCGTCATCGGCTGGGCGGACGGCGTGGGCGACGGTGGCACGTAGCGTGACGGCTGGAAGCGGGACACGTCGCCACCGGTCACGAACGTGGTGGTGCCTTCCATCGGCCGGTTCATGGCGGCTCGCATGAGCTGGTCCTCCTGCTCCTTCGACGCGCCCTCCGGCATCTTGACCTCGCCGCTGGCGAGCACGCGTTCGAAGTCGGCCTGGTTGTCCGCCAGTGGCCGCAGGCTGAGGCTAAGCTCACCAACGGTTTGCGCGACCGAGATCTTTTCGGCGATGCGCGGCGTGACTTCTAGCGTCACGGTGCGCGAGGTCTTGACCACGCTCTTGCCGTCGACGGTTTCGGTCGACGTGGCCTGATCGGTGGCGAGTACGCGCAAGTTGCGCAGGAAGGTCTCGGCCGCCTTGAGCTCTTGCGAGCCATCGTTGCCGCTCTTGACCGCCTGCGTCAGCATGAGGTCGACGCGGTCGCCGGGAAAGACGAAGCCGCCGACACCGGATGTATCGGAAACGGGAATGGTGATGGCGCGCATGCCCGGCCCGAGAGCGGCGGCCAGGAAGCCGCGATCGCCGGGCGCGACGAGGGCGCCTTGAGTCAGCGGCTGGCCGGCGGTGACGGGGAAGCGCACCACGGTGCCCAGCAGCTTGCTCATGTCGGCTTGGCCGTCGATGAAGTAGGCGTCCTGCACCAGCTCCTTGGGCCAGTCCTGGAACGAGACCGAGTCCGCAGTGATGATCGTTCCAGTCGGCAGGGCGCGCTGGGCGACGAGTACCTTGGGCCCCATCGGCGTGACCGGAACGGCTTCCGCGACGGGAGTCACGCCGCCGCCCGAAAAGACGGAGCGCGCCGCAAAAGCGGTGGTCACCGCGATCAGCAGTGCCGCTACCAGCAGCAACAGCTTCTTCTTATCCATGGCGTCCCAGCCCCTTAGAGTTCCCCGACTTGCAAGCTGCGGTCTGGAGCAAATTGGTAAAGATCAGGTTCACTGAAGTTCTTATCCTTACAGCGCGTCGGAAAGCCGCTGCGGCAGGGCATCTTGCACCAGCACCCAGAGCCCTGCGGCCGCGATCGCGACCCCGTAGGGAATGGCGATCGCTCCGCGCTGACGCTGGATGATGTGCCGCATCCCGAACACGAACAGGCCGAGCACGACGATCCCGGCCAAGGCCAGCAGCCATCCAGCGGGAAGCAGGGTGCCGATCGCAGCGGGAGCGATCATCGGTTGGCCGGTTGCGGTACCATACGCCAAGGCGCAGGCGCCCAGCACCCACAGCGCAGCGACCACCGTCGACACGCTGTCGCGCAGCGATTCGCCGGGCAGACGCTGCATGTTTGATACCGCCATCGCGATCGAGGCCGCGCCGCCGATCACACCCATGATGATGACCAGCTGGACGAAGCTGCCCGGCACGAACCACAAGGCGAGCGCGGTCAACAGCTTGACGTCGCCGCCGCCCATCTGGCGCATGGCGAAGAGCGCGCAGGCCACCAGGAAAGTCAGCAGCGCCAGCACGATCTGGAACAGCACCGTGACCCAGTCGAGTCCGGCGGCCAGCCAGTACAGCGGCGCCGCGAGCGCGATCCCGGCGTTGAGCCAGTTGTCGATCTCTCGCCGGCGCAGATCGGTGACCGCCGCGAACAGCAGCGCGGTTGCCAATGCGGCCAGCAATGCGTACGAAATCAGCCCGCCCAGCATACGAAAACGTCCCCTTATCGGGCACGCCTTAGCGAACATGACTTACCGAACAGTAACCACGCGCCGTCTGGCGGCGCTGCCGGCATGAGCGCCGACATGCCTTCGCCGGCATTCGATGGACGCAGCATTCCGGACGCTGCGCGCGAGTCCTTGTGGCAGGCGCGCGACGGTCATGCGATCCGGCGGATCGACTGGCGGCATTCACAGGATACGCCCGTGCGCGGAGCGATCCTGTTCGCGCCCGGTCGCGGCGATTGTTACGAAAAGCACCTGCTGGTTCTAGATCATTGGTACCGACAAGGCTGGAACGTCACTTCGATGGACTGGCGCGGGCAGGGGATGTCGGGTCGCTATGGCGCCGACCTCGTGACCGGCCATATCGACAGCTTCGATGGCTGGATCGACGATCTCGCTGGGTTCTGGGAGGCATGGCGCGCCGACGTGCCGGGCCCGCATGTCGCCATCGGTCACTCCATGGGTGGACATCTGACCTTGCGGGCGGTGGCGGATCGGGCGATCGTGCCTGATGCGGTGGTGCTGGTCGCGCCGATGCTGGGGCTCAATCCCGGCTGGGTGCCGGCGCGGGCGCTCCATCCGCTCGGCCTGGCGATCAGAGCGATGGGCGACAAGCGGCGCCCGGCGTGGAAGGTCAGCGAACTGCCGCTGAGCCTGGCCTCGGCGCGCATGCAGCTGCTCACGCACGACGAGGTCGCCTACAACGACGAGGGCTGGTGGTACGACCAGCGGCCGGACCTGATTACCGGGCCGCCCAGCTGGGGCTGGATCGTCGCCGCCATCGCCTCGATCGAGAGAATGGATCGTCGCGGTGTTCTCGAGGGTGTGTCGCTGCCGGTGTTGATCCTGGGCACCACGGCTGATCGGCTGGTATCCTGGCGCGCCATCCGCCGAGCGGCGATACGGTTGCCGCGCGCTGAACTGGTTGGTTTTGGTCCCGAGTCGCGCCACGAGATCCTGCGCGAAGTACCGGCGGTGCGCGATCGTGCGCTGACCGCGATCACCGAGTTCCTCGATCGGCAGGCGCCCCAGGTACGACGCGATGGCTGACGATCGCTTCGACATCGTCGTGGTCGGGGCCGGAATGGCAGGCGCTTCGCTCGCTGCCGAACTGGCGGAGAACGCGCGGGTGTTGGTGCTGGAAGGCGAGGATCGCCCCGGATACCACACGACCGGTCGTTCCGCCGCCTTCTGGACCGAAAGCTACGGCGGCCCCGGAGTGCAGCCGCTGACGAGCGCCTCCGGCCCACTGCTTTCGCGATGGGGAATGCTGTCGCCGAGAATGGCGCTCACCATCGCCCGTGCCGAGCAGTCGCATCAGGTCGAGGCATTCGCGCGCACCTACGCCGACGCGGGCGTGGAGGTGGAGGTGCTCGACCATGCGGGCATGCAGGCCCACATCCCTGGCTTGCGGGCCGAGTGGACGTGCGGCGCGCTGGAACCCAGCTGCAGCGATATCGATGTCGCGGGCCTCCACGCCCGCTATCTCGCCAAGCTGCGCGAGCGTGGGGCAAAGCTGTGGTGCCGAGCTCGACTGACGCAGGCCTCACGCAGCGCGCCCGGCTGGCACTTGACGCTCGCGGACGGGCGGACGATCCGCGCCACCCTGGTGATCAACGCCGCCGGGGCCTGGGCCGATCCTGTCGCCATGCTTTGCGGTGCGAGGCCGCTCGGCATCACGCCCTTGCGCCGCACGATCGCGCAGCTGCGGGTGTCGCCGCAAGTACCGGAGCGCTTGCCGCTGGTGCTCGACATCGCCGAACGGTTCTACTTCAAGCCCGACACGGGCCGATTGTGGCTCAGCCCCCACGACGAAACGCCAAGCGAACCGTGCGATGCCGCGCCGGACGAACTCGACGTCGCCGTCGCGATCCAGAGGCTCGAGCGGGTGGTCGACTGGTATGTGGAGCGAGTCGAGCATCGCTGGGCCGGCTTGCGCAGTTTCGCGCCGGACCGGCTGCCGGTCTACGGCTTCGATGCCGAAGTGCCCGGCCTGTTCTGGTTCGCCGGCCAGGGCGGCTTCGGCATCCAGACCGCCCCAGCGGCCGCACGGCTCGCGGCAGGCCTGGTGCTCGGACGAGAGGCCGGCGACATCGATCCCGGCCCTTACTCTCCGCTGCGGTTCGGCGGATAGCGAACGGAACTAACGGTTGCTGACCGATCGGGCAGCGTCGCTGGCGAGCTTGTCGGCCCGCTCGTTCTCGGCATGGCCATCATGACCGCGCACCCAGTGCCAGGCGATGCGGTGGCGGGTACAGGCTTCGATCAGGTCGTGCCACAAGTCGGCGTTGCGGACCGGCTGCTTGCTGGCGTTGATCCACCCCTTCTTCTGCCAGCCGTGCACCCACTTGGTCATGCCGTCGATGACATAGCGGCTGTCGGTGCAGACCGTCGCCTCGCAGGGCTCGGTAAGAGCGTTGAGCGCGCGGATCACCGCGGTCATCTCCATGCGGTTGTTGGTTGTCTGCGGGTCGGAGCCCGACATCTCTTTTTCGTGCTGGCCCATGCGCAGGATCGCGCCCCAGCCGCCAGGGCCAGGATTGCCCTTGCAGGCGCCGTCCGTGAAAATCTCGATCTTCTTCAAGCGTTACGCATCCTGGAAGAGTGCGGCATTGCAGGGCTCGGCGTAGAACGCAAGCCTGCGAGCAAAGGCCATCGGATCCTTAGGCGTGACAAGCGCATCGGCCGGCGTGTTGGTCCAATCGTACGCACGCGTCGCCAGGAAACGCAACGATGCGGCTCGCGCCAGCAGCGGCAGCGCCGTGCGCTCCTCGAGGCTAAGCGGCCGCAGCGCTTGGTAGCCGGCGAGCAGCGCCGCAGACAGTTCGGGCAGGAAATGCCGGCCATCGGCGGAGAAGCACCAGGCCGCATGCGTAACCGCGACATCGTACGCGGTGACATCGAAGCAGGCGAAGTAGAAGTCGATCAGCCCCGTCACCCGATCGCCGAGCATCAGCACGTTGTCGGGGAAGAGGTCGGCGTGGATCACCGATTGCGGCAGATGCTCGGGCCATTGCGCGGCGATGAGGGGTAATTCGCGCGCGACCAGATCACCCAAGGTGGGATCGATCGCGGCGAGGTCATCTGTCCCGCAATCACCCAGCAATTGCGCCCAGGCCTCGCGTCCCATCCCGTTGGCCCGACGGCCGGGGAAGTCGTGCCCGGCCAGATGCACTTGCGCCAGCGCTTCGCCGACTGCGCGCGCCTGGCCGACCGTCGGCTCGCTGACGGAGACACCCGGCAGGAACTCGATCAGCGCCAACGCCTTGCCGTCGTGCAGCCGATAGGTCGCGCCATCCGCATCGTGGATCGTGCGCGGAACCGGACAGCCGCGCGCGGCGAGATGGTCCAGCAGGTCGAGGAAGAACGGCAGATCGCCCACCTCGACTCGGGCTTCGTACATCGTCAGGATGAACCGCTGCGAGCGCCCTTCATCCTGCGTCTCGATCAGCCAGTTGCTGTTGGACACTCCCTCGGCGATGCCCTTGGCCGAAACCAGCGTGCCGACATCGAACGCGGCAATGATCCGCGCCATCTCTTCCGCGCCGAGCCGCGTGTAGACTGCCATCGAGCGATCAGTCGGCGAGCTGGCGGGGCAGCTTGAAGGTGATCCGTTCGCGCGCGGTCACGATCTCCTCGGCGCTGACCTCGCGAAGTTCACGCAGGCGAGCGAGCACTTCGTCGACCAGCGCCTCGGGCGCGGAAGCGCCAGCGGTGATGCCCAGGGTCGTGACGCCGTCGAGCCAGGCGGGATCGATCTCGCTCGCGCGCTGGATCATGTAGGCGGTGGTGCCGCAGCGCTCGGCCACTTCGACCAGCCGCAGCGAGTTCGAGCTGTTCGGCGCGCCGATGACGATCACCAGCTCGCACTTGGGCGCGATCTCCTTCACCGCGGCCTGGCGGTTGGACGTCGCATAGCAGATGTCCTCGGCCTTGGGCGCGACGACTTGCGGGTAGCGCGCGGTGATCGCGGCGATGATCGCGGCGGTATCGTCAACCGACAGTGTTGTCTGCGACAGATACGCCAGCTCGGCATCGGGGGTGAACGTCAGGCAAGCGACATCGTCGACGGTCTCGACCAGGGTCATCGTGCCTTCGGGTACCTGGCCGAAGGTACCGATCACCTCGGGGTGGCCGGCGTGACCGATGAAGAGGATGTGGCGCTTCGCCTCGATCTGCCGCTCGGCCTGCCGATGCACCTTGCTCACCAGCGGGCAAGTCGCGTCCAGCCAGTCGAGCCCGCGCGAGGTGGCCGCGAGCGGCACGGCCTTGGGCACGCCATGGGCGCTGAAGATCACCGGCACGCCATCGGGCACCTCGTCCAGTTCCTCAACGAAGACGGCGCCCTTGGCCTTCAGGCTGTCTACCACGAACTTGTTGTGCACGATCTCGTGCCGGACATAGACCGGCGCGCCGTAGCGATCGATCGCGCGCTCGACGATTTCGATGGCGCGATCGACTCCGGCGCAGAAGCCGCGCGGAGCCGCGATCAGCAGGTGGAGCGGCGGCCGGGGCGTGGGAAAGGGCGCGTTCATGCAAGCGCCTCTAGCGCTTTGCCGCGTGGATCGCTAGGGCAAGCGCATCTCTGCCAGTCATGCCGACCAAGGATGTTTCTCGATGACCGCACGCCGCTTGACCGCCTCTGCCTTGCGCGCCGCGTCGGTACTGGCCCTGCTGGCCGGATCCCTCAGCGGATGCGCGAAGAAGGGTGACATCGTCGTGGACTCCGGCGTCGGCATCACCGCGATCCGCTCGACGTGCCCCGCCGTAGGCATTCCCGACTACACGGGTGACATCACCAACTTCCGCGTTCCGGGCGACAAGACCGCCGCAAACGTCGATGTGGTCGCAACGATGACCAACGTGCGCGTGCAATGCAACGAGAACGAAGGTGAGAAGGTCTACGCCACCGTCACCTTCGACGTGCTGGCGACGCGGTCAGACACCGGCGCGGCGCGCCAGGTGACGCTGCCTTACTTCGTGACCGTGCTGCAGGGCGGCAGCACCGTGGCGTCCAAGCGCGTCGGCTCGGTCACGATCGACTTCCCTGCCGGGCAAAGCCGCGCGCAGGCAAAGGGAACCGGCTCCGCCTACATCAATCGTGCGGCGGCGACGCTGCCGGCCGACATTCGCGAGCGCATCACGCGCAAGCGCAAGCCGGGGGACAACGATGCGGCGGTCGATCCGCTGGCTGACCCGGAAGTCCGCACCGCCGTCGCGCGCGCCACGTTCGAGCTGCTGGTCGGATTTCAGCTGACCGGCGACCAGCTGGCGTTCAACGCGACTCGCTAGCCCAGTCGTTCGGCGATCGCCAAGTGGGCGGACGCCGCGATAGCCTTGCGTCCTTGTCTTTCGGCGCCGGTGAGTGGTGGGAGCAAGTGGACGGTGACGGTAAATCGGCCCTTGCGCGCGAGCACCCGCTTGAAGTTCAGCGGACCCGGCTCGTCGCCCACCCAGGCGAGTTCGCGAGTGAACGGGCGGTAGTCCACCACAACCGGCCGGATCGCGACATCGTCGGTGCCGTTCTCGACCGCTGCCAGCAGTGAGGACTTGAACGGCAGCAGCTGCGCGTCGGCGCCCGTCGTCCCCTCAGGAAAAAGCGTCAGGACGCCGCTTTCTTCCAGACCATCGCGGACTTGGCCTACTTGCCCGCCCACGCTGGCGCGGTCGCCACGGGCAATGAAGACCGTGCGGTTCAACTGGCAGAGAAAGCGCATGACCGGATGGGCGGCCAGACCTTCGTGCGCGACGAAGGCGGAACCGGTGGCCTTGGCGAGCGCGGGAATGTCGATCCAGGTCAGGTGATTGGCCAGCAGGATGCTTGGCATCCGGACAGGATCGCCAACCACGACGAGCTGCCCGCCGACGATCCGCAGAACGCCGGAGAGGAAAAGTCGTGAGGCCGGATTGCGGCCACGTCTCACACTGCACAGCAGGTACAGCGCGAGACATGCGAGCAACCAGGCGACTAGAACCAGCGAACGCCGCAGGACGCGCAGCCATTCCAGCAGACTGAAGGATCCCGCCGGTGCCGCAGCCATTCCGTCCGTCAGCGGTCGCCGCCCTCGCGGCCGATCTTCACGCCGAACAATTCCATCCGGTGGTCGACCAGGCGAAAGCCCAGCTTTTCCGCGATCTGGCGCTGAAGCGACTCTAATTCGGGATCGACGAATTCGATCACGTTCCCGGTTTCGACATCGATCATGTGGTCGTGGTGCGCCTCGGGTGCGGCTTCATAGCGCGCGCGCCCATCCCCGAAGTCATGCCGGTCGAGGATGCCGGCCTCTTCGAACAGGCGCACCGTGCGATACACGGTTGCGATGGAGATGCCCGGATCGACGTTGGTCGCGCGCTCGTGCAGTTTCTCGACGTCAGGGTGGTCGGTGCTCTCCGACAATACGCGCGCAATGACGCGGCGTTGCTCGGTGATACGCAGTCCGCGCTGGGCGCAGAGAGCTTCGATATCAATAGGCTGGTGCACGTCGTCTCCCTGCGTATCGCAAACCCATGCGATGCGGCGGCGTGGTCCTATCTAGGACCACGCCGCCGCATTCACAACCGTCGCGCTGCACTCAGGCGTGCAAAGCCTCAAGTCTGGGGAACGCTTCAGGCCGAAGCGGGAGCGGCCGCCTTGGGGCGACGTCCACGCCGGGCATTGGGCTTGCGGCCCAGGCCGATCTTCTTGGCCAGCTCGCGGCGCTTCTCGGCATAATTGGGAGCGACCATCGGATAGTCAGCGGGAAGATTCCAACGCTGGCGGTACTCATCAGGGGTCATGTTGTAGTGCGTCATCAAGTGACGCTTAAGCATCTTCAGCTTCTTGCCGTCTTCCAGGCAGACGATGTAGTCTGGCTTGATAGACGCGCGGACGGATACGGCCGGTTCCGGCTTTTCTTCCAGGACCGGTTCCACGCCGCCAAGACCCGCCAGAGCGCCATAGACGTTGGTGATCAACGCCGGCAGATCTTCAAGCGGGACATTGTTGTTGCTGACGTGCGCGGCAACGATATCCGACGTGAGCGTGATCAGAGTCTCATTCATATCGTTTTCGATGTTCTGCGTCATAATACCTCAGTGCGACCATTGTTCAGGGTTCGACAAGCGCGAACGCCTGTTGCGGTGGCCTTGAACCAAACTCCTGGTGATGACAAGTTTATTTCAAAGATACAAAATGCATCAAACAATCTTCATCCGGGCACAACTATCAACAGTCAAACACTCCGAGGCATTTCGTACGCGAAGGTGAGGGCGTCAATGCGCGTGCCAAACGATGTTCGGTAATAATCTCTACGTTCGCCGATCAGCGTAAAGCCAAAGGATTTATAAAGCCGCTCCGCCGGGTTTCCTCTGCGCATTTCCAGTAACAGGCGCCTGGCGCCACGCGCTTGTGCCGCTTGTCGTAGCGCCTGCAGGATCGCCAGGCCCACGCCGCGGCCGCGATACTGCGGCAGGACCGCGAACAACAGCAGTTCCTCTTCCTCATAGCCCGTGCGCGACAACGAAAAGCCGACGGCGGGCTCATCTTCGACTACGGGCAAACCACCAGACGAGGCCAAGTAAGCGTGGCAATTGCCCAGAACCAAGGCATCTTCGACTTGCCGGCGTGTCCAGGCCTCTCCGTAGGTGGGATCGAAGGCCTGGGCCATGATCTCCATGATGAAGTCGACATGGTCGCCGTCGGTCACGCCAGCGCCACTTTCGCATCGGGCGGTCGTCCGTAGATCGGCGCGGGATCATCCCGCAAGAAACCGACCGGAAGCTGCAGGAACTCACGCGCGTCCGGCCAGATCTCTAGTGCATGCCCGGTCCCGCGCGCCGCGATGAGTGCAGCAGCCTGGGTGCCGGCAACCAGATCGTCAACGGCTGCGAGCACCGCCTCAGTCGGACGCAAGGAAACCGGCGCACAAGTCTCGTCCCCCGCAGCATCGTATCGCGCGACGAACCACTCGCCATGGCCACCGGTCATCGCCGCGGTCACCGGTACGCAGCCAGCCTGCATTCGCGCCATCGCCGCAACCAGCGCCAACGTCGGATAGCCAACGACAGTCGCGTTCCAGGCGAACCCCAGGGCACGCGCGGCCGCAATGCCGACGCGAAGACCCGTGAAGCTGCCGGGACCCAGCGCGACGGCGACGCGGTCCGCCCGGCCACGTCCGGGCAGGGCGGCGATCATCGGCATCAGGTTCTCGGCGTGGCCTCTACCCAGAAGGCGCCAATCGCCGGCGAGTGAAGCCTCGTCCTCGAACATGGCGACCGAGCAGGCGTCGGTCGCGGTATCGATCACCAGTGTACGCATCGGGCTGGCGAAGAGCCCTCGTCAGGCGGCGCGCACTTCAGTCACTTCGGGAACGTAGTGCTTCAGCAGCCCCTCGATCCCGTGCTTGAGCGTGGCGGACGAAGACGGGCAGCCCGAGCAGGCGCCCTGCATGGTGAGATAGACCACGCCCTCGCGAAAGCCGCGATAGATGATGTCGCCGCCATCGTTCGCCACCGCCGGACGCACCCGCGTATCGATGAGATCGCGGATCTGCGCAACGATGTCGGCATCGGCTGGATCGTCGGTCGCGCCCAGGAA
>Ga0182194_1000031_pt1 | contig 19736 bp, 17 predicted proteins | sample G5R1MG_34_FD_128377 | JGI IMG/M metagenome (GOLD analysis project Ga0182194, IMG submission 128377) | Switchgrass phyllosphere microbial communities from Michigan, USA - G5R1_MAIN_12SEP2016_LD1 MG | ecosystem: Host-associated > Plants > Phyllosphere > Phylloplane/Leaf | place: USA: Michigan...
GTGCGACTGTTTACCAAAAACACAGAGATTTGCTAATACTTACGTAGTTGTATAAGTCTCGAATTCTGCTCAGTGCCACTGAATAATATCGGACTCTCAAAAGTCTGGTCTAACAGGTGGTAAACAGCGGTCTTAACTATAAGGATCCTCAGGTAGACATTATTAGCTGCCTCCTATAATCGTTATATAGGAAAATCATTTGATTGCTGGAACATCCCATTTATAGGAAAATCAGCACGTAACTAACATCAGTTACTTCAGAGACTAATCTATGTTATAGTCCTATCACTAGTGTAAGCTAGAGGATAAGATGAGCGAAATTCCTTGTCCAATAATTATGGTCCTGCATGAATGAAGTAACGATGCTCTCGCTGTCTCCACACACAGCTCAGTGAAATTGAATTGGCCGTGAAGATGCGGTCTGCCTACAAATAGACGGGAAGACCCTATGCAGCTTTACTATAAGTAGTTATTGTGGATGTTGGTAACTGGATACAGGGTAGTCGAATGACAACAATGTAAAACCTTGGCTGGTAACCGATGACCACTAACCTTCGGGAACAATGACTACCTGGTAGTTTCTCTGGGACGGAGTTCTATAATAAAGTATCATAGAAGTCCATAAGGTCTGCTTAGATTGGAATGAAACCAATTGGAAAGTGCAATAACAAAAGCAGGCTTGACTGTAAGACCGACAAGTCGAGCAGGTACGTAAGTAGGGTATAGTGATCCGGTGGTTCATTATGGAATGGCCATCGCTCAACGAATAAAAGCTACGCTAGGGATAGAATGTTGTCCCTAATATAATCTCGGGCGAATATGGGAACCACTATTATTTAAGTCAACCCGTAACCACGAACTGGTACAACGACTAATTACCCGACAGCTCTTTAATAAGCTGATGATATAGTCTGAATCTTGTAGCAATACATGGCAATAGCAAAGTGAACAGGCTGATACCGGACGAGAGTTCATATTGTCTCCGGTGTTTGGCACCTCGATGTCGACTCATCACATCCTCCCGCTGTAGTAGGTGGGAAGGGTTCGACTGTTCGTCGATTAAAGTGGTACGCGAGTTGGGTTCCTTTAATGGACAATTATTTTTCACCCTATAATATTAAGAGTAAACACAAAACAACAACTATGACCAATAAGAATGTCAATAATGTATTACCTGCATTTCTTCACGAAGTTATGGTAGGAATGCTCCTAAGTGATGGAGGTCTTTTTTATGCTTCTGTTCGAAGTATTACACCGCGATTTGAATTTAGTATGGGTCAGGACAGATATGCATTTGCTCAGCATTTAGCTCACCTCTTTAAGGAGTACGCTATTAATCCTTTAAAACCGATTAAAGTGCAAGCAATTGCTAACGGTAAATGAATCACATCTTTCCGATTCAAATCTAGATCATTGTCTGTATTCACTTATTATCGAGATATGTTTTATAAGTATCAAGAAAACACAGGACGGTATGTAAAAGTAGTACCTTCTAACATTATTGCGCTACTAACTCCCGTAGCCCTGGCTTATTTAATTATGGGTGATGGTAACTATGACTCACTTCGAAACCGAGTACGAATCTATACAAATAGTTTCACAAAGGCCGATGTTGAACGGTTAGCTGAAGCCATTAATCAAAATTTTGGTATTTACGCGGGAGTAATGTTAGATAGAAAGGATCAATACATTATTACTATCGGTGCTAATGAGCTAGAAAAACTGCGATCATTAGTGCTACCTCACATGATTCCTTCTATGATGTATCGAGTAGGAGTGACTACTTAACCCCTCTTAATATTATATTGAAAATATTTGTATTGAGCCCAATACATTTGTATGAAAATGCAAGAACTGTAATTACTAAAAGATTAACAATTTGCATCATAAGTTACGCTTATGTTCAACGACTATAATACAACCTTGATGGTATAGTCTGATTATGTAGCAATGCATAACAACTTAATGTCAATACGACGTGAGTCAGTATAGTCCCTATCTTTTGTAGGAACGAATAGTAGAAGAGAGACATCTTCTCAGTACGAAAGGACTTGAAGGTACATACCACTGGTGTATCTGTTATTGAAAAGCAGAGTAGCTACGTATGGAACGGATAAGATCTGAAAGCATCTTAAGATCGAAGCCTACTCTTGGATACTAACACAGTTATATTGGTTGGAGAAAGACTATCTCTTGTGTATAGGCTACATGTACAAGCATTGCAAGGTGCTAGCTAAGTAGAACTAATAAACCAATCGACTTGATAATACCATATTGTATATTCACTAATGATAATCCGTAACCGCGAGCCCTAGGTCCAGAGCGGTGGAGGACAGGTGGGAAGCTGGCCTGGTTTGCTGCCTTCTTTGGGAGAAGGACTTTCTGCGTTCGAATCGCAGTCACCTGATTATAGATCCTGAGTTGGTATGAGTTGTGATGGTTGTTATAGCTCAACGGTAGAGCGAAAAGCTGTTAACTTTCAGATCTTGGTTCAATTCCAAGTAACGACTAATGACTTGGTTAATCCGGCTCCTATTGTTAAAGTAGGTGTATACAACTCTATATTAAGAGTCTTATTTTTTCATGAACAACTTACTATTAGATGTACTGGCATTCGGTGCGGTACTATCAGGGATCTTAGTCATTACTGCTAAAAATCCTGTAATCTCAGTATTATTCTTGATCTCGGTTTTCATTAATGTAGCAGGATATCTAGTACTATTAGGAGTAGCATATCTAGGACTAGCCTACTTAATTATTTATGTTGGTGCTATTGCTATCCTATTCTTATTCGTAATCATGATGCTTAACCTACGATTGGTAGAGCTTATTGATACTGGACAAGAGTATACTCAAAACCTTCCGTTAGGTGCAATGATTGGTCTGCTATTCTTCTTTGAATTATTATCAATCTTACCTGTTAGTCTAAATATGCCTCTATCAAACTTCTTGTTCGACTTCTGATCAAAAGCTAACTCTACTCTATTAGGTATTGATGTAGCTGAAAATGCTACTTCTGATGTACACGTTACATTTAATCCAGTAGTAGCCGACAATAACTTTACAAGCTTCCTACAAATCGAGAGTATTGGACAAGGACTATATACATACGCATCTCTATGACTAATTCTAGCTGGAGTAATCTTCCTATTAGCAATGGTTGGACCAATCGTATTATGTATGTCACCTAGTGAAGCTAAATAATCGCAATACTATACCCCTATTGTATAAGTATCGTATTAGCATCTCCTTAGCTTAAGGGTTGAGCATATTACTTCTAATGATAAGATTCTTGGTTCGAGTCCAAGAGGAGATATAATAGAGAGACGAGTCGGCAGAATGGTTGTGCCCGGAGCCTGCAAAGCTTTCGTGTTAGGGTTCAATTCCCTCTTGTCTCTGAGTAATAAAAGAGCATAGTTTAATGGTAGAATCGCTATCTTCAAAATAGCTTGCGTATGTTCGATTCATACTGCTCTTGAAAGATCTGTTTACATGGTTGCATTATCATTTAACTTTACCATAGTATCACCAAATATGTTACAAGCTGCAAAATACATTGGAGCAGGATTAGCAACTATCGGGTTAGCAGGAGCTGGAGTAGGGATCGGATTAGTATTCTCATCACTAATGTCAGCAACAAGCCGAAACCCAAGTATGCGACCTCAATTATTCCAATACGCTATCCTAGGATTCGCTCTATCAGAAGCTACAGGACTGTTCGCTTTAATGATTGCTTTCTTAATCCTATACTCATAGTATAATTTTTTATTTCTCATTTATACCCCTTTATAAGTAACAACAAATATGCTGAAATGGTAGACAGGCTGCTCTTAGGAAGCAGTGGCGTCAAGTCGTATGGGTTCAAGTCCCATTATTTGTAGGTGAACTGCATTGCTATCTCAATGGTAGAGAACTATACTTCGGATATAGGAATATTGGTTCGATTCCAGTGCTGTGCTTAATAGATTAATAAAAAGACGTACGAGTATAGTACAACGGTTAGTATGACTACCTTCCAAGTAGTGGATATTGGTTCGATTCCAATTACTCGTATCTAACTACGTCAACTGAATGCTTTTAATTGGACTAACTTCATTATTACTAGCGATCCCGCTATATTCATCAATTACACCCGCTTTATTAACAAGAATTACTTCTATCATTTTACTCTTTAGTGCCGCCTTGTCTTTCAATAGCTTATTTGTGCAAGCCATTGGGTCTGGTTTAGGGTTATATAGTGGTCTATTCCACGTTACAAACGTAACACAATTCATGGAAGTATTCCTATATACAGTAGGAGCAGTATTATTACTACCATGAGCATCATCAACAAGTAATGTAAAAGGTCAATCAGCAACTCCAACTATTGCTGAGTATCCACTAGTAATCTTATTCACAACTATTGGAGCATCATTTTTAGTCTCAAGTACCGATCTTGTTTCAATGTACCTATCAATTGAATTACAAAGTTTTGCTGTTTATATTCTAGCAGCAGTATACCGAAATTCAGAGTCAGCTACATCAGCAGGTCTAAAATACTTCTTACTTGGTGCACTATCATCAGCGTTAATCTTATTAGGTTCAAGTTTAATCTATGCCTATACAGGACTAACTAACTTCGAAAGCATTTATAGTTTAGTATCTATTGCAGGTACAAATGATATTTCAGTTGTATTAGGAGTACTTATCATTGGAGTAGGGTTCTTATTCAAAGTAGCAGCCGCTCCATTCCATAACTGAGCTCCTGATGTATATGATGGAGTACCTACAATCGTAACTACATGACTAACTGTAATGCCTAAAATTTCTATCTTTATCCTACTGCTAGAGGTATCACAAAGTATTACATTAGTATTCGACTATGATATCTGAAAAAATCTATTACTTACAACTTCATTACTATCATTAGTAATCGGTACAGTAGTAGGTCTGGCACAATATCGAGTAAAACGACTATTGGCTTACTCAACTATTTCACACGTCGGATTCTTACTATTAGCATTATCAGTTAACAGTGAAGAGTCAATGTCAAGTTTCCTATTCTACTTAATGCAGTACTCAGTGACAAATCTGAATGCATTCTTTGTAGTACTAGCCTTTGGTTACCTAATGAGAGCATCACAAACTAATAGTGATGTATCATTTATCTCACAACTTAAAGGACAATTCTATGCAAACCCTGTATTAGGACTAAGTCTGGCATTATGTCTATTCTCTATGGCAGGTATTCCACCACTAGTAGGATTCTTTGCTAAATACTTCGTTCTATACTCAGCTATCGAAAATGGATACTACTTCCTATCATTTGTTGGTATTCTAGCAAGTGTAGTAAGTGCAGCCTACTACTTACGAATTATCCGAGTAATTCACTTTGATAGCGTTGTAGAAGAATCAGCCGATTCATTAGAGACAACTACATTAACAAGTACACACAGTTACGTAATTGCAGTATTAACACTGTTCATTATGTTATTTATCTTATCACCATCATTAGTATTAAATAGCAGTAATCTACTTGCATTATCACTCTTCACAGCATAATGACAATGACAGTACTATTTCTATTTGTACCTGTATTAGTAGCTATTCTATTAGTGCTTAACGTATTACTAGCCGTGCATAAACCTGATACAGAGAAAGTAACTCCCTATGAATGCGGATTTAACCCGATCTACGGTCAAGTCCGAGCTCCTTTTGCCATTCAATACTACCTAGTAGGTATTCTTTTCTTAATCTTTGATCTAGAAATTGCAGTATTCTATCCGTTAGCAGTAACATTATACCAAGTAAGTACTTATGGATTCTGAATTGGTATGTTATTCTTACTATTACTAACAGTAGGTTTTGTATACGAAATGGGTAAAGGTGCATTATACTTTACAGATCACCGATCTTCAATTGCACGAGCTGTGATTGAACGACCTAACAACTAACTAATCAAATAACAGCCCCTATCTAAATATAAGAGGTCAATCTAAAACAATAAATATGCTTACATCACTTTTAATTATCCCTATTATTGGAGTACTAACTCTAAGTAATATGCAAGATGAGGCGCGAATGAAACAAATTGCCTTGTCATTTACCCTAGTAAACTTTGTAGTATCACTTGTACTATGAGGAGAATTCGATAGTAATTCAAGCCAATACCAGTTCACCGCGGACTTCTATCAAATTAGCTTCTGTCACTTCCATATCGGAATTGATGGACTATCACTGTACTACGTACTGTTAACAACATTCACAATGCCTATCTGTATTCTAGCTAGCTGAGATAACGTAAAACATAATGTAAAATACTTCCTAATCGCATTCTTAATGGTAGAAGCACTACTAATTGCATTATTTGTAGTATTAGACCTACTACTGTTCTATGTATTCTTCGAGTCAGTACTAGTACCATTATTCCTAATTGTAGGTATCTGAGGTGCAAGTGAAATGCGAATCCGAGCTAGTTTCTTACTATTCCTATATACACTATTTGGATCATTATTTATGCTATTATCATTCTTAGTGATCATCTATAATGTTGGAACATCTGATCTAGAAATGATCTCATTTGCTGATATTAGCTTTGATAGCCAGAAAATTCTATGATTAGGTATTTTCTTGAGTTTTGCCATTAAAACTCCTTTAATTCCAATGCATGGTTGACTAATTCGAGCTCACGTTGAAGCACCGGTAGCAGGAAGTATGGTACTAGCTGGACTAGTATTGAAATTAGCTACATACGGTATTTTACGAATTCTAATTCCTATCTTACCTGAGGCTACTGCTTACTTTACTCCGTTAGCTTACACATTTGCCATTATTTCAATTATCTATGCTTCACTTTCAGCACTACGACAAACCGACTTTAAATGTCTTGTAGCCTATAGTTCAATCGCGCATATGGGGGTAGGTATGATTGGGTTGTTCTCCAATACTGTACAAGGTATTGAGGGGGCTATCGTACTGTCTATTGGTCACGGATTGGTATCACCAGCCCTATTCTATATTGTAGGATCAGTTATTTACGATCGATATCACTCACGGGTAATTCGATACTACCGAGGACTTACGCTTTACATGCCAGTAGCTATGCTGTTCTTCTTCCTATTCACATTGGCAAATATGGGAACGCCAGGGGTATCTGTTAACTGAGTGGGTGAATTCATGTCATTAGCAGGAGCATACCAAATGAATGCCTTTGCTACACTACTAGCTGCAACTACAATTGTACTAAGTGCAGGATATTCAATTTTACTATTTAATCGATTAGCATTCGGAAGCTTTAGTCCTTATTTAGCCTATACTACTGATCTATCACGACGAGAGTATATGATTCTGCTAACATTACTAATTCCAACTATTGCCTTTGCTATTTGACCTAATGTAATTTTAAATGATCTACACTATAGTGTATCTACTCTGTTATATGCCTAGGTCATATTTCCTCTACACCCCCCTATTGCATTCCGTATAAGTATCGATTACAATATGGAGAGCTTATCAAGAATTAATGTGTCTTAGTATAATTGGTTAGTACAACTGCCTCATGAGCAGTAGATTCCTGTTCAAATCAGGGAGACGCACTAAACCCGGTCGTGTCAGATAAGCCGACCTTTGTTGCCTAGATAAACTATCTCCTGGTCTTTCGGTTACAGAAATGTAATTATGCAGTTCACGCTGTGGGGCAGACACCAGGATTTGTAGACCGGGTTAATATCCTCGTCTCTCTTGCTACATTATTATAATAGCTGTTTAATGGTTAAAGCCGACCATCAGCTGTATGTAAGAGATGGTTGTAAGAAACCAGGGCGTTCATTTTGAATCTGACTGGGAAAGCTAAATTTGATAGCGGGCTTTCCTAAAGGCAACACACACACCTCTATAGACGTAAAACCCGGGTCGATGTGTAAATGTAGAGTCGTGGCCTCAATCAGGGAACCTGATAAACACCCGTAAGTAGCATATTTGTATAGCTGTTCGAGGTAAAAGTTATACAAGCTAGCGACGCATAGTCAGTGACGACCTATTGGCTCCTATACTATGCCTACGCCAAAAGGTGTTAGTACTATCTAGAATGAGTCTTGCCCCTTTCCCGTAGGATTTGCTTGTGCAACTGGTCAGCACTCCACTCTTTCACTGTGGCAGTACGGGTTCGAGCCCCGTGCAGATCATCCCTTCACCGCTCAGGACCTTCGGCTCGCGGTTACGGTAGCTAATAAAATAGCCCAATTAGTACAACGGTTAGTACGACTATCTTGTAAATAGTAAATTTTGGTTCGATTCCTTGATTGGGCAGATGGGTACCATGCAACACATGGCAAAACAGTAGCAGTATAAGTATAGAAGTTACATAACGTCGAAAGCATGAGTGATAGACTAATAGGCAAGTCAACATTTTTTGGGAGTGTGCGATGCTTGTTCGAATCAAGCTCACTCAGTTTGGGTTTATAGCTCAATGGTAGAGCAAATAGCTTTTAACTATTCGGTTGGAAGTTCGAGCCTTCCTGGACCCATAAATATACGTAGGACTGACCGCCATAGGTGAAGTAACGCATTTGCTAAATGTCTGGATGATGAATCCTTGTGAGTTCGAATCTCACTTAGTCCGTAACAATACTCTGAATACAGTAATTCGTATTCTTTTTCTCAGCGCTAAGGAACTTTTGATTAAACAACTATGCAAACAATTCGATGATGTTTCTCAACTAACGCGAAAGACATTGGAACACTATACCTAATTTTCGCCATCTTTGCCGGAATGCTTGGTACAGCTTTCTCAGTGTTAATTCGAATGGAATTAGCTTCACCAGGAGTACAGATTCTTAACTCAAACCACCAACTGTATAATGCTGTAATTACAGCTCACGCCTTTTTAATGATTTTCTTCATGGTTATGCCAGCATTAGTAGGGGGATTTGGAAATTATTTAGTACCAGTACAAATCGGAGCACCGGATATGGCGTTCCCTCGACTAAATAACATTTCATTCTGACTATTACCACCTTCACTTATTTTACTATTAGCTAGTGCTTTTGTAGAACAAGGAGTTGGAACAGGATGAACTGTATATCCACCTCTATCAGGTATCCAATCACACTCAGGGGGGTCTGTTGATTTAGCTATCTTCAGTCTTCACTTAGCAGGAATTTCATCTATGTTAGGTGCCATGAACTTTATTACTACAATCTTAAACATGCGAAACCCAGGTATGACATTACATAAACTACCACTATTCTGTTGAGCTATCATGGTAACTGCTATCTTATTACTACTATCACTACCAGTACTAGCAGGAGCAATTACAATGTTACTAACAGATCGAAACTTTAATACATCATTCTACGATCCAGCGGGAGGAGGTGATCCAATTCTATACCAACATTTATTCTGATTCTTCGGTCACCCTGAAGTTTACATTTTAATTATTCCTGGATTCGGAATTGTATCACACGTAGTGTCAACATTCTCAGGTAAAGCCGTATTCGGTTACTTAGGAATGGTATATGCTATGTTCTCTATTGGAATCTTAGGATTTATTGTATGAAGCCACCATATGTACGCAGTAGGGTTAGACGTAGATACTCGAGCTTACTTCACAGCAGCAACTATGATTATTGCGGTTCCTACAGGAATTAAAATCTTCTCATGAATTGCTACATGTTACGGAGGTTCAGTACGATACACTACACCTATGTTATTCGCATTAGGATTTATTGCATTATTCACTATTGGTGGATTAACGGGAGTTCTTTTAGCAAATGCATCACTAGACGTAGCGCTACATGACACATACTATGTGGTAGCTCACTTCCACTACGTTCTTTCAATGGGAGCAGTGTTTGCTATGTTTGCAGGGTTCTACTACTGAACACCTAAAATCATTGGTAAAACATATAACGAAGTATTAGGACGAATCCACTTCTGAACAATGTTCGTAGGGGTTAACGTTACATTCTTCCCTCAACACTTCCTTGGATTAGCAGGTATGCCGCGACGAATTCCGGATTACCCTGATGCATATGCAGACTGAAACTACATTAGTAGTGTAGGATCAATTATCTCTGTAGTAGCAACAGCAGTATTTGGATATGTAATCTACGACATCTTTGCTAACGGTGAAACAGTTACAGCTAACCCTTGAGCAGTACCAGCATTCTTCACATCAACACCAGAATTCTATAACGGTGCTCAAGCTGCAACAACTCTAGAGTGAACATTAGATTCACCTACTCCTTTCCACAGCTATATCATGTTACCAGTACAATCTTAATCAATATGATATTCCATCAAACCCCTTTTTAATTTGTCATGTCTAATAAGATAGCTCTATTTAATAAGCAGTAACCATCCTTAATTATGCCACAACTAATTCCATTCTACTTTGTTAACCAATGAACATTTACATTTGTAGCCTTAGTAACAATGGTATACGTATTCTCAAAATACATCTTACCTATGTTCACTGAACTATTCTTAACTCGAATGTACATCACTAAACTATAATATATAGTACATACTATCATCGCCATACTTAAAGTAAGAGACTATAATAACCAATAAATATGTTAAATACAAACATCATCATGTCATCACCGTTAGAACAATTTGAAACAACTAACTTCATTAGTCTAACTGCACCTATCTTAGGGGACTTCGTGATCTCATTAACTAACGTAGGATTCTATACACTATTAGTACTAGCATTAGGTATCAGTTACCATGCCGCATCAGCTAACAACCACCGATTAGTACCAAGTAAATGAAGTCTATCATTAGAATCATCATACGCTACACTACATAGCTTAGTGAAAGAACAAATTGGATCTAAAAATGAAATCTATGTTCCATTTATCTACTCACTATTCTTCTTCGTTGTACTAGCAAATCTTGTAGGTAACGTACCTTACTCATTTGCATTCACATCAAGTGCTATTGTAGCTATGGGACTAAGTGTAATGATCTTCCTAGGAGTAACTATCCTTGGATTCATGCGACACGGTATCCACTTCTTCAGCTTCTTTGTACCAGCAGGAACACCTCTAGCACTAGTACCACTATTAGCTCTAATTGAACTAATTTCATACTTTGCTCGAGCCTTCAGTTTAGGAGTTCGATTATTCAGTAATATTGTAGCAGGTCACACTCTACTTAAAATTCTAAGTGGATTCCTATACCCAGCTTTAACAAGTGGAGTATTACTATTCTTTGTAACTCTATTACCAATGGCTATCTTTATTGCTCTAGTGGGACTAGAAATTGCTGTATCTCTAATCCAGGCATACGTATTCACTATCCTTACTTGTTCATACTTAAAAGACGCTATCGAGTTACACTAGTCATAGTATAAGTATATACATTCACATCTTCACCCCAACAAGAGATTAACTTAGTGGTAAAGTGGCCATCTTACACGTGGTTTACCGGTGTTCGATTCACCGATTTCTTAAACTAAGAGTAGACAATATAGTCTAGAATAATTATAAAATATGTTAAATTTATTCTCAATGCTGAGTCCTATTCATAATGACGCTTCATACCCTTGACAAATCGGTTTCCAAGATGGAAGTACACCTAGCTTTGAAGGAATTGTAGAGTTACACGATTCTATCTTCTTCTACCTAATTGTAATCTCTATCTTAGTATTCTGAATGATGGGATCAGTACTACTTCACTTCAATAGCGACCGAAATAAAATTGTACATAAATACCACAACCACGGAACTTTAATCGAACTAGTCTGAACTATTACACCTGCTTTAGTACTTATTGCTATTGCATTCCCTAGTTTCAAACTACTATATTTAATGGATGAAGTAATTTCACCTTCTATGACTATTAAAGTAGCTGGGCACCAATGATACTGAAGTTACGAATATTCAGATTTCATTAACGAAGATGGAGAGTCAATCGAATTTGATTCATACATGGTGCCAGAATCAGATCTAGAGTTAGGGCAATTCCGACTATTAGATGTTGATAACCGAGTTGTAGTACCTGTTGATACACACGTACGATTTATTGTTACAGGGCAAGACGTAATCCATGATTTTGCAGTACCTTCATTAGGACTTAAAATTGATGCGGTGCCAGGTCGACTTAACCAAACTTCGGTTCTAATCCAACGAGAAGGAGTGTACTATGGACAATGTTCAGAAATCTGTGGAGTATACCACGGGTTCATGCCTATTGCTGTAGAAGCTGTTTCATTAGAAAAATATCTAAGCTGATTAGATAGCCAAGTATAATCTTCTTATCTACCCCTATAATTGCTATATTGCTTTAGTCCTAGCTATTCTTATCAATATAGCTGTATAATCATAAATTATGTTATCCGTTCTTTACTCACTGTTAGAGGTATTAATCGTATTAGTACCTATTTTATTATCGGTAGCTTTCATGACAATTATCGAACGAAAAGTACTAGCAAGTATGCAACGACGAGTAGGTCCTAACAAAGTAGGATACTATGGAGTACTACAACCGTTCAGTGATGCATTGAAGTTAGTGGTTAAAGAAACAGTAGTGCCACAACACTCAACTAAAAGTTTATTCTTTTTAGCACCTATTATTGCCCTAATCTTTAGTCTACTAGGATGAGGAGTAATTCCATTTGGTAGCGGATTAACATTATCCGACTTCTCATTAGGTATTCTATATTCATTAGCTATTTCATCAATTGGAGTATATGGAGTACTATTTGCTGGATGATCAGCTAATTCTAAATATGCCTTTTTAGGATCATTACGAAGTACTGCGCAAATGATTAGTTACGAATTAATCTATAGTTCAGCAGTATTAGCAGTTATCTTAATTACAGGTACATTTAACTTTATCAAAATCATTGAAATGCAACAAAGTGTCTGATTTGTAGTTCCATTACTGCCATTATTCATTATGTTCTTTATCTCGGCTCTAGCAGAAACTAACCGAACTCCATTCGATTTACCTGAAGCAGAATCAGAATTAGTAGCAGGATTCTTTACAGAACACTCTGGTATGATTTTCGTTTTCTTCTTCCTTGCAGAGTATTGTAGTATTGTTTTAATGTCTACATTTACAGCTATCCTATTCTTAGGAGGTTACATGATGCCAGAACTATTTGTTAACGATACCTTTGTTAATCTACAGAGTATTGTACTAGCATTGAAAACATGTCTATTCTGTTTCCTATTTGTTTGATTCCGAGCAACTTTACCACGACTACGATATGATCAACTAATGCAATTCATGTGAACAGGATTACTACCTATGGTAATTGCTTTCATTTTATTAGTGCCATCATTACTAGTAGCGTTTGACGTTGCACCTTAATTATAAGCCCCTATGAGAACACATATAAGTATAGTAAATATAAGGCGTCGAGGGAAAATAATATAACTGGTAGTATATCGCTTTTGCATAGCGTCAGCGCAGGTTCGACTCCTGCTTTTTCCAATAATTATACACCGGATCGATCGGAGATTCAGGGAGGTGTATATGGAAGCTCTGGTAGCTCAAATGGTTAGAGCATCGGTGTGAAGTACCGAATATTAGAGTTCGATCCTCTACGAGAGCAAAATAAGTGCTATATAGATAGTACCTAATGAGCGATATCCTAATGGTAAGGAGACTCACTGTAAATGAGTTTGTTCACGCAGTTGGTGGTTCGATTCCATCTCGCTCAACTATGAAATGGACATGTGGCAGAGCGGTTTAATGCACCATACTTGAAATATGACGTACTTAGGTACCATGAGTTCGAATCTCATCCTGTCCGTCCCGTGTTAATAACGAGGAGTATAACCATTATATATAGAAATCATCAGTAGAATACCAATAAGGTTATCGGTTTTATAACAATCAATGATATTAATGATACTAGTGAGTTAGATGACTAACCGAACAGCGTTCCAATTTCATCCTTATCACTTAGTAGACCCTTCACCATGACCATTGTTAACATCATTTGCATTATTGACACTAACTATGTCAGCTGCAATGTACTTTAACGGTTATGCTAATGGAGGTACACTACTAACAATGGGATTTTTAGCTACACTATTTGCTATGATCTTATGATTTAGAGATGTAGCAGCCGAAGGATCATTTCTAGGTAACCATACATTTGCAGTACAAAAAGGGCTTAACTTAGGGGTAGCTCTATTTATTGTAAGTGAAATTTTCTTCTTTATCTCAATCTTCTGAGCCTATTTCCACAGTGCATTAGCACCTACAGTCGAATTAGGAGCACACTGACCACCAGCAGGTATCGATCCTCTTAACCCATTCGAAATTCCTTTACTTAACACTATTATTTTATTATCGTCAGGGGCAACTGTAACTTATGCACACCACTCTCTGATCCAAGGTAATAGAAAAGGAACATTACTTGGTATTATCCTAACTATCGTACTAGCACTTGTATTTACTGGACTACAAGGACTAGAGTACTACGAAGCACCATTCACAATCTCGGATGGAGCATATGGAAGTACATTCTTCTTCGCAACAGGATTCCACGGACTACACGTAATCATCGGGACATTGTTCATTGCAGTGGCATTTTTCCGAATTCTATCATATCACCTCACAGATCATCACCATTTAGGATTTGAATCATCAATTCTGTATTGACACTTCGTTGATGTAGTTTGACTATTCCTATATGTGTCGATCTACTGATGAGGAGCCTAATCAACAAAAATGAACAACGTATTATTTATTCACTGCCTGACACAGGAACTACAGAACAATCCAACACTACTTACAGAGAGCATTTTCCTCACATCTGCCGATAATGCGAAAAACTTGATCATTGACTTAGTTAGTCAAATTGATCCTAACAGTTACGTTCTAACATACTTACATGAACAGATTGTATTAGGTCAATCAACATTAATTGAAGTAATGGCATCTGTTAAGGAGGGTAATGTAACGACACTGCAAACCATTGGTGGATGATCCAGAGAGATGGTGTCTAATTACGTACCTAACTTATCGGGAGTCAATCAGTTAATAATATGCTACGCATATTATGAACCCAGCTTCGCTGGCCCAGAGGGTGATTGTACGCTATGCTATACCTTTGAGATCCTATTATCGAAGGAGCTAAGTATGTGGGTAGTTCTTACGATCTGTACGAGCGAACGCTTGAACATGTCAGTCGTCATTATGCCAAGGATTTGAAAGGTATGTATAAGTGGGCTATGGAAAATGGAGGTTTATCTGTATGAAAATGAGGAATGGTATACCAAACACCTAACTTCATTTTAGGATTTATCCAAGAAAACCCTTATTATGCACTAACTTTCGCTGAATTTGCATTATTGCATCACGTTAGCCAGTATATGCCTCGAATTTTAGAGCAGTCCTTACTAAGACAATTTGAATTTGGCTGAAACATTTCTAAATCCGCGAATTTTAATCGAGTGCGATCTAATGATTGTAGTCCTGTAGATGTTGTAGCATACGAAAATGGTGAAGTACTATCAAATTACCCTTCTATAAAGGCTGCAGCATACGCGGTGGAGATTAAATGTAGAAACACTGCCGTAAATAGAATGATCAGAAAAGAGGTTCTACCTGATACTATTTATGGACAAAATGTTCTACTTAAAAAGGCTAAACGAAACAAATCAACCCCTTTCAGTACATTCGATATAAGTATAGACGCATAATACAAGACCTTTAGTTTAACGGTCAGAACGAACAACCGATAATTGTTAGAGGGGAGTTCAATTCTTCCAAGGTCTAGCATGAACTATTGCAACGATTATATACACCATTCACAACAAGGGTTACTACCTTTATTCTGTAGCACTATTATAACCTTAGTAAAGAGGCTACAGACGTTTTATATCAACAAATATGCGATTACTTAAAACTCACCCTATTTTAGGATTACTTAACAGTTACATGGTAGATTCTCCACAACCAGCTAACTTATCATACATGTGAAACTTCGGTTCACTATTAGGAGCATGTTTAGGAATCCAAATCATTACTGGAGTGACACTTGCAATGCACTATACACCTTCGGTTGATTTAGCATTCATTAGCGTAGAACATATAGCGTCATGATGTGTTCTAATTCTTTAGCCCAATTGCTGGAAAGACTTTATAATCAGCAGGATATATTATCTTCAGAGACTATGAGCAAAGGTAACAAATGGTTACGTTATATAGTCCTTTACATATGATCATGCGAGACGTTAACTACGGTTGACTAATCCGATATCTACATGCCAACGTAGCTTCATTCTTCTTTATCTTTGTGTACTTACACATTGGACGAGGACTGTACTACGGATCATACAAATCACCACGAACACTACCTTGATCAATCGGGGTAATTATGTTAGTCTTAATGATGGCAATTGCATTCCTAGGTTATGTGTTACCATACGGTCAAATGTCACTTTGAGGTGCAACCGTTATTACAAACTTACTATCTGCTATCCCATGAATTGGACAAGACTTCGTTGAATTTGTATGAGGTGGTTTCTCTGTTAATAATGCTACATTGAACCGATTCTACTCACTACACTTCCTATTACCATTTGTATTAGCCGCATTAGCAGCAATGCACTTACTAACACTACACGAACACGGATCATCAAATCCTTTAGGAGTTAGCGGTAATACTGATCGAATTCCATTCCATCCTTACTTTACATTCAAAGATCTTGTAACAATCTTCGCATTCCTATTGGCACTATCAGGTATCGTATTCTATGCTCCTAACTTATTAGGACACAGCGATAACTATATCATGGCAAATCCAATGCAGACACCACCTTCAATTGTTCCTGAATGATACCTACTTCCATTCTATGCCATTCTACGATCAATCCCAAATAAACTTGCCGGTGTTCTTGCCATGTTTATGTCACTGTTAATCTTATTAGCAATGCCTTTACTTGACACATCTCGAATCCGAGGAGCACAATTCCGACCTCTAATGCGATTTGCATTCTGAGTACTAGTATTTGATTTCTTTGCACTAATGTACCTAGGAGCATGTCACGTAGAAGACCCTTTCATTTTAGTAGGACAAATCTGTACTGTTCTATACTTTGGATGATTCTTAGTGATTGTACCTGCAATTGGTGTAATCGAAAACACACTATTAGATCTAGCAACACAAAGTAGCTCTGTAACAAAAGCTGCTTAATTATAGCTTTCTCTTTTTCCTTCCCCTAAGCAAAAGTGTTGAAATGGTAGCCAATCGAAATTTAAGCTTTCGTGACTTTACGTCGTATGGGTTCAAGTCCCATCTTTTGCACTAAGTAGCCATATAAGAAGATAATAACAACCGCCTTTTATTGGCGAGTAAATATAAGCAAGAGTTTGGTCCTGGCTCAGCTTAAACGGTATCTAGCAGGTCAAGACATGCAAGTCCTTTATAGGGCGTAGAGGTGAGTATAGCTAAGTAGATGTCCCAATAGTATTAGGAATTGCTTAGCTCTTAATAGGTAGTAGGTGAGGTAATAGCTCAACTAGCCGAAGATAAGAAGGATAGTATGATAGTATTTATCCCACCATGGGTGCGAGATTCACCCAAGGCATCATTAGATGTACAGCAGTCACAAATCATTGTCAATGAGCGATATTAGCTCGAACATGCTAGCTAGAATCTATTTTACATTCATGTATTATAGACGTTTGTCCTTTAATAATGATAAGGGAATAAATGAAGTCCATCCTAAACATCGTGCCAGCAGGAGCGGTTAGACGATTTGGGCGACCGTTAAGCCACATACATATGCGTAAAGGGTGCGTAAACTGCTACAAAATAGGTAGCTAGAATCCAATAGATGTAATAAGAAAGGCTAGAGTTTAATGATGAAATATACTGATCCTGGTCTGACTACTCAAGGCGAAGGCATGTTACAACTAAAGATTGACGTTAAGGCACGAAAGTGTAGGAAGTGACATTGATTAGATACCAATTTAGTCTACACTGTAAACGATGAATACTACGATTGATTAAACTATCGATCTTATGCTAACGCGTTAAGTATTCCGCAACACTAGTATACTCCCAAGAGTGAAAATGAAAGGACTAGACGGTTTAAAAAACCCAGAGTGAAGCATGTTATTTAATGCGATGATCCACGCAGAATCTTACCACAGCTTGTATATTTACAGGTGTTGCATGGTTGTCTTCAATTCATGTCGTTAGACTTCAGGTTAAGTCCGCTAATGAATGCAAACCCTACAATTGCTATCTATTTTTGTGTAATACTAGAGTAGACAACTCAGTTGTGAGTCTTTAATATAGAGATGATAATGGGACTAAGACAAACCTTTATGACCCTTATGCTGTGGGCTATAGACGTGCCGCAAAAACAAGTATACAAAGTGAGGCGAGCTTAATACAGCAATACACAAAAGACTTGTTCAGTATGAATTGTAGCCTGAAACTCGGCTGCATGAAAAAGGAATTCTGAGTAATCGTGGATTAGTATGCCACGGTGAAGATTCTATTTTAGATGTACTAACTGCACATCACGCGAGGGGAGTGGTATGTTATCCAAGTGGGGCAGTGTAATCATTGCTTTTCGTAGTAACAGCCATGACTTTTGTGAAGTTGTAACACGGATGCTGTACGGGAACGTGTAGCAGATAGATAAACTCTATTAACCCCTTTTCCAGTTTATTCACTGAAGGTGAATAAACCCAGATAGTGTACTATCTGGCCTTCGGTGGAAATACGGCAGAGCCTATCAAATTAAGTGAACATAGTTTAATGGTAGAACACTATTACGTCATAATAGCTAGTACCGGTTCGAGTCCGGTTGTTCTCGTTTCTAACAAGCGATAATCGCTCTACTATAAATTTTATTCTTTACCCACCAATTAGACAACAAAAATTATATCATGAATCTATCTCTTGTACTATTCTTGATTGGTATCCTAGGATTTGTTCTTAACCGAAAGAATATCATCCTAATGCTAATCTCTATTGAAATCATGCTATTAGCTGTTACATTGTTAGTAATCATTAGTTCATTCAGCTTTGATGACATCATTGGACAAACATATAGCGTATACATTATTGCAATTGCAGGGGCAGAATCAGCGATTGGTTTAGGAATTCTTGTTGCTTATTACCGGTTAAGAGGAAGCATTTCATTAAGATAGATGTATCTGACTATTGTTTGCCTACCTTTACTAGGTTCTATCTCAGCAGGATTCTTAGGACGAAAAATTGGAGTTACTGGAGCTCACATTATTACATGTACTTTATTAGTATCATCTGCCTTACTATCACTAGTGGCTTTCTATGAAGTGGCATTATTAGGTAGCCCAGTATCAATTCATTTAGCTAGTTGAATCGACTCAGAATCAATGCTAGTAAATTGAGGATTCCACTTTGATAGCCTAACCGTATCAATGCTACTACCTGTACTAATTGTATCATCATTAGTTCACATTTTCTCTGTTGATTACATGGCAGCAGACCCACACAACCAACGATTCTTCGCTTACCTATCTATGTTTACTTTCTTTATGTTAGTATTGGTAACGGGAGACAACTACCTAGTGATGTTCTTGGGATGAGAAGGAATCGGAGTATCTTCATACTTACTGATCAACTTCTGATTCACACGGATTCAAGCTAACAAATCTGCTATTAAAGCACTTACAGTTAATCGAGTAGGTGATATGTTCCTAAGTGTAGGATTTTTCGCACTGTTCTGAGTATTTGGTAACTTAGATTACAGTACAGTATTCAGTCTTTCACCTTTCATCAACGAAAC